>Ga0255182_1000041_pt1 | contig 172667 bp, 136 predicted proteins | sample Atl_UVDOM_RepA_8_FD_188420 | JGI IMG/M metagenome (GOLD analysis project Ga0255182, IMG submission 188420) | Freshwater microbial communities from Altamaha River, Georgia, United States - Atl_UVDOM_RepA_8d | ecosystem: Environmental > Aquatic > Freshwater > River | place: USA: Georgia...
GCTTGACATCCAGAGCGGCGGCAGTGTGACGGGCGGCGCGATCTGGATCGGCGGCGTGGCCACGTCGGCCAGCAACTCCGTCACGATCGCCTCGGGCGGCACGCTCGGGCCCGTCAACCAGATCGTCGTCGGCTACGCCGGCTCGTCGAACACCCTCATTGCAACCGGCGGCACGATCACCTCCGCAGAAACGATCCTCGGCAACGACGCCACCGCCGATAACAACTCTGTGCAACTGACAGGCAGCACCTCCTGGACCAACAACGGGAGCCTGACGGTCGGCCTGAACGGCTCCGGCAACAATCTGTACGTGGGCCAGCCGTTCGGCCCCGGTCCGGGCAGCAGCCTCACCGTCACCGGCTCGGCGAATGACGTCGTCATCGGCGCCAATGCGGGCGCCAACAGCAACGTCCTGCTGATTGCCGAGTCGGGCACGTTTTCGAGCCAGGGCGCACTCGTGATCGGCCGGAGCGGCACCGGCAATGCCTTCATCGTCGCCGAAGGGGCGACCGTCACGAGCAACAACGTGCGGCTCGGCCTGAATGCCGGCTCCGTGGGCAACATCGCCAGCGTCGATGGTGCCGGCACGACCTGGGACATCACCGGCAAGCTGCGGGTCGGCTCCGACGGCGACGACAATACCTTCACCGTCGCCAACGGTGCCGCAGTGACCGTCGCCAGCGACATCTTCGTCGGCGGCACGAGCGTGACCAGCAACGTCAGCGGCAACTCGATCCTGGTAGGCGGTTCCGGGTCGCTGCTCACGATCACCTCCACCGCGGCCGATCTCGTCATCAGCTACGGCACGGGCACGAACAACACCGTGACCGTCGCGGACGGCGGTGCGCTGAACGTGTCGTCGATCAAGCTCGGGCCGGGCGGGACGCTCCGCTCGGGTACGGGCGGCGCGGCGGGCAGCATCGCGGCCGCCGCGGCGATCGATGCCCCGCTCGGCGGCGGCACGGTCGCCTTCAATCACAACGAGGCGGGCTATCTCTTCGCCAACGGCATGACCGGCTCGCTCGCCGTCGTCCAGGAGGGGACGGGAAAGACGATCCTCACCGGCACGAGTACCTTCACCGGCAACACGACTCTTTTGTCGGGCACACTGGCCCTCCAGGCGGACGCCAACAACATCGCCTCGAGCGGCACGATCTCGCTGGGCTCCGGGGCCGCGTTCGACGTCTCGGGAGTCACGAGTGGCTTCGCGCTCGCGAGTGGCCAGACGCTGACCGGCGCCGGCACGGTCGCAGGGGTCACGGAAATTGCCGCCGGAGCGACGCTCGCGCCCGGCACCGCAGGTATCGGAACACTCACGTTCTCCGACAACCTCTCGATCCTCGGCACGCTGGCGATCGAGCTGTCGGGCACCACGAGCGACCACCTCGACGCCTCCGGCGCCTCGCTGACGCTCGGTGCCGGATCAATCCTCGACCTCACGAGCATCGCATCACTCTCCGGCACGGCGTACGTGCTGGCCAGCTACGGCGCGCTGTCCGGCACGTTCGACACCGTGACCGGACTGCCGGAATATCATTGGGTGGATTACAACTATCTGGGCGGCAATCAGATCGCGGTGGTCGTTCCGGAGCCGTCGGCCTTGGCCCTGGCGGGCGTCGGCCTGGCGGCCCTCGGCCGACGCTGGCTGCGCCGCCGAGCCACAGTGGCTTCCTGACGCGGGGCAGGGGGGCACGACCAAGCAGCCCCCGCCACGGTCCCCGGCGTCATGATCCCTCCGCAGATGTTCCCGCCGGCTCCCCGCCCACGCGGTTCGAGCCGCCGTCAGACGCGTGTCTCGATCTGGCTCACCGCCTGTCATGTGGCGGCCGCCGTCGTCGCCTCGGCCCAAGGCGAACAGTGGCCGCCCGACTTCGCCGGCTTCCAAGCCGGGATCTCACCGGCGGTCGCCGCCCGCCGGGGGGCATCGCCCCGCCACTACCGGCAGATCGAGCCGTCGCTCTATCACCTCTGCGCCGATCATGCCGCGGCCCTCGAGCCGGTCGCCCCGGACGAGCGGCTGGCCCGCATCACGAAGCTCGCGGAATTCATCGACCGCACCCGGGCAGCCACCGAAGATCGGGTGGTGATCGGAGCCGGCCGCCGGATCATCGGCCTGCTCGACCCCGCCCGCGGCCTCGACCCCAAGGAGATCACGGCAATCGCGACGGGCTATGGGGCCCGGGCCGAGGTCTTCAAGCAGGATCCGGGGACCGACACCATCCGCCAGGTGGCCGACCGATTCCTCGCCACGGTCGCGACGGCCGCGGCAAGCCGCCAGCCGACGACGATCGTCGTGCTCGGCCATGGTTTGCCCGAGGAAATCCAGAGCTACTCGATTTCGTTCGGCCGCCTCGCAGACGCCCTGCTGCCGGCCGCCGAGGGCACCACGGCTCCCGTGGACCTGGGGCACCTGGTGCTCGTCTGCGACGATTGCTACAGCGCCGACTTCCTCATCCGGCTGGGGACGGCGATCGAGACGCGGTGCCGTGAACGGGGCCTGCCGCTCGCCTCCCTGCCGGTGATGATCGCCGGCACCAATCGCGATCGTGTCGGCCATGCCGACTTCGGCGAGAAGTTCGTGCCGCACTTCTGGAAGGACGTAATCGAGCTCTTCTATGTCCGCCGCCCCCGGCCGGAGGCGGTCACGCTCGGCGACTTCTTCGACAAGGTCGACAACATGATGTACGGGTACGGCCGCGCGCCGATCGTGCAAGGCACCGAGGTGGTGGGCTACCGGCTCGTCGATCCCACCCTCTGCCAGGATCCCGTCTTCTTCGTGCCGCTCTCAGACCCGGAGGCCGCCGAACTGCGGTCCATCCTCGGCCTCCCGGACGACGCCCCGCTGCCCCGGTTTCTCGACGTCGGATAGAGCGGAGTGCGGACGTGTTGCCGGCCTTCCGGCGCCGGCGGCCCCCGTGCCGCAACCGCAGCCGACGGAGGCCGTTCAAGGAAGCATCATGTCGGCAGATCATCCGCACGCACGCGACGGGATTCCCAGCATCGCCATCGTGGGGGGCGGCCCGGGCGGACTGCTCACGGCCTATTTTCTCTGCCGCTCGACCAGTCGCCCCCTGGCGATCTCGCTCTTCGAAGGGAGCGACCGCCTGGGGGGCAAGGTGATCACCCCGATGTTTTCCGCGGCCCCCGTCCGCTACGAGGCGGGGGCCGCCGAACTCTACGACTACACACCCGTCGACGAGGATCCGCTCCGCGCGCTCGTCGCCGAGTTCGGCCTGCCCACCGTGCCGCTCGAAGGCACGGCGGTCGTCGTCGGTGGCGCCGCCATCGCGAATCTCGACGACTTGGCGGCCGCACTGGGCCCGCCAGCCCGGAGGGCTTTCGAGGCGTTCGACGCCCGGGCCCGCGCCGCGATGACACCGCGCGAGTTCTACGATGCCGATGCCCCGCCTCCGCCACCCCTTCGGTCGCCCATGTCCCGCCCGGCGCCGCCAGCGGATCCGGCGGTCGGATCCGCCGCCTGCTTCGAGCGCGTCCTCGAATCGATCGGGCATCCGGCGGCCCGGCGCTACGTCGAGACACTCATCCACAGCGACCTCGCGACGGAGCCGGGGCAGACGAGCGCGGCCTACGGGTTGCAGAACTACCTGATGAACGACCCGGCCTACATGCGGCTGTACTGCATCGCCGGCGGGAACGAGCAGCTGATCGAGGCGCTTGCCAGTCGCATCGACGCGTCGGTGCGGCTCGACACAAGGATCACAGACGTATGGGCCGAGAAATCCGGCGGTTTCCGGCTGACGGCGGCGGCCGCACCCGGCGGCAGTGTCGGCCAGTTCGACGCGGTCGTGCTGGCGTTGCCGCTCCAGCACCTCGCCGACGTGCGGTTCCACGGCGGTTCGCTCGCCGCGGCGGTCGACCGGCACCGTGCCCGATTCGACCATCCCGCCCATTATCTCAGGGTGACCGTGCTCTGCGACGAGCCGACGTGGCGCGGCCGGTTCGACGGCGGCTACATGATGCTCGACGCCTTCGGCGGCGCCTGCCTTTATGACGAGTCGGCCCGCGACCCGGCGTCGCGTCACGGCGTGCTCGGCTGGCTGCTCGGAGGCGACGCTGCCGAGACATGGGCGCACCGGGACGACGACACCCTCGTCGCCGCGGCACTCGACGCGTTGCCGCCGTCGTTGGGCGACGTCCGCAGCCACCTGCTCGAGGCCCGCGTGCACCGCTGGGTCGGTGCCGTCAGCAGCCTTCCCGGCGGCTGGCGACCACCCGCGCTCGATCGCCGCCACCAGCCTGATCCCGTCGATCATCCCCACCTGTTCGTCGTCGGTGATTATCTTTTTGACAGCACGCTCAACGGCGTGCTCGACTCCGCCGCGCATGTCGCCGACTGGTTGGCGGCGGATTTCTGCTGACCAGTCGGCCTCGCGATGCGAACGCGACAGCTCTTGAAGGGACTCGCATGATCACCACCCGCCTCCCGGCTTCCCCCACGGACCCGAGCCTCGCGGAGCCGGCCGCCGTGACGTTCGCCGCGAGCGAGGGCCTCCCGACCAACGCCGCCGTGGAGCGGCTGGTCGTCGGCGCCGGCATGGTGCTCGAACTCGCGAGCCTGACATTGCCGATCACGACGCCGACGACACACGACGACGTGGTCGCCGAGGTCGTCGCAATGGCCGCCGCATGGGTGGCGGCGATCGCAGAAGGGCCCGTCCTGCAGGTGCCGCTCCACGGCACCCACCTGGTGTGGAGCCCTCGACGGGCCGCGGCGATCGGGCCGGCAGACCGTCTCGGGGCGCTGCGGTCCGCGCTGATCGACTTCGCGAGGATCGACGCGGAGGTGCGCGACATCGAGCGGCACATCGTCTCCGGACTCGAGCATGTCGATGCCGACGCGTCGTTTGCCTTCGTCTGTGACGAGGCGGCGCTCCCTCGCCGACGGGAACTCGCGGACCGGTTTCGGGAAGCCGTGTCGCTCCGGCGCCGGCTCGCGGTGGTCGCGCCGGCCGTGCATCATCCGGCGCCGCAGCCCCCGACGCTCGCCGGCCAACTGGGCGAGCGGCTCCGCGACCGCTCGCGGCTGACAGACCGGCTCGAGCACGCCGTGGACCAGGCCGACCTGCTCGAACGGGTCTACGCGGGCTGCGGCGACCGCGTCTCCGAACTCGTGATCTCGCGACGGCACGCGACGCTCGAGTGGGTGATCGTTCTCCTGCTCGTGGCCGAGGTGCTGCTGATCGCGGTCGACCTGCTGGCGCAGCGTGGCTCATGAGCGACCTCCGCTCCTCGACGAGGCTGGCCTCGATCGATCTCCTGCGGGCGGTCGCCATCGTGCTGATGACGCTGGTGCACTTCGTCGAGAATCTCGCCGGCTCCTACGGCGCCGATGGCGGTCCGTTCATCGGCGCGAACCGGTACTGGTGGGTGCCGACCGGATTCGCGGCGCCGTTGTTCACCTTTCTCTCCGGCTTGAGCTACCGGCTCTGGGCCGACGGTCGCGCGGCCCGGGGCCTCGCTGCCGAGGAGATCTCGAAGATCACCGTCCGCCGGGGTTTGTTTCTCGTGTTTCTCGGGCTCGTGTTCAACGTCGTGGTCTGGATGCCCGAGGACATCTTCAACTGGGACGTTCTCACGCTCATCGGCACGTCGATGCTCGCGCTCGACGCGGCCCGGCGGGCGCCGACGGCGGTGGTGCTCGTGGCGATCGCGCTGCTCGTCGGCCTGGCGCCGGCTTTGCGCGGGATCGCCGATTACAAGGCGTTTTGGCAGGGCGGCTATTACGACCACGATGCCACGCTCGGCGAGGTCGTGAACGGGTTCCTCGTCACGGGGTATTTTCCCGTCTTCCCCTGGCTGGCGCTGCCGTTGGCCGGCTTCCTGGCCGCGCCGTTTCTGTACGGGGCGGCCGGTGCCGCGACCGGCCGCTCGTCGCGCGTGGCTTGGCAGGCCGGCGCCTGCCTGATCGCGGCCGCCGCCATTGCGATCGTCTCCACCCGCTCCATGCCGACGCGGCTGGTCACGGGCCGGACGCCGTGGTCGATGTTTCCCCCGACGACTGCCTACGTGCTCGGGACCGTCGGCGGGATCCTCCTGGCGGCGGCGGCGCTCCACGACACGATCGACGGCCGCGACCGCGAGGAGAGCGGCGTCCTGCGGATGGCCGGTGCGCTCAGTCGCCATTCGCTGTCGATCTACCTCCTGCACCATGTGATCCACCTGTGGCCACTGTGGATCGTCGGATTCATCGAGACCGGCGAGCCGACGGCCCTGTGGCAGGTGGCGATGCCCGTGTGGATGGCGGTCGCGCTGACGGTGCTGTTCCTCCCCCTGGCGACATGGGTCGCGATGCGCATGGACCGCCCGGGAGCGTTCTCGGCCGAGGCATGCCTGCGGTGGCTCTGCGAGCCATAGGCAGACGTTCCCGCCCGCGTCCCAACCGACGTTCCGGCCCTTCATTGCCGCCCGAGCACGACCAGACTAGACTGTCGGCACGTCAGGAGAGAGTCGCAAGACCGCCGAAGGCCGAACGCTCAGGCAAAAGTACTGACGCATCGCACTGTTGGAGAGCGGCGTCGCCCGTCGGGTGGCGCCCACCGAAGGGGCAACCCGCGGGTACGGCCCGCGGCGAATCTCTCAGGTTCCAGGACAACAGCGTCGCGGCCCGGGGTTGCGCCCGCCGCCGATCGCCTTTTTTCCAGGAGCCCCGCGATGCCCCGCCCCGCACCATCATCGAGTAGTTCCGCTGCCGCCGCACCCGACGCCCCCGCGGCCGTGCCACTGGCGGTGCTCGAAAACGCCACCGAGTTTCGCGGCCGCCACATCGGCCCCGACGCGGCCGACGAGCGGCATATGCTCGACACGGTCAACGCCCGCTCCTGCCGCGACCTGCTCGCGGAGATCGTCCCGGCAGCCATCGCCCGCAGCCGACCGATGCGGTTGCCGCCGGCCGTGACCGAGGCCGAGGCGCTCGCCGAGCTGGCGACGATCAGCGGCCGAAACCGGCTGCTCAAGAGCTTCATCGGGCAGGGCTACCACGGCACGGTCACGCCCGGCGTGATCCTGCGGAACATCCTGGAAAATCCGGCCTGGTACACGGCCTACACGCCCTATCAGGCGGAGATCAGCCAGGGCCGCATGGAGGCCCTCGTCAACTTCCAGACGATGGTCTGCGACCTCACGGGCATGCCGATCGCCAACGCCTCGCTCCTCGACGAGGCCACGGCGGCAGCCGAAGCGATGGCCCTCGCCCGCCGGTCCGCCGCCGCGGAAAGCCCGGTGTTCATCGCCGACCACCGCTGCCATCCGCAGGTGCTCGAGGTGCTCCGCACGCGTGCCGTGCCGCTGGGCATCGAACTCGAGGTGGGCGACGCCGCCGCGCTCGTCGGCAGCCGCGACTGCTTCGGCGTGCTCGTGCAATATCCCGCGACCGACGGCGGTGTCGACGACTGGCGCGGCCTGGCCGAGCGGGTGCATGCCCACCGGGGGCTGCTCTGCGTGGCGGCCGATCCGCTCGCGCTCGTGCTCCTGGCGCCACCGGGCGAGTGGGGTGCCGACATCGTGGTCGGCAGCACCCAGCGGTTCGGGATGCCGATGGGCTGTGGCGGCCCCCACGCCGCTTTCTTCGCCTGCCGCGACGAACTCAAGCGGTCGCTCCCCGGCCGGCTGGTCGGCGTCAGCGTCGACGCGCACGGCCGGCCCGCCTACCGCCTGGCGCTCCAGACCCGCGAGCAGCACATCCGCCGCGAGAAGGCCACCTCCAACATCTGCACGGCGCAGGTGCTGCCGGCGGTCGTGGCGAGCATGTATGCCGTCTACCACGGCCCCGCGGGCCTCGTCCGCATCGCCCGCCGGATCGCCGCCTACACGGCGCTCCTCGCCGCGAGGCTCCGGGAGATGGGCCTCTCGGTCACCAATCGGCACGCCTTCGACACGCTCACGATCGACGCGGGCGACCGGGCGGCGGCCTGGGCGGAGCGGGCCAGAGATCTCGGCATGAACCTGCGTCAGCCCTCTTCTCGGACGCTCTCGATCACGCTCGACGAGACGACGACCCGTGACGATCTCGCCCGGCTGCTCGAGGTCTTCGCGGAGCCGGGCCGGCCGGCGGCCGCGCTGGCGGCCCCCGAGGCCGGCCTCGAGCCGCTGCTCCCGGCGGCGCTCGCCCGCACGAGCGACTTCCTCACCCATCCGGTGTTCAACAGCCACCACAGCGAAACCGCGATGCTGCGGTACATCCGCCGCCTCTCCGACCGCGACCTGGCGCTCGATCGCACCATGATCCCGCTGGGGAGCTGCACCATGAAGCTCAATGCCACGAGCGAGATGATTCCGATCACGTGGCCGGGCTTCGCGCAGGTGCACCCGTTCGCGCCGGCCGATCAACTCGAAGGCTACCGGCTCCTCGAGCGGCAGCTCCGCGAGTGGCTCAGCGAGGCCACCGGGTACGCCGGCGTGAGCCTGCAGCCCAACGCCGGCAGCCAGGGGGAATACGCCGGACTGCTCGTGATCCGGGCCTGGCAGCAGGCCCGCGGCCAGGGGCATCGCACCATCTGCCTGATCCCGTCGTCCGCCCACGGCACCAACCCCGCCAGCGCCCAGATGGTCGGCATGGAGGTGGTGGTCGTGGCCTGCGACGATTCGGGCAACGTCGATCTGGCCGACCTCGAGGCGAAGTGCCGGCAGCATTCCGACCGACTCGCCGCCGCGATGATCACCTACCCGAGCACGCATGGCGTCTTCGAGACGCAGGTGCGCGAGCTGTGCGACATCGTGCACCGCCACGGCGGGCGGGTGTACGTGGACGGGGCCAACATGAACGCGCTGGTCGGCGTCGCCTCCCCGGGGGAGTTTGGCGGCGACGTCAGCCACCTGAACCTGCACAAGACCTTCTGCATTCCGCACGGCGGCGGCGGGCCTGGCGTCGGGCCGGTGTGCGTGGTTGAAGATCTCGTGCCGTTCCTTCCGGGCCACGCCACGGGTGGACTGCCCGAGTCCCCTGTCGGCGCCGTCTCGGCGGCCCCGCTCGGCAACGCCGCGGTGCTGCCGATCAGCTGGATGTACTGCCGCATGATGGGGGCCGAGGGGCTCAGGCGGGCCACGGAGACCGCCATCCTCGCGGCCAACTACGTGAGCGTCCGGCTCCGCGACCACTACCCCACGCTCTACTGCGGTGCGGGCGGCCGCGTGGCTCATGAGTGCATCCTCGACCTGCGGCCCTTGAAGGAGACGAGCGGCATCACCGCCGAGGACGTCGCCAAGCGGCTGATCGATTACGGCTTCCACGCCCCGACGCTCAGCTTCCCGGTGCCCGGCACGCTGATGGTGGAGCCGACGGAGAGCGAGCCGCTCGCGGAGCTCGACCGCTTCATCGACGCGATGATCGCGATTCGGGAGGAGATCCGCCGGATCGAGGACGGCGCATGGCCCCGAGACGACAATCCCCTGAAGGCCGCGCCGCACACGGCGGAAGCGGTGCTCGCGGCCGAGTGGGATCGGCCCTACTCCCGCGAGACGGCCGTGTTCCCGCTGCCGGGGCTGCGGGCCGCGAAGTACTGGCCGCCAGTGGGCCGCGTGGACAACGTCCACGGCGACCGGCACCTCTTCTGCAGCTGCGTGCCGGTGTCCGCCTGGAGCGGCGACCAGCCGGCTGGCTAGAGGATCGACGGCCGCCGGCGAGGGGCCGCGGACACCCCCGGCCCTCGGGCGAACACGCTCAGATTTTGTAGCGGTCGCGACCGGTGTCGGGCTTCACGCCCTCGGGGGTCTCATCGCTCGCGATGTCGAACCACTCCGGCTTGAAGACGATCCGGGACTGCGTTTCCGGGTTCGCCAGCGCCACGTTGCTCACCAGCGCGATCACCGCGTCGGCGATCGCCACCTCCGGCTTGCAGCGGGGCTGGTTCTCCGGCGACGGATTGCGGATGCACCAGGCCCAGTGCTCCATCTCCTCGGTGTAGCCGCGGGACGGGGGGGCGTCGCCGCCCGACTTTCCGGCCGCCGCCTGGCTGCCGCCGCCGCCGCTCTCGGTCGTGTCGAGCGTCGGGGCGCCGTCCTTGCCCTTGGCGACCGTCACGCGGGTGTCCTTGGCGGCTCCCTTGTAGAGCATCACCTCCTGCTCCCGCTCGAGCACCAGCGTGCCCTTCGTGCCCATCACCACCTCGCCATAGTCCCCGAAGCCGTTGCCGTTGATCGAGGAGTAGGTGACGACGATCTTCTTGTTCTTGTCCTGCTCGTAGCCGGGGGCCGGGTACTCGTACATGCAGTAGACGTGGTCGTCGATCTCCCGGTCGGCCGGGAAGATGCTGCGGTTGCCGATCGCGGTGACAGTGAGCGGCTTCACCTTCTTGCCCTCGCCGTGCATCGCCGACACGAAGATGCCGGCGGCGTCGAGCTGGTGGCTGCCGAGCTCGGCCATCAGACCGCCGCCCGTCCGGTTCCAGAGCCGCCAGCGGATCAGCTCCTCGAGCGGCGCCCGCGTGCTGCCGTCGCCGAGCGTCATCGGCGTATAGCCATATTTGGCCGCGTCGACGGTCTTGTCGGTGATCTGCGCCTCGAGTTGGGCGATCTTCTTGGTGAGGGCCGGGATGTCGGCCGGCTTCGCCGCCTCGAGATCCTTCTTCCAGCCGACCAGTTTCTTCGCCAGCGACTCGTCGTCGGGCATCGGCGGCTTCCAGCTGTCGTTGCCCGGCAGGTTGCCGCGGTGCCACTGGGCCCGGATCGAGTGAAGGTCGCCGAGCAGGCGGGCCTTCCCGATCGTGTGCACGGCGTTGTCGTAGAGCACGCTGTAGTGCCGCTGGTGACCGGTGGCCAGGATCTTGCCGGTCTCGCGGGAGACCCGGCCCATCTCCTTGCACTCGTGGATCGAGTGCCCCATGAGCTTCTCGGTGAGCACGTGCTTGCCGGCCCGCATCGCCTTGATCGCCGCCTCGGCGTGGAGATGGAGGGGCAGGGCGATGATCACCGCCTCGATCGTCTCGTCGGCGAGGAGCTCCTCGTAGGCGTTGTAGACCTTCACATGCCGGCGGGCCTCGTCCTCGCTCGTCCACTTGTACTTGGCCATCAGGCCGGGCCGGGCGGCATTGGCGCTCGGGCTCGAGACGTCGCCGTGGAACGCGCGAAACTGGTTGTAGGGCCGGATGTCGGCGATCGCCACCACATTGAGGTAATCGGGATTGTGCGCACCCAGCAGCACGCTGCCTTCGTCGCCGGTGCCGAGCACGCCGACCCGGAGCGGATCGCCGACGCTCTTGCCGTAGCCGAAGTAGATCGATCCCAGCCCTGCGCCGGTGGCCAGGCCGGCCGCCAGCGTCCCGGTGAGGAAGTCGCGCCGGGTGATGGCCACGGCGTCGGCGAAGTTTTCCTTGCCGATCGCCTTCTGCTGTTCCGACAGATGCATCGCGTTGCCTCCTGAGCGGGAACTCAGCCCGCCTTAGCCGATGTCTTCCGTCCGGCAGCACCCGGTCAGGGGACACCACCGGCCCAGATACTTGTTCAAGAAGAAGTCGAGCCCGCTCCAGCCACCGGACGGCAGACTGGCGATCGCCAGGAGCGCCGCCAACTCCACCCACTGATCGTACGTCGCCTGCGCGCCCGGAACCCAAAAGGGCTGCGAGGCCACGACACTGGCCAGGAAGCAGGCTCCCCCCATGGCGTGGAACGGCACGAGGAAACCCACGACCAGGCAGGCGCCGATGGTCACGAGGGCCCAGCTGACGAACCGGTCGGCCTTCCAGAGGGGCGTCCGGGCGGCCTCGCGACCGAGTTGCAGCCGATCGGCGGCGGACAACGGGCTGTCCCAGTCCGCGACCAGGCGGGTGCCGATCGCTTCGGCGTCCTTCATCCAGCCCGAGGCCTGGGCGGCAAGCTCCCGACGTTTCTTCGCGACCCGGTCCCGAACAAACGGCACTTCCGTCGCGGTCGGCGACTGCTCCATGGCGGCGAGCCGCTCGCTCTGCAGACGATACTCCGCCAGATCCTCGCCCAGACCGCGGACGAAGCCGTCGAGTTCCTGCGCGGCCGTCGCCAACTGCCGCTCGGCCACCTCCCGGGCGGCGGCGTCGAGCGGCACGATCCGCTGGCGTTCGGCGAGGGCCAGCCGCCACGCGGCGACCACGTTCCGCTTCCAGGCCTCGGCGGCCTCGGCCACCGGGCGACCGTCGGCCTTGCCGAGCGTGGCGGACCAGTCACCGGTCTCGGGCAACGGCGCCCGGTAGAAGTTTGCCAACGGTCCGACAGCCGCCTTGCGGAAACCCGCGCTCGACCAGCCCGGATCCCGGAGATGGCTCATCCCCTCCAGGAAAAAGTGCAGGCCGATCACGATCCGCAGGAACGCCAACGCGGCGACGGCCAGGAGGGTCGGGCGCATGTGTTTACCGGAAGGACACGGGCGATCCATGCTGGATGAGGGTGACACGAGACGGACGACCCCGGGCAGACTCCGGATTTCGATGCCGACCATCACCTGCAAGCCCAGCACCACCAGCTCGCACGGTATCCTCCAATTGAACCAGGAAACCCGTGGACGGCAAGTCTGGGGCCCGTCGCCCTGCGGACACGGGGAAGTCGGCTTGTCAATTTCGGCCTCTTGCGGCGAAAACCGTGCTCATGCGAATCGTCCTGTGTTACCCGGTAGAACCCCGCCACATTGCCCAAATCCAGTCGGTGGCACCGCAGGCGGACGTCATCGACGCCGGCCAGCAGCGGGTGGCCGCGGAACTGCCCAAGGCAGACATCTTTTGTGGCCATCCGAAGGTGCCCGTCCCCTGGGATGAGGTCGTGGCCGGTGGACGACTCCGATGGCTCCAGTCATCGGCGGCGGGCCTCGACCACTGCCTGGTGCCCTCGGTGGTGTCGTCCGACATCGTCGTGACGAGCGCCTCGGGCGTCTTGGCCGATCAAGTCGCCGAGCACGGGCTCGGGCTGGCGATCGCCTGCACCCGCCGGCTGCGGCTGTTCCTCGAGCAGCAGTCCCACGGGGAGTTCGTCCGTCGGCCCACCCGCGACCTCACCGGCGCCACCGTCGGCATCGTGGGCCTCGGTGGGGTGGGCCGCCGGCTCGTCGAGGTGCTCGCCCCCTTTCGCCCACGGATCCTCGCGACCGATTACTTTCCGATTCGCAAGCCGACCGCCGTCGCGCGGCTCGGCGGCCCTGATACCCTGCCCGAGGTCCTCGTCGAGGCCGATATCCTGTTCCTCTGCGCGCCGTTGACTCCGCTGACCCGCGGCATGATCGACGCCACGGCACTGTCCCGCATGAAACGCGGAGCGATCCTTGTCAACATGGCGCGTGGCCAACTCGTCGATGAGAACGCCCTGGTCGACGCCCTCGAGAGCGGCCACCTCGACTCGGCCGCGATCGACGTCGCACCGGTCGAGCCGCCGCCCGCCACGAGCCGCCTCTGGACGGCCCCGCGGCTCGTGATGACGCCCCACGTCGCCGGGCAGTCGGCCCACCGAATCGATGCGATGACCGACTTTTTCTGCGATAATCTGGGGCGTCACCTGTCGGGCGCGCCATTGCGCAACCTCGTCGACAAGCGACTCGGCTTCCCCGAGCCTCCCCCGGATTCCACGGGTTGCTCCACGCCATGACAGGCCGCCCGGACAGCATGAACACGACGGTCTTTCAGGAAGGGCCGCCGACGGTCTCGGTCAGCGGGGAGGTCGGCAGCCGCTGCCCGGAGGAGCTGCTCTCGCGCTACGGCGAGATCCTGGAGGCGGGTCGCCTCCACTGGACCGCCTACCACGCCCTCACCCGACGCCTGGGGGCCGGCGGCCAGGGGGTGGTCTTCCTCACCGAGCGTCGTGGTACCGACAACTTCAGCCTGCCGGTCGCGCTCAAGATCTTCTCGCCCGAGCGGTACGAGTCGGAGTCGCTCTACGACGAGGGGATGAACCGCATCGCGAAGGTCGCCTCGCGGGTCGCCCAGATCCAGCAGGACAATCTCCTCGACGTCCACAACTTCGTCGAGCAGCGGCGGATCCGGATCATGGAGATGGAGTGGATCGACGGCTACGACCTGTCGCGGCTGCTGGCGCCGGAACTCCTCGCCGAGACGCGGGCGAACGTGGGGGACGATCGCTGGCGGCACCTGAACGACGTGATCGTGACGGCGGGCCCGGTGCAGTCGCGGCTGAAGCCGGGCGTCGCGATCGCGATCGTGCGGGAATGCCTCGCGGGCCTCGCGGCACTGCACCGCGAGGGTGTCGTGCACGGGGACATCAAGAGCTCCAACATCATGGTCAAGCGGACGGGCAACGCGAAGATCATCGACATCGGCTCGGCGCTCGCCCTCGACGACATGCCGCCCAACCGCACCTGCACGCCATCCTACGCGGCGCCCGAGGTGCTCGAGGGCCGGGAAAACACGCCGCGTTCCGACCTCGCGAGCCTGGGCTACGTGCTCGTGGAGATGCTCTCCGGCCGCCCGCCCTTCGCGGGCCTCCACTCCTACCGCGACCTGCTCGAGGCGAAGCGGTCGCTGCAAAACCGCGTCGCGCAAATCCTGCCGGCCGACGTCACCTGCAACGAGCTCCTGATGACCTTCATCCGCGGCATGATCGCCGCCGACCCGGCCCGCCGGTTCCCGAGCGCCGAGGACGCCGACCTGGTGAAGGAGGGTGCGGCGAGCTTCCACCGCCAACTGATCGTGGGCGGACTGGCGAGCGAATACGACAACGAAATCCGCGCCTGGCTGGAGCTGCTCGACTAGCAGCCCGTGGATAAAGTCAGCCGCCGCCGGATGCGGCGGTAGCGAACGCGGAAAAAGCTTGGCTTTTCCCGCGTTCGCCTTCGTGGAAAAAGGCCATGAATGGCTTTTCCACAGCCGGCTAGGGTTGCGTCAGGAGGGTACTCCCCCGACCCTCTCCCAATGATGCAGCCGGTGGGTCGGTGCAAGCTCGAGGAGCTTTGAGGATTTCGCCCGCCAGACGCAAGCAGCGGCATCCCAGGTCGCAGCGAAATACTCACGCGACGAGACTTGTACCGCCCGCCGGCGAAGGCCGGCCAAGGCAAGATCGGCACGATGCCGACTCTTGCCGTGAAGCAGCAGCGCAAAGCGAGGGTGACGGGACTCGAACCCGCGGCCTCCAACGTGACAGGCTGGCGCTCTAACCAACTGAGCTACACCCCCGTTCGACCCGACGGAATCTTCCGCCAAAGCCGGTGCGGGCCTGCGCTGCGAGATCGGAGAGTGTATCGGTTTTTCGCCGGCGCTCAAACCAGCCCGGATGCCGCGGCCGCCCCGGTCAAAAAATACCGCGGTTCGGATCGAAGCCTTTCCGCTCCGCCTGCCGGAAATCCTGCTCCGCCTGCTCGTTCAAACCGATCGCCCGGCAGGCCTGGCCGCGGTGGTGGAGCATGACGGCCAGCCCTTGATCGACCGCCCGCAGCCGGCAGGCGAGGCTGGCGGGGTCGGCTCGGCCCGCGAGCAGGCCGAGTTTGCGACGCTGCTGCTGCATGCCCGTGATCGCCTCGGTGAGCAGATCGACCGCCTCGCGGTGCCGCCCGAGCAGGTGCAGGATGAACCCGCGGGTGTCGAGCATCTCCGGAGCCGACCCCGCATCGCCCGCGAGCGCCCGGTCGATGTCGGCCAGCGCCTCCGGCAGGTCACGGCCCAGGACCGCGCGGATGTAGGCCCGGTGGTTGAGCGCGTCGGGATCACCGGGAGACGACAGCTTCGTCACCATCTCGGCATCCGCGACCGCGGCGTCGGCGTCGTCGAGCACCACATGCACGAGCGCCCGCAGCCGCCAGGGAGTGACGGCGGTCGGTGCCAGGGTCACGGCGTGGTCGAGATCCTCCAAGGCCCCGCGGGCATCCCGATCCTGGAGCCGCAGACTCGCCCGCATGCAGAGCAGGCCGACGTCATCGCGATGCCACCGCATCGCCCAGCCGAGCGCATCCACCGCGCCGCTGACGTCGTCGCGGGCCTCGCATGCGGTCGCCTCGTCGAGCGCCCACTGCACGACCCCGTCGCGGACCAGCGGCAGCACCTGCGGCCCCGCCACGGCGGGCAGGACGCCGCCCAGCAGAAGGGCGAGCAGCAGCCAGCGCTTTCCGGGATGGGCACGGTCCGAACGGCGGCCTCCCGTGCCACCAGGGGTCGCCGGCCGCTCGGCACGATCGCCCCTCGCGACGAGGTCGGCATCACGGTCGGTGAGCGCGGCCGGTTCATATTCCGCCGGGATCGGAAACCCGAGGCTGTCGTACCGCATGGCTTTCTCGACGGGGCAAGGGGGCTTGAGTCAGGCGGGCCGGCGGCCACCGGCATGCACTCCATCCTAGCCAGCCGTGCGAAAAGTCAGCTATCGCCGCCACGCGCCCCTCCGCGCATCCCGGTCGATTGACTGGCCGGACCGCGGTGGCGTAAGGTCTGGTCGGTCCAGTCCCCCCCCTGCGGCAGCAGAGGGGGCCGAGAGATCCCTGCCGCGGCCCGCCGGGAGCGTTGCCATGCCCCTGTTCGAGATCGAGACCACCGGCCACATCATCATCTCGTGGGCGGCAGACGATCAGGCGGCACGAGCCGTCGTCGAGGAGGCCTATCCGGGCGAGGGCATCATCCGCCTGACCCGCCGGCCGCGAGACACATGGGTGATCTCCAAATCGGCCCTCGGACTCACCGATTCGCGGTCCGACCCGTGCAACACGGCCCGCGAATGTCTGGCGAAGGCTCGCGGAGACAAACTCCACGCCATCCGGCTTTACATGCACGAAACCGGCGACGACCTCGACCGGGCCCGCCGGGTGATCGAGTCGAACATGGTGATGGGCTGGTGATTCAAGGGAGGGTGGCTCAGGTGCTGGTGAGCCTTCCCACGACCAGCGCGATCGCCACCAGGGCCGCCACGGCCGCCACGAGCCCCGGCCTCAAGGGCACGGCGGGGGTTTCCAGGGCCAGGCCGACCAGTTGGTTGGGGGTGCCGAGGCCGCCATTATCGGCGACGGCCACGAGCGCCCGATCGCCGTCTGCAAGCCATGGCCCGAGGCAGAGGCCCTCGAGGTTGACACCCAGGGCATCCCCCCACAGAAGCCGCTTTTCGAGGCGGGCGGCGGAGCGGCCGAGAAGGTCACCATCGACCTGCGAGATGTCCTGAGCGCCGGCGACATCGACCGCGTAGATGCGGCTGGCGAACGGGGGCAGCCCCGGGGCACCGCTCCGCTCGAGCGCGAGCAGACGGCCGCCCCCGAGTGTCACCAGCGCCACCAGCCCGGAGAGCGGCTGACCGGCGAATACGCGCAAGAAGCCGTGCGGCGGGTCGACCGGGTAGGCCAGTTGCAAGATCGCGCCGGCGGGCGTGCCGGCCTGCGGCAGGGGCAACCGCGTCAGCCGCACGATGCCGGGCGCCGCGACGGCGGTTGGCGGTCCATCCGCCGGAAGCGGCTCCTCGTTCGCCGTCCAGACAAACCGGCCGTCCGGCTCCACGGCGAGCGACTCGAGGCCCCGGTTCGGCCGCCTGGAGAGCAGGTTATCCGGCAGGGCGACCGCCCCCACCATGCGCCCATCCGTGAGCGAGAATGCCCGGACGGCGGGCGTGTCTTCCTCGCAGAGCAGGACCACCCGCTCGTCGCGACGGACCGTCCGGTTTGTGCCGCCATGCCGCTCGCGCTCGAGCGCCTCCGCGACGGCCGCGGGGCAGGCGGCCACATCCTCGAAATCATGCCGCTGCGACAGCCTCACGGCCCGCAAGCCGGCAACGGCGAGGGGCTTGCCGGTCTGCGACAGCGTGAGCCGAAACAGCAGGACATGGCGGCTGTTGTCCATGGCCGCCACGTACCGGTCGCCCCCCAGCCAGGCGATGCCGCTGAGCCCCGTCACCGGCACCGAGTTCCCGGCGGTGTCCGGTGCCTCGGCCGGCAGCGCGATCGCACCTCGCCACGAGACACGCGACGGCTGCGCTGCGCAGGCTGCACAGGCGGTGCAACACGCGGCCAGCGCGATCGCGGCACGAACGACTCCGTGAGCCGGGCCACGGGCGGGGCGAGGATGGCGAAGCATGCCCCGACTTGTACCACACGCCCCGGATCACTGCCGGATGGCGGCGGGCTCCTCGAATGCGGCGGTCCGGACGGCGTCGGCGGGCGGCGGCTCGTCGTCGGCCAGCAGAGAACGGCTCGGCCTGTAGCTCGAGGTGCCGCCCGGGCGATAGCCCGAATCCGGCCGGCGGACCGGCGGACCGGATGGCTGCAGGAGGCCGGGAGTGCCCGCCGGCGGCGCCGGTGCCGCCGACGGCGCCGACGGCGCGGGCGGCGCGGAGAAGGGTGCGGCCGAGGTGGTGGCCGGCGTCATCTCGTCAGGCCTGCCGTAGGAAGCCGGGAAGGCGCTCGTGCCGGCGGCGGAACCCGCACTCGGGAAGCCCGCCTCCGTGGGACCGGCGAACCTGCTGCCGGAACCGCTGCCGTAGCGGCCGCCGGAGCCGGCCGGATCGGCAGCCAGCGGCGCTGCAGCGGGCGGCGTGACCGCGGCCGGGCCGACGGGAGCGGTGGCGGCGGCCGGCCCGAACCGCGAGTCGGCCATGCGGGCAGCGGCCGGATCGTAGCCGCTCGCCTGGGACGGCGGGGCGGCCGACGGGAAGGCCGAACCGGCCAGGCCGGGCAGGGGGGTTTCGGTCGGCACCGCCATCGGCGCTGCGGGCATGCTGGCGGGACCGATCGGCGGCAGCGGCTGGCCGGGGGGCGGTATGGTGTCGCCTGCGAGCGTGGCATAGGGCCCGACCTGCGGCCCGAGCGGCGCGCCCCCGGCGGAGGGTGCGGACGACGCGGGCGACGGGGAGGACGACGCCGCGGCCGAGGCCGTCGGCAGTGCCGGCACGGGCGGCGTGCTGCCATACACGACCGGCGCGGTCGGCTGCGGACTCTGCCCCTGGGCCAGCGGTGCCTCGGCACCGGACGCCCCGGTGATCACATAGCCGTTGGGGGTCGATGTGGTGGGGTACGGCTTCGCGGACTCGGAAGGCTTCTTGATGTCGCCCTCGTACGGGGGCGCCGCGGCGAGGGTGCCGGCGTCGGCCTTGCCGCCGCCGAGCGTCCACCACGACGGCTTCGTGAAGGACGTCCCGGTCTTGCAGCCGACGGTCGTGAGGGCGCATCCGCAGAGAAGGGCGGCCGTCAGCGCCCGCAACCGCGGGCAGCCCGACCGGCCGCGGCTCGCGATGTCCGCCCGAGCCCCGTTCCACCGACCCGTGGCGGCGTTCTCCCGGTGCATGTCCAACCCTTTCTGCGCGGTCATTCCCATACCTCGAGCCCAGCGACGCTGCCGGAAATATCGGTCAGCCGGCTGGGGGGGAAATAGGGATTCGCGCGAGTAAAAGTCAACGCCAGCCCGACGGCAGCAGCCCAGTTTCACCATGCCCCCGCGGCGAGCCGTGGCGGGGAAGAATGGGAAAGCCGCGGGCTGCCGCGGTGTCGGGCAGGCGAAACCGCGCCGGGCGAGCGCTCACTTCTTGAGCGCCGCAAACCGCTTCCCGACGGCATCCCAATCGATGACGTTGTAGAAGGCGTTCACGTAGTCGGCGCGTCGATTCTGGTAGAGCAGATAGTAGGCATGCTCCCAGACGTCGATGCCCAGGAGCGGCGTGTTGCCGTGCATCACGGGGCTGTCCTGGTTGGCGGTGCTCTCCACGAGCAGCTTGCCCTGCGGATCGGCCGACAGCCAGGCCCAGCCGCTGCCGAAGCGGCCCATGGCAGCCTTCGTGAAGGCGTCTTTGAACGTGTCGAAGCCGCCGAAGACGCTGCGAATCGCTTCGCCCAGGTGGCCGGCCGGCTCACCTCCCTTGCCCTTGCCGATCGTCTCCCAGAACAGCGAGTGGTTGGCATGGCCGCCGCCGTTGTTGCGGACGACGGTCCGAATCGCCTCGGGGACCTTGTCGAGGCCGGCGATCAGCTGATCGACCGGGAGCGCGGCGAGCGCGTCGTGGCCTTCAAGCGCCTTGTTGAGGTTCGCGACATAGGCCGCATGGTGCTTGTCGTGGTGGATCTCCATCGTGCGGGCGTCGATGGAGGGCTCGAGCGCGTCGAACGCGTAGGGCAGGGGCGGCAGCGTGTAGGCCATGGCGTGAGTCTCCTCTGGTTCTTCCTCGGACGCGGGTGGCGGGATGGTACCGCAGGCCGTCACGGTCGGCAAATCGACCGCGCCCGACTGTGACGAACCTGACGGGCTTGCGTCCTGATCCGACGCGGCCCCCGACAGTGAATCCCGTCCTGCGGGCTGGACGAAGAGGCGGGTAGCGGGAACCGCGGCGCGGCAGGATGCCGGCATCGGACCGCGCGAGGCCCAGGGGCGCCTCGCACAGATCCCACCGCCTCCAGGGATGGAGCCCGATCCGATGTCCACCGCAGCCACCGCGCCGGCCCGGAAGAGCCGCAGGCTCTCGCTGCCGTGGCGCCGCGCCGGCGCGGCGGCCGCGGGTCGCGGCCCGCGGCCGCCGGGCGCCTACGCTCCCGAGGCCCTCCCGGAGCGGCAGCCGAGCCTGGCCGCCCTGGTGCCCACGAGCCTGGGCCGCTTCGTGGCGACAGTTACGATCGTGGTCGTGTTGACGGCCGCAGTGATCGGGGCCGGGCTGTACGAACCGCTGACGGGTCGATCGCTCGTGCCGGTCACGTCGCCGCGGTTCGCCGCCGCGGTCGACGGCCTGCGGCGGTGTGTCGACCTGCGTCGGAGCGGCACGCTGGGCGGCTGGATCGGACAACTCGGCCTGCTCGCGGCCGCCGTCGGCGCCCTCGTCGTGCGGCAGTTGCGGCGGCAGCGGCTCGACGACCGGCGCGGCCGGAGCGCCGCCTGGGGCTGGCTGGCGGTCCTCTTCCTGATCACCTCGTGCGCCGGCATGCTGCCCCTGGGAAGCGTCTACACCGGGCTTCTCTCCGGGATGACCGGCATGCCGCTGGCCGCCGACGGACAAGGCTGGTGGATCCTCTCGGCCGGCAGCGCCTACACGATCGTCTTCCTGTGGGCCGTCCTGCCGCTCTACGAACGGGCGGGCACGGCCGTCTGGCTCGGCCTGAGCCTCGCCGCCTGGGCCTGCGCGGGCGGCTGTGCGTGGTTCGTGGAAGTCGTTCCCCAGCGGGCTGCCGTCGGTCAGGCCGCGTGGATCGCGGGAAGCGCCTGCGCCGCGATCGCGATGCTCGCGGCGGTGCGGTCGGTGGTGCGGGAGGTGCGGGGCCTCGCCCGCGGCCCGGCGACCGGCGCGGGCCGCGGCCGCGGCGGGCGGGCGGAGCCTCCCGAGTCGACGCGGCCACAGGCCGCCGCCGTCGATCCGACACCGGAGGCCTCACCGCCGACGGAATACATCGACGGCGATTCGGGAGAGGACGGGTTCGAGACCGACGGCCGGCCACTGTCGAAGTCGGAGCGCAAGCGGCTGCGGAAACTGGCCCGCATGAGCCGCGCCGCGTGACCGGTTTTGACGCGCGGCCGCCGGCAGCGATAGTGCTGCCGCCGGCGCCGCGGCCCGGCGTCCGCCCCTTCGCCCCCCGAGTCGGAGTCGCCCGATGAAGGTCCGCACCCGCTTCGCCCCCAGCCCGACCGGCTACCTGCACATCGGCGGGGTGCGGACGGCGCTCTTCAACTGGCTCTTCGCCCGGCAGCATGGCGGGCAGTTCATCCTGCGGATCGACGACACCGACGTGGCCCGCAACGTCGACGAGGCCCTGGAGCCGATCCTGTCGGGCCTGCGGTGGCTGGGCATCGACTGGGACGAGGGCCCGGGCGTCGGCGGTCCCTACGCGCCCTACTTTCAGTCCCAGCGATCCGACCGGCACCGCGCCGCCGTGGAGCGCCTGCTCGCCTCCGGCCATGCCTATCGCGACTTTGCCACGACCGCGGAACTCGACGAGGAGCGGAAGGCCGCCCAGGCGGAAGGCCGCCCGTATCTCTACAGCCGGCGGTTCGCCGCCTTCACAGACGCCGACGCGGCCCGGTTCACGGCCGAGGGACGCCAGAGCGTCGTCCGTCTGAAGATGCCGCGGGAGTCGGCGCTCGTCATCGACGACGCCGTCCGGGGCCGGGTGGAGTTCGCCTGGGAGCGGGAGCAGGACCACGTCATCCAGCGTGCCGACGGCTCCTGCCTGTACCACCTCGCGAGCGTGGTCGACGACCACGATCTCGAGATCACGCACGTCATCCGGGCCGAAGAGCATCTGTCGAACACGCCGCGGCAGGCCTTCATCGCGCTGTCGCTCGGCTACGACCTGCCGGCCTACGCCCACCTGCCGCTCGTGGCGGAGCCCGGCAGTCGCACGAAGCTGAGCAAGCGGAAGCTGGCGCAGTATCTCAAGAACGCCGACTTCCGCCAGGTGGCGGAGCACGGCAGCCGCATCGCCGAGCGGATCGGGCTCCCCGTGCAGGCCGACACCTTCAATCCCGTGATCGTCGACTTCTACCGCGAGGTCGGCTACCTCCCATGGGCGATCGACAACTACCTCGCGCTGCTCGGCTGGTCGTACGACGACAAGACGGAGTTCTTTTCCCGCGAGGAGCTCGTCAAACAGTTTTCCCTCGATCGCATCAACACGTCGCCCGCGAGCTTCGACCCCAAGAAGCTGTGGGCGGTGCAGGATCACTACATGCACCGGCTCTCGACCGACCAGAAGCTGGCGGCGATGCTGCCGTATCTGGTCAAGGCGGGACTTGTCGCCGAGCCGGTGTCCGCGCCGGCGGAGGCGACGGTGCGGCGGGTGATCGAGGCGTCCGGAGACCGCCTGAAAGTCGCCGGCGACATCCTCGCCTATGCAGACTTCTTCCTGATCGACAGCCCGTCCCTCGACGAAGCCGCGGTGCAGTTGCGGCTGGCGAAGCCCGGCGTCCGCGGGCTGCTCGCCGACTACGCGGCGGCCGTCGGGGCCGTCGAACCGTTCGAGCCGGCGGCGCTCGAGGAGGCGCTCAAACGGGTGGTCGAGGCGGCCGGCGTGAAGGTCGGTGACCTCGTCCATGCGGTCCGTGTGGCGGTGACGGGCAAGACCGTCGGCCCGGGACTCTACGACTGCCTGGCCATCCTGGGTCGGGAGCGTTCGGTCGAGCGCATGGAGCGGGCCTTGCCGCTGTGCGGCTGACCGCCGGCAGCGCGGGCCCGGCCGGCCGGGCCGCCGGCGCCGGCGCGCGGTTTTGCCGGGCGGCGCGACGCCGACTACATTCCACGCTCTCGTGCACACCACCCCGGAGTCCTCCCCCATGCCCCTGCTCGTCGTCGGAAGCGTCGCCCTCGATTGCATCGAAACCCCGTCCGCGAAGCGGGACGACGTGCTCGGCGGGTCGGCCGTGTTCTTTTCCTATGCCGCGAGCTTCTTTTCACCCGTCCGCATGATCGGGGCGGTGGGCGAGGACTGGCCACAGGCCCACACGAGCCTGCTCGAAACCCGCGGCATCGACACCTCCGGGCTGCAGACCATTCCCGGCGGCCGCACGTTCCGTTGGCGCGGCCGCTACCTGCCCAACATGAACGACCGGGAGACGCTCGAAGTGCATCTGAACGTGCTCGGGGAGTTCCAGCCCCGGCTCAACGGCAGCCACCGCGACTGCCGCTTCCTGTTCCTGGGCAACGCCTCGCCGGCCGTGCAGTTGAGCGTGCTCGACCAGGCCAAGTCCGCCGAGCTGACCGTGGCCGACACGATGGACCTCTGGATCAACATCCAGCGGGATGAGCTCGGCGACCTGCTCCGGCGGATCGACGGGCTCGTGCTCAACGACTCGGAGGCAAAGCTGCTCGCGGAGGACGAGAACCTCGTCCGCGCCGGCCGCGCCGTGCTGGCGATGGGCCCCAAGTTCGTCGTCATCAAGAAGGGCGAGCACGGCGCGATGTTCTTCAGCGAGCACGAGATGTACGTCATGCCGGCCTATCCGACCCCGACCGTCGTCGACCCGACCGGCGCCGGCGACAGCTTCGCCGGCGGCATGATGGGGCATCTGGCGGCCCGTGGCCGCTTCGACGCCCAGGCGCTCAAAGAGGCGCTCGCCTACGGCGTGGTCACCGCCAGCTTCACCGTCGAGGATTTCAGTCTCGATCGCCTGGCGGCCCTCGACCGGGCCGCCCTCGACCATCGGCTGGCCGACTATCGACGGATGCTCTCGTTCTGATCGGGGTGGCAGGTTTACATCTGCAGCGGCCCCGCCCCTGAAAATCGCCTCTTGCCAGCGGCCCTGGACGCCGATACTATACCCGCGTTCAGTATTCGTTTCCGCGGCAAGTCGCTCGATTTATGGTGGCGAAGCAACCACCCCGACGACCCGCCGGGAAACGCGGGAGGCAGCGGCCATGGTCGTGGCAGCAGGAGAAAACGGACGGATGGCGAAGGCACACAAATCGGAAGGCGGCCGGTCGGAAGGCGGCCGAGCGGAAGGCGGCAAGGGAGCCAAGGCTCGTTCGGGCGGCGGGGCCGCATCGTTCCTGGATGCCAACCCGCTTCTGAAGAACACGCTCGCGCAGATCGAGAAGGAGTTCGGCGAGGGCTCCATCATGCCGCTGGGCACCGAGGCCCAGAAGGAGATCGAAGGCATCTCCAGCGGCAGCCTGTCGGTCGACCTGGCGCTCGGCGGCCGGGGGTTCCCCAGGGGCCGCATCATCGAGGTGTTCGGACCTGAGTCGAGTGGCAAGACCACGCTTGCATTGCATGCGGTGGCGGCGGCGCAGCGGGCCGGCGGGATCGCGGCCTTCATCGACGCCGAGCACGCCCTCGACCCCAGCTGGGCGAAGAAGCTGGGGATTTCGCTGGAAAATCTCCTGGTCAGCCAGCCGACCAGCGGCGAGGAGGCGATGCAAATCGCCGAACTCCTCATCAAGTCGAATGCGGTCGACATCATCGTCGTCGACTCGGTGGCGGCGCTCGTGCCGCAGAAGGAACTCGACGGCGAGATCGGCGACTCGTTCGTGGGCCTGCAGGCCCGATTGATGAGTCAGGCCATGCGGAAGCTCACCGGCGCGATCGCCAAGTCGAAAACCACCGTGATCTTCATCAACCAGATCCGGGAGAAGATCGGCGTGATGTTCGGCAGTCCGGAAACCACGCCGGGCGGCCGGGCCCTGAAGTTCTACGCCTCGTGTCGCATCGACGTGCGCCGCATCGGCACGCTCAAGGACGGCGAGGACGTCGTCGGCCAGCGGGTGCGGGTCAAGGTGGTGAAGAACAAGGTGGCGCCGCCGTTCCGTGTGGCCGAGTTCGACATGATGCATGCCAACGGCATCAGCACGGAGGGCGACCTGCTCGACCTGGCGCTGGCCGCCAAGCTCATCGATAAGACGGGCACCTGGCTGCGGTTTGGCGAGACACATCTCGGCCAGGGCCGGGAAAAGGCCCGCCAGTTCCTGAAGGACAACCCCGCGGTCGCCGGCGAACTGCGGGAGAAGATTCTGGCGAACAAGGAGGCCGTGATCGCCGTCGAGGGCGAGTCCGCCGGCAGTGGTGGCGGCAGCGACGATTGAAGCTCCACATTGCGGCCGGCCCGGCGGAACGCCGGCCCGCTGCGATGCCTGCAGCCCAAGCTTCCCCTCTCCGCCCACGAGTTCCTGACCCAAGCAGGACTCGTGGGCGGTTCTTTTGCGAGACAACTTCCTGCTTTCCTGGCCTCCTGGAGGGGTTGCCCGTGCCCTCGAGCGGGCTCTAGGAAGCAAGCGAAGCAGGATTGCGGAGCGTAGCTTCCACCGCAGTGAGCGAAGGGCGATCTGCATGGGAGCCGTGGTCTGCACGGCGACTGTAAGCCGGAGCCGACGCCGGGAGGGCGGCGATGGCGCGAAACGTCCCTGCCCGGAGCGAACGTCCGGCGAGAGGGCACGGGCAGCCCCGGCGTTGCCGTGTATAGTGACGCACCCGTGGATCGGCCGGTGCGTGCCGGCGACACCGCGCTCCCCCCAAGGACTTCTGACCGGAGCCGATCACCGCATGAAGGCCGACGATCTTCGCGAAGCCTATCTCGCCTTTTTCGAAACGAAGGGCTGCGTCCGCCGCCCGAGCGACGTGCTCGTGCCGCGCTGGGACCCGTCCGTGCTGTTCACGCCGGCCGGCATGAACCAGTTCAAGGACCATTTTCTCGGCAAGTGCCCGCTCGAGTTCACCCGCGCGACAACCTGCCAGAAATGCCTGCGGACCGGCGACATCGACAACGTCGGCAGGACGCCGCGGCACCACACCTTCTTCGAGATGCTCGGCAACTTCAGCTTCGGCGACTACTTCAAGCGCGAGGCGATCCACTGGGCGTGGGAGTTTCTCACCGACCGCAAGTGGCTCTCGATCGCCCCGGAGAAGCTCTCCATCACCGTCTACCACGACGACAACGAGGCCTTCGCGATCTGGGCCGACGAGATCGGCGTGCCGGCCGGCCGGATCTCGCGCATGGGCGAGGACGACAACTTCTGGCCCGCGGGGGCACCCTCCCAGGGCCCCGACGGCGTCTGCGGCCCGTGCAGCGAGATCTTCTACAAGATGCCCGACGGCAGCGACGTCGAGATCTGGAACCTTGTCTTCACGCAGTTCAACCGGGTCGGCCCGCCGCCGGAGAACCTCCACCCGCTGCCGAGCCGGAACATCGACACGGGCATGGGGCTCGAGCGGACGTGCGCGATGCTGCAGGGCGTCGACAGCAACTTCCATATCGACATCCTCCGCCCCTTGGTCGAGGCAGTGGCCGAGGTCTGCCACCGCACCTACGACGCCGCGAGCGACGACGGCCGCCGGATGCGACGCATCGCCGACCATGTCCGCGCCTGCACCTTCGCGATCCACGAGAACGTGCTCCCCGGCAACAACGAGGAGAAGTACGTGGTCAAGCGGCTCCTGCGCCGGGCCGTGCTCGACGGGCGGCAGATGGGGATGCGCGATCCGTTTCTGCACCAACTCCCCGCCACCGTGGCCGATCTCATGCGCCGGCCCTATCCGGAACTGGCGGAGACGGTCGACCGCGTGGCGGGTGTGATCAAGCGGGAAGAGGAGTCGTTCCTGGCGACGATCGACGGGGGGCTCGACCGGATCGAGCGGCTCTTCGTCGCGATCGGCAAGGCTGGGTCCGGCCGGGTCGGCGGCGCCGACGCCGCCGAGCTCTACACGACATACGGCTTCCCGCCGGAGTTGCTCGAAACACTCGCCGCCGAACGCAACTGCGGCTTCGACTGGGATGGCTTCCGCGCGGCGATGGAGGCCCACGGGCAGCGGTCCGGGGCCGGCACGCGCGTCGAGGTGTTCACGACCGGCCCGCTGGACGCGCTCAAGAAGACGATGCACGGCTCGGAGTTCGTCGGTTACGACGTGACCGAGACGGAAGGGCAGGTGATCGGCATCATCGCCCACGGGCACCTCTGCGACTCGCTCCGCGAGCTCGATCATGCCGCTCCCGTCACGGTCGTGCTCGACCGCACGAGCTTCTACGGCGAGTCGGGCGGTCAGGTCGGCGACACGGGCGTGCTCGAGTGGGCGGACGGTCTCTTCGAGGTCACCGACACGCAGCGCGAAGGCGGCTTCATGCTCCACATCGGCCACCTCCGACGCGGCACGCTCGATCTCGGGCATCCGGTCACCGCCCGCGTCGACACGACCCGCCGGGCGGCGATCCGCCGCGCCCACTCGGCCACCCACCTGCTGCACGCGGCCCTGCAGCGGCACCTCGGCCCGCACGCCGTCCAGCAGGGCTCGAAGGTCGATGCCGACCTCCTGCGGTTCGACTTCTCGCACCCGGCGGCGATCGACCGGGAGACGCTCGAGCGGATCGAGACGAGCGTCAACGAGCACACCCTGGCGGCGGTGCCGGTGGCCGCCCGGCTGCTCCCCTTGGCGGAGGCGCGGCACGCGGGCGCCATGATGCTCTTCGGCGAGAAGTATCCCGACGTCGTGCGGATGGTGACGATGGACGGCGTCAGCCGGGAGCTCTGCGGCGGCACGCATGTCGCCAGCACGGGCCAGATTGGCATGGTGCGGATCACCGCCGAGGAGAGCGTCTCGGCCGGCACGCGGCGGATCACCGCGATCACCGGCCTGCGGGCGGTGGAACGGGCGCGGCAGACCGATGGCCTGCTGGCCGACGCCGCCGGCAGCCTGAAGGTGCCGGTCGCCGAACTCCCGACGCGACTGGCCGCCGTCGCCAAGGAGCTCAAAGAGCTGAAGAAGAGCCGGCCGGCGGCCGCGGCCACGGGTGTCTCCGTCGATGCGCTGCTCGCCGCCGCCACGGTCGTGGCCGACACGCGGGTGATCGTGGCCGATGCGCCGGGCGGGGACGCGGCCCTCATGCGGCAATGGATCGACCAGATCCGGCGCAAGGCGAGCCCCGCCGCCGTCATGCTCGGGGCCGTGGAAGGGGACAAGGTCACGCTCGTCGCCGGCATCAGCCGCGAGCTCGAGGCCCGCGGCCTGTCGGCGGGCACGTGGATCCGCGATGCGGCGACGCTCGTCGGCGGGAAGGGGGGCGGCCGCGCCGACCTCGCCCAGGCGGGCGGCAAGCTCACCGACAAGCTCCCCGAGGCCCTCGCCGCCGCCCGCGCCGCGATTGCAGCGGCGCTGGGCGGCTGACGAGGTCACGGTCAGCCGGCGAGCTTCTCGATCGCCGCCAGGGCCGCGTCGTAGTCGGGCTCGCTCGCCACTTCCTTCACGACCTGCGCGTACCGCACCGTGCCCTGGGCGTCGAGCACGAAGACGGCCCGGGCGAGGATCTTGAGCTCGTCGATGAGCACGCCCCAACCGGTGCCGAAGCTGCGGTCCATGTAGTCGCTGCCGTTCCGCATCGCCTTGAGATCCTCGGCGCCGCAGAAGCGATTCATCGCGAAGGGCAGGTCGAGGCTCACCGTCAACGCGTTGATCTTGTCGCCCAGGGCGGCAAGCCGCGTGTTGAAGGTACGGGTCTGCACCTGGCAGACGGGGGTGTCGAGCGAGGGCACCACGCTCACGATCGTGGGCTTGCCGAGCAGGTCGGCCTTGCGGATGTGCTCCATGCCCCCGGGGCCGTACGACGCCAGGTCGAAGTCGGGCGCGGGGCCGCCGACCTTCACCTCCTCACCGACCAGGGTGAGCGGATTGCCCTTGAACGTGACTGCGCCATGACGGCCCATGAATCAGGTCTCCTAACCGAGGGTGCGAGGGACGGACGATCGACGGCCCGGTCACCCGGGCAGCGGCAGTATGGCGGGGGAATCGCCGTCGGCAAGTCGCGGGGGCGAAAATCACCGTGTCCGTCAGCCCCATGGGTTCGCCACCCGCACCGCGGCCGCCGCCCCGTCTGCTAGACTCCGCCCACCGTGGCCGCCTCGGCCACGTGCCTCGAGGAAAGCATGTCGATGGCGGCGATCGGACGGTTTTGCCAGTGGCTCGGCCTGATGCTCCCGGCTGCCGCCATCCTGCTGGAACTCAACCGCTCCATCTCGCTCGGGCAGATGCTCCTCATGCTCGTCGCCTCCGTCAGCTGCTTCTGGATCGGGCGGATCGTCGAGGGCTATGCCCGCAACGAGGAACGTTGAGGCCGCCCACGGTCGGCCCCCGCCCACGCTTCATCGAGAACCCACCCATGCATCCGCTGTTGCTCACGCCGATCTACCGCCATTACATCTGGGGCGGGAGGAGGTTCGAGACGGCGCTTGGCCGATCCCTGCCGGCGGGCGACGATTTCGCCGAGTCGTGGGAGCTGGTCGACCACGGGCGTGATCAGAGCGTCGTGGCCGCCGGTCCGCTCACCGGCCACACGCTCGGCGATCTCGTGCGCCGGCGCGGCACCGAACTCCTCGGCAGCCGTCGCGCCTGTGACTCGTTTCCGCTGTTGTTCAAGTTTCTCGATGCCTGCCGTGACCTTTCGGTGCAGGTGCATCCGGATGACGCCCGGGCAGCGCTCCTGTCGCCGCCCGATCTGGGAAAGACGGAGGCCTGGTATGTCATCGACGCGGCGCCCGGCAGCCGCATCTATGCCGGACTCGCCCCGGGCGTCGACCGCGCGGCGATCGCCGCGGCGATTCAGGACGGCCGCTGCGAGGACGTCCTGCACTCCTTCGAGCCCCGGGCCGGCGACTGCGTCTTCATCCCGGCCGGCACGGTGCATGCGATCGGCGCGGGGCTGGTCGTGGCCGAGATCCAGGAATCGAGCGACGTCACCTACCGGCTGTACGACTGGAACCGCACGGGCCCGGACGGCAAGCCCCGGCCGCTGCATGTCGAAGCCGGCCTCGAGGCGGTCACCCGCTTCGAGCCCGTGGCACCGCTCCGGCGGCCCCCAGGCTGGGCCGGCGGCACGCGGCCGCTCGTGCGGTGCGACTACTTCGTGTTCGAGGAAGTGCAGCCACACGGCGACTGGTCGGTCGGCGGAGACGACTGCTGGCACTTCGTCGCCGTGATCGAGGGGGAGGTGCGGTTCGATCCGAGATGGAGCCTGCCGCCGTTGCGCAGGGGCGACACGGTGTTGCTCCCGGCCGCGATCGGCAGCCAGTCGCTCGCTGCCGCCTCCAGCGGCGGCCCCCCGCCGATGCTGCTGCATGTCACGCTGCCGTAGCGGGCGACGGCCTTCGGCCGACGTGCCCGTCCAGCCGATTTCCGCCGTCAAAGCGGGGTTGGGGACCGACGCTCCCCCTGGCTAGACTCCCGCCCCGCCACCTCCCGGGGTTTCGCCATGCGGCTGTCGCTGTGCTACTTGCTCGTTCTCGGCGCCTGCTCTCCGGGCTGTGCCTCGCTCGGCAAGCCCGACTGGCTCGACCCGGGCCCCTCCCGCTCGCAGCAACGGCGGGCGGTGCGGTTCGATCCCTATCTGCAGGATGACATCGCCCCCTCGAGCCTGCGTCTGCCGCTCATGGATGGCGCCCGGCCCCGCGACTTCGCCGAACCGGTGCCGGAAGTGCGACGGTCGCGGTGGTGGGCACCGGTGCAATAGCCGCCACACGCGTGCTCCGGCCGGCGTGTATGATCGGGGCTTTCCCGAGCCGCGAGAGCGGCCCGCCCGCCTCCCTCCCTCGGATTCTCCCCGGTGCCCTCGGACCGCCCCCACAAGCCTTCCCGCCCCCCGCGGCCGACACGAGCCCCGCGTCCCCGTCGCCCCGCCGCTGCCGGCGGACCGGCCCCGGGAAGACCGCAAAAGCCGCGGCGGGAGGAGCCGTGGCGGATCACGTCCCGGCGGCCGCCGCGCCGACAGGAGCCGCCCGCCGACGCTGCCACTCCCGAGCCTTTCCGGCCGGCCGACGACGGACTCGAACGGCTGCAAAAGGTGCTGGCCGCCGCCGGCCTCGGCAGCCGTCGCACCTGCGAGGAGCTGATCACGGCCGGTCGCGTCGAAGTGGACCGCAAGGTCGTCACGCAGCTCGGCACGCGGATCGATCCGCTCCAAAGCGAGGTGCGGGTCGACGGCGAGAAGCTGCCGAGCCCGAAGCGGGTCGTCTACATGCTCAACAAGCCTGTGGGGGTGGTCACGACCAACTACGACCCAACGGGCCGGCCCCGGGTGGTCGATCTGGTCCCGGGCGAGCAGCGGCTGTTCGCGATCGGCCGTCTCGACCGCATGAGCGAGGGGCTGATCCTCGTGACCAACGACGGCGGCCTGGCGAACCTGCTGGCTCACCCCAGATACGGCGTCGAGAAGCGGTATCTGGTCCAGGTGGCGGGCGTGCCGTCCCAGGAACTGCTCGACAAGATTCGCCGCGGGATCACGCTGGCCGAAGGGCGGGTGCACGCAAAACGGGTCGAGATCCGCTCGCAGCACAAGCAGAGCGCGGTGCTGGAGATGACGCTCGACGAGGGCAAGAACCGGGAAATCCGCCGCATGCTCGCCCGGCTCGGCCACAAGGTGCACCAGCTCAAGCGGGTCGCCATCGGGCCGCTCTCACTGGGCAACCTGTTGCCGAGCCAGTGGCGGCAGCTCTCGTGGACGGAAATCGAGGGCCTGCGCCAGGGTGCGATCCAGGCCGTCGGCGTTGCCGAGGCGGCGCGACTGGACACGGTCGTCCCCGAGGACCGGCCCCGCCGGGGCCGTGCGTCTGAGCGGCCCCGCCCCCCCCGTCCGGGTCCGGGCGGCCGCGTCCCCGGCGGGAAGCCCGGCCCAGGACGCCCCGCCACCGGCCGCCCGCGGAAGCCGCGGCGGCCTGGCAAGGCGTCGACGTGGCGGAAGCCCCGCGGCTAGACAATCCGCCGGGTGGCCGCCGCCGTCCGGCTTCAGGGAGGTCTTCTATGGACGTTGCAGGATCCGCCCCGGCCGGTGCCGCGTGCGACCCCACCGGCCCTTGGTATGCCGACGCCGCCACCTACGTCACCGCGCGGGTCGTGAGCCATCGGCCGATCGCCACCAACACCTGGCGGCTTCGCGTCGAGTGCCCGGAAATCGCGGCCGCGGCGACCCCGGGGCAGTTCGCGATGCTCCGCATTCCCCGCCGCAGCGACCCGCTGCTCGCCCGACCGCTGGCCGTTTACGACACCTTCACGGACGCCGACGGCGGTCGCGAACCCGCTGCTCCGCGTCGGTGCGCCGATTTCATCTATGCCGTGCACGGCCGATTCACGACGGCGCTCACGGAGATTCCGGTGGGCCACGACCTCGTCGTCTGGGGGCCGCTCGGAAACGGCTTCGCCCCTCCGGCGGTCGACCACCTCGTCCTCGTTGCCGGCGGCATCGGCCAGACGGCGTTACTGGCCCTGGGCCGGGAACGCCTCGGCGGCGCCGCCTACGGGGTGCCACCCCGCCGTGTTCCGAGGGCCGCGCGCGTGACCTGCTGCTGGGGCGCCAGACATGCGGGCCTCTTCGGTGGCATCGACGACTTTCGCGCGGCCGGCATCGAGGTGCATCAGGCGACGCTCGACGGCTCGGCGGGCCTCCGCGGCACCGTGGTCGATCTGCTCGACGCGGTGCTCGGACGGGCGGGTGCCGCGTCGGCAGGGCAGGGGACGAGCACACGAATCGCCTGCTGCGGCCCCGATCCGATGATGGCGGCTGTGGCACAATGGTCGTCCGCCCGCGGCATTGGCTGCGATGTGTCGCTCGAGGCGCCGATGGCCTGCGGCGTCGGCATCTGCTTCACGTGCGTGGCCCGCGTCCGCGATGCGCAAGGCGGCTGGGACTACCGCCGCACCTGCATCGAAGGGCCTGTCTTCGACGCGACCCGCATCGTCTGGTAGGCGGATCGCGGCCGTCGGGCCTCGGGCCTATTGCTTGGCCGACGTCTTCCGGCCCTTCGCTGCCGTGGTCTTCGCCGGCTTGGCAGCGCCGCCCTGCGCGGCGGCCTTCAGCCGGGCCGAGAGCCGCGACTTGATCCGCGCCGCCTTGTTGCGGTGAATCTTCTTCGACGCCGCCGCCTTGTCGGCCTTCTGCGCCGCCGTTCGGAGCGCCTCCGAAGCCTGCGCCACGTCTCCGGCCTCGATCGCCGTGAGAACCTTGCGGACCTGGGACTTCAACTCCGACTTGGCGGCGCGGTTGCGCTCGCGGTTGCGGAGGTTTTGCTTGTGTCGCTTCTTGGCGCTGGCCGAGTGGGGCATGCCGGTCTTTCTGTCAAAAGCGGTGGATCAGGAATCAGTGTGAAACACGAAAACGGCGTGGGACGCGGGACCGTCGTCGGGGCGGACGGCTCGGGTCAGGAGCCGGCACCTTTATCCTTCGCCGGGGTCAGCTTGTCCAGACGCTGCGCCACATCCCGGTAGCCGAAATCGAGTTCGGCCAGCGAGGAGAGGTATTTTCTCGCGGCGTCCAGGTCGTCGAGGCCGGCCGCAAGGACGCCTGCGCGGTACAGGGCCCGCTTCCGCAGCTCCAACTCGCGGTCGGTGAGGGAATCGACCGCCGCCTGGTAGCTCCGCATCGCCAACTGGTACTGGCGGATCTTCTGGAAGCACTCGCCGAGTTCCAGCGACACCGCCCCCTTGCGGCGGGCGTCGACCAGCACGTCCTGAAACTGCTTGATCGCTTCGGCGTGATTCCCCGCCGCCTTCAACCGGATCGCCAGTTCGTACTTCCAGTTGAGATTCTCCGGATACCGCGCGGCCCGGGCCGAGTAGACCTCCGTCTCGTGCTTGAGGACCACCGCGCGGAGCCGATCCACCGCCTCCCGGTGCTCGGAGGTGTCCTCGCCACCCAGCCGCCGCTCGGCGACGTGCAGCCGGCCCTTCGCCCAGCGGATCTGCCGATCCTCGAGGTGCTCGCGGACCTTGATGTCGTTGCCCGATGCCGCCAGCGCCTTCTCGAGCAACCGCTCGGCCTGCTCGAGGGTGCCCTCCTGCTCGACCAGATCGGCCAGGTCGAGATAAGCCTGGATGTCGGCGGGATTGCCGGCGATCGCCTTCTCCAGCGCGGCCTTCCGCTCGGCAGGTGACACTTCGGCCGGGGATTCGGCGACCGGCTCGGCCGTGCCACCGGCGGCGGTCGTCGTGGCGGCCGCGGCGGCCGGCTTGCGGCCGATCATGCCCTGACTGGCGGCGAACGTCTTATCGACCTGCAGCCGCGTGACTTCCCTCTCCGCCTCGTCGGCCATCCCCTTGGCAGCCTTGATCCGCATCCAGCAGGCGATCGCCTGGTCGAACTCACCGTGGGACTCGAGGAACTTGGCGCACTCCCGATTCACCTCCACGTCGGCCGGCGCCGCGTCGAGGGCGGCCTTGAGGTAGACCCGTTGCGACTCGATGTGGCCGAGCTTCCCGCTGGCCTCGGCCATCACCAGCAGGCTGCCATGGTCGGCCGGGTTGGCCTTGATGATGCCGACCCCCTGGGTGAGCAGTTCCTGCCACTTGCCCGCGACGGCGAGCTTCTTCAGGCCGCCGCGGCCGCCGGCGGACCAGAGCGCCGAGAGGCCGCCCCCCTTCTTGCCGGCGTGCTTCATGCGGAGGGCACCGACGAGGTGCTGCAGAAAGATGGCGTTGGCGGGGTCGCCGATCACGCACGTCGCGAACATCTCGATCGCGTAGTCGATGTTCTTGGCGACGCTCTGCGACCCATGCTGGAAGCACCGCAAGAGTCGTGTTCGCTCCGCAGGGGGCAGCGAGGCCGAGGGCTGCGGTGCCGAGGCGGCCGTTCCGGTCGCTGGCGTGTCGTTCGACATGGATGGTGGGGGCCGCGGAAGGGGCGGGGGACGGTGATCCGAGGAGCGGCGGTCCACCGGGCCGGACGGCACGGTATGCTGCCTGGGTCCGGAAACGAGCCGCCGCGGGTCGGCCCCGCCGGGATGCAGAGTGTAGCCCCGGCGGGCGAACGCTCAAAGGTCGGCGGTGCTCCCGATCACGCCGTACCGCGTGCTGCCCGCAGGCCGGTCGGTAGCCTCGCCTTTCGTCCAGCATGTCGATCCATCGCCAGCGGCCGACTTCCGGCCACGAGTCAGAGCCGCCTCGGGGACCCGTCGCGTTTGTCGGCGCCGGCCCCGGCGTTCCGGATCTTCTGTCGCTGCGGGCGGTCGAGCGGCTCCGGCGGGCCGACGTGGTGGTCCATGACCTGCTCGTGCCGGCGGCGGTGCTCGCACTGATTCCCGCGTCCGCCGAGCGGTTGACGGTGCCCCGCGACGGCCGTGATGACGGCGCCGATCCGGGCACGGCGGTCGGCCGGCTGTTGGCCGACCTCGCGGCCACCGGCCACACGGTGGTGCGGCTGAAGGGAGGCGACCCGGGAATCTTCGGACGGCTCAGCGAAGAGATGGCCCCGGTCCGCGCGGCGGGCATCGCCGTGGAGATCGTGCCGGGGATCACCGCTGCTGCGGCGGCGGCCGCCGCCGCAGGCATCCCCCTGACCAGCCGCTCGAACGCCTCCGCCCTCACGATCCTGACCGGGCACGAGGCGCTCGACAAGCCCGAAGCGATCGACTTCCGTGCGTTGGCCGCCACGCCCGGCACGCTCGCGATCTACATGGGCGTGGAGCAGGTCGGACGGTGGTCGGGGGAACTCGTCGCCGCAGGCAAGGCGGGGGACACGCCGGTCACGATCGTCAGCCGCTGCGGCTGGCCCGACGAGCGGATCGGCACCAGCACGCTGGCCTGCTGTGCCCGCGACTTCGAGCGACATGCCTGGCCGTCACCCGCCGTGGTGATCGTCGGCGACGTCGCGGAACGGGCCGACGCCGCCACACGCGGCCCACTGGCCGGAAGGCGGGTGCTCATCACGCGGCCGCACGACCAAGCCGCCGCGCTTGACGCGGCCATCTGCGCCGCGGGCGGCAGTTGCCTGCATGTGCCCGCCATCACCGTCGGCCCGCCGCCCTCGTGGGAGCCGCTGGACAGCGCGCTGCGTCAGGCGTCAAGTTTCGACTGGGTCGTCTTCGCCAGCGCCAACGGCGCCCGGGCCTTCGCCTCCCGGATGCATGAGGCGGGACTCGACGCCCGCTGCCTGGGCACGGCACGGGTGGCCGCCATCGGCGGCGCAACGTGCCGGGAGCTCGCCGCGGCCGGGCTCGCCTGCGACCTGGTCCCCGAGCGGGCCAACTCCGAAGGCGTCGTCGCAGCGTTTGCCGCCGCCCCGCCGGCCAGCCGGTTCCTGCTCGTGCGGGCCAACCGCGGCCGCGATCTCATGCGTCGGGAGTTGGAAGCGCGTGGCCACACCGTCAGCGAGGTCGCCGCCTACGCGACCGAACCTGTGATCCGTCTCGACCCGTCGACGGTGGCGCTCGTCGAGCGGCTGCCGATCGACTGGGTGACCGTGACGAGTTCGCTGATCGCGGAGGCGACCATCGGGCTGTTCCGTGACAGGCTCGCCGGCTGGCGGATCGCGAGCTTGAGCCCGATCACCTCCGCAACCCTCCGCCGCCACGGGCTCGAGCCCACGGTCGAGGCTCCGATCGCCAGTGTCGAGAGCCTCGTCGAGGCCATGGGCGAGTGGGAGGCCGACCGGGCGGTACCGCTTGCCTGATCGCGCCAGGCAGACCCTCGGCAGGCGATTCCAGTGCGTCGAAAGCCTCCGTCGATACCTAGCCTCGAGGCCGGAGGGCGATCCGGCCTCAGGGGAGGAAGAAGTGCCATGAGCCGAGCGGGACTGCAGACGACGGTCGTCCTGTGCTGCGGCCTGCCCGCCGGGCTCTCGCAGGCCGCCATCGACGCCTGGCTGACAGCAGGCCTGCGGGCCGGCGTCCCCATCACCTGGATCGCACCGGCCGACCGGATGCGTGAGATCGCCGCCGCGGCGGCCGCCGCCGGCGTCGAGGCGAGCGTGGCGATCGACGTCTCGGCCGTCGCATCGCGGTCGGGATTGCGGGCGACCGTCGGCGACGCGGTCACCGTGATGCCCGGTCTCGAAGCGGCCGCGGTGCGGGGCGGCCTCCCGGCCGAACGGCGCCGCGGTCTCGCCGAGGCCGGCATGCGCGTGATCCTACGCGACAGCTTCGACGCCACCGGCCCCGGTCCGCGCCGCCCGGCCCCCCGCGGCTGGCCCTGCCGCAGTGTGCTCTGGGGCCTGTGGGAAGCGACGCCGTCCCCCGCCGTACCACCGACGACCATCGGCCGACTGCTCCCCTGGGCAGCGGGCACGGTGATTCCTGCCGGAGGCCTCGCGGTGCCGGACCTGTCGCGGGGGATCGCCGGCGCGGCGCCCCTCCTGCGGAGCCGCGTCGAACAATGGCAGTCCTGGGCCCGGCGCCGCGGCCCGGGCAGCGTCTCATTCGCCCGGCTGGCGGATCTCCCGGCACTCGTCGCCGGAGCCGGCCGCCTCGCCGACGGCGGGTCCGTGCTCAAGGCGGCGTGATCGGGGTCGGCCCCCCGCGGGGACGACTACCGACGCGCCTTCTCCATGATCGACCAGCTCAGATAGCCGAGGATCAGGCTGGCCACCAAAAACCCGACGTCAGCGGGGACACTGACCCGCTGGAACGGAAAGCCGGCGGCCAGGTCCCCCAAGAACAGGATGGCGACGAGCCCGGAGACCACCATCCCGACAAACGGCATCAGTTTCGACACGGAATCCAGGCCTCCGTAGTCCGGGCATGCCCATCGCGCCCGGGTCCCTTACGATATCGGCTGGGCCGGCGGCTGCCAGCAGCAACCCTGCGGCAGCCCGTGCGACGCCCCCGACACCGCTTTCCAGGCCGTCCGACCGGGTCCGCCGCCCGCGAGCCCTGGCCCAGACCACCGGAGGTCCCGCCGCCATGCCGAACACTCCTGCTCACCGCACGGCCGTCTACACCGGCTCATTCGACCCGATCACCCTCGGCCATCTCGACGTGATCGAGCGGGCCAGCCGGATCTTCGAGTCGATCGTCGTCGGGGTCGGCATCAATCCGGAGAAGCAGCCGATTTTCTCGCTGGCCGACCGGGTGCAACTCGTCCGGGAGTCGGTGGCCGCGCTCCCGAACGTCCGCGTCGAGCTGTTCAGCGGGCTGTCGGTCGACTTTGTCCGCGCCCAGGGAGCCAGGGTGCTCCTGCGCGGTGTGAGGTCGCTGACCGACATCGACGCGGAGTTCACGATGACGCTCGCCAACCGGAAGCTGGATCCCGAAGTCGAGACGGTCTTCCTGATGGCCGACGCGCAGTACTCCCATATCTCGTCGTCTCTGCTCAAGCAGATCACGCCGCTGGCCGACGACGAGGCGTTGCTGAAGTTCGTGCCCCGGCCGGTCGTGGCCCCGCTCCGCCGCTCCCTGGGCCGCCACGCGTGAGGTCGGCGACAGGCACGGATCAGTTGGGGCTCGCGCCGCCCGACTCGAAGTGCTGGCGGAGGTAGCGGGCCCGCTCGATATTGCGATCCTTCGTGTCGAGCTCGAGGCCGCGGATCTTCTGGAGATGCGCCGGCTGGGTGCGGACCAGGAGCGAGTTGATGTCGGCGAGCTTCAAGTCGCCGATCAGCCCGAGCAGCACTCCCATGCGCACCCGCGACAGGAGCTGCATCGTCTCCTCGGCGCTGATCGTCTGCGCCGTCTTGAGGATGCCATAGGCACGGCTCACCTGGTCGTGCACGTTCTGCTCGGTCTCCCGCACCAAAAACTCCCGCGCCCGTCGCTCGTAGTCGATCAGCACGGGTACAACGTCCCCCACCTGCTCGACGAGCTGCTCCTCCGACTTGCCCAGGGTCGTCTGATTGGAGATCTGGTAGAAGTCTCCCATCGCCTGCGAGCCCTCGCCGTAGAGGCCGCGGACCGCCAGCGAGATCTTGTGGAGGCTGCGAAATACCTTGTCGATCTGCCGCGTGATCACAAGCGCCGGCAGGTGGAGCATCACGCTCACGCGGATGCCGGTGCCGACGTTCGTCGGGCAGGCGGTGAGATAGCCGAACTGCGGATGAAACGCGAAAGGCACGACCTTCTCGATCTGCTCGTCGACCCCCTTGATCTGCTCCCAGACGCCGCGCAGGTCGAGCCCGCTGTGGATGCACTGAATCCGCAGGTGATCCTCCTCGTTGATCATGAGGCTGACCTGCTCGGACTGGTCGATCGCCACGCTGCGTGCCCCCTGGGCGTCGGCGTGCTCACGGCTGATCAGCTGCCGCTCGACCAGGAACTGTCTGTCGACCTCCTCGAGCCGCCCCACGTCGATGTATTCGAGCCCATGGCCCACCGGCGCTGCGGCGATCCGCTCCCGCAGGAATCGTTCGATCTCGGCACGATCCTGCTCCGTGGCCCGGCTCACGAAGGGGAAATGCGGCACGTTGCGAGCCAGCCGGACGCGGCTGCTCATGACGATGTCCGACTCCGGCCCCGTGCCCCGGAGCCATTCGCCGATCGAGTTGGTAAGTGATTCAAGCTTCATGGTCGTGTCATGTGCTGGCGGTCCACTGGCCGCGGGCAGTCAGGCCGTATGCGGCGGGAGCAGCCATCGCTCCTCGATCGTGCGGATCGCGTCCCGATGGTCCTTCGCTTGTTCGTAGTGCTCGCACGCGATCGACTCCCGCATCTGCCGTCGCAGGCCGATCACGCCGGTCAGCTCCTCGGTGCCCTCCGTGGCCGCAGCGGGTGGCGCGGAGGGCCGACGGCCGACATGCTCCGTCGCGCCGTGGATGTTGGCAATGAGCGGCTCGAGTTCCCGGGCGAACTGCACATAGTCGTGCGGACAACCGAGTCGACCCTGGTTGCGAAACTCGAAGAACGTGATGCCGCACATCTCGCAGGCCTTCTGGTCGAGTGCGGCGAGCTCGTCGGCGGTCTGCCCGACGCCCAACGTGCCGCCCCCGGCCTCGGCCTCATCCGGCCCGCCGCCCCCGGCCTCTGCCTGGTTCAAATAGCTGCGCGCGTGCTCCTCGCAGAGGTGGAGTTCCCGGACCTGGCCGGTCTCGAGTTCGGTGATGTGAAACACCGCCTGCTTGTCGCATTGCTGACATTTCATCGACGAAGATTCCCGCGCGGCGGCAGACCACCGGATTGGCGGCCGTCCCCGCAAGAATCATAGCGGCCGTCCCCCGAACAGGCGCCGCGAATCGACGGCACGGGGCGGCACCGGCCTCTCGCGGGCCGCACGGGGCGTCTGCCTGCTTGCTGGCGGCCACGGCCTCCCGGTAGGATTCCGGACTTTCCCCGGCGATGCACGGTCGCCCACCGCCCCATGTCGCACCTCCCGGAACGACCGCAGTTCGACGCCCTGGCGCGGGAGCATCGCCTGGTGCCGGTCTACCGCCGGCTCTTCGCAGACGGCCTGACGCCCCTCTCGGCCTTCGCGCGGCTCGACGCCGGCGCGTCCGCGTGCCTCTTCGAGAGCGTCATCGGCGGCGAGAAAGTCGGGCGTTACAGCTTCCTGGGTGCCGAGCCGTTACTCCTTTTCGAGGCCCGTGGATCCGCCGTCCGCGTGGTGGAGACGGGAACCGGCCGCGTCGAGGAGTTCGAGGCGAGCGACCCGCTCGCCGAGCTCGAGCGGCGGATGGCCGCCTACCGCCCGGCCCATCTGGCCGAACTGCCTCCATTCACCAGCGGCGTGGTGGGGTACGCGGCCTACGACTCGATCCGCTACGTGGAGCGACTGCCGCACGCGCCTCTGGACGATCTCGGCCTCCCCGACCTGTCGTTCGCGTTCTACGACCGCCTGCTCGTGTTCGACAACGTCACCAAGTCGCTCGATGTCGTCGTGCTGGCCCGCGTCGCCGACGGGACCGCGGAGGCGGCGGCCCGGGGCTATGCCGAGGCGTGCGCCCGCATCGACGCCACGATCGCGGCGCTCTTTCGCCCCGGCACGTGGCCCCCGGCCGCCGACATCGGGCCCCGCCGCGAGCCGCGGTGCCTGATCGACGGCACCGCCCAGGCGACGTCGAGCCGGGAAGAGTTCCTCGCCGCCGTCGACCGCGCCATCGAATACATCCGGGCCGGCGACATCTTCCAGGTGGTGCTCAGCCGCCGCCTCGACATCCCCTTCGACCTGCCGCCGCTCGAGCTCTATCGCACGCTCCGCGTCGTGAACCCCAGCCCGTTCATGTTCTACCTGCGGACGCCCGACGCGACGCTCGTCGGCAGCTCGCCGGAGATCATGGTGCGGGTCGTGGACGGCCAGGTGACCGTGCGGCCGTTGGCGGGCACCCGGCCACGGGGCCGCACGCCCGAGGAGGACCGGTCGCTCGCCGAGGGCCTGCTCGCCGACCCCAAGGAGCGGGCGGAGCACATCATGCTCATCGACCTCGGCCGCAACGACGTGGGCCGTGTGTCGGCCATCGGGTCGGTGGAGCTCAGCGACGTGATGTCGATCGAGCGTTACAGCCACGTCATGCACATCACGAGCAACGTGACCGGCCGGCTCACACCTGGCACGACTGCCTTCGACGCCCTGCGGGCCTGCCTGCCGGCGGGCACCGTCTCGGGCGCGCCGAAGATCCGCGCCATGCAGATCATCGACGAGCTCGAGCCCCGCAAGCGCGGCCCCTATGCCGGCGCCGTGGGCTACATCGACTTCAGCGGCGCGATGGACACCTGCATCGCCCTGCGGACGGTGGTCGTCGCCGGCGGCCGGGCGTATGTGCAGTCGGGCGCGGGCATCGTCGCCGACAGCGATCCGGAGAGCGAGTTCCAAGAGACGCTCAACAAGGCGAAGGGGCTGCTCGTCTCACTGGAGATGACGGCGGAGCGGCTGCGGGGCACGGGCCCCGCTCGACCGCCGCGCGCATGACGTACATGATCCGCTGCGACCGCGTCATCGTCGAGCGGGCGGGGCAGGTGGTGGTCGATCGCCTGTCTCTGGAGATCGCTTCGGGCGCGGCGCTGGCGGTCATCGGACGGTCCGGCGCAGGCAAGACGGCCCTGGTCGCGGCGCTGGCGACGGCCGAGCCGGTGCACGGCGGCGAGGTAGACATCTGTGGCCTATCGCTCCGCCGCGATCCCGACGCGGTTCGGAGGCGGATCGGCTACGCCCCCGCCGCCCTCGTCGACTGGCCGGCCGTGAGGGCCGACGACTTCCTGGCGCTCTTCGCCGCGGCCGCCGGCCTGCGCGGATCGCGACTCGAAGCCGCGGTGGCCCGCGGCCTCGAGGCCGCCGGGCTGACGGACCGCGGCGGCTCCACGCTCGACGCGATCGACGCCGGCCGGGCGAAGCGGCTGCTCATCGCGCGGGCGCTGCTTCACGCCCCGGACGTCCTCCTGCTCGACGACCCGTTCGCCGGCCTCGACCCCAGCGAGCAGCGGTGGCTCGAGCGGCTGATCGAAGACCTGCGGCTCGGCGGCCGGACCATCGTGGCCGCCATCGACGGCGGTTGCGTGCCCGAATGCTTCACGGAGCTCGCGGTGCTCGAGGAGGGGCGGCTGGTCTCCCACGGCCCCGCGGACGAGGCGACCTTCTCCACGGACCGGGCCTGGCGCTACCGGATCGTGTTCGCGGACCATGCCGAGCCGGCGATCGCCACGCTCGAGCGGCTGGCCGACCGGGTCGAGGCGTTCGACGGCCGCACGCTCGAGTGCATCCTGCGGCCCGACGGCCCCCGGGCCGAGGACATCGTCGGGGCACTCGTACGCGGCGGCTTCGCCATCGCGGCGGCCGGGATCCATCCCTGCTGGACGGCGCAGCTGATCGATCCGCCGGGCTGACGGGTGGATGCCGGGTCACTCGGCCCAGACCCGGCGCACTTCGGCGAGCCCCGCCACACAGACGTCGAACTCGACGCTCAGGCGCTCGAAGAGCCGTCGCTCCGCCACGGCCGTCTCCGGCTCGAGGGCGCCGGCCAGCCGGTAGGCCCGCTTGCCCGTGGCGCGAAGGTCGATCGGCTGCCGCGGCCGCACCGCCTCCGGATAGACGCCCGACCAGAAGAGGCTGTAGTCGCCGATACGACGATAGTCGTCGGCCGCCCGAGCGGCTGGCTGGTCATGCACCATCGCGAGCATCCGCGCGACGACGTCCCCAGGCCGCTCCTCGGGGAACCGACCCGGACCGCACCCGGGCGGGTCGTTCCGAATGAACCGGACGAGCAGATCGGAGACGTAGTCCACGAGCGGCGGATCGACCACCCCGAGCCGGCCGTGGAAGGCGTGCTCCGCGAGCCCGCGAAAGAAACGCTCCACATCCTCAGGATCCCGCGCAGAAAACATGGTCGAGCAGCCTCCTGGAAAGCTCTCACATGCTCCTGACCAAGACTCCATCTGCGGCGGGAAGAACTCCTCGCAGCGGCGGCACGTCCTCGTCAGGTTCCTCTGCCGGTATTGTATAGCCGGTCGGGGCCGCGGCCGGCTCCGCCGCCAGTCCACCCCGACCGTGCGCCGGAAGCTTCGTGATGGGCAGCATTCTCGTGGACCTGACCTGCGGCCGGCCCTTGCTCTGGGCGGCCGGCGCGGAGACGTCCCTCCAGCCGCTCCTGGTGCAACTCACGGCGATCATCCTGGCGGCGCGCCTGGGGGCGACCGTCGCGCGGCGGCTCGGCCAGCCGAGCGTGGTCGGCGAGATCGTGGCCGGCCTGCTGCTCGGGCCGTCGGCCTTGGGCGCCGTCGCCCCCGAACTCTCCGCGTGGCTCTTCGGAGCAGGGCGGGCCGGGCAGCCTGCCGGCCTCGAGGCCGCGCTCACGGGCTTCAGCCAGATCGGCCTCGTGCTGCTGATGTTTCTCGTCGGCCTCGAGTTCGACTTCACCCACGTCCGCCGGCAGGGGCGGCTCGCCGCGATGATCTCGCTGGCCGGCGTGGCCCTGCCGTTCGCGCTGGGCTTCGGGCTGGCCCTGGCGATGGCGCCGCGGCTGGGCGCCCTCGGCGCCGCGACGACGATCGATCCAAGGTCGTTCGCGCTCTTCCTGGGGACGGCGCTGTCGATCACGGCGATCCCGATCCTGGGCCGCATCCTCATCGAGATGGGCATGCAGCACACGCTCGTCGGCGCGACGGTCATCGCGGCCGCCGCCTGCGACGACGTACTGGGCTGGACGCTCCTGGCCGCGGTCTCGGCGATCGCCGCGGGCAATTTCGACCCGTGGGCATCGGCGCGGATGATCGCCGCCACGGTCGCCTTCGCCGCGGCGGCGTTCCTCGTGCTCCGGCCGCTCATGCTGCCCTGGCTCGAGCGGGCGGTGGCCGATTCAGGCGGCAGGGCCGACACCGAGCCGGCGGCTGGCGCGGCGGATCGCGGCCGGCTGCCGACGACCGCGCTCTCGCTCGTCCTGGCGGCGATCTTCGCCGCGGCGCTCGTCACTAGCCGGATCGGCATCTTCGCGATCTTCGGCGCGTTCCTGCTCGGGGCGGCGCTGTCGGGCCGGCCGCGGCTGCGGGAGGCGATCTCGGCGCAGCTGACGGGCTTCGTGACCGTGTTCTTCCTGCCGATCTTCTTCACCTATACCGGGCTGCGGACCAACATCGGCACGCTCGCCTCGCCCGAGGCCTGGGGCTGGTGCGCGGCGGTGCTGACCGCGGCGGTGCTGGGCAAATGGGGCGGCTGCGGGCTCGCCGCCAGGCTCTGCGGCATGCCGCCGCACGAGGCCTCCTGCGTGGGCATCCTCATGAACACGCGGGCGCTGATGGAGCTCGTCGTGTGCAACGTCGGCATGGATCTGGGCGTCATCCCGCCGGCGGTCTACTGCATGCTCGTGCTGATGGCGATCATCACGACGCTCATGGCCACGCCCCTGGCCGTGCGGCTCCTGCGGGGCACGGTCCACGAGCCGGGCCTCGTGGCCCGCGGCTTCCTGCCGGACCGCGATGCGGGCTATCCCTGACGGACGGCCCCGGCGAGGTCGCCGACGAACCGGCCGACGTCGGCCACGAGCCGCTCGCGCGGCTGCCCCGCCGCCTCGGCGACCCGCCGGACGACCGCCGAGCCGACGATCACACCGTCGGCCACGCCCGCCACGGCCCGGGCCTGCTCCGCGGTCGAGATTCCGAAGCCCACCAGGATCGGCACGTCGGTCTGGCTCCGCAGCCAGCGGACCCGCTCGACCAAGTCGGCCGGCAACTCCGTACGGGCGCCCGTCACCCCCGCCACGGACACGCAGTAGAGAAAGCCTGTCGACCGCCGGGCGATCTCCGCGGCCCGCTCGGGCGGCGTCGTCGGCGTGACCAGCCGCACGAGCGCGAGGCCTGCCCGGCGGCAGGCGGCGTCGAGTGTGTCCGATTCCTCGAGCGGAAGGTCGGGCACCACGAAGCCGGCCAGTCCGGCGGCCGCCGCATCGGCGACGAACCGGTCGATCCCACGGCGAAAGATGAGCGAGTAGCTGGCCATCGCCAGGATCGGCATGGTGACCTGCTGCGTCGCGGCATGGGCCAGTTCGAAGAGCTTCTCGAGCGTGAAGCCGGCGGCGAGGGCCCGCGTGTACGCCGCCTGGATCACGGGCCCATCGGCGATCGGATCGCTGTAGGGCACGCCCAGTTCGCAGACCGCCGCGCCCACACGATCCATCGCAACGACCAGTTCGAGCGACGTCTCCAAGTCGGGGTCTCCGGCGGTGAGGAACGGTGCCAGCGCGCCGCGGCCCTCGGCCTTGTGTCGCGCGAAGCGGTCAGCGAGCCGTTGCACCTGGGACGGGGCGATGGAAGCGGACATGGGGGCGATCCTCTCGGGGACGAAGCGGAACGGCGGGCGGGAACGGCGTGTGACGATGTCGGCCGCGCCCCGGGCGGCGGCCTCGTTTCGCATCGTCGCGCCGACGAGTCAGGAAGAGAGCCCTCGGAGGCGGGCTATCTCGGCGGCATCCTTGTCGCCGCGCCCCGACAGGCAGACGACGATCACCTCGTCCTTCGGCCGGCGGGCCGCCTCTTCCACGGCCCAAGCCAACGCGTGCGAGGTCTCGAGCGCCGGCAGGATGCCCTCGCGCCGCGCGACCGTGTCGAACGCGTCGAGCGCCGCGGCGTCGGTCACGCTCGTGTACTCGACGCGGCCCGTATCACGCCAGTAGGCGTGTTCCGGACCGACACCCGGATAGTCGAGCCCGGCGGAGACGGAGTGCACGTCGGCGGTCTGGCCGTCGGCATCCTGAAGCACGTAGCTCAGGCTGCCGTGCAGAATGCCCGGGCTGCCGTAGCTCAGGCTCGCGGCATGATCGCCGGGCTGGCCCGAACGGCCGCCCGCCTCCACGCCCACCAGCCGCACGCCCGCATGGTCGACGAACGGATAGAACATGCCCGCCGCGTTGCTGCCGCCGCCGACGCAGGCCACGACGGTGTCGGGCAGGCGGCCGAGCTGGCGACGGCACTGCTCCAGGGCCTCGCGGCCGATGACCGACTGGAAGTCGCGCACGATCCGGGGGAACGGATGCGGGCCCACGACCGAGCCGATGATGTAGTGCGTCGTCTCGACCGACCCCATCCAGTCGCGCATCGCCTCGTTGATCGCGTCGCGGAGCGTCCGCGATCCGCTCTCGACCGGCCGCACCTCCGCCCCCATGAACCGCATGTTGCGGACATTGGGGGCCTGCCGACGGACGTCTTCGGCGCCCATGTAGACCACGCACTCGAGTCCAAACCGCGCACACGCGGTCGCGGTGGCGACCCCGTGCTGCCCGGCGCCGGTCTCGGCGATGATCCGTCGCTTGCCCATGCGGATCGCCAGCAGCCCCTGGCCGAGGGTGTTGTTGATCTTGTGGGCGCCGGTGTGGCTCAGATCCTCGCGCTTGAAGTAGATCTGGGCACCGCCGGCGAGTTCGGTGAGCCGCCGCGCGAAGAGGAGGGGAGTGGGCCGACCGACGAAGGCCCCGAGCAGCCCGTCGAGCTCGGCGGCGAAGGCGGGATCGGCCGTCGCCTCGGCGTAGGCCCGCTCGAGCTGCTCGAGCGCCGCGGAGAGGGTCTCCGGCACGTAGCGGCCGCCGAAGCGGCCGAACCTCCCCAGCGCGTCGGGAACCCGGGAGAGCGGCTGCGGTGCGGGAGTGGTCGCGTGCGTCATGGCCTGGCCGGAGGTGTGGCGGAGAGTCTTTCCGTTCGGCAGATTGTAGCCGCACCGGGCACTGCTACCATCGACCAACGGTGGAAAATGCCCGAACTGCCCGAAGTCGAAACGATGTGCCGCGGGATCGCGCACCTGGCTGGGCTGCGGATCGCGTCCGCCCATTTTCCCCGCGGCACCGTGCGGCCCATCCGCGTGGAGCCGTCGGCGGGGGCGGTGGCCAAGCGACTGGCGGGCCGGACGATCGTGGGCGTCGGACGGTTCGGCAAGCGGGTGGCGATCGAGCTTGCGCCCCGCGGCCGTGCCGGGCCCGAATGGCTCGTGATCGAGCCGCGGATGACCGGCCTGATGCTGGTGGCCGATCCGCCCACCACCGGGCATGTGCGCATGGAGATCACTTTCGACCGGGCACGCGCGCCGCGGCTGCTCTTCTGGGATCGACGCGGGCTGGGCACGATCCGGCTGCTCGACCGGCGCGGCCTGGACGCCGCCTGCGGGGAGACGGTGCTCGGCCCCGACGGCCTCGTGATCACGACCGCGGCGCTCCGCGATCGGCTCGGCCGCTCGCGGCGGGCCGTGAAGGTCGCGCTCCTGGATCAACGTGCCGTGGCCGGCATCGGCAACATCTACGCCGCCGAGATCCTCCACGCCGCCGGTGTCGATCCGCGGGCCGCCTGCCGACGGCTGTCCGCCGAGTGCTGGGAACGGATCGCCGCGGCGGGACGAGAGATCCTGGCCGACGCCGTGCGACTCGAGGGCTCCACGATCGGCGACGAGACCTACCAGACCGCGGATCGCCGGCCCGGCCGTTACCAGACACGTCATCGCGTCTACGGCCGCGCGGGCCAGCCGTGCGGCGGCTGCGGCCAGCCGATCACGCGACTGGTCCAGGCGCAGCGGTCCACCTTCTACTGCGGCGGCTGCCAGTGGCGGCCACGGCGCCGGTACCGTAGTGTATGAAGGTCGTCCGGGGCCGGGTGTCGCGGAACGCTTCCGCTCCCGGCCGCCCGCCTCTTTGCCCCGCCCACCATGGAGACGCCCATGCACCCATCCCTTGCCGAAGTGTCGCGACGTCGCTTCCTCGCCGGTTCGCTGACCGCCGCCGGCGGCCTGGTCGCCGGACGCAGGGCCTGGGCTGAGACCGCGGGCCCCGTCGGCACTTCCGAGACCCTCGCCGCACGGCTGCACGCCTCGCTCTCGCCGCAGCAGCGGGAGCAGATCTGCGTGCCGTGGGACTATGTGCACCCGAAGTTCGGCCTGCTCCGCACCCGCGTGGCGAACAACTGGAAGGCGACCGCCCCCGACATCGCCGGCGAGTTCTTCACGGCCGAGCAGAAGCAGCTCGTTCGCGAGATCTTCGAGCAGCTCATCGCCCCCGACTGGCATGCCCGGTTCTACAAGCAGATGGAGGACGACACGGGCGGCTTCGGCCATGGCCAGGCGATCGCACTGATCGGCCAGCCCGGCTCGGGCCGTTTTCAGTGCCTGCTCAGCGGCCGCCACATGACGCTCCGCTGCGACGGCGACTCGGCCGAGCACGTCGCCTTCGGCGGCCCGATCTTCTACGGCCACGATGCCGGCGGAGACACCGAGGAGCCGAACCACCCCGGCAACGTCTTCTGGCCCCAGGCCGTCGCCGCCAATGGCGTGTTCGCCATGCTCGACGGGCGGCAGCGTGACCAGGCGCTCGTCGCCGCGCGACCGCGGGAAAATGCGGTCGCGTTCCGCGGCCGAGGGGCCGCCGTGCCGGGCCTGCCGCTCGCGGACCTCGCCGCCGACCAGCGGGCCGAGATGGAGCGGGTGCTCGGCCTGCTCCTCGAGCCCTTCCGCGGCAGCGACCGTGAAGAGGTGCGGGCCTGCCTGGCGCGGCAGGGCGGCCTCGACGCCTGCACGCTGGCCTTCTACCGTGAGGGGGACCTGGGCAACGACGGTGTCTGGGATTGCTGGCGGCTCGAAGGGCCGTCGTTCGTCTGGCATTTCCGGGGCTCGCCGCACGTCCACGTCTGGGTCAACATCGCCGACACTCCCGAGATCGCCACCAACGCCTGACCCTTCATGCTCGCTCGGCACGCGGCCCTTGCCGGCGGGCCGGGCGGAAACTGGCGCGGGCGGATCATCCGACATGACCGACGTCTGCATCATCGGCTCAGGCATCATCGGCCTCTCGATCGCCCGCGAGCTGGCCGGCCGCGGCCTGTCGGTCCGCGTGCTCGCCCGCGACCCGGCCCGCGACACGGCGTCGTGGGCGGCCGCCGGCATTTTTCCTCCGGCGCCCGAGCGGGCCGACGCCCCGCCCAACGAGCGGCTCACGGCGTGGAGCCATCGGCTGCACGCCGCATGGTCCGCCGAACTGCGGCACGACACCGGCATCGACAACGAACTGCGGACCTGCGGTGGACTGCACCTGGCCCGCGACGAGCGCGGGATGGAACGGCTGCGCGACACCGCCCGCAGCTGGGCGGCGAAGGGTGCCCGGTACGAGCTCATGGCCGCCGACGATCTGGCCCGGCTCGAGCCGGCGCTGGCGACCGCCACGGGCAGCGGTCGCATCATCGGCGGCATGCTCCTGCCCGAGGAGATGTCGTTCCGGCCGCCGCGCCACCTCGAGGCCCTTGCGATGTCCTGCCGGCAGCGCGGCGCGATCATCGCGTCCGCGGTGGTCCGCCGCATCGACGTCCAAGGCGGCCGCATCGCGGGGATCGTGACGACCGCCGTGGACGGCGGCGCGGAGGAGGTCGTGCGGGCCGACCGCTACTGCCTCGCCGCAGGCGCCTGGTCGGCGGCACTCGCGGAGCCGCTCGGCCTGCGGATCGAGACCCGTCCCATCCGCGGCCAGATCGCGCTCCTGCACCTGCCCACGCGGCCGCTCGCCCGGGTGATCAACGTCGGGCTCGACTACCTCGTCGCCCGCGACGACGGCAGACTGCTCGTCGGCTCGACGCTCGAGGATGCCGGGTTCGATCGTGAGACGACGCCCGGGGAGATCGGCCGCCTGCTCGAGTTCGCGGCCTGGCTGCTCGGCCCGCTGCCGGCGGCCGCCGTCGAGAAGTCGTGGGCGGGCCTGCGGCCCGGCTCGGTCGACGGTCTCCCCTTGATCGGGCCCGCGCCGGCATGCACGAACGCCTTCGTCGCCACCGGCCACTTCCGGGCCGGGCTGCATCAGTCGACGGGCACCGCCGTGATGATCGCCGATCTCGTCACGGGGCGAACGCCGCCGATCGATGCGGCGCCGTTCGCGCCGGGCCGCGGCTGCGTGCCGGGAGGTCCCGACTCGGTGACGGACTATCTGGCCCGCGCCGCCGCGGAGGCCTGACTCGTGTCGGCAGGGGCGGCGGCTCGGGCGTTCACGCCGCCGACAGGCTCAGGCGGCGGTGAATGATCTCGATGTCGTCGGGCACGAGCGGTCGCGCCGTCGCGGCGGCCACCATGTCGGCGACCTCCACGAGCCGCAGGCTCGCCGCCGGAACGCCGCCGGCGATCTCGTGGATCGTGCGCAGCACGTTTTCTGCCGTCTCGCCCGGGGCCCCACTCAGGCGACCCGCGAGCAGCCGCCGGGTGTCGGCGAGCGAAAAGACCGGCAGTGTCGCCCGGAGCCGGATCGACTGCTCGAGCCGCGCGTCGCCCGCCACGAGCGACAAAAGCCGGCCCTCGCCCGCCAGCACGACCGCCGTGTCCGGCTGCCGGCGGCGCGTGCCGGCCACCAGGGCAGCCAGGCCCGTGACGTCGGTCTCATGCGCATCGTCGATGAGCAGGACGGGGTGACTCGTGTCCGAACTCGCGCGCCGGTCTTCGCACGCGGCCGCTGCACCGCTTCCAGAGCCACCCCCGAGTTCGGCCAGGCTCGCGACCTGAATGGATCTTCGTGATGCACCGGCCGCCCGGGCCAGAGACTCGAGCACGGTCGTCTTGCCGACCCCGGTAGGCCCGCAGAGCACCGCGACGGCCCCGGGAACCTCGACCGCAAAGGCCACCTTGGCGGCGGCAGCCGCCTGCGCCGGCGTGAGTTCGACAGTGGGGTGCGGGGCGCTCGTGACGATCGTCATGACATTCGGGGCTCAGGCGACGTGGATGGAGTGGGTCGTGGGCGGCGCCATGGTCAGCACCTCGCCGAGCACGACGACGCCGACGGCGGTGACCGCCGCTTCCCGGGCGCGGCACTCGGGCTCGTCGGCACGCCTCACGAGAATGGCGGCCTGGCAGCCGAGGCTGCGCTTGACGAGCCACGACCGGCGCAGCGGGCCGCCCGGAAACCAGACACCCGCATCGACCAGCGCGATCGACCACCGCCCGCGGCGCGGGGCGGGCGGCACCTCGACCGGCGGGCGATCATGGATCTCCACCGTGTGGCCCCGGTCGGCGAGTGTCCGTGCCAGGCAGGCGACGACGGTCGACCGTCCTTCACCCGGGCGGCCCCCGGCGACGGCGACCACACTCGCGCCCCCGGCACAGGCTTCCTCGACCCGAACCGCGAGCGCCTGCCACTCCTCCGGCACTGCCGCCAGCAGGCGATCCACGAGCGTCGTCGCCCGGGGGAGAGGCATCGGCCCGGTGATCGAGCCGCGAACTGGTTCGGCAGACGGCTCGACGCCGTGCGCCGACGATGGCGTGTCCGACGGCGAAACCGCGGCCGCAGGACGTGCCAGGGCATCGGCCCGACGGAGAAAGGCCATGTCGACGGGGTCGAGCGCCGCCGCGGCAAGAGGCATCATCGGGTGCGGCTCCCGCGCGGATTGACGGCGTCCGGCACCACCTGTGCCATCCGCTCCGCCCGTGCTTGCCGCGCCGCGTCGAGTCGCAAGCGGTCGTTCCTCAGCGCCGCCACCCACATGGCAACGGCCAGGATCGTGAGCACGAGGATCGACGGGGCCGGGAGCCGAGACGACCGCGTCGGCTCGACCGGTCGCGGCCGAGACTCCGGGCAATCGACCGCAACGACGGGCTCCTCCGGCAGACGCTCCTCATCCTGATCCTCGACCACAGGCCCTGCGGTCGCCGTCGCGGCCACCGCTCCGGTGACCGCCACCTCGAGCCCCGGCCGATCGCCGGCACGTTCGGCATCGCGGTCGTCGGCAAGCGGCTGTGGCCCGGTGCACCAGTCCACCGGCTCGGCGGCGGTCGGCAGGACGGGAATGCGCGCCAGGATCTGCATCGGGATGACCGGGGAGGGACTGTCTGCACGCGGGCGGCACGCCGCATGCCGACTGTCCCTTCGCATCGTCGTCGCCGCGGACGCCCCTTGAGCCGTCGGGCCCGTCGGCGGAATCGGCCCCCAGTCGCCGTGGCTTCCGGCAGCCGCCGATCCCGGCCTCATCAGGGTCCGCCTGTTCGGCCAAGTCGCCTATGATCCCGGTGGAAACGCGAAGTATGATCCGATGGGGCGATCCCTGCCGACGAGGCGGGATTCGCCGTCGTCCCGTGTTTTCGCCCGCCACTTCCCGCAGAAATCACACGATGCCCCCCGCGCAGCCGGCCTCCCGCACCGACCTGTTCCACGACCTGCTCTCCCAGAGGATCGCCGTTCTCGATGGCGCGATGGGCACCATGGTCCACGCCCTCGGCCTCGACGAGCAGGGCTTCCGGGGAGCGCCGTTCCGCGACCACCCCAAGGATCTCAAGAACTGCATCGACGTGCTTGTGCTCTCCCAGGGGGACGCGATCCGCGACATCCACGCCGCCTACCTGGCGGCCGGCGCCGACATCGTCGAAACCAACACGTTCGGAGCCACGAGCATCGCCCTGGCCGATTTCGGCCTGGCGGACCGGGCCCGGGAGTTCAATCTCGTCGCGGCCCGGCTGGCCCGCGAGGCGGCCGACGCCGCGACGGCCCGCACGCCCGACCGGCCGCGGTTCGTGGCCGGCTCCATCGGCCCCACGAACAAGCAGCTCTCCATCGCCGGCAACGTCGCCGACCCGGGGCACCGCGACGTCACCTTCGACCAGCTCGTCGCCGCCTACCGAGAGCAGATCGAGGCGCTCATCGACGGCGGCGTCGACATCCTGCTGGCGGAGACCGCCTTCGACACGCTCGTGCTGAAGAGCTGCCTGTTCGCGATCGAGCAGGTGTTCGGCGACCTGGGCCGGCGGCTGCCCGTCATGGCCTCCTTCACGGTTTTCGAGGGGGGCCGCACGCTCTCGGCGCAGACGGTCGAAGCCTGCTGGACGAGCCTGTCGCACTTCGATCTCACGAGCGTCGGCATCAACTGCGCCTTGGGCCCGGAGAAGCTGCGGACCCACCTTGCCGACCTCTCCCGGATCACGCCCCGGCTGGTGAGCTGCTATCCCAACGCCGGCCTGCCAAACGCCCTCGGCGGCTTCGACGAGACGCCCGAGGCGATGGCGGCCGTGCTCGGCGAGTTCGCCCGCGAGGGCTGGCTCAACATCATCGGCGGCTGCTGCGGCACGACGCCCGCCCACATCGCCGCCATCGCGGCCGCGGTCTCCCAGTACCCGCCGCGGAAGCCGCCGGCGCCGCCCCGGCGGTCGCGGTATTCGGGCCTCGAACAGTTGGAACTGCGGCCGGAGAGCAGCTTCACGGTGATCGGCGAGCGGACGAACGTCACCGGTTCGCGGGCCTTCGCCCGGCTCATCAAGGAGGAGCGGTACGAGGAGGCGGTGAGCGTCGCCCGACAGCAGGTCGAGAACGGGGCCAACATCATCGACGTCAACGTCGACGAAGGCATGCTCGACGGGCCGGCGGTGATGACGAAGTTCCTCACGCTGCTCTCCAGCGAGCCCGACGTCGCCCGGGTGCCGGTGATGATCGACAGCTCTCGGTTCGAGGTGCTCGAGGCGGGGCTGAAGTGCCTGCAGGGGAAGGGGATCGTCAACTCGATCAGCCTGAAGGAAGGGGAGGAGGCCTTCCTGCGGCAGGCGCGGACCATCCGCCGCTACGGGGCGGCAGTGGTGGTCATGGCGTTTGACGAGGAGGGGCAGGCGACCGACATCGAGCGGCGGGTCTCGATCTGCCAGCGGGCCTACCGGCTGCTCACGGAGCAGGCGGGATTCCCGGCCGAGGACATCATCTTCGACCCCAACATCCTCACGGTGGCCACCGGCATCGAGGAGCACAACCGCTACTGCATCAACTTCCTCGAGGCCACCCGCCGGATCAAGGAATCGATGCCGCTGGTGCGGGTGTCGGGCGGTGTGAGCAACATTTCCTTCTCGTTCCGGGGGAACGACGCGGTCCGCGAGGCGATGCACTCCGCCTTCCTGTACCACGCGATCCGCGCGGGCATGGACATGGGGATCGTCAACGCCGGCCAACTCGCGGTCTACGAGGACATCGACCCGGTGCTCCTCGAGCGGATCGAGGACGTCCTCTTCGACCGTCGTCCCGACGCCACCGACCGGCTCATCGAGCACGCCGAGACGGTCAAGAAGCGCGACCCCGGCGAACTCGCCAAGGCCGACGCCTGGCGGTCGCTCGACGTCGAGGGCCGGCTGGCCCACGCCCTGGTGAAGGGGCTGGTCGACCACGTCGAGGAGGACCTCGAAGACGCCCGCAAGCAGTACGCGACCAGCCTCGAGATCATCGAGGGCCCGCTGATGCGCGGCATGCAGACGGTGGGCGACCTCTTCGGCGAGGGGAAGATGTTCCTGCCGCAGGTCGTGAAGAGCGCACGGGTCATGAAGCGGGCCGTCAACCATCTGCTGCCCTACATGGAGGAGGAGCGGAAGGCCCAGGGCGCCGGCCAGTCGAAGCGGGGCCGCGTGCTCATGGCCACCGTCAAGGGCGACGTCCACGACATCGGCAAGAACATCGTCGGCGTGGTGCTCGGCTGCAACGGCTACGAGGTGGTCGACTTGGGCGTGATGGTGCCGTGCGCCAAGATCATCGAGGAGGCCAAGACGCAGCAGGTCGACGTCGTCGGCCTCTCCGGTCTGATCACCCCGAGCCTCGACGAGATGGTGCAGGTCGCCCAGGAGTTCGAGCACGAGGGGCTCAAGCTGCCCCTCCTGATCGGCGGGGCCACGACGTCGGCCCGCCACACGGCCGTGAAGATCGCCCCGCGGTACGCCGGCGACGTGGTGCACGTCGCCGACGCCTCCCGCGCGGCGGGCGTCGTCGAGAAACTGCTCAACCCGGCCTCGCGGACCGCCTTCGCCGCGGCCAACCGCGCGGCGCAAGCCCGCGATGTCGAGAGCTTCAAGCAGCGGCAGCAAACGAAGCTCCTGCCCTACGCGGAGGCCTGCCGCCGTCGCTGGACGACCGACTGGGCGACGACACCGATCGACACTCCCGAGTTCGTCGGTGTCCGCCGGCTGGACGACGTCCCGCTCGAGGAACTGATTCCGTTCATCGACTGGTCGCCGTTCTTCATGTCGTGGGAGCTCAAGGGGAAGTATCCGGCGATCTTCACCGATCCGGTGGTCGGCACGGAGGCCCGCAAGCTCTACGACGACGCCCAGCGGCTGCTCAAAGAGATCGTGCGGGACAAGTCGCTCTCCGCCTGCGGCGTGTACGGATTCTTCGCGGCCAACGCCGACGGCGACGACATCGTGCTCTTCACCGACGACACGCGGACCGTCGAACTCGGCCGGGTGCACACGCTCAGGCAGCAGTGGGAGCGGAAGGGCCAGGACGTGTTCCACGCCCTGGCCGACTTCGTGGCGCCGCTGGAGAGCGGCCGGCGGGACTACATCGGCGCCTTCGCCTGCACGGCCGGCCACGGCTGCGACGCGCTGGCGGCCCGCTACGAGCGCGAGCACGACGACTACTCCGCGATCCTGGTCAAGGCGCTGGCAGACCGGCTCGCGGAGGCCTTCGCCGAGTGGCTGCACGCGCGAGTGCGGCGGGAGTGGGGCTACGGCAAGAGCGAGTCCCTCTCCGCAGACGACCTCATCGAGGAGCGGTATCGTGGCATCCGGCCGGCGCCCGGCTATCCGGCCTGCCCGGATCACACGGAGAAGCGGTCGATCTTCCGCTGGCTCGACGCGGAGGGGGCCGCGGGCATGACGCTCACCGAGAGCTGCGCCATGGCGCCGGCTGCCAGCGTCAGCGGGCTCTATTTCGGGCACCCGGAAAGCCGATATTTCGCGGTGGACCGGATCACCCGCGACCAGGTGGAGGCCTACGCCGCCCGCAAGGGGATGGACGTCGCCGAGGTCGAGCGGTGGCTGTCACCGAACCTCGGCTACGACGCCTGACCGGCGGCGGAGCCCCGGGATCCTGAGCCTCAGCCGATGAGCGATAGCCAGAAACCGGGCCGGCGAGCCCGGCGGATCATCCTCGACACCGGGCCGGGCGCGGCCCCGGAGGGCGGCTCGGCGGGCATGCTCGCCCGCCGCTTCCTCGAGTACGTCCGCCACGAGCGGGCCCTCGCCGCCAATACCCAGGAAGCCTACCGCCGCGACCTGCGCGACTTTGCCGACTGGCTGGGCGACGGAAACCCTGCGGCCCTCACGGTGCGGGAACTCGGCGACTACCTGGCGTCCCTCTCCCGTCGCGGCTTGGCCCGGGCGAGCGTGGCCCGCCAAGCCGCGACGCTGCGGACGTTCTACGCCTTCCTGCAACTGGAGGGCGTGGTCCGCGAGAGCCCGGCGGAACTGCTCTCGGCCGGCCGGCGTGCCGACGTGATCCCCGGCACACTCACGGCCGAGCAGGTCGATCGCCTTCTCGCCAGCCCCGACCCGGCCACGTCCTCCGGGCAGCGGGACAGGGCGCTGCTCGAGCTTCTCTATGCGACCGGCTGTCGCGCCTCGGAGGTGGCGGCCCTGCGGCTGACGGACGTGCACCTCGCGGAGAGCTTCTGCACCTGCCACGGAAAGGGCGGCAAGGAACGGGTGGTGCCGCTCGGCCGCAAGGCGGTCGCGTGTCTGCGGACCTGGATCGACGGCACGCGGCCCGCGTTCGCGGCCCGGGCGAACACGCAGCCGGCGTGGGTGATCCTGTCGAGCCGGGGCAACCGGGTGTCACGCATGCGGATCTGGGAGATCGTGCGGCGGCATGCCGAACGGGCGGGAGTGCCGACCGACATCGGCCCGCACACGCTGCGCCACAGCTTCGCCACTCACATGGTCGCGGGTGGCGTCGACCTGCGGCATGTGCAGGAGATGCTCGGCCATGCGAGCATCGCGACGACACAGCGCTACACCCACGTCGACTCCGGCCGCCTCCGCACCGTCCACGAGCGGTTCCACCCGCGCGGCTAGGGCAGGGCAGTGCACCCGGCGAAACCTGGGACCGGCGGCACCCGACTACCGCGGGGCCTTCGGGGGCGTGAACTTGATCTTCTTGATCAGCTCCACGATCTGCCCGTCCTGGACGGAGCCCGAGACGGCCGTGATCGCCTTGACCACGTTCTCGTAGCGAAGGTCGTAGCCACAGTCGAGTTCCACCTCGGTCTTCTCGGCGAGCGAGCCCGGTCCCCGCCCGTCGCCCACGAGTGAAAGGACCTTCTGCTGCAGTTCCCTGAAGTCGCCCACGGGATTGCCGTTCATGCTGATGCCTCCCAGACTGCCGTCGGCGGCCGCCGAGAGCGACAGCCGGATCGGCGGCACCATCTGGTCCTCGACGGCGGCCCCGGCGGCGCGACCCAGGGGCATGCGGATGTCGAAGTCGCCCTCTGGCGAGACGATCTTCAGCGTGCACATGAAGAACGACATCAGCTGGAAGACGACGTCGATCATCGGCGTCATGTTGATGTCGATCTTGTCGGAGAGTTGGGATCTCTTGCGGGCCATGTGTTCCACTTCCTCGAATCAGCGACCCTCGTCGTATTTCGCGCGGAGGGCGAACTTCTCGAAGCCCTTCTCCTGGCAGATCTTGATGATCTCCTGGACGTCGCCGGTCTTCGAACTGCCGTCGGCCCGGACGATGACCGTGGCGCCGGTCGGCTCACGGCCGGCGTCGATCAGCACCGACTTTTCGCGGTCGAGGTAGCCGCCGACGTCGCCGAGGCCGATCAGCTCGCCCGCATAGATCACCTTCCCCTGGTTGGTGAGCTGCAGGGTGATCGGCTTCTCCACCGGGCCGTCGACGGGCTTCGCCAGCTGGCTCAGCGGCAGCTGGATGCGGTCGTCCTGTTCCGCCTCTGAGAAATTCATCACGAACATGAAGAACGTGATGAGCTGGAAGGTCATGTCGATCATCGGCGTCATATCGACGTCGGTGCTCGCAGGATCGCTCGCTTTCTTCGGCATGACTTGCGTCGGCGGGGCCGCGTGCCGCGACCGTGCGCCGCCTCCGAATCCTACTTTTTGCCCATCGACTGAAACCGCGACATCAGCCGCATCGCCTCGCTGTCGACGTCGCCGCCGAGCGTCTGGAGCCAGTTCTTGAACAGCGCGAAACAGGCGATGGCGGGAATCGCCAGCCAGAGGCCGATCAGGGTCGTGATCAAAGCCTGCGAGATGCCGGTGGCCAGTTCCTGTGGCTTGGGTGCCGTCTGGGAACGGGCGATCACCATGAAGGCGCTCACCATCCCGTCGACCGTGCCCAGCAGGCCGAACATCGGCGCGAGCGCCCCGACGAGTGACACGTAGCTGATCTTGTGCTCGAGCTTCATCGCCTGCTCGCCCTCGGCCTCCTGCATCGCCTCCACCGCCGGACCGTAGCCCGACTGCAGTTTGCCCATCCCCGCGGCCAGCACATGACCCAGGTAGGAGTCGTCGTTCTTCGCCAACTCGTAGGCCTGCTGATACTCCTTGTTTTCCAGATGCGCCTCGAAGGCCTGGCTGAGGCCCGGCGGCATGAGCACCGTCTTGCGGACCTGCATGAAGCACATCACGAGCAGGGCCACGAGTCCGAAGGAGAGCGCCAGAAAAACGATCACGTAGCGGATACCGAGCGCCTTGTAGTAGTAGACGAGCATGTTCTCGCCGGAGTCGGCCTCGGCGGGATCGGCGGCCTCATCGCCGCCGGCCTCGCCCTCCTCACCCTGGGCGCAGGCCGCCTGCGGAGCGACCGCCAACGGCACGAACGCGACGGCCCACGGGACCATCGCCAGCAGGACCAGAAGCACACGGACGATTCCGCTGACCATGAACAGTTGTCTCCTCGCACTCGAGATGAAGCCGTCGTCTCCGCCGCCACGTGGCGGCCCAGGCCGGGGGCCGTTCAGGGCTTTGCAGCCCCCAGTTTGGCAGCCCACGGGCTGGCTGGATAGACCTCTTTGAGATTCTGCTGTGCCTCGCGGGCACGATCCTGACGCCCCCCCTTGGCCCACAAATCGGCCAGGTTGAACAGCGCCTCGGCGTGGGTCTCGGGCAGCGTGTTGTAGACCAGGTCGATCGTCAGGTACTGGATGAGCGCGTCCTGTTCCCGGCCGCCCATGCCGCGATAGGCGGCCCCGAGCACGGCGTAGGCCCGCGACAGGAGTTCCTTCTCCTCGGGATCGGCCGCGTCGATGACCTGCTGGATGGCCGCGACCGCCGCGTCCGCCTTGCCCGTGAGTGCCAGGCACTTGGCCCGTCCGAGCTCGGCGGTCCGCTTCTGCGGCTGCGTCGCCTTGTCGTTACCCGCGAGCTTCACGGCCGCCTCGTACTCCCTGAGCGCCTCCTCGACCTTGCCCTGCCCGAGGAGCAGGCCTGCCTTCGCCGCAGCCGCCCGCACCTTCACGGCGGCAGGGCCGGCGTCGAGCTGCTGGTAGGCGGCGAGCGCCTCGGCCGGCTTGCCGGCCCGGGCGGCGAGATCGCCGGCCAACTCCTGCATCTCGAAGAAGTGATGGCTTTTGGCATGCTTGGCGAGATAGCCGGCCACGGCCGTGATCGCGGCTGCCACGTCGCCGCCGGCATCGAGGGCGGCCCGCCCGGCCGCCGCCGCCTTCACATAGTCGACCTCGGCAAGCACGAGCGGCTCGGCGTCCGCGAGCTCCTCGGTGGCGATCTTCGCCACCTCGTCACGGGCGTCTGCTCCACGGCCGCGGAGCAGGTTTCCCCGGGCGTTCTTCAGAGACTGTGGCTCCTTGCCGAACTGCACCTCGCGGATCATCTCGATCCCGAGCGTCTGGGTCTCACCATCGCTGTTCTCGATATCCACACCCGTCTGCGACACAGACACCACCGTGCCGGACACCGGCGCGCCGCCGACGACCATCACCCGATCCGGCGCCTGGCCACTCGCGGTCCGGGCCAGCGGGGCGACGAGGAAGGCCGTGGCTACGGCCGCGGCCCAGGCCGCTCCCGCGAATGCCGTCGCTCCACCAGTGCCGCATGATCCGCCCGCGAGCCGGGCGACCAGGACGGGGCGACGACTGCACTGCGCAGCCCGCCGGATTGTTCCGCACATGATCATCGTCCGTCCATCCTGCCGCCCTAGCTGGCGGCTTGCTTGAGCCCGTCGATCCCCTGAGCCGGCCGATTCAGCCGCTTCTCGATTTCCTTGAGCAGCTTGTCGAACTGCTTCCTCGTGTCCGGCCCGCCCAGGTCCGGATGCATCTTGTAAGTGAACACCACATAGTCGTAGGCCTTCTGCAGCTCCTGCGGGCCGGCGACGCCCAGCGCCTCGGCACGCGCCATGCGGCACTTCACCGCGTTGAGACGGGCCGCGTAGAACTTCCGCCGCGCCTCGAGGGCTTTTTCGTCCGATCCCGCGAAGGCGAGCGGCTCGAGCCGGTTGGAAATCACCGCCCATCCCCAGCCCCAGGCCTCTCCGCCCGACGTCTTCCGCCGGTAGCCGCTGATGGCCTGACCGAAGGCCTCCGCCTGCTTCGCCTTGTCGGCCGCCTTCTCGCCCGCCTCCTGCCACATTTCCGCCGCCTGCAGCTGGAAATCGAGCGTGTTCTGTCGCCTCTTGTCGGCCAGGATCCAGTCCATCTGCTGTTGCGCGTCGTCCCACTTGCCGCGGGCCGCGTAGATGCTCGCCATCTTCAGGCGGATCGAGGGCTCGAACTTGGCCAGGTCGCCGCCCCCCTGCGCCAGCAACGCCTGAAAAATCTCGGCTGCCCGGTCGAGATAGCCCTCCGCCTTCTTGGCCGGGACCGCACCGCCCGTGCCGGAGCCGCTGCCGAGCGTGTAGTAGGTGGTCGCGGCCCAGATCTGCGCCGATGGCTTCTTGTCCTTCGCCACCCCCTCCAAGAACTTCTCGAACCCCGTCAGGATCGCCGCGGCCCGGGCCTGCGCCTCCGGAGTAGCCGCCTGGGGCCCGCTCGCGATCGACTCCAGCTGCGCCTGCAGGTCGCGGCCCATCGACTGATACATCGCCGTCAGCCGGCCGGAGGCGTCGCCGCCCGCTTGGCCGGCGAGCTGCTCGAGCTTGTTCATGGCCTGCGTGGCCTTTTCCCCCTGCTGCGATTCGATGAAGTAGCGGAGGGCGGCGGTCGCTGTGGCATTGGCAAGCGGCCCCTGCGCAAACGCCGGGTCGCCGCCATTGAGCACCTTCCACGGACCGTAGACCGGATGCTCGAGGAGCTCCGCCACCCGCTTGATGTCGCCATCCTCGAGCGCCATCTGCGCCCGCGAGAGCGCTGCGGCGACGTCGACCGCCTTCGGCGGGGCGTTGGCCGGCACGGCCTGGAGACCGTCGTCGATCGATTTGACGGCCTGTGCCCGCCAGGCGGCGAGCGTCTTCGGGTCCGGCCGGGAGGCCTCATCGAGCCGCGACTTCTCCTGCACCTCGCGGTACAGCGCCGGCCCCGCCCGGAGCAACACATCCGCCCGCCGCGGAGCGGCGGGCGGCACCTTGGAGACGACCTCCATGATCCTCGCCGGATCCCGGGCCTCGGCCGCCGCCGCGACGGCGATGACCGCCGCATCGACGGCCTCCGGACGGTCCGGCCACTTCTTCATCATCGACTCGGCCACTTCGACGCACCGGACCTTCGCCTCGTCGGCCCAGCCGGCGACCGACTGCTTCTGCAGCACCTGCCAGGCGGCCATCGCGATCTTTCCCGCCTGCTGGCTGCCCTTCGCCTGCGGATAGCGCTCGAGGAGGAACTCTCCCATCGCCGCCGCCTCGTGCAGCCGCTGGTCTTCATACAAGAGGTACGTGAGCAGATAGCGGGCCTCGTTGGCCTGATCGCGATTCTCCGGAGCGGACAGCGACAGCGCCCGCTTCAGACTCATGATCGCCTTGGCACGATCCGCGGCGACAGCCTGCCCGACGGACTCGATCGCCTTCGCATCCTTGGCTGCCTTGGCGGCCTCGAGTTTGGCTTGGCCGTCCCGCAGCACGGCGAACGCCGCCCGCGCCGCGTCCATGCCGGCCTCGAACGTCGCCGCCACGTCCAAGTCATCCGGCACTTCCTTGCCGAGCTGCGCCAGGAGCGACCGCGACTCGGCCGAGAAATCCTTGCCCACCTTGGAGACTTCCATGGCGAGCTTCTTCGCGTCCCGCAGGAGCGGCATCCGCTTCGCCTTCTCGGCCGACGGGAGTGACTCGGCCTTGAGCTTGAGGAGCAGGGCGGCCCGGTACTTCATCCCGAGCCAGTCGGCGTCGATGCGATCCGAAGCGAGCGGGACCAGCACCAGCTTGTTGAGCCGCTCGTCAAAGGCGTCGTACTGCTTGTCCTCGAGCCAGCACTCGAGCGAGGAGTTGATCGCCTTCGCCCGCAGCCCCGGCACGATGCCCTCTCCCTCGAGCCCCCGGATATCGGACAGCGCCGAGACCGCCTCTTTCCGCTTGCCGAGGGCGACGTAGTTGCGACCCTCGTAATACCGGGCGAAAAGCCCCGCGCCCCGCGTGCGGTTCTTCTCGTAGAGCTCCTTGTAGAGGGCCGCGGAGCGGGTGAGCGCGGCCTCCCATTCCTTCGACTTGGGCTCGTAGGCCCGCGACTTCTCGTAGTACGCGCCGGCGATCAGCAGCCGCGTCTTCAGGAGCTGCGCCCGCAGCTCGTCCTGCCGATCCTCGAGCGCCGTCAACTGCTTCGCGGGCACGGGTTTCCGCGGCTTCGGCTTGGGTTTGGCGGCGGTCTTGCCACCTTCCTTTCCCGCAGCCTTTCCCTCCTCGGCGTCGTCGCCCCCGCCCCGCAGCGACTCGAGCTGCGCGTTCACGCCCCGCAACTCCTTCAAGACCGCATCCTCGGCGTTCGCCACGTCCGTAATCTCGACTCCCGGCTTCCGATCGGGACCCTCGAGTACCCGGATGGCCGCGTCGAAGAACCCGACCGCCTCCGCACGACGGGCCTTGGCATCCTGGCCGGGCCGCTTCGACTGCTCCACTTTCTCCCGACCCCGCTCGATCAGCAGGTTGCCCTTCTGCAGATAGGCCTGGATCGCAAGATCTCCCTCGCGGGTTCCCTGCAGGAACGCGTCGATCTCTCGGTCCGCCTTGTCGTAGAGCTCCGCCCGACGGCCGGCGTCGGCCTCGAAGCGGCTGCTGGCGACAATCGCGGCGGCACGACGGTAGGGGATTTCCTTCTTGAACTCGGCGCTCGTGCGTGAATCCTTCTCCACCCTGTCGAGCACCCACAGCACGACGTCGGGCATCTGCCGCTCCTCGAGCGACTCGAGCAGCCGGGCCGTTGTCGACTCCTGCACGGACTGCCGTGGCGGCGCTGCGACGCAAGGACGGCTCGCGACCGCCATGCCCACCGCGACCATCGCGACCATGATGCCCACCGCGAACGACGCGACCGGCGGCGGACGGAGAAGGGCTCGGCGCATGGTGGATTTCGCTCGCTGGTCCGCGACTGGCGGGGCTGGAACCGGGAGTCCATGGTCACCCAGCCGGGGGACGGATCTGCATTTTGGGCGGTCGGCCGCGCACCGTCAAACCCGCTCGTGATCCGACCCCGGCCCAGGCACGGGGCCGACCCGCCCGCTCAGCGGCCGGCCGCATCGGCCCGGAGGATGCCCTCCTGCTCGACTCCCGCGACGAGCCGATCGAGTGCCGGAGCGAGGCCGCCGCGATCCCGGCACGCCCGCGACAGCCCCGCGATAGCGGCGGCGAACTGCCGACGGGGCTCGGCGTGCACCGATCCGGCCAGCCATTCGCCGAGTCCCATCGCCAGCAGGAGTTCAGAGGCGTGCTGCGACACCCGCGGATCGTCCCCCGACCCGACGCCGCGACCGGCGACGAGACCGATCCGGGCGACGACTTCACCGCCGCCCGCGGCCGGCGTCCACCGGAGGATCGCCGTGACCATTTCCTGCGCCGCCGAGAAGCCGCGGCCCGGCCGCCGCACCACTTCGTAGACGACGCGGACGGTTTCCCCGAGATGCAGGTCGAGGGCCGGAGTTGCCCCGGCAGACAGGACGTCGGCCGCCGTCTGGCGATGCCCGACGATCCGATATGCCGCGACCGCTCCGGGATCGAAGCGAACCTCCATCCGGCATCCGCCCGCGACCAGCGTAGGCCTGTCGAGCACCCGCGCGACAAGCTCACGCACCACCGCGACACCGTCGAGGTCCACGCCGCCGGAGTCGGCGGCCGGCCGCTCGGCGACGGGCTGCTGCGGATCGACCCGCACGAACTCCACCGCGCCGGCCGTGCCCCGCTCGACCGTGCCGGCACGGGCGGCCTGCCACGCCGCGACCGCCGCCCGCCCCTCGCCGCGACATTGCTCGAGCGAACCCGCATGGGCGAGCACGACGATCCGACCTGGGGGCCCCTCGCGGCGGGCGACATCCGCGACGAGCCGCAGGCCGGCGTCGATGTCGGCGGCGGCCGCGGGCGGCTCCCGGCGCAGCTCCTCCGCCAGCAGCGTCAGACCGTCGGCGGCGACACGGAGCGCCGCGAGCCGTGGCCGCTCGCCGCAGACCACGACGGAGACGCGGTCGTCATCCCGCATCAGGGCCGCGATACGGGCGAGGCCACGGCAGGCCCACTGCCAGGCGACCGCCGCCCCCGGACCGGAAGACTGATCGACCACGACGAGGGCATCGAGTGGCGGCCCGTCCACGGGCGGCAGGGCGGTCGCACACAGTTCGACGAGCAGGCTCTCGGGGCTCGCACGGAGCGACCGGACCGCACCGACCGACAGCCGCACGCCCGCCTGCTCCGCGGCCGCGGCCGTGTCGGCGGGGGTCGGCGGCGACACGGCGGCGAGAAACTCCTCCACCCGCGGCACTGCGGCGGCGCGGCGCGATCGGGCCGCGGCCGCTCTCCCAACGGGGCCGAGGCCGGCCGAGAGCATGTCGAAGGTGTCGCACCGCACCGCCAGCGGTGGGCGATCCACCTCGAGCCCGGCAGCCCGCGGATCGATGAACGGGGCCTCGCCATGCGCCATCTCGAAGGCGATGTCGTATCCAGCCGACTGCGGCACCCGGCGGGTGGCCTCGGGGAGGAGCACCGTCCGCACGGCGGCACCGCGTCCCGGGCGAACGGCCGGGCCGACGGGATCGGTCAGCGGCGCGGCCGCCCGCACCGACGCCCGCCGCCCCTCGGCCGGAACGGGGACGGGCTCCATCTGTTCGTCGTCGCCCCCGCGTCTCGACGCGGGAGAGGAGGGAGGGAAGTCGGATGCCACCTCGGGCGGTGCGGCCGCCACGACGGCCGCACCGTGGGCAGCCGCACGCGGAGCGGGCCGGCCCGTGCGGACGTCCGTCGACGGTCGGGCCTTGGCCACCGCCGGAGCGGCTTGCGGCGACGCGTCCCGCCCGGCTGTGGCCGCCGGCGCGAGCCTTCGGGAGAGCGCCGTTCCGGCCATGAACATGCCGACGACGATCGCCAACACGGCCACCACGGCCGCGCCGTCCAGCAGCAGGTCGCCCAGCATCCGCAGCGCGGCGCCGCGCCGGCAAGGGCCGCCGCGGCCGGGGGCGACCGCGGGGCGGGGGAGCCGTTCATCGACGACATCCGCCAGTCCCCGCCGCACGCGTGGCGCGAGCCCGGCGGGGGCCGACACGCCCGCGAGCAACCGATCGATCGCCGCGTCGTCGAAGAGCGCGTCGACCGCCATACGGCCCGCGATCCCCATGGGAACCGGCACGTCCTGGAGCGTCGCATCGACCAGCCGGTCGTGCCCGTCGTGCCGTCCGGAAATATCTCTCTCAATCATGGGATCGCCCTCGTCGTGCGGAGGCGACGTGCCCGTCGGTCGCCGCCAGAAGCGTCTCGCGAAGCCGGCCCCGCGCCCGGCTGACTCGTGACAACACCGTGCCCAACGGCACGCCCAACAGGTCGGCGGCCTCCTGGTGCGTCAGGCCGCCGACGACCACCAGGAGCAGTGTCTCCCGCAACTCGCGCGGCAGGGCATCGAGCGCCCGTTGGAGCACGGCGGAGAGTTCGTCACCGAACGGGTCGGGGTCGGCCGGGGCCACCCGCTCCGTCATCCGATCGGTCGCACACTGCTGCCGTCCGTCGGTCTTGCGCCAATGGTCGGCCGCCCGCCGCCGCAAAATCGCCAGCAACCAGGCCCGCTCACTCCGCCCCGCATCGAAACGGTGCCGACTCACCCAGGCCGAGCGAAATGCCTCCTGCACCACGTCCTCGGCGTCGTGCGGATCGCCGAGCAGCCGGTACGCGACCCGGTAGAGCACCTCGACATGGTCCGCCACCCAGCGGCCGAACTGCTCGTCGCGACCGGGTGGTTGCGCCATCGACGGAGTTCCTGGCGAAGCCGCTGGAGGCCCGAGCCGCAGTCCGGCGACGCGCGGTCGCCGCGAACGGGCGGCACTCCGCCGCAGCCAAGGCGACCGGGAAGACGCATCGCCGGCCGCGAGGGAGTTCGGCCGCCGGCACCGAAGTTATTTCCCGGGAGCCCCCGCCCGCCGCCCCGCGGCGCTCGAAGCGGCCAGCCAGAAGGGCAACTGTCCAGCCGGGGGCAGCTTCACAACGCGGGCCGAACGGACGCCCGGGCAGGCCAGGACCGCCGCCACGGCCTCGGCCGAGGGCTCCTGGTCGAGGTTCAGGACGCCGATGGCGTCACCGCCCGGCGTCGACCGGCCGACCGTCATCTGGGCGATGTTCACCCCCAGGCTGCCGAAGGCGGTGCCGACCCGGCCGATGATTCCCGGCACGTCTTGGTGCGTGAAGACGAGGAGCACGCCGTCGAGATAGGCCTCCAGCCGGTGCCCCTGAAGCTGCACGAGCCTGGGCATCGAATGGCCGAACAGCGTGCCGGCCGCGCGATGCACCCGGTCGCCGGCGACCAGATCGACCGCGACGACCGAGCTGAAGGCGCCGGGGTCGGTGCGGCTCTGCTCGACCAGCTCGATGCCACGATCCCGCAGCAGCACCTCGGCATTGACGATGTTGACGTCCTCGAGCGCGCCCTCGAGCAGGCCCGCGGCGAACGCGGCCGTCACGAGCTTCGTATTGCGGGCGGCGATCTCACCCCGGTAGGCGATCGAGCACGACCGCGGCGGTCCGTCCTCGAGCTGGCCGAGCAGCACGCCGAGCCGCCACGCCAGGTCGAGGAAGCCGCGGACGCTCTCGAGCGTCGCCGGATCGATCGGGCTCGAGTTCACCGCGTGGCGGATCGCGCCGGTGGAGAGGAAATCGACCAGCAGCCCGACCCCCTCGACCGCCACTTGGGACTGCGCCTCCTCGGTGCTCGCCCCGAGATGGGGCGTCACGAGGACCCCGGGCATGTTGAACAACGGGCTTTCGGTGCAGGGCTCCTGCTCGAACACGTCGAGCGCGACGCCACCGATCACTCCGGACTCGAGCCCGGCCACGAGCGCCCGCTCGTCGTAGATGCCGCCTCGGGCGCAGTTCACCAGCCGCACGCCGCGTTTGAGGATCGACAGCTCCTCCATCCCGACCAGATGCCGCGTCTCGTCGGTCAACGGCGTGTGCACCGTGAGGTAGTCGACCTGGGGCAGGAGCCCGCGGACCGTGTCGACGAGCTCGATGCCCAGTTCCGCGGCCCGCTCCGACGAGAGGAAGGGATCGAACCCCAGCACCCGCATGTCGAACGCGATCGCCCGCTGGGCTACCGCCTGGCCGATCCGGCCCAGCCCCACGATGCCGAGGGTCTTGCCCGCGAGTTGCACGCCCATGAACTTGTTGCGGTCCCAGCGATGATCGCGGAGCGTCTTGTCGGCCGCGGCGACGTTCCGCGACAGGGCGAGCATGAGGGCGAAGGTGTGTTCGGCCGTGCTCACCGTGTTGCCCGCCGGCGTGTTCATCACGACGATCCCCTGCCGTGTCGCCGCCTCCTTGTCGATGTTGTCGGTGCCGACGCCCGCACGGACGATCGCCCGCAGCCGATGGTTGCCCGCGAGCGCCCCCGCGGTGATCTTCACGCCGCTGCGACAGATCGCCCCGTCATGCCGCGCGAGCGCCTCGCGGAGCGGCTCCCCCGAGAGCCCCGTGGCGACCTCGTAGGTGACCCCCTTTGCCGCCGCCGCATCGAGGAGCGCGAGTCCGTCCGGGCTGAGCGTGTCGAGCACGATGATGGAGGGCATGGTGTCGGCTTTCGGAGAGGGAACGCGGGCCGCCCGGCCGGGGCTAGCGCCGCTGAAACTCGAGCATAAAGTCCCGCAACTGCTCGACGCCGGCGCGCGGCATCGCGTTGTAGATGCTCGCCCGGATCCCGCCCACGGACCGGTGGCCCTTGAGGTCGACCAGGCCGCGTTCGGCGGCCCCCGCGAGGAACGCCTTCTCACGCTGTTCATCCGGCAGGCGGAACGTCACGTTCATGTCGGAGCGGCACTCGGGCCGCGCGTGTCCGGCATAGAAGCCGCCGGAGCCGTCGAGCACGTCGTAGAGCAGGCGGGCCTTGGCAGCGTTGCGGGCGTGCATCGCCGCCAGGCCCCCGACGCCGTCGCGGAGCCAGCGGCAGACGAGGCCCAGGACGTAGACCGCGAAGACCGGCGGGGTATTGGGCCGCGACCCGTTCTTGGCGTAGGTGCGGTAGTCGAGCATCGTCGGCAGGTCATCCCGCGAACGCTCGAGCAGATCCTTGCGGATGATGACCGCCGTCACGCCGGCGATGCCGGCGTTCTTCTGGGCGCAGGCGTAGATCAGCCCATACCGCGGGACGTCGATCGGCCGCGACAGGAAGTCGCTCGAGCAGTCGCAGACCAGCGGGGCCGCGCCGACGTCGGGATCGTGCTTCCACTGCACGCCTTGGATCGTCTCGTTGCTGGTGACGTGGACGTAGGCCGGCTGTTCCGAAAGCCGAATCTCACCCGCCGCCGGCAACCGGTCGTAGCCGGTCGTGCCGCCGTCCCAGGCGACGTGCACCTTGCCCTCGCGCCGGGCCTCCTTGGCGCCGGTCTGCCCCCAGGTGCCGGTGAGCACGTAGTCGGCGGCGCCCGGCTGGCCCCGCAACAGGTTCATCGGCACCATCGAGAACTGCAGGCTCGCACCGCCCTGCATGAGCAGGATCTCGTGGTCGCCGCCCACGTTCAGCAGGGTCCTCAGGCCGGCGAGCGTCTCCTCGAGGATCCGGTCGAAGGCGGGGCTCCGGTGGCTGATCTCCAGCACCGACATGCCGACCCCCGGCAGGGAGAGCATCTCGTCGCGTGCCTGCTCGAGCACCTCGAGCGGCAGCACCGCCGGACCGGGGGAAAAGTTGTAGACGCGTTTCGTCGCGGCGCCGGCGGTGCGGTCCGTCACAGGCACGTTCTCCATCCCGGCCCGCAGACGCCTCTCGCTGCCGGCGACCGGGCGGCCGCCTCGGGGCGAGCCGCTGGGGGCTTCGCCCCGCGGGCGCTCGGCACCGCAGATCAAGCCCGAGGGTCGGCACCCTGGGCCGGAAGCTCGGGCAGCCGAGCGGGCAGGATAGAACCCGCCCGCGGCATGGTCAACGGGACGCGTTTCCCGGCGGCGGCGGGACATAGCCGGCCGTCGCCAGCGCCGGCGGGGACGGCGGCAGTGCGGCCATGCGCGCGCCGCCGGATGTCGAGGCGGAAAGGGCCGCGGCGCGGGCGGCGACCGTCGGCTGCCGCGGGTCGACCGCGAGCGCCCGGCTGTAGTTGGCCAATGCCTGCGAAGTGTCTCCGGCCGACTCGCGCAGCTGCCCCAAGGCCACCAGGGCCCGCGCGTTGTTCGGATCGACCGCGAGACTGTCGATGAGGTGGTTCTCCGCCTCCCGCAGGTCGCCGTGCTCCTGGCACAGCCTCGCCATCTCGATGTGCGGCTGCGGGTTGCCCGGCTGTCGCTGAGCCCACTGCGCGAGCTGCGCGAGGGCCTCGTCGCGCCGGTTTTCCTCCACCAGCAGCACCGCGAGCCCACGCTGACAGGCCTCGTGGTTCGGGTTCCGTGCCAGGCAGAGATGATAATACTGCTCGGCTGTCTGCAGGTCGGCGGGACGACCGAAGAGCTTGGCCTGTTGGTGGTAGGTGGCGCCGAGGTTGTAGAAGCAGTCGGCGTTTCCCGGCTGCTTCGCCAGCGCCTGCTGGAAGTGGTTGACGGCGCCCAGGTAGTTGCCCTGTTGGTAGAGCTGGACACCGGCGGCGTTGTCGTTTCGCGACAGGCCTCCACACCCACCTCCCGTCGCCACGACCACGGTGATCGCCAAGCACGCCCACGCCCGGCCGGCGGGAACGGGGCGCGGGCGACTGTCGGCAGTGGTCACGGGCTGCCTCTCGGGCGATTCCGGACGGACGATCGGGCCGCCGCCCACCGGCGACGAAACGGGGCGGAACCGTAGCCGGCGGCCCCCGGTGCCACAAGGTCAGGCCGGTGCCGCCGTCCGGGCGTAGCCCAGCCCGCGGACGATCTCGAGCAGTTCACTGCAGGTGGGAAACATCCGGCCGCTGCGCCGTTTGTAGGCTTCGACGGCCTGCATGAACTCGATCTCTTCAGGACGGTAGTCACGCTCACAGGTCGTCGGATCGACCAGGCGACGACGGGAGGCCCGCTCGGGGCGACGGCGGGGGGAGGCGGACGGCGAAGCGGTCGTCATCGGAGAGTTCCAGACGGGGCAAGGCATGACAATCGGGCAAGAGAGGGCGACTGGATCGCCGCTGCGGAAAGCATGCACCATTCCGGCTGCGCAAGCTGCACCGCCCCCGAAAAAAACGGGATGTGCCGAACGCACGACCCGCACGACCCGCACATCCGCCGGATCGGCGGACTCGGCGTCCGGCGCCCGCGAGGCGTATTCAGCGCTTGCCGAAGAACTTCCGCAGCGCCTCGGCGGCGGCGTCTTTGGAGTTGTTCGACTTGGAGGCGTTCCGCGCCGCAGCCGGCAACACCCCCGGTTGTGACCGCGTGGCGAGCAGCGCCTCGATCGCCGAGCCGCCGGGGGCGGCCACCGTGGCATCCCCGTCTGCGGAAGCGGCGTCTCCGGCACGCTCGCCCTCCGTCTTCAACCGGGCGATCGACGACCCGTCGCCCTGCGGTGCCGCGGCCTCGACCGGCTCCGCGGCAGAGGGAGGATCCGGCACGCGCACGGTCTGCGTCGTGTCGAACATGCCCGCCGGCTCGTCATCGGCCATCAGCCACCGCGAGACGTCATCCATGGCGGCCGGTGCGGCCTCCGCGGGCGCGGCGGCCGGGGCGGGGAGTGAAATCTTCAGTTCCAGGGGGCCGACCCTGACGATGTCGCCACTCTTCACCGTCATCTTCGCGGGAATCCGCTCCCCGTTGACGAAGGTGCCGTTGCGACTCTTCAGGTCCTCGACGGTGACCGCGTCACCCTCGACCAGGATGAGGCAGTGGCGGCGACTCACCTCCTCGCCGAGCGGGCGGACGTCGCACTCCTCGGCTCGGCCGATGAGGATGCGGCCATTTTTCAGCGAGATCGCCCGCCCCGCACTCTTGCCGGACGCGACGACGAGCTTCGCATGCATGGGCGGACGCTCCGACCGGACGAAAATGTGCGGCGTAAGAAAATGTGAGGCGTAAACTGATCGAGCCCCAGGTACGGGCCCCCAATCGACCTGCCATCTCATGGTAGCGACGTTTTCTGCCCTTGCCAACGGCGCCGCGCCGCGAACCTCGACGCCGCTGACCGTCCGCGCCCCGCGCCGGACGCCTTGTCTCTCATCGTCGCGCGGTCCACCATTCCTCGCGAAATCGTGCCGCCAACTCGGACACCCGATCCTCGCGCCCCCGCATGAAGGGGGCCGCCTGCCCGGACACCCGCGCCCCGAGGGCCGTGGCGATCCTGGCGACCCAAGTCCGGGACAGGTCCTCGGCGTCGATGCCGCCACGTGGCCCCGGCAGGTCGGCGATGCCCGGATGCCGCACATCGTCGCGGAGGTCCGGATTGCCGACGAGCAACAGGCTGCCGTGCTGCAGCACCACGCCCGCCAGACGCCGCTGGGCGCTTCCCATGATCTTGGCGGGAGCCCCCCCTGCGGCTCCTGCTCCCATGACGAGATCGCCGACGGCCCGCCGGTCGAAGCAGAAGAAGTCCGCGCCGACGCGGGCGACCTCCTCCGGCCAGGCGACGACCCCGCGGGCGGCGAGTTCCTCCACCATCGCGCCGTGCAGCGCGTCGTAGAGCACCTGCGGCGTCCCGCCCCAGGGATGGCTCTTGGGGACGGCGGCCGCGTAGGTCAGGTCGCTGCCGTGGACGATCGCGCCGCCGCCGCTCGGCCGACGGACGAGCGGCAAGCCACGAATGGCTTCGACGGCTCGCGCCTCGGCGATGCCTTGGAAGCCGCCCAGCGAGATCGTCGTCTGCGACCAGCCGTAGAACCGCACGCAGAGCCCGCCTGTGCTGTCGGCCTCCGCCGCCAGGCACTCGTCGGCGGCCATGTTGGTGGGGCCGTCCGCGGGTGGATCCCACCAGACGGCGACCGTCGACAGGCCGGCCATCAGTGGGGCTGGCTGCCGACCAGCTTGTCGTAGTCGGCGCGGTCGAGCAGCCGGTCGAGTTCGGCGGGATCGTCGGGCTTGATCCGCACGAGCCAGCCCTCGCCATACGGATCCTGGCCGAGCGTCTCGAGCTTGCCAGGCAGCGCCGTATTGACCTCGACGATCTCGCCGGAGATCGGCGCATAGACGTCGCTGACCGCCTTCACGCTCTCGATCTCGCCGAGCGACTCGCCCGCCTTCACCCGCTTGCCGACGGCCGGCAGTTGCATGAAGACGAGGTCGGTCAGCGCCTCGACCGCGTACGACGAGATGCCCACGGTCGCCACGCCCGTCGTCTCGGGACGGACCCACTCGTGCGTCTTCGCAAACTTCAGATCGGCCGCCATGCGCTGCTCCTCGAGAGACGGAAAGAAAAAGGGACGGGGAGACGGTGGAGAGAGGACGGGGACGTCAGTGTGCTGGTGGCTGCGACGCCGTCCCGAGGATCATACCGCACCGGCCGTGGCACCCTGTCGGGTGTGCCGGCGGTAGAAGGGCAGGGGGGTGACGCGGGCGGCCTGCCGCGTGTCGCGGATCAGGCAGTCTACCGCCGTGCCCGCGGCGGCCACGTCGCGGTCGACGAGCGCCATCGCGACGGCCGTACCGAGCGTGGGGGCGAAGCTGCCGCTGGTCACCACGCCCACCGGCCGTTCGCCGAGAAGCACGGCATCCCCCTCCCGGCTGCTCCGCTTCGAATCGAGTCGCAGCCCCACACGCACCCGCCCCGCCGGCTCGGCCTTGAGCCGGGCGAACCGCTCGCTCCCGGGGAACCGGCGGCCATCCAGGTCGACCGCGAGGCCGAGACCGATGGCGAAGGGATCGCTCTCCTCCCGGAGCTCGTGGCCGTAGAGGGGCATGCCCGCCTCCAGTCGCAGGGTGTCGCGGGCGCCCAGTCCGCAACTCCGCAGGCCCCGCGGCCCGCCTGCCGCCATGATCGCCTCCCAGAGTGGCGCCGCTGCCGCCGCCTCGACCACCAGTTCCACGCCATCCTCGCCGGTGTAGCCGGTGCGGCTGACCGTGGCCGCGGCACCGGCCACGCGGGCGGGAGTCGTGCGATAGGGACCGAGCGCTGTGATCCGCGCGGCGTCGTCGGCAGCGGCCAGCTCGGCCACCAGGCCGACCGCCAGCGGACCTTGGACGGCGATCATCGCGGTCTCGAACGTGCGGTCGATGAATGTGACGCCGGTGGCCGGCAGCCGGCTGCGGAGCCAATCGACCACCCGCGGGCGATTGCTCGCGTTGACCACCAGCGACAGCCGCGGCGTGCCGTCGGCAGCATCGGGCTCCCGCGCGACCAGGGCATCGTCGAGCACGACGGTGCGGCCGCCCGATTCCCCCGTGACGAGCGTGTAGCGGGCGCGGCCCACCTCGATCCCGGCGACGCGGCGGGTCAAGAGCGACTCCAGCCAGTCGATGGCGGCGGCTCCGCCGACGGCGAGCCGGCCCATGTGGGAGACGTCGAACATGCCGGCCGCCGCCCGCGTGGCCAGGTGCTCGTCCACGATCGATCCATACTGCACGGGCATCCGCCAGCCGGCGAAGTCGACCATGCGGCCGCCATGGGCCGCGTGCCAGCCGACGAGCGGCGTCTCGAGGAGCGTGGTCGACACGGGTGGCGGTTCCTGGCGGCGAGTGGTGGGCGGAAAGAACGCGATTGTAAGCGCGAGGGCCGGGCCCGCCAGCCGACAGCGGCGTGGTCACCGCCGGCGCCGTCCGCCGCGGTCGCCGTCCTTCCCGCGCGCGTTCCCGCGGCTTGTGCCGCGAGCCTGCGGCCGGCCGGGCCCGCGCGACGGCTTCGGCGGCGGCCGGCGCTTGCGGCCGCCGCTTTCGACGAGCCGGAAATCGAGCGTGCGGCGGTCGAGGTCGACCCGCGCGACCTGCACCCGCACCCGATCACCGAGCCGGAAGGCATTGCCGGGGCGTCGGCCGGAGAGCATGTGGCTGGCCCGCTCGTAGCGATAGGCGTCGTCGGGCAGCGATTCGAGCGGCACAAGGCCCTCGGCAGGCAGTTCGAGCCCCTGCACGAACAGGCCGAAGGGCTCCACCCCGGTGACGACTGCATCCATCTCGAGCCCGCGACGGCCCTCCAGAAAGAGCAGCAGCTTGAGCTTCACGAGTTCCCGCTCGGCCGCCTCCGCCCGCCGCTCGAGGTCCGAGCACGCCTCGCCGAGCGTGGCGAGGCCCTCGACCGGCGCCTTGCGGCCCCGCGCGAGCAGGTCGAGCGCCCGATGCACGGTGAGGTCGGGATAGCGGCGGATCGGCGACGTGTAGTGGCAGTAGCAGTCGCTCGCCAAGGCGTAGTGGCCGTCCTCCTGCGGTCCGTAGGCCGCCCGCGACAGGCTGCGGAGCGCCGCGTAGTGCACCGCATGCTCCTCGGGACGCCCGCGCGTGAGGTCGAGAAGCCGCTGCAGCTCGAAGCGGCTCTCGAGCGAGTCGACCTCGAAGCCCAGCTCCGACACGAACTCGGTGAGTTGCCGCAGCTTGCGGAGATCGGGCGCGGGATGGATCCGCCGCAGGAAGCCCGCGCCCGCCGCCGCGAGCATGGCGGCGACCGCCTCGTTGGCGGCCAGCATGAACTCCTCGATGATCCGATGGCTCTCGGTGTTCTCGACCACGTGCGCCCCGGCGACGCGACCGTCGCGATCGAGGTCGATCTTCACCTCCGGCATCGACAGTTCGAGCGCCCCCCGGGCGATCCGCCGGCGGCGGAGCAGCCGGGCCAGGTCCCGCATCCTCCCGAGGAGTGCCCGCACGTCGTCTGTCATCTCCACGGCGGGAGTCGCCGGGTCGGCCAGGAAGACATCGACCTCCTCGTAGGTGAACCTCCGGCTCGAGCGGATCGCCGTCCGCTCTTCGGCGGCATGCACGGGGATGCCGTCAGGGGAAAACTCGATCCAACAGGTGCGGGCATAGCGCACCCGGCCGGGCTGCAGGCTCGCCAGGTTGTTCGACACGATCTCGGGCAGCATGGGGATGACCCGGTCGGGCAGATACACGCTCGTGCCGCGGGCCCGCGCCTCCTGGTCGAGCGGCGACCCCTCCGCCACGAAGTGCGACACGTCGGCGATGTGCACGCCGAGCAGCCAGTGGTCGCGGTCGATCCGCTCGAGCGAGATCGCGTCGTCGAAGTCGCGGGCGTCCACCGGATCGATCGTCACCACGACGCTTCCCGTCAGGTCGCGCCGGCCGGGAGGCACCTCCTCGCGAAACCGCTCCGCCTGCCGCCGCGCATCGGCGAGCGCCTCCTCGGGAAAGGGCCCGGGGAGGGCGAACTCATGGATCACCGTCAGCGTGTCGACGCCGGGGGCGCCGGCCGGCCCGAGAACCTCGACGATCACCCCCTCGCCGTCGCGGAGGTGCGTCGGGAACCGCACCATCTCCACGACCACTTTGTCGGCCTCCCGGGCGCCCTTCGCCCCCGGATCGCCCACCGCCACCGCCCGCGCGAACTGCGTCCCGTCGACCTCCACCCAGCCCGCGCCGACGGCCTCGAAATACCGCCCCACGAACCGGGTCGTCCGCCGCTTCACGATCGCCACGATCTCGCCGGCCAGCCCGGGCCGGCCGACGTCGCGGGACCGCAGCCGCCGCACCCGCACCGTATCGCCCGAGGCGGCGTCGAGCGCGGCGGCGGCGGCGATGTGGAAGTCGCCGGAGCGGTCTCCGGCGGCGGCGTCGAGCGGCCGCACGAAGCCGTAGCCGCCCGCCGTGCGCCGGAAGATGCCGACGATGTCGCCGCGGTCCGGCGGACCGGAAGCGGAGCCGGCGGGCTGACGATCGCGAGGCGAAGGGGGGCGGCGGGCGCGGGCCATGGCGAACGACACTCCTCCGGCCGGCGGCGGCCGGCCCCACGGTCAGCCGCGGCCCTTGAAGAACTTGCGGCCGTGCGTCGCGTGGTACTGCGTCCAGCCGCCGTCGAGCGCCGCCTCGTTCTGCATGAGCTGGAGCGTGCCGGCCATGCGGGCGTCGAGCTGGTCGAGCTGATGCAGGGCGATCGCCTCGAGCGTCATCGGCAGCTTGGGGGCCCCGAAGGCGTACTCCCCGTGATGGCTGGCGATCATGTGCTTCACGCGGACCTCCGTCTCCGCGTCGAAGTCCCGCGACGTCCGGGCCTCGACCGCGCGGATCTTTTCCTCGACCAGTTCGAGCCCGAGGAGCACGTGGCCGAGCAGCTGGCCGGCGTCGGTGTAGGAGAAGCCGCGTTCGCTCTCGAGCTCGAGCGTCTTGCCGATGTCGTGGAGGAACACCCCCACGAGCAAGAGGTCGCGGTCGAGATCGGGGTAGCGCGGCGCCACGCGATCGGCGAGATGGAGGAGATTGACGACATGCTCGAGCAGGCCGCCGGTGTGGGCATGATGCTGCTTGACCCCGGCGGGGCTGCGGCGAAAAGCGGTCATCAGCTCCGCGTCGGCAAGCAACTCGTCCACGAGCTCGCGGAGCGGCCCGGGACCGATCGTCGCCAGCAGCCCGACGAGCTCGCCGAAGAGCCGCTCGACGTCGGCGGCGGCGAGCACGCGAAACTCACCTTCGTCGACGCTCCGCGGATCGACCCGCGCAATCGTGGTGGCGATGACCTGCAGGTTTCCCAGATAGAGCTGCACGGTCCCCTCGACGCGCACGTAGTCGCCGTCGTCGAAGGCGGCGAAATCCTCGTCGGAGGCGTTCCACATCCGCCCCGTGATCGAGCCGCTGCGGTCGGCCAGCTCGACCTGGATGTAGAGTTGGCCGTTGCGGTTGGGCCGCAGCTGCTTGCGGGTCGCGAGGAACACCTGGTCGATCTGGGCGGACGCCGTCAACTCCGTCACGCGCTTGCGGCCGCCGCGGCCCGAACGACGCAGCGGCGCATGGGCGAGCGCAGGCCCGCGGTGCGGGAGGCCATCGTCGGCGGTCGGGAGCGGAGAGGCCATGCGGGCGTCGGAGGCGCGGGACGGGGGGAGTCGGGGAGGCCCGGAAGAAAGGCAGAGTGTACCAAACAGTCTGCGCCGCGGATCGGACGGGCGGAACGTTTCACGGGAATCGGTACACTCTGGACCTCGCATTCCCACCGCATCCTGATTCCGCCCGGAGCCCCGCATGCCCGACCACGCCATCTCCCCGACCCGCGCCCAGGACTACCCGGAGTGGTACCAGCAGGTCGTGCGGGCGGCCGACCTCGCCGAGCAGTCGCCGGTCCGCGGCTGCATGGTCATCAAGCCGCACGGCTACGCGCTGTGGGAGCGGATGCAGGGCATCCTCGACCGGATGTTCAAGGCGACCGGCCACCAAAACGCCTACTTCCCGCTCTTCATTCCGCTGTCGTACCTCGAGCAGGAGGCGAAGCACGTCGAGGGCTTCGCCAAGGAATGCGCCGTCGTCACCCACCACCGGCTCGAGCTGGGGCCCGACGGCCGGCTGATCCCCACCGGCAAGCTCGAGGAGCCGCTCGTCGTGCGGCCCACCAGCGAGACGATCATCGGCGCCACGTACGCGAAGTGGGTGCAGTCGTGGCGGGACCTGCCGCTGCTGATCAACCAGTGGGCGAACGTCGTCCGCTGGGAGATGCGGCCGCGTCTGTTCCTCCGCACCGCGGAGTTCCTCTGGCAGGAAGGCCACACGGCCCACGCCACCCGCGAGGAGGCGATCGAGGAGACGCTGCGGATGCTCGACGTCTACGCCACCTTCGCCGAGCGCGACCTGGCGATGCCGGTGCTCAAGGGCCCGAAGCCGGCCTCCGAGCGGTTTCCGGGCGCCGTCGACACCTTCTCGATCGAGGCCATGATGCAGGACGGCAAGGCCCTGCAGGCGGGCACCTCGCACTTCCTCGGGCAGAACTTCGCCCGCGCGCAGGGCATCAAGTTCGCCAATGCGTCCGGCGTCGAGGAGCACTGCTGGACGACCTCGTGGGGCGTGTCGACGCGGCTCATCGGCGCGGTGATCATGACCCACGCCGACGACGACGGCCTCGCCCTGCCGCCGCGCATCGCCCCCACGCAGGTCGTCATCCTGCCGATCCACCGCACCGACGAGGAGCGGACCACGGTGCTCGACGCGTGCCGGCAGATCGAGGCGGCACTGGCCGACGCCCGGTTCGCCGGCGAGCCGATCCGGGCCCGCATCGATGCCCGCGACATGCGCGGCGGCGACAAGGCCTGGCAGCACGTCAAGCAGGGCGTGCCGCTCCGCGTGGAGATCGGCCCCCGCGACCTGGCCGCCGGCGCGGTGAGCGTGTCGCGGCGGGACCGCGGGCCGCGGGAGCGGCAGGCCGTGCCCCTGGCGGAGTTCGTGGCGCGGGCCCCGGGCCTTCTCGAGGAGGTGCAACAGGGGATGTTCGAGCGGGCCCGCGGATTCCGGGAAAAGCATTCGGTGCGGCTGTCGAGCACCGCCGACGTGGTCGAGTTCTTCGAGCGGCCGGCGGAGAAGGGGTCGCCGGTGCAGGGCGGATTCGCCTCCGTGCACGTCGCCGACGACCCCGCCGTGGCGGCCGCCTTCGATCCGCTGAAGGTCACGGTGCGGTGCGTGCCGCTCGAGGGCAACGACGAGCCCGGCACGTGCATCGTCACGGGCCAGCCGGTGACGGGCCGCAGCGTCCTGGCCCGCTCGTACTGACGGCCGGGCGACCACGCTACACTGACCTGGACCGGGCCGCGATCCCCGTGGGCGGCCCGGATCGGTGGTCAACGGGTGGAGGAGCCGGGGCGATGCGGTTGCCAAACGCGTGGGTCGTGGGCGGGGTCGCGGCGGCACTCGGCGCCGCCGTGGGCGGCGGTCTGGCGGCGCTCGAGGCGGCATCGCGTCCCTGGCAGGCGGGCGACTTCCAGGTGGCGACGCCGACCGTCACCGGCCCCGCTCCGGTCGCCGAGGTCCCCGAGACGGTCTTCGCCTTCGGCACCGTGGGCGTCGGCGGCAAGGGAGCGCACGAGTTCCTCATCCGCAACTCCGGCGACGCGCCGCTCGAACTGACCCGTGGCGCGACGAGTTGCACGTGCACCGTGAGCGACTTCGACGAGAGCGAGGGTGGCGGCGGCGGCCCCAAGATCGTGCCCCCGGGCGGCAGCACGAAGCTCAAGGTGCAGTGGCGGGGCAAGGGATCGGGTGGGCCGTTCCGCCAGCAGGCGAGCGTCTTCACGAACGATCCACGTCGCCCCCAGATCGCCTTCGAGGTGGAGGGCACCGTCGTGCCGACGTTTTCCGCCGTGCCGCCGGTGATCACGCTGTCGAAGCTCGCGACCTCCCAGGCCGAACAGGCCGTCGTCAAGGTGTTCACATTCGGCGCCGAGCCGCCCCGCGTCGACTCCCTGACCGCCGAGGACGAGGAGACCGCCCAGTTTTACTCCCTTGCCTCCGCGCCGCTCGACGCGACCGAGGTGGCATCGACCAAGGGGGCCACCGGGGGCTTCCAGATCACGGCCGACATCCGTCCCGGCCTGCCGATCGGCTCGGTGCGGCAGACGATCAAGGCGGTCTTCCGGATGCCCGAAGAGGTGACCGTGGAGATCCCGGTCGAGGGCTCGGTGACGGGTGACCTTGCGTTGGCCGGCACCTCCTGGGATTCCTCCCGTGAGGCGCTGCGGTTGGGAACGGTTTCCAGCCGCTCGGGCGCCAAGACGAGCCTGTTCCTCACCGTCAAAGGACCGCACCGGGAGAAGGTGCGACCGGTCGTGCGGCAGGTCGTCCCGGAGAGCCTCGAGGTCGTCGTCGGCGAAGGCAAACCGGTCGGCAGCGGCACCGTGATCCGCATTCCGCTGTCGATCACCATTCCACCGGACAGCCCGCCGGCCAATCACCTGTGCTCGCCGCAGGCGCCCGCCGGCAAGATCGTGCTCGACACCGGACACCCGGACTCGCCCGAACTCACCATCCCGGTCTGCGTTGCCATCGGTCCGTAGGCATCACCACCCATGAATCGCGTCGGCTTCTCGAGCTTTTGCGTCCTCGCGCTGGCCGTCGCGGCCGCCGCCGCCCGCGCGGAGTCGACCGGGGCCCCTGACCGGGGCGCCGGAGTCGACGAGGCGGTGGTGCGGACCTTCCGCGAGCGCAACGGTGGTCTCTTCGAGGGCTGGCCGAAGCCTCGCGCGATCGTCGTGGTCACCGGGGCGCTCGACGGCTACATCGAGCCCTGCGGCTGTACGGGCAAGGAAAACCAGAAGGGCGGACTCAGCCGGCGGCAAAACTTCCTCAAGGCGATCTCCGCCGCGGGCTGGCCGCTCGTGTCGGTCGATCTGGGTGGCCAGGTGAAAAGGTTCGGTCGGCAATCGGAGATCAAGTTCCAGTCGATCGCCGACGGGCTGCGGAAGATGGGCTACTCGGCGGTCGGTCTCGGCCCCGGCGACCTGCGGCTCCCGGCGGAGGAACTCGTCGCGGCGGTGGCTCCCGTCGGCGACCAGCCCACACCCTTCATCAGTGCCAACGTCGGCCTGCTCGGGCTCGACGCCAACATCACGCCGCGGTTCCGCGTGGTCGAGGCGGGAGGCCTGAAGTTCGGCATCGTGTCGGTGCTCGGCGACGCCGAGGCGAAGCAGATTCGCAACGACGCGATCGAGATCATCCCGGCCGCCCGGGCCGTCGAGACCGCGGCCGCCGAGCTCGCGAAGGCCGGCTGCGACCACCAGATCCTGCTCTCGTGGTCGACGCCCGAGGAAACACAGGCGCTGGCGAAGGCGTTTCCGCAGTTCGACATCGTCGTCACCGCCGGCGGCGCCGACGAGCCGCCGGCGGAACTTCCGCGGCTGCCGGGCGGTGCGCGGCTGATCGAGCTGGGGCACAAGGGCATGTTCGCCGTCGCCGTGGGCTTCTTCGACGACTCCGACACGCCGCTGCGATCGCAGCGGGTGCCCCTCGACGCCCGGTTCGGCGAGGCGGAGGACATGATCGCGGTGCTCGCGACCTACCAGAGCCAGCTCGAGTCGCTGGGCCTCGGCGGACTCGGGCTGTCCGCCGCCCGGCATCCCAGCGGACGGCGGTTCGCCGGCAGCGCCGCCTGCGCCGACTGCCACAAGCACGCCTACGAAGTCTGGAAGGACTCGGCCCACGCCCACGCCCTGACGACGCTCGAGGAGCAGAACCCGCGTCGCGATGGCGATCCGGAATGTCTCTCCTGCCACGTCGTGGGCTGGGCGCCGCAGAGGTTCGAGCCCTTCGAAGGAGGCTTCGCCGGTATGCAGACCACGCCGCACCTCGCCCAGCAGGGCTGCGAAAACTGCCACGGCCCGGCGGCGGCACACGCCGCCGTCGAGCGGGGGGACGTGCGGGCGAGCACGACCGAGCGGGACCGGCTGCGGAGCGAGATCACCCTGTCCCTCGCCACGCCGGAGGGCAAGCAGCGGGCCGTCAACAACTGCCTCGAATGCCACGATCTCGACAACAGCCCGCAGTTCGACTTCGACACCTACTGGCCGCAGGTCGAGCACCCCACGCCGGCCGAGGAGCGGAAACCGGCCGGCTGAGTTCACGGGAAACACGACATCCTGTCGTTTTCCCTTGGCCGTCCTCCGCTCGCTGGTGCTCGAGCGTCGCATCCATGCGACGCGGTCGGGCGGCGCTGCTTCGAAGGGAGCTGACCTTCTGCACGGCACTCCTGCCGCTACGGGAGGTGAGGGCCCAAACCTGGCCCGAGAGCCGGCGTATGCCGACAAGCGCAGCCAGGATGGCGAAGCGCCGTCGGCATCCGAGTGAGCGAGGGGCAGGATGCCCCGAGCGAACGTCCGGCGACGGGCCAGGGTCGGCCCCTCGCCGGCGCCCTGCCAGAGCGGCGAGCCTCAGCCCAGTTGGGCCATGGCCTCGTCGGGGATGCTGAAGTTCGCGGCGACGCTCTGCACGTCGTCGTGGTCGTCGAGACGCTCGAGCAAAGCGAGCACCTTGCGGGCCGTGTCCACGTCTTCCACGTCGACGCTGTTGGTCGGCACACGGACGATCTCGTTCGACTCCACCGGCACGCCGCCCTTCGCGAGGGCCTCGACCACGGCCGCCATCGAGGGCGGCTCGCAGAAGACCTCCCAACGGTCGCCCACGAGCTTGACGTCGGTGGCGCCGGCCTCGAGGGCCAGTTCCATGATCCGATCCTCGTCGCACGAGGCCTGCGGCACCCGCACCATACCGAGCCGCTGGAACAGGTAGGCCACGCAGCCGGTGCTGCCAAGCTTGCCGTCGCACATCTCGAAGATCTTGCGGATCTCGGGCGCTGTGCGGTTCTTGTTGTCGGTGAGGATCTCACACATCACCGCCACGCCGCCGGCCGCATAGCCCTCGTAGATCGATTCCTCGAGGTTGCCCCCCTTGAGCTCTCCGGTACCGGTGCGGATGGCCCGCTGGATGTTGTCCTTCGGCATGCTCACCGCCTTGGCGGCGTCGATCGCATAACGAAGCCTCAGATTCGCGTCCGGATCGGGGCCACCGTGCTTGGCGGCGACGATGATCGCCTTGGCGAGCTTGCTCCAAAGCTTGCCCCGCTTGGCGTCGATGACCGATTTCTTGCGGGCGATGTTCGCCCAATGGGAATGCCCTGCCATGGCGTGCTCGGTGCCGCTGGGTCGCGGCGCTGTCCTCGGATGGTGCGGATGACGCTTACCGCGGCTTGCGCTTGGCAAGCTGGGCGGAGTGGCTCTTGCCACCGGCCGGCTTCGCGGGAATCTTCGCTTTCGGCTTCACGACGGGCGGTGCCGGCTTCTTGCCGGTCGCCGGCTTGGCGCTGGCCGCAGCGGGCTTCTTCGGCTGCTTGGCCGGGTCGGGCTTGGCCGCAGCAGGCTTGCTCGGCGCGGCCTTGGCGTCGACAGCCGGCGGCGGCACCTGCGGCTTGATGGTGAGCGGCTTGCCCACGTTCGGCTTCACGACGAACGGCTTGGGCCCGGGCTTACCGCCCGGCTTGGAGGCCCCGTCGCCAGTCCGCTTGGGGCCGGCGCCGGGCGGCGGCAGCGGCGTCTTGCCGGCGGGACGCGCGGCGGCCTGCGGGCCCGCCGGTCGATGCACGTCCGCCGCCGACTGCGCCGCCTCGGCGGCACGGCGACCGTCCTTACCGGCCGGCGGGGGCGGGGGCGTGGGGGCGGGAAGCGGCTCGCCCCGCTTGGGAAACCGCTCCTTCGCCGCCGCCGGATTGACCGCCTGCACGATCTTCTTCACGGCCGCGCCGTGGAGATTGCCGACGACATCGGCGCCGAACTGGTGCAGCAGCGAGTTGAACTCCAGGAGGGCCTTCTTCGCGAAGAGCCGCTCGAGACCGGCGACCTTGCCCGCGTCGAACTCCTCACGCGAGATCACGCCGGTCAGGTAGAGACCGCCGAGCGCCCCCAAGTCGAGCGGCACGACGTGGCCGCCGAGCGCCGTCGCAGCCACATGCTGCACGACGAATGGCGGAATGCCGTGGAGCTGCTCGAGCGTCTTGATCCCGTGCGCGATGGAGTGCTTCTTCGCATGATCGAGCGAAAAGCTGTAGGTCGACTCGAAGACGCCCTGGAGCACCCGCCGCAGTGCCAAGGCCGACCGTGCCGGATCGGGTAGGCCCTGGAGGCTCTCGGCGAGTTCGGCGACCGTCGTCACGCGAATCTCGTTCAAGTCGAAATAGCCCTCGAGAAGCCGGGCGAACGCCTTCTCGGCCGCCTCGTGCTGCGCATTCTCCAGACAGCAGGCGAAGAGCACCTGGTCGAGCATCGGACGGCCGGTGTTCGCGACCACGGGGCGGTAGTGGGCCTTGAGCGCCTTTTGCAGCTTGGCGACGAGCTGCTTCCGACCGGGCTGGGGCTGTTTCGCTGCTGTCATGCGATTTCCTCGGGCTTTCCTCTGCCTGCCGTCGTCTCCGTGTCGTCCGCGGCGGTGGCCGTCTCCGTCTCCGGCCCGGCCGGGGGCAACACCTCGCCCAGCACCCGGGCGATCTCGATCGATCGCTTGACTCCGGGATCGAGCTTGAACGTGAGCCGGGGCGTGTAACGAGTCTCGATGCGGTCGGCGATCTGCGCCTGCAGGAAGCCGGCGGAGCTGGCAAGGCCGCGGAGGGCGAGTTGCTCCTGGGCGGGGCTGCCCATCACCGAGACATGGACCGTCGCGGCCCGCATGTCGGGGTCCATCTCCACACCCGTGACGGTGACGCCCTTGACCCGCGGATCGCGCACCTGCGTCAGGATGGCCATGCTGACCACCTCCCGCACCGCCTCGGCCGCCTTGAGAAGTCGTCGCGTACTCACGAGAGCGTCCGTGCGACTTCCTCGACGCGGTAGCACTCGAAGATGTCGCCCTCCTTGATGTCGTTGAAGCCCGCCAGTTTGATGCCGCACTCGAGGCCGTCTCGCACCTCGCGGGCATCGTCCTTCTCGCGCTTGAGCGACTCGATCCCGTACTCGCCGACGATGCGGCTGTCGCGGATGATCCGCAAACGGGCGTTCCGGGCGATGACTCCCGAGATCACACGGCAGCCGGCGATCACGCCGATCCGACTGATCGAGAAGGTTCTCTGCACAACGGCGCGACCGAGCGTCACCTCCTGCTTCTCCGGCGCGAGCATGCCCTCGAGAGCCTTCCGGAGATCGTCGGTCACTTGGTAGATGATGTCGTAGCGCCGCACCTGCACGCCCAGGCTGTCCGCGAGCGACCGCGCCCGTTCGTCGGGCACGACGTTGAAGCCGATGATGACCGCGTCGGAGGCATCGGCAAGTTGCACGTCCGCCTCGGTGACGCCGCCCACGGTGGCCTGGAGCACCCGGATCTTCACCTCGGGATGATCGAGCTTCTGCAGTTCCTTGAGGATGGCCTCGATGGAGCCGCGGACATCGGCCCGGAGGATGAGGTTGAGCGTCGGCGCCTTCTGGGCGCCGAGCCTGTCGAGCAGGTTTTCGAAGGTCACATGGACGGGGGCGCTGACCAGCGTGCTGTGGCGACTGATGTCGCTCCGCTTGACGGCCACCTCGCGGGCCAGGGCGATCGAATCGACCACCTGGAACCGGTCACCCGGGCCGGGCGCCACGTCGAGACCGCTGACGAACACCGGAACCGACGGGCCGACCTCGGTGACCTTCCGCCGCTGCAGCGTGTCGTGCATCGCCTTGACGTTGCCGCTGGCCTCGCCGCAGACGATCGCGTCGCCGACCCGCAGCGTGCCTTTCTGCACGAGCAGGCAGGCCACGACGCCACGGCCCTCGTGGATCGACGCGTCGAGGCAGACGCCGGCCGCCGACCGCGTCGGATTGGCCCGCAGGTCGTGCAGTTCGGCGATCGTCAGGAGCGTGTCGAGGAGGTCTTCGACACCCGCGCCGGTGACGGCACTCGTCTTGACCACCTCGGTCTCGCCACCCCATTCCGTGGGCAACAACTCGTTCGCGGCCAACTGTTGATAGATCCGCTGCACGTCGGCGCCGGGGAGGTCGATCTTGTTGATGCAGACCACGATCGGCACGTTCGCCGCCCGCGCGTGGCTGATCGCCTCCTCGGTCTGCGGCATGACCCCGTCGTCGGCGGCCACGACGACGACGGCGCAGTCGGTGACGTTGGCGCCGCGGGCCCGCATCTGCGTGAAGGCCTCGTGACCGGGGGTATCGACGAACGTGATCGGACGATCGTTGCGGCGGACGGTGTAGGCCCGCATGTGCTGCGTGATGCCGCCGCTCTCCCGCGAGGCGACGTTGATGCCGAGGATGCGGTCCAGGAGCGACGTCTTGCCGTGGTCCACGTGCCCGAGGAACGTCACCACCGGAGCCCGGGGCGTCCGCAGCGCCGGATCCTCGTCGATGGCGTCGAAGCCGGCCAGCAGCTCCTTTTCCAGATCCTCCGCCGTCTTGATGTCGAGTTCCACGCCGAACTCGGCCGCCAACAACTCGACCGTATCACGATCGAGCATCGAGGCCATGCTCGGCATCGTGCCGGTGCCGAGCGTCAGCAGCTTCTTGAGCACCTCGCTGGCCGGCAGGCCGATCGCTTCGGAGAACGCCCGGACATTGCAGGGCACCTGGATGGCCGCGTTGGTCTTCCGCGGCGCCGCCGTCGAAACCGCCGCCCCACGTCGCGGCCGACCGCCACGGCGGCGGCGACCGAAGCCGTCTTCGTCGTCCCCGCGGGAATCGGAGACCCGCTTGCGACTGAGCTGCCGCAGTTCGCGGCCTCCGAGGACGTCGTCAGCCTTGCCCCCCTGGGCCTTGGCCCCGGCACGGCGGGGACGGCCCGAAAGATCCGGAGGCGGTACCGGCGCCCCGGTGCCCCCGCCTGCCATGCCGCCACGAAGCAGCCCGCCGCCGGGCCGCGGCCGCGGCGTCTCGGCCTGCCGTTGCTCATGCTTCCGCATGTGCTCCGCGAGCGGCTTCGCGCCGCCGGCCTTGGCACTGCGGATGGCGTCAAGCGGCAACTTCACGTCGGGCTTCTGCGCCGCCGGCTCCTGCGCCGTCGGCCGCGGGGTCAGGGGACGGCCCGCCGCGGGCAGGGGCGGCAGCTTGAACGCCGGCCGGGGAACAGGCTTCGTACCGTCACCACCCGGCCGCAACCCGGCGGGCCGGGGCCGAGGTTCGGCAGGCTTGGCCGGCGGAATCTCGGCCGGCTTGCCGCGGGAAGCCACTCCTGCGGGCGCGATGTAGTCCTCGCGCTTCAGAGTGCCGGAGACCGGCCGCGGAGCGACCGGCGCCGCCGGCTTGCCGGCGGCGGGCTGGGGGGCCGCGGGCTGGGGAGCCGGCCGCGACTTCCCGGCGATGAAATCCTTGAGCTTCGCAACCTCCTCGTCAGTGAGGCTCGCGAGCGCCGATCCCTTGTCCTGGATGCCGGCGCGGGTGCACAGATCGACCAGCTCTTTGCTGTCGATCTTCAGTTCCTTCGAGAGTGTGTAGATGCGAACCGCCACGCAACAGCCTCCGCGCCAGGATGCCCCGGCCACCCGCCTTCCGATCCAATGCCGACACCAACCCGCCCGCCCGGCCGCGCCTCACGCCGTCGGCTCGCACCTCCGGGCGAGGGTGCGGCCGATTCCCCCGGCCGATCACGACTCCGCCGGGGGCGCCGCCTCCGCTGTGTCATCCGCCGCCACCATCCGGGCGGCCTGCTGGGCCGCCAAGGCCGCCTCGGCCGCGTCGGCTTCCGCCGTGGCCTTGGCGATCCGCTCCTGCTCGCGCTGCTTGCGACGCTCGTCGGCTGCGGCGACCTCCGCCATCGAGGCCCGCCGCTCGGCTTCGGCCACGATCGCATCGACGGCTTCCGCCGACAGACCGCCCATCTCCATCAGGTCATCGGGTTCGATCACCGACAGGTCGTCGTACGAGAGGAAGCCCTCGCCCACGAGCCGCTCGGCGACCGACTCGTCGAGCCCCTCGATCGACGCGAAGCCCATCACGGCCCGCTCGATCTGCTGGTCGAGCTCCTCGCGGGTCATGATCTCGATGTCCCAGCCGCAGAGCTTGCTGGCGAGCCGGACGTTCTGGCCGCGGCGACCGATCGCCAGCGAGAGCTGGTCCTCGCGCACGAGCACGATTCCGCGGCCGAGCATCTGGCAGAGGATCACCTCGTCCACCTCGGCCGGCTGCAGGGCGTTGGGAACGAGCACCTGCAGGTCCTCGCTCCAGCGGACGATGTCGATCCGCTCCCCGCCCAGCTCCTCGACGATGTTTTTGATACGGTTGCCCCGGACACCCACACAGGCGCCGACGCAGTCGATCCGATTGTCCGAACTGATCACCGCCACCTTGCTGCGGTAGCCGGGCTCGCGAGCGATCGCCCGGATCTCGATCACGCCGTCGGCGATCTCCGGGATCTCCTGCTCGAAGAGCCGCTGCACCAACTGCGGCCGGATCCGCGAGAGGATGATCTTCACACGGCTGCCGACCTTCCGCACCTCGAAGATCGTCGCCCGGATCCGCTCATTGACGTGGTAGCTCTCCCCGGGAATCTGCTCACTCCGCGGCAGGATCGCCTCGGTCGCCCCGAGCGCGACCGTCGCCGTCGCCCCTTCGATCCGGGTCACCACCCCGGAGAGCATCTGGCCGACCTGCTCCTCGAACTCATCGTGGATCGCGTCCCGCTCGGCCTCGCGGATCTTCTGGATGATCACCTGCTTGGCCGTCTGCGCCCCGATCCGCCCGGAGAGCTCCGCCGTGTCGATGCCGACCCCGTCGTGCGTGCCCGACAGCCGACCATTGTCGCGGTCGATCGTGATCGTGATCTGCGCCGTCTCCCCGTACTGCCGGGAGAGCGCCGTCACCAGCGCCGCCTCGATCGCCTGGAAGACGATTTCCTTGTCGATGTTCTTGTCGCGATGGATGGCGTCGACGATGCGGAGGATTTCTTCGGGCTTCATGTGTGTCTCGGTCGATCGCTCGGGCACTCGGCCAGTTCGGGCACGCGGCTGCCGCCGGGGCGGGTGCGCAGCCCGACTGGGGAGCCCGGTCACGCACCGTCATGTCCAGAGATGGCAAGCCGCCGGCAGGCAGCTGCAACACTGCCGGCAAAGCCGACGCCATGGAACATGGGCGCCGAAACACCCGTCGGTGTTCGGAAAGAAATCCGCGATACCAGCAGCCTCGAAGACGTGACGCAACCCGTGAAGGCTACGGCACCTGCGGTGCACTGTCAAGGAGCCAAGGACCGGAACACGACCGATCCGGCCTGCCCTTGGGGCGTCACGGACGACGAAATGAAGACCGTTCCGGCGGGGTCGCCGCGGCGGGCGGCCCTGATCCGGCAGTCGGGGTCAGGGTGCTCGTAGTTCAGCAGCGGGAAGAGCTCGCCGCGGGCGAGCGCGAGCAGGCTGGCGACGCACTCGACCAGACCGCTGCCACCACCCAGGTTTCCAAAATGGCTTTTCGCGGCCACGGTAGGCACCGTTGCCGCGGCGTCCCCGAGCGCGTCGTGCATCGCGCCCGCCTCCTCGCGATCCCCGACCGAGGTGCTCAGGCCGTGGGCATGGACATGGGAGAGACCGGCGGGCTCGATGCCCGCCATGGCCAGCGCCCGCTTCATGGCCAGCCCCAGGGCCTGGCGGGTGAGCCCAGTGCCACCGGTGTGGCCGGCGTTCCGGGCGGCGTGTCCGATCACCTCGCCGTGGATCGTGGCCCCCCGGCGTCGGGCGTGCTCGAGTTCCTCGAGCACCAGCACCGCCGCGCCCTCGCCGAGCACCATGCCGGACCGCGCCTTGTCGAAGGGCCGGCTCCAGAGGGTCGGCTCGGCCCCCGCCGCGCCGTCCGGCAGCGCCACTTGCTCGCTCTGCAGGGCATGCACGGTCTTCATCGGATGCACCCGGGTGCCCGTCGCACCGGCCACCATGACGTCGGCGGCCCCCCGCTGGATCGTGATCGTGGCCTCGCCCAAGGCCAGATGCCCGCTGGCCTCACGGAGCGTCAGCGAGTTGCTGGGGCCGCGCAGGTCGTTGTAGATCGCGATGTGGCTGGCGGGCATGTTGGGGAGATACTTGAGCAGCCACAGCGGCGTGAGTTGGGGCATGCCGTCCGAGGCCCAGCGATCGAAGTCGAACTCGCCGTCCGCGCCCCGGCACTTCGCGACGCTGGCCGTGAAGTCCTCCGGCAGCGTCAGCATGTAGTCCGAGCCGAAGACGCAGCCGAACCGCTCCGGCTGCGGACCGGTGCCGCCGACGAACAGGCCGCTGTGATGGAGCGCCCGTTGGGCGGCGGCCACGGCCATCTGGCTCTCGCGGCACATGACTTTCAGTCCCTTGCGGATCGCCTTCTTCTTCTCTCCCTCGAGCGGTCCGAAGTCGTCGATGTCGCCGGTGAATCCTCGGGCCTCGGCCGCATGGCGGAGCGGCAGGCCGTCCGCACAGAACGACTCGAGCGGCCCCACGGCGCTTCGGCCCGCGACGAGCCCCGCCCACAGGTCGTCCAGCGAAAGACCGAGCGGGCAGACGACTCCCATCCCGGTGATGACGACGCGGCGGGCGTGGGCTGGCGGCATGGTGTTGTTCCTGGTGGTTCCTGGCTGTTCTCTGGGCGTGAGGGATGCAAGGGGGGCTCGCGGGCCGCAAGCCGTCCGCCGACGGACGCCTACGGGGCGTCGGCAAGCCGGGGCTCGACGAGCACGAGCACATCGGTCCGCTTGGCGTCGGAGAAGAGCGCCGGCGAGCCGGCCTTATTCTGCCCGGGAACCGGCCATGGCACCAAGCCGAGCCCGACCAGAAGCGTGCTGCCGGCGGGCCAGCGAAACCGTTCGCCGATGCGGACGGCCGACACCTGCGGCACCTCGATCGGCTGTCGGCGGCCGTCGGCGGCCGGAGGCGCGGTGCCGATGGAGGCCATCCGCTCGATCTGGTCGATCCGGCAGCGGATCACCGCCTCGACCGTCGCGCCGTCGACCGCCAGCAGCGGATGCACGTCGATCGACATGCCCTCGTCGCAGCTGGCCGCGACCGGCCCGGCCGGGCCGACGTCCTGAAGGTAGGGCCGCTTGCGTCCCCCGGTGAGCACGGCCGGCACCCCGTTGGCCGCGAAGGCCGCGCCGGTGGGCAGCTCCTCGCAATCGCCGCGGGCCCGCAGCCGCGCGACGAGGATGGCCGCCTCCTCACGGGACAGGATCCAGGCCTGGACACCGGGTGTGGCCGCCGGGATCGGCCGCAGCATGGGCCGAAGGTCATTCCGCCACGACGGACTGCCCACGCCGAGCACGCGGACCGAAAACCGATGCGGCGTCGCCGCGTCCGCGACGAACCGCGCGACGACGGCCTCCACGCGGGCCTGCATCTCCGGGGTATGGTAGCAGCCTACCGACTCCGCATCGGCCGAGAGCGCGGCGGCGACTTCGCCGTGCCACTGGGGCGTGCCCGTCTCCTGCAGGATCCAATCGATGACATGCCGCTGGCTGCCGCGCCCCGCCTGGCGGACGAAGGCCGCGATGTCATAGGTCTTCCAAACCTGGCCCGCGTCGGCGGGCGGCTGACCACGTGCCTGGCCGGCCGCCCCACAGGCGGCCACGACAGCCGCGCCCGCGACGACGGCCAGACGGCGGAGCAGGGGCGTTGCCACAGGTCTCTAGGCCAGCCGGGAGAGCACCAGGCTGGCGTTGTGCCCGCCGAACCCGAAGCTGTTCGACATGACGACGTCCAGCTTCCGTTCCCGGGCGACGTTCGGCGTGTAGTCGAGATCGCAATCGGGATCGGGGTTCTCGAGGTTGATCGTGGGGGAGATCATGCCCCGCTCGATCGACAGCGCGCACACGACGAGTTCGATGCCGCCGCTGGCGCCGAGCGTGTGTCCCAGTTGGCTCTTCGTGCTGGAGATGGCCAGCCGCCCGGCATGCGGCCCGAAGACCCGTTTCACGGCGGCCGTCTCCGCCTTGTCCCCGAGGGGCGTGCTCGTCCCGTGGGCGTTGATGTACTGCACCGTGTCGGCGGCCAGCGCCGCGTCTTCGAGCGCCATCGCCATCGCCCGGGCCGCTCCGCGGCCCTCGTCGTCCGGCTGGGTGATGTGGCCGGCGTCGCCGCTGGCGCCATAGCCCCTGAGCTCCGCGTAGATCCGGGCTCCGCGGCGTCGGGCGTGCTCCAACTCCTCCAGGACCACGACCCCCGCTCCTTCGGAAAGCACGAAGCCGTCCCGCTCGGCGTCGAAGGGGCGGCTGGCCCGCTGCGGCGCGTCGGTGCGGAAGGAGAGAGCCCGCATGTTCTGAAAACCGGCCAGGCCGATCGGCGTCAGCGCCGCTTCGCTGGCGCCCGTGATCATCACGTCGGCATCGCCGTATTGGATCGCCCGCAGGGCGCTGCCGATGGAGTTGGCGGCGCTGGCGCAAGCCGTCGCTACGGCGAAGTTCGGGCCCTTGACGCCATAGAGGCTCGAGACGTGGCCGCTGGCGGAGTTGACCATCAGCTTCGGGATCGTGAACGGCGAGACCTTGTCGATGCCCTTGTGGAGCAGCCGCTCCTCCTGAACCTCGAACTCCCACAGACCGCCGATGCCGGAGCCGATGACGACGCCACAGCGGTAGGGGTCACCCGCCGTGAAGTCGATCCCGGCGTCAGCGACGGCGTCTTTCGCCGCGGCGATCGCGAACTGCGTGAACCGGTCGAGCCGCTTCAGCTCCTTGGGGTTCGCGATGTCCTCCCGCTCGGGCTCCCAGGGCACCTGGCCGCCGAACTGCACCCGGTAACCGGAGACGTCGAACAGCGTGATCGGCCCGACGCCGCTCTCACCGCGCACGATCCGATCCCAGAATGTGCCGACATTCCTGCCTAGCGAGGTGACGACCCCGAGGCCAGTCACCACGACGCGACGCTTCATGCAGCGCACCGACCGAGGGGAGAAAGAGGAGGGGAGGGGAGGGAATCAGGCCTGGGCCTTCTCGATGAACTCGACCGCCTGGCCGACGGTCTGAATCTTTTCGGCGGCATCATCCGTGATGGTGATCTCGAACTCTTCCTCGAGTTCCATGACCAGCTCCACGGTGTCGAGCGAATCGGCACCCAGGTCGTTGATGAACGACGTCTCGGGCGTGATCTGTTCCTTGCTGACGCCCAGTTGGGACGCGACGATGTCGATCACTCGTTCTTGAACTGAAGCCACCTTGTAAATCCTCCTGACAACCGGGCGCTGACAACCGTACGCTCTCGTCCGGCGGGGCCCATATGCGGAGCCACGACCGGCGCTTGGGCCACCCGGGACGGCAAAGGCCTCCTGGGGGGTTCGGGGAAGATATACCCGTTGCCGACCTGGGATGTCCATACCGGCAAAACCCGCGCTGGCGACTCATGCCCGAGCACCGACCGCCCCACGCGGCGGTCCTCCCCGGGCGCCGCCAGGCCCGTCAGCCGGTCAAGCCGCCATCGACGACCAGGACCTGCCCCGTGATGTATGCCGACGAGGGCGCCGCCAGGAACAGGACCGCCTCGGCGATTTCCCAGGCCTCACCGAGCCGTTTTGCCGGCACCCGCTTCTTCACCTCGTCGAGGAGGGCGGGGCCGAGCGCGGCCGTCATGTCACTGGCGATGAAGCCGGGCGCCACCGCGTTGACCGTCACCTTCCGGCCGGCGAGTTCCTTGGAGACCGTCCGTGTCAGGCCGACGAGCCCCGCCTTCGAGGCGGAGTAGTTGGCCTGGCCGGCGTTGCCGATGAGGCCCGAGACGCTGGCCACGTTGATGATCCGGCCGTAGCGCTGCTGCATCATCGGCCGGCTGGCGGCCCGCATGAAGAGGAAGGGCCCGCGCAGGTTCGTGGCCAGCACCTCGTCCCACTCCTCGTCGCTCATCCGCGGCAGGAGCGTGTCCCGGGTCACGCCGGCATTGTTGACGAGGATGTCGAGGCGGCCAAGCTTTTCGACCACCTGCTCCACGACGGCGGCGATCTCCTCGGCGCGGGTCACGTCGCAGGGAAAAGCCTCCGCACGGCCGCCGGACGCGCCGATCCCCGCGGCGACGTCGGCAAGCTTGCCCGCACTTCGGGCGACGAGCGCCACCGTGGCCCCGGCGCCGGCCAGGCCCTCCGCGATGGCCCGACCGAGCCCCTGCGAGGCACCCGTGACGAGCGCCACCTGGCCCGTCAGGTCGGCATGCAGCCGCTTCGGACCGGGGGCGGGGGTAGTCGAGGAGGAGGGGGTCGAGGTCGCTTCGGTCATGATGGGCTCCCGGGCATGGGGATGTTCGGTCTGGGATGGCCGCCTGCGGCCCTGGATTGGCGCCGTCGAGGGACCGGGGGGGTTCAGTCGGGCACTCCGGTGCAGATGACTCCGCGATCGATCCGCTTGAGCAGGCCCCGGAGCACACGCCCCGGTCCCACTTCACACACCTGCCGGATACCGGTCGACAAGAGATGCGTCATCGACGCGTGCCATTCGACGACACCGCACACCTGCCGGGCCAGGAGGCGACGGATCTCGGCGGGATCGTCGTGCGGCCGGGCGTCGACGTTGCTCACGACCGGGATGCGGGGCGGCCGCACGGTGGTCTTGTCGAGCGCCGCGCCGAGGGCATCGACCGCGTCCTGCATGAGCGGGGTGTGGAAGGCGCCCGCCACCTCAAGCCGCACGCACTTCATCGCGCCCGCGGCGGCGGCGGCTTCCTCGAGGCGGCGGCAGGCGGCGGACGATCCCGACACCACGACGTTTCCCGGACAGAGCACGTTGGCGACCGCGAGCACATCGCCGTCGCTGCATGTGGCACAGAGTTCCTCCACCCGCTCCCGCTCGAGCCCCAGCACCGCGACCATACCTCCGGCCGGACCGCCATCGGGCCCCGGACGGCTCGCGCACTCCTGCATGGCGCGGCCTCGGATGTCGACCAACCGGACGGCGTCTTCGAACCCGATCGCCCCGGCAAAGACGAGCGCCGTGTACTCGCCAAGCGACAGCCCGGCGGTGATCGGCACCGTCGCCACCAGCGCCGGGTCGCGGGCCTTGAGCACCTCCAGCGCCGCCAGGCTCGTCACCAGAATCGCCGGCTGGCTCACCGCCGTCGTATGCAGCTTCTCGGTGGGCCCCGACCGGCAGATGGCGGCGAGATCGTAGCCGAGAATCTCGGCGGCGCGGTCGAAGAGAGCCGTCGCAGCGTGATGCCCCGCGGCCCAGTCACCCAGCATGCCGACCGTCTGAGCCCCCTGCCCGGGAAATACGAGCGCCGTGGGCCCCGCCGCGGAAGGAGCCGCAGCCGCCGCGGTCGCAGGGCTTCCGGAGGTCGCGGCGGCCAACGCGGTCATTCCTCGGTCTTGAGCACCGCCCGCCCCATGTAGTGGCCGCAGGTGCCGCAGATGCGATGGGTGGGGACGGCCTTCCCGCAGTTCGAGCAGAATGTCAGCTGCCGCGGCGTGAGGAAATCGTGCGCCCGCCGCGAGCGGGTCTTTTGGTTGGACTGACGGCGCTTGGGAACGGCCATGGCATCACCTGCGGAGCGAAACGTGGGAGTCGCGTACTGTAGTCGCCGGGGCTCGCCCCAGTCAATTGCCGCCGACAACCGGCGATCGGCAGGCCGCGGGCGGCGGGCTTGTTCCGTGTCGAAAATGTCAGCGGAACAGCCGGGGCTGCCCGCCTGACCGCGGCTGCGGGCCGAGGTGGTCCTCCCCCTTCGCCGTCAGGCGACGGCCCCGCGGCGTGCGGATGACGAGTTCGCACCGCAGCAGGAAGGGCTCGACGTCGTCTTCGAGCGTGTCGGCCGCGGAACTCATGGTGTGGGCGATGGCCTCGATGCCGACCGGGCCGCCGGCGAAGACCCGCTGGATCGTCTCCAGGTATCGACGATCGAAGCCGTCGAGCCCGAGCTCGTCCACGCCCTGCATCTCCAAGGCCGTGCGGGCGATCTCCACGTCGATCCGCCCGTCCGCCCGACTGGTGGAGTAGTCGCGGATCCAGCGGAGCCGGTTGTTCGCGAGTCGGGGTGTGCCCCGGCTGCGGCGGGCGATCTCGTGCGCCGAGGCATCATCCATCGGCATCGTCAGCTTGGCTGCCGACCGGCGGACGATCTCCGCCAGTTCCTCCTCGGCATAGAAGTCGAGATGCTCCCGCATCACGAACCGATCCCGCAGCGGCGCCGACAACAGGCCCGGCCGCGTCGTCGCGCCGACGAGCGTGAAGGGCCGCAGCGGCATGTTGATCGTCCGGGCCGACACGCCGTCCCCGAGCGTGATGTCGATGCGAAAGTCTTCCATCGCCGGATAGAGAAACTCCTCCACGGCGATCGGCAGGCGGTGGATCTCGTCGATGAACAGGACCGAACCCTCGGCGGCGTTCGTGAGGTAGGGAAGGAGGTCCTTGGGGGCGGCCAACGCCGCGCCGCTGGCGATCTGCAGCGTGGTGCCGAGCTCCCGCGGGATGCAGGTCGCGAACGTCGTCTTGCCCAGCCCCGGCGGCCCGTCGAGCAGGATGTGGCCGAGCGTCTCGCTCCGCTTCCGCGCGGCATCGACGGCGATGAGCAGCCGCTCGAAGACCGCCCGCTGGCCCACCATCTCGCTGAACCGCTGCGGCCGCAGCGCGCGGTCCTCGGCCGGGGCGTCGTCGACGGCTTGGACGGTCGGTTGCCGGAAGCTCTCCATACGGTTCCTCCGGCCGCAAGCCTAGCAGACTGCGGATCAAGCCTGCCGCCGCCGCGGTCAGCGCGGTTTGTGCATCTGCCGGTAGATGGCCTCGAGCGCCTCCTGCACGTCCTTGTACTTCTTCTTGCCCTCCCGGAGGCCGTCGACGAGCCGACGGGCCTCGGATTCGGAGTGGCCGAGCGACCGGAGCACGTCGAAGGTTTCCGCCAGCACGTCGGTCCCAGGAGCCGCCTGATCAGGCGCGTCACGGGCCACCAGGAGCGCGAACTTCGGCATCCGGCGCCTGAGCTTGGCGATCATCCGCTCGGCCGTCGCCGCGCCGATGCCGGGCAGGCCGGCCAAGGCCGCCGCGTCCTGCTCCTCGATGGCGGTGGCGATCTCGCCCACGGGCCGGACGATGGCCCGCAGCGCCTTGCGCACGCCCACGCCGTCCACCTCGCAGATGAGTTCGAAGAACTCCCGCTCCACCTCGGTGAGGAAGCCGACCAGCCGGGGCACGAGATTGCCCCGAGTGGGATTCCCCTCCAGGAACTCGAGCGTGTGGAGGGTGACCGTCTGCCCCACCTTCGCCTGCAGGCCCCGGCGAACGAGTTCGGGCACCAGCACCTCGTGCACGGCCGGTCCCATCGCGACCTCGACCGCGGTCGGCTCCACCCGCTCGAGCACTCCCGACACCCGCTTGATCATGGCTTCGCGCTCCCCAGACGATCGACCGCCATGCCGGCGTGCAGCGGCCGGAGACGGAGGTGGTAATCGGCCAGCGCCACGGCGAGGGCGTCGGCGGCGTCGGCCGGCTCCGGCCGGGCGACGAGCCCCAGTTCCCGCTGCACGGCGGCCTGCATCTGCTCCTTGCCGGCGTGGCCGTTACCCGTCAGCGTGCTCTTCACGCGGTTGGGCAGGTAATGGTGCACGGCCAGCCCCGACTGCGCTGCCGCCAGGCAGATCACGCCGCGGGCGTGCCCCATGAGGATGGCGGTCTTGGGAAACCGCGCGTGGACGAAGATCTGCTCGATCGCCATGGCCGAAGGCCGAAAGGCCTCGAGCACCTCGCGGACGCCCGCATGGATCGCCGAGAGCCGCTGCTCGAGCGACTCCCCACGGGAGCGGACCGTGCCCGCCTCCAGGAGCCGCATGGACCTGCCCGTCCACTCGACAACGCCGTAGCCGGTGACGTTCAGCCCCGGGTCGAAGCCGACGATCCGCTGGGCGAACGATTGATCAGCAAGGCCGACGCCGTCCATGGCCGCCCATTCTCCTACTACACCCCGCAGGGCTCGAACCTGCAACCTTCGGTTCCGTAGACCGATGCTCTATCCAATTGAGCTAGGGGTGCTCGAGCGGTGAAGAATACACCGGTCCCGCGTCGCCACCAAGGTTGAACGCACACCAAAGGCTGCGGCCCCGGTTTTTCGCGGCCTTTTCCCCGGCCGCCTCCGATGCGGGCGCACCCGTCACGCCGTACTCGACCGCTCCCCGGCGGCCCGGTCGTCCGCCGCGTCCGACGCCACCTGGAGGAATCCGTCCTCGTCGACGGCGAACGCGGTGTCGAGCAGCACCGCCCGCGGCCCGTCCGCGGCAGGAACCGGTAGCGTCGCGCCGATGACGAGCGAACGCTCAGCACACGCCCCATCCGCGGCGATCGCGACGGGCTCGCGACCGAGCCGGGCGCGGGCCGCGGCGGTCGGCCAGACCACGACCCCATGCACGACGCGGCCCACCGACCCTGCCTTGCGCGTCACCTCGTGGGCGGCCGAGACCCGCACCGGCGGCGAGTTCATCGCCACAAGCCCGCCGGCCTCCGCGGGGGCGAAGGCCACCACCGGTTCCACGCCGTAGGCGGCGGCGAATGCGGAGGCCGCGGCCTCCGCCCGCGGCAGTTCGGCCACCGTCGCGATCGGCATCACGACCGCCGCGAGCCCCTCCGCAAACCCCGCGTCGATCGCCCCTCGGGACTCCGCCAACGAATCCACTTGGGCCACGCGAGCCAGCCAGATCGTGATCCGCGCGCGGCCGATGCGGGCCGCCAGATCGGCAGGAGGCGTCGCGGCGTCGACCGTCTGCGCATGGATGCCCAGCAACCGCCCGGCGTGGCGGCCGAGCGTGTCGGCGAGCGGGTCGCCGACGGCGAGCGACGCCAGGAGGCGATCGCCGCGACGGATGAGACAGCAGCCGTCGAAGGCCTCGGCCGTGGCCGCGGCGGCGGCCCAATCGAGGCCGTCGGCCAGCGGTCCATGCGCCGCCGGACGCGCCGCCCAGGCCGCGTTCATCCGCCGGCGGACCGCCTGTGCGGAGAGTTCCTGCAGGGCCAGCCGCGCCTCGCGGGTGTGGGTGCCGACGGGCAGGGGAGGGCCGTAGGAGAGCGTGAGGGGCCGCCGCCACTGGCGCGGCCACTTCGTGAAGTAGCGGCCCTCGGAGAACGTCAGCGGGCTGCCCCACATGCCGTCGATGTGCAGCGGCACGATCGGCGCCTCGACCCGCTCGAGAATCCATTCGAGACCACGCTTGAAGCCGAGGATCTGGCCGGTCCGCGAGATGCCCCCCTCGGAGAAGATCCCGATCACGTCGCCGGCGGCCAAGCCCGACTGGATGGCCTTGAGCGCCTGCCCCATCGACTTGGGCTTCGGGTCGAAGAGGATGAACCGCCACTGGTCCGAGAGCATCCGCAGAAATCGGCCGCGGATGTTCGGCCCGTAGACCACCATCCGGATCGGCCGCAGGCTCGAGAGCACGACGACGAATCCGTCGAGCCACGACAGATGATTGGACACGACCACCGCCGGGCCGGCGGCGGGCAACCGGTCGGCATCGACCACGCGGAAGCGGTGGGTGGCGTGGACGATCGAGGACACGAAGATTCGCAGCGACGCCCGCGGCGCCGCATAGATCGACACCCCGGCGGCAACGCTGGCCAGGAGCCCGAAGAGGCCGAAAATGGCGCGGGCCGAGAGGAGCGGCTGTGCGGCGGCGCCTCCGGCCGCGACGCTGGCGGCGTCCGCGGCCGGCGCCCACGGGCTGGGGCTGCGCAGCAGGCCGTAGAGCATCGACGCCGCGAACATGCCGGCGAAGGTCAGCAGATTGGCGGCGGCCAGGAGAGCCCCGCGGCGGGACAGCGGGCTCTGTTCCTGAAATGCGGCTTCGAGGGGCACGTCGAACATGCCGGCACCGAATCCCAAGAGGCCGAGTCCCGCGGCCGCCCACCACCAGCCCGTCGCAGCCGCGCCGAAGCCGAACACGTCGCGGGGCCCCAGCGCGAGCGCGAACGACGCCGCCGCCATGAGCATCGCGCCCAGCGGAACCAGCCCCATGTCGACACCCCGCGTCGACACCCTGCCGGCCACGAGGCTGCCCAGGCCGATGCCGCTCACCAGGGCGATCAGCAGCGGCACGATCTGCCCCTGCGAGGTCGCGCCCGCCTCCGTCGCGAACTGGTCGACATTGAGCTGGGCCACCGCCCCGAGCGCCCAGAAGAAGACGATGCCGAGGGTCGCCGCCGCCAGCTCGCGGTGGGAAAGAAGTTCGGCGAGGTCGCCCCAGGTCCGCGCGAGGGCGTTCCACGGCGGCGCCGCGCCGGCGTCGGCCGCCGGTCGCCGGACGAGCAGGAGGGCGGCGATCCAGCCGGCCACCGCCAGGCCGACGAGGACGATCCCGGCAGGGATCGCATGCAGCCACGGTGGCGCCGAGTGCACAACGCCGGCGACGTCCATCAGGCCGGCACCGTCCATGACGACGGTGCCATCGGCGAGCCAGTTGCCCGCCGCCATGCCGGCGAGCGTGGCCGCCAGCGTGACCATCGCGAACAGCCCGTTGGCGTGGGAGAGCCTCACGGGGGGGACGGACTCGGGAATCGTGCCGATCACGCTCGGCGCGAGGACGGCCGCCTGACAGCCGATCACGATCACCGTCGCCAAGAGCAGCCAGAGCCCGCCGGGCAGGCCGGCAAACATGCCACCCGACCGCACCCCCCAGGCGATCGCGGCGGCGGCCGCCACGACGATCGCGATCTCGGCGGCCTTGCACCAGACGATGACCGAACGCTTCGGATACCGATCGGCCAGCCAGCCTGCCAACCAGGCCAGGGCGACGAACGGCAGCACGAAGCCGGCCGTCCCGATCGTGAGCACGAGCGCCACCTGGCCACCGGCCACCGCCTTCTTTCCCAATCCGATCGCCAGCCACCGGAGCGCGTTGTCGTTGGCGACAGTGAGGGCCCGCAACGCCAAGAGTGGCCGAAAGCCGCGGCCGTCGCACCGCCCGACAGGAGCGGCCGAAACCGGAGCCGGGGAAAGAGGGCGGTTGGTGTCCTGCATCATGTCCACGGAGGCATCCAATGTGCACGGCCTCGAGGGCCATCTCGTCCAGGTGTCGCTTGGGGCGGTGGCCCCAGGCCTCCTCGGCGGGCCCGCGTCCGTCGCAGGGCTACGGCCACCGCTTCGGCCTTAAAAACAGGGCCCGGCGGTCGTCCGCCGGCATGACGCCGACCGCGTCCACCTGGCAGACCTTGCCGGCGATTTGCAGGGCGCCGCGGAGCGAACGTATTCTCATGAACAGGATCGTTTCACCACAAGTCCGGATGGGACCGAGTCCCCTCCAGGTCCCCTCCAGGTCCCCTCCAGGTCCCCTCCAGGTCCCCTTTTAGCTCCCCTTTTAGCGCCCGGTCACGGAAGACACGAAGGGATTTCGCCATGATGCAGAAGCTTCCTGCTTTCCCCGTTCCGGTCTCCAACCATGCGGGGCCGACCCGGCGGCGCGGCTTCACCGTGGCGGCCGTTCTGTGCGGGCTCGTGGCGGTCGGAGCGGCAACGAGCGAAGCCCAGGTGATGGTCGTGGAGCCGCTGCGGCCGGTGACCGCGGCATACGCGCCGATGGCGGCGGGTTTTCCGGGCGGCTACATCGCCAACTACTCGCCCGCCGGCAACTACGCCGCGGTGACGGCGTTCTCGCCGCCCATGGCCACGTCCTACGTCGCCGGCTATCCGGTGACGCAGGTCGCCAACTACGCGGTGGAAGCCGCGCCGGCCCCCGTGGCCGTCACGGCAGGGTACGCGCCGGTCGCGGTCACGGCGTATTCGCCCGTGGTGTCCGCGCCCGTGGCCGTCACGTCGTACTCGCCGGTGGTGGCGGCGCCGGTCGTCGCCGCGCCGGTGACGACCTACTACGCACCGGCCGTGGCCGTGCCGCTCTATCGGCGGGGCCCATTCGGCGGGCTGCGGCCCGTGCGGTCCGCGATGTACATCCCGTACTGAGCGGCGCACCGCGTGCCGAAGGCAGCCCGCTTCCGGTCGGGCTGCTATAGTGTGGAGCCCTCAGGATTTCTCGGCTGGTCGAGGCTGCGCGAGTGGGTCGAACCGCTCGCCGGCCTTTGTCCGGCGGCACAGGCTTCACAGAGTGCGGATGACGCGATCGGTCAATATCATCGGTGCCGGCCCGGGTGGGCTCGCGTCGGCCATGCTCCTGGCCCGGGCCGGCCTCCGCGTGCGGGTGCTCGAGCGGCTTGATGTTCCGGGAGGCCGCACGAGCACGATCGCGACGCCGGGGGGCTTCCGCTTCGACCTCGGACCGACGTTCTTCCTCTATCCGCAGGTGCTCGAGGAGATCTTCTCCACGTGCGGCTACGACCTCCGCCGCGAGGTGGAGATGGTGCGGCTCGATCCGCAGTATCGCCTCATCTTCGGGGCCGGCGGCCAAATCGATGCCACGCCCGACGTGCCCCGGATGGAGGCCGAGGTGTCGCGGCTCTCGCCTGCCGACCGGGGGGCATTCAGCCGGTTCATGCAGGCCAATCGGGAGAAGTTCGCCCGGTTCGCGCCGTTCCTCCAGCAGCCGTTCGAGAGCTGGCTCGACCTGGCCACGCCCGACCTCCTCAAGCTGATGCCGCTGCTGAAACCGTGGAAGAGCCTCGACGCGGAACTCGGCACGTTCTTTTCCGACGAGCGGATCCGGCTCGCCTTCACATTTCAGTCCAAGTACCTGGGCATGTCGCCGTTCCGCTGCCCGAGCCTGTTTTCGATCCTGTCGTTCCTGGAGTACGAGCACGGCGTCTATCATCCGATCGGCGGCTGCGGCGCCGTGTCGGCGGCGATGGCCCGGATCGCCGCCGACATGGGGGTGGAGATCCACTACGGCGAGCCGGTCGAGGCGTTCGACTTCACGGGCCGGCGGATCACCGGCGTCCGCACGCGGCGGGCGTCGTACGCCGCCGATGTCACCGTCGTCAACGCCGACTTCGCCCGCACGATGACGCGGCTGGTGCCCGATCGCCTGCGGCGGCGGTGGAGCGACCGTCGCATCGCGGCCAAGCGGTTTTCCTGCTCGACGTTCATGCTCTACCTGGGCATCGAGGGCCGCCACGAGGACGTGCCGCACCACTCGATCTATCTCTCCGAGAACTACCGGGAAAATCTGGCCGACATCGAGACGCGCCACCGCCTCGGCCGCGACCCGTCGATGTACGTGCAGAACGCGGCGGTCACCGACCCGTCGCTCGCCCCGCCGGGCATGAGCACGCTCTATGTGCTCGTGCCGGTGAGCCATCGCCATCCCAACATCGACTGGCGGCGGGAGGCGGCCGGCTTCCGTGAAGTGGCCCTCGACCAGCTCGAGCGGTTCGGCATCCGCGGCGTTCGCGGGCGGATTCGTTACGAAAAGATGCTCACTCCCGACGACTGGCAGGACGACTACGAGATCTACCGCGGCGCGACGTTCAACCTCTCCCACGATCTCGCCCAGATGCTGCACATGCGCCCGCACAACCGGTTCGAGGACCTGGAGGGTGTCTATCTCGTGGGGGGGGGCACCCATCCGGGCAGCGGCCTGCCCGTGATCTACTCCTCGGCCCGCATCACGTCCGATCTCGTGCTCGACGACCTCGGCATCGGGTCTCGTCGCGAAGCCGTCGCGTCGGCCGAGGGCGCCCGTACCTCCGAAGCGGCCGGCGCCCTGTAACCTGTACGATGTTTTCCGGCTGCCGCCCCGGCGGCAGCCCCTGATCGAGTGCCCGAGCCCCAGGATGGCCAGATGAATTCTTCTCATGGACAGGATCGGGGACAGGATCGTGTCGTAGTGGTCGGCGGCGGGCTCGGTGGCCTGGCGGCGGCCTGCACGCTGGCGGCCCGCGGCTATCGCGTCACGATCTGCGACCAGAACCCCTGGATCGGGGGCAAGGCGGCCGTGCTCGCCGAGCAGGGCTTCCGGTTCGACATGGGGCCCACGATCCTCACCATCCCGGGCGTGCTCAAGCGGATCTACGCGGAGGCGGGCCGGCCGCTCGAGGATCATCTCGACCTGGTGCCGCTCGACCCGCAGTGGCGGAGCTTCTTCACCGATGGCTCCGCGCTCGATCTCTTCGCGGACGTCGACCGCATGCGGGCCACGCTCGATGCCTACGCCCCCGGCTCGGGATCGGGCTCGGGCTACGGACGCTTCATGGATCTCTCCAAGCGGCTGCACCGGCTGTCGGACGACTACTTCTTCTGGCGGAACGTGGGGGGCTTGCAGGACATGTTCGACCCCCGTCGTGGCCTCTCTGTGTCGATCGTCCGCGAGGTGCTGGGCATGCGGCCGGGTCACAGCGTGGCGGGCACGGTGCGGTCGTTCGTGCCCGATCCGCGGGCGGCGCAGATGCTCGACCACTTCACGCAGTACGTGGGCAGCTGCCCCGAATCGTCGCCGGCGGTCCTCTGCGGCATCGCCCACATGCAGTCGAGCGACGGCGTCTGGTATCCGCGCGGCGGCACGGGTGCCGTGCCGCGGGCGCTGGCGAGCCTGGCGGTCGACCTCGGCGTGGAGATCCGCACCCGGACGCCGGTGCGGCGGATCGTCGTCGAGGGAGGCCGCGTCCGCGGCGTGGAAACGGCCGCCGGAGAGACGATTCCCGCGGCCGCCGTGGTGAGCAATTCTGACAGCGTCCGCACCCACCGCGAGCTGCTCGACGGGCCGCCGCGGGACCGGTTCCTGAAGCGGCGACGGTACGAGCCTGCCTGTTCCGGGGTGGTCCTGTATCTGGGCCTCGATCGTCGGTACGAGCAGCTCCTCCATCACAACTTCGTCTTCTCGCGGGATCCGCACGAGGAGTTCGAGGCGATCTACCGGCGTGGGGAGCCCGCCGCCGACCCGACCTGCTACGTCTGCGCCCCGGCGATCACCGAGCCCGAAGTCGCGCCTCCCGGTGGCGAGGCGCTCTACGTGCTCGTGCACACGCCCTACCTGCGGCCACATCACGACTGGAAGACGATGTTCGCTCCCTATCGGCGCCGCATCATCGAGAAGCTCGAGCAGACGGCCGGCCTCGAGGATCTCGAGCGGCACATCGTCTTCGAGCGGGCCCTCACGCCGCAGGACATTCACGACCGCTACCACGTGCTCGACGGCGCCATCTACGGGCTGGCCAGCCACGGCAAGTACCTCGGGGCCTTCAAGCCGGCCAATCGCTCGCGCGATATCGCAGGGCTATACCTGGCCGGCGGCGCGGCCCACCCCGGGCCGGGCATGCCGATGGTGATGATGTCGGGCTGGATCGCCGCCGACTGCGTCGACCGCGACGGTGTCGTCGGCAGGTCGGACACTGGCGCCCGCGCGGGCGCGTGCGCCGTCTGAACCGCGGACCGCGCGCCGCATGCCTCCGCCCGCCCCACGACCCGAGACCGAACTGCCCCCGTTCTCCAGGTGGCTGCACGGCTGGTTCATGGCCTACGTCCGCCGGTCCTTTCGCCGCCACTTCCACGCGCTGCGGGTGCTCCGGGACGCGGACGGAGCCGCGGGGCTGCCCGCGATCGCCGGCCGGCCGGTCGTCTTCTACACGAACCATCCTGGCTGGTGGGACCCGCTCATCTTCCTGCTCGTCGCGGAGCAGGCCTTCCCGGAGCGGCTCAACTACGGCCCGATCGACGCGCGGGCTCTCGGCCGCTACCGGTTCCTCGAGCGGATCGGGTTTCTCGGCATCGACCCCCACTCCCGGCAGGGTGCCGCCCGATTTCTGAGGCTGGCCCGGGCCGCCGGCCGGCGCACGGACGTCGCCTTCTGGATCACGGCACAGGGCAGTTTCACCGATCCCCGGAGCCGTCCGGTGCGACTGCGGCCCGGCGTGGCGCACGTCGCCGCGGCCACCGACGGCGGGCTCTTCATCCCGGTGGCGGTCGAGTATCCGTTCTGGAACGAACGGTTGCCCGAGGCGGTGATCGCGTTCGGGCCGGCACTCGATCCGGCCGCGACCCCCGCTGCGGCGGCAGCGTGGCTCGAGCGACTGGAGGCGGCGCTCACCGCGACGCAGGATCGCCTCGCGGCGGCCGCCATGAGCCGGGACCCGCAGGCCTTCACCAGAATCCACGCGGGGGGCGCGGGGGTTCACTGGGCCTACGACGCCTGGCGCCGGCTGGCCGCGTGGCGGCGCGGCGAGCGGTTCGATCCATCGCATGCCGGCGAGGCGGAGGACTGACGATGGTGCTTCCGCTCCTCGCCGTCACGGGCTTCGCCCTGGCCGCGCTGCCGGCCGCCCTGACGGCGACGAACCTGCGACTCTTTCGGCCCGCCCCCGCGCCTTCCGGCGGCGCGGATGACGGGGCGACCCAACGCCGGCCGCGGGTGTCGGTGCTCGTGCCGGCGCGGAACGAGGCCGCCGTGATCGAGGACTGCGCCGCCGCGGTGCTTGCCAGCGACGGCATCGACGTGGAACTCGTCGTGCTCGACGACGCCTCGACCGACGACACCGCGGGAATCGTGACCCGGCTGGCCGCCGCCGATCCGCGGGTGCGGCTCATCCACGGGCGGCCGCTGCCGCCCGGCTGGTGCGGCAAGCAGCATGCGGCCATGCAACTGTCCGAGGCGGCCCGGCACGACACGTGGGTCTTTCTCGACACCGACGTGCGGCTGTCGCACGACGCGATCGCGCGGTGCGTCGCCTTTCTCGAGTCGTCGGGCGCGGCCCTCGTCAGCGGGTTTCCGCGGCAGCTCACCGGCTCGTTCCTCGAGTGGCTGCTGCTGCCGCTGATCCAGTTCGTGCTTCTGGGCTTCCTTCCCCTGGGCCGCAGCCGGAGCGACGGCGCGCCGGGGCTCGCCGCGGGCTGCGGCCAGCTCTTCGTCACCCGCCGCGAACCCTACGCCCGCAGCGGCGGCCATGCCGCGATCAGGAGCTCCCTGCACGACGGGATCAAGCTGCCGCGAGCCTATCGCCGCGCCGGACTCAAGACCGACATCTTCGACGCCTCCGACATCGCCTCGTGCCGGATGTACACCCGCAGCCGCGACGTCTGGAACGGCCTGTCCAAGAACGCGACCGAGGGCATCGGCAGCCCGGCCACGATCGTGCCCTTCACGCTGCTCCTGGCCGGAGGACAGATCATGCCGGTCGCGCTCGTCGCCGTCGGGCTGCTGACCGGCCACAGGGACTGGCCGCTGTGGTGCGTGGCCCTGGCCTGGGCCGCCGGAGCGCTCGTGTTCCTGCCGCGGCTGGTGGAAGCGTCGCGATTCCGGCAGCCGGTTTCCTCCGCGTTCGCCCAGCCGTTGGCCATCGCCGTGTTTCTGGCGATCCAATGGGTGAGCCTCGTCCGTCGTCAACTTGGGTTGCAGACCCGGTGGCGGGGCCGGTCGCTCCCGCCGCAGTGACCGGCAGGGCAACGCCGCAAAAGAAAACGGGCGGTGCCGTCATGGCACCGCCCGTCGTCTCGTTCGTGCGACACCGCCCGCGAAGGGCGGCTCGGGAAGGCGATCGCTCAGCCCACCATCGCCTTGAGGTTCTTGAGCGCCCGCACCCGCACCTTCACGCTGGCGGGCTTGGCCGGACGATCCTGGAGTTCGCCGGTGAAGGGGTTCTTGACGCCCTTCTGCGCCGGACGGGCCGGCACCTTCCGACGCTCGATCTTGACCAGGCCGGGGATCGAGAAGACCCCGATGCCCTGACCCTTCAGCGCCTTGTGGATTTCATCCGTGAGAGCCTCCATCACCGCGACCACGTCCTTCTTCTGCAGCCCGGTCGTCTCCGAGATGCTCCGCATGATCTCGGTCTTCGTCATGGGCTTGCTTCCCGACTTCTTCGCCATCGCCATACCTCCGAAGGATTTCAAAAAAGGTTGTGAGCGGTGTTCCCCACCGCGAACCAGAGCCCGGCACCCACGGCCGTTTGCGAGGCCGATTAGAGACTCTGGGAATGAAAATGCAACCCAAAAATCTGCGGTTGCCCCCGGTAAAACGCCCAAAAAAGACAGGTTTCCGGCTTCCGACCCGCATAGCGGGCCGGGATTTCCCCACTCTTTCCCCCGATCAAGGAACGATTTGCCGCACAACAGTGCCGCGGCAGGGAGCCTTTTCACACGCCGGAATCCCGCCCTGTGATACGATGCCTCGAGGGCGGATTCGGACCGCCGCGTGTCGCTCCGGCTCCTCTGAAACGGGCTCCGGAGCGCCGCCGGCCTGATCGCTACCCCGGACCGCCAAGGCGGCGGCCCCGGGCCGCCCCAGCGTGAGGCATCGAGGCATGCACCGGGACATCGCGAACGGCATCTGGCGGCCGGCGCCCCCTCGAACGTTTCGTGGGCTCATCCTGCCCGCGGTGTTGATCGCCACCGCCGCCGGGCTTGCCCCGAGCCCGCGGTGGAGCGCAGCCTTGGCGCAGGACGCCGACGCCAAACCCGCCGACGAAACCTTCGTCGAGCCCGACGTAGACGCCTCCGACGACGACGGGGGTGGCATCGGCTTCCCGACCGACAGGCTGCGGGAGCGGCAACTCGACCGTGCCAGACGGCTGGTCACCGACGGCCGATCCAGCGACGCGGCGAGCTTGTTCGATGAAATCCTGGCCGCGGACCGTGACGTCTTCTTCCAGCCGGAGCGCGGACAACGCACCTGGCAGAGCATCAAGGCGGAGACGAGCCGGTTGATCGGCAGCCTCGACAAGGCCGGCCGCGACGCCTACGAGTTGCAGTTCCGGGCCCGCGCCGATCGGCTGCTCGATCAGGCGATCGCCGCCGACGATGCGACCGGCGTGGTGGCGGTGGCCCGCCGCTGGTTCCACACCCCCGCAGGCCGTCGGGCGACGATGGTGGCGGCGCTCGAGGCGCTCGAGGCGCAGCAACCGCTGGCAGCGGCGGCCTGGCTCGACCGGCTCGCTGCCGTCGATGCCGCCGTGGAGTACGAGCCGTCGCTGTCGATCATGCGGGCGGTCGCCTGGCTGCAGGCGGGCAATCCAGTGACGGCGGCGGCGATCCTGGAGCGGGCCCGCGGCGGCGGTCGCACGGTGACCAGACTCGCCGGCAAAGAAGTGGAGCTCGTCTTCCCGCCCGGGGGCGGCCTGACCTGGCTCACGTCCATCATCGGGGAGCCGAAATCGGCGCTGGCCGAGCGGGGCGGCGACTGGACCATGCACCGGGGCGCGCCGGCCCGCAACCGTATCGCCGCCGCCTCACGGCCGCTGCTGGCCGCCCGCTATCGCGTGCCCTTGGCGCGACATCCCGAGGAAGCGCGGCAACTCGAGGCCCGCCGTCGGCTGCTCGCCGACCAGGAACTGCCGGCCCTGCCGGCCGGGACTCCGCTGGCCGTCGCGGGCACCCTGCTCGTGCACGGTTCGATGGGACTCCTGGCCGTCGACTTCGAGACGGGCAAGCGCATTTGGATGCAGACTGGAGCGGTTCCGCCCGCGGCTGGTGCGGCGGCCGTCGATGCGGGACTCGGGCGGCAGGACGCCGAGGGGCGCGACGCCTTCAGCCGCGTCTTCGACGACGCCACCGGAGGAACGATCGCGAGCGACGGTCGGCTGGCCTTCGTCGTGGAGAGCCCTGCCGAGGCGTCGGGCCGCCAGCCCGGCATCGTGCGGCCGGGACTCGGCTTCGGCGGCATGGCCGGCGCAGGCTGGCGGGGAGGCAACACGCTGTCGGCCTATGAGATCGCCGGTCGCGGCAGACTCGCCTGGCGGCTGCCAGCCCGCGGCGACGGTGACGAGGGGCCGGCGGCCGCATCGACGGCGTGGTACCTGGGCGCGCCGTTGCCCGTCGGCGACAGGCTGCTCGTGCTGGTGGAGGAACGCGGGGAGATCCGCCTCGACGTGCTCGACTCCGGCACGGGCCAGCTGACCTGGTCGCAGCCGCTCGCGGAGATCGACGAGGAGCGCTCGGTCGACGGCCGCGACACCCACGCGCGAAAGCTCGCCGGCCTGTCGCCGGCGCTGGCCGAGGGCGTGCTGGTCTGCCCGACGGGGGCGGGCGCCGTGATCGCGGTCGACCTGGCGACGCGGACGCTCTTGTGGGCCCACGAGTATCCCGTGACCAAACGCGACGACGCCGTGCTGCTGCCCAACGGACTGCGGGTGCAACGGGGCAATCTGGCAAATGCCGTCGACGAACCGGCCGCGCTCGAATCCGGTGGCCGCTGGCTCGACTCCACGCCGGTGCTCGCGCAGGGGTTCGCGGTGCTCACTCCCGGGGAGTCTCAGGATCTCTTGTGCCTCGACCTGCGCCGCGGCACCACGGCCTGGCGGCTTCCCCGCAAGGATCGCCTGTATGTGGCCGGCGTCGTGGATGGCCGCGTGGTCGTCGTGGGGCGGCGCGGGGTGGAGGCTCTCGACACGGCGACGGGCCGCATCCTGTGGCAGCGGCCCCTCGCGGTCGAGCAGGGCAGCCCGAGCGGTCGCGGCATCCTCACCGCGGGTCGCCTCTTCCTGCCGCTCGACACGCCCGAGGTGCTCGAGATCGATCTCGCCGACGGTCGCATCGTGGGCCGCGCCGCGGCCCGTGGCGGGGCCGTGCCGGGGAATCTGCTGGCCTATCGCGGTGAGATCGTCTCGCAGGCGGCCGACTCGCTCGACGTCTTCCACCAGACCGCCGCCCTGGAGAGCCGGATCGACACCGCGCTCGAGGCCCGTCCACAGGACGCCTGGGCGCTCCTGTGGCGCGGGCAGCTCGACCTCGAGCGGGGCGACGTCGCCGCCGGGATCGAGAAGGTGCGGGCGGCCCATCGGCTCGAGCCGGCGCGGGTGCCGGCGGACCTCGTGGCGACGTCGCTGTTGTTCGCCATGCGGCGGGACTTTTCCCAGGCGGCACCCTCCTGGCGCGACGCGGTGGCGCTGAGCGGCTCGTCGGCAACGGCCACCGTCGTGCTCCGGACGGCCGTCGACGGCTTCCTCTCGGGAGGGGACCTGCCCCAGGCCTGGGATGCCCTGGAGCGGCTGTTCGGGCTCGAAACGCCGGCCGCCGATGCCGGCCTGGCGGACGGCCTCGTCGCGGATGGCGCCGATCCGCATCTCGACGTCGCCCCGGACCGCTGGCTGCGCGGACGGCTCGCCGACCTCTTCGCCCGGGCCGAGCCGCCGCTGCGGGCGACGATCGACGCCTTCGTCGGCCGCGAGGCCGAGGCCGCGCTGGCCGCGGCACGGGCCGCGGATCGGGTGCCTCTGCTCCGTCGGTTCATCGACCGCTGCGGCGGATGCCCGCGGGGGGCGGCGGCGCGGCGGCAGTTCGCCGCCTGCCTGGGCGAGGCGATCGAGTCGTCGGCCGGGACCGACGACGTCCGTGGGCTGGCGATCGAGCGCGAGTTCGTGTTGCTCGACCTGTCACGAACCGGATCGCCCGAGGATCGCGAGCACGCCGACGCCCAACTGGCCGCGGTTCGCAGGGGCCTGCCACCGGGGTTCGGCGGCACGACCGACCGCGACGGGGCGGCCTGGCCCATCGGCAAGGTCGCTCAGCGACGGGGCGGCCGGGCGGGCGTGCGGGTCGAGGTTCGCGTCGGCGACGCCGACGAGCAGCGATTCATGCGGTCCCGGCTGGTGAACGTGCCGGTCGCGCACGGTCCCGACTCACTCCTCGCGGGGCTCGAGCTGGCCTTCGATCTGCATCAGCAGGGGGGCATCGTCGCCACCGACGGATACGGCCGCGCCATCGGCGAGCCGTTGTCGCTGCGGCAGCGGCCCGATGCCGCGCGGCTGGTGCCGCTCTTCCAACCGGGGATCATCGACGAGGCCTCCGTGGCGGGCCGGGTCGTGTTCATCCGAGCCGGCACCAGTGTCGCCGCCTTCGAGTTCGGGCGCGAGGCCGGGGCGGGGCAGGGGAGCGGCCGCAACCGGCCGCTGTGGCTGTCATCCCCCAAAACCGAGACGACGGCCGACGGCCGCGTGGCGGGATTTGTCATGAATATCGGAGGCAGTCGGACACCGCGGCCCGGCAGCATCGCGCTCGGTGCGCGGATCACCGAACCGCGGGCGGCGGACGACGCGGCCCGGCGTGGTGGCTCGCATGCCGGGGTCGCCCGCCACACGGGCCTCCCGGTGCTCGCGGACCGCTGTCTGAAGGTCCACGACCCGCTCACGGGACGACTGCTCTGGGAACGGCAACGGCTGCCGGCGGCCGGCGAGGTGATCGGCGACGATCTCCACGTCTGCGTGTGCCCGCCCGACGGCCGGGGCGCGGTCGTCTTGTCGATGAGCGACGGAAGACTCGTGCGGACGGTCGACCTGCCCCCGAGCGAGCGGCGGGTCTTCGCCGGCGGACGGCGCGTCTTGGCGGTGCAGCCGCTCGACGCCGGCGGCACGGCCGGCTCCGGCGAACGGCCGTCGGCCAGGCGGGTACGGCTCGAACTGCACGACCCCGTCGCAGGGAGTCGGACGGCGGTCGGAGAGTTTGCCGGGGAGGCCCGCGGCACGACGACGGGTGACGGCCGTTTCGCCGTCGTGGAGCCGGCGGGAGCGCTGACGGTGATCGACCTCGAGGCCGGCGGTGTCGCCTTCCAGACCCGCCTCGACGAGATGCCGGCGGGCCTGGAGACGGTGCAGGTGCTCACCTGGATGGACCGCTATCTCGTGCTCGTCGGCCGCCAGGAGACGGCCGAGGAACAACGGGCTCTCGAGCGGATCGGCGCCATCTCGCCGCTCCCCGGGATGCCGGGCCGTGACCTGCCGCAGTTGGTGACCGGATCGCTCTGGGCGGTCGACCGCTCCGGCGGCGGCATGCTCTGGCCGGTGCCCGCGACGATCCTGCGGCACTCGCTGCAGCCGCAGTCCGGCGCCCAACTGCCCGTGCTGCTGTTTGCACGGGCGGTGCAGTCGGCGCGGGATCCGGAGAATCAGCGACTGAGCGTGCTCTGCCTCGACAAGCGAACGGGCCAGGCCATCTATGTCGACGACCGCTTCAACGGACGGTCGCCATCACGAGCCGACTCGTTCGTGCTGGGCTGCGGCATGAGCGGCGACCCCGCATCGCATACGATCACGCTGTCCCAGGGACGCCGCGACGCCTCCGAGCTTCAGCTCGAGTTCACGGGCGAGCCGACGGCCCCGCGGCCGCCGTTCCAGGCGACCGGATCCCGCGGCGCGGGCGGCGGTGTCGATCCGCTCGGCGAACTCGAGTATTGGTTGAAGAAGGCGATCGCCCTGCCGCTGCCGTTCTGACCTCCGCAAGCACCCCAGGTCCCCGTTCATGCACCGTCGTCCTGCGCTCCTGCTCCTGCTGCTGGCAAGTCTCACCGTCGGGTTCTTGCCCGGGCCGGCCCGGTCCGCGCCGTCGGAGGAGAAGGTCGATGTCGTGATCGGCAAGGGGCTCGAGTGGCTCGTCCGCAAGCAATCGCGACGCGGCAGCTGGGTGGCCAACGAGAGTCGCTATCCGACGGCCATGACGGCGTTGGCCGGCACCGCACTCCTCATGGAAGGCTCGACCACCACGCAGGGTCGCTACGCCGAGCCGATCCGGCAGGCGGTCGATTATCTCGTGAGCCGCTCCCGCCCCAACGGCCTGATCGGCGACCCCAAGGGAGACGACCGCTACACCTACGGCCACGGCTTCTCGATGCTCTTCCTCTCCCAGGTGCTCGGCGAGGAGGAGGACGAGCGGCGGCGCGAGGAGCTCGTGCGGGTGCTCGACAAGGCGGTCGAGTTCTCCGGCCGCGCCCAGACGTCCGACGGCGGCTGGGGCTACGTCAGCGCGAAGGACGGCAACAACTTCGACGAGGGATCGACCACGATCACGCAGGTGCAGGGGCTGCGGGGCTGTCGCAACGCCGGTATCGCCGTGCCGCGCGAGATCATCGACAAGGCGATCGGCTACATCCACAAATGCACGATGCCGGACGGCGGCGTGCAGTACAGCTCGAAGGGGGGCGGTGGCCGTCCGGCCATCTCCGCCGCCGCCATCGCCTGCCTGTTCAACGCCGGCGAATATGACGACACCCATGTGCCACGGATGCTCGACTACGCTCAGAAGCATCTCGGCAACATCGCCAACAACGGCTTCGGCCACTGGCACTACGCGCACTTCTACTACGCGCAGGTGATGTACCGCGAAGGGGGCAAAAAGTGGGAGACCTACCGGCGGCAGATCGAGGAGCGGCTCGTGTCCGAGTCACAGACCGATCGCGACGGGCTCTCCTGGCCGCAGGGCTACATCGGCCCCGTCTACACGACCGCCACGAACCTCACCATCCTCCAGCTCGACCGCGGCACGCTGCCCATCTACCAGCGGTAGGCCCCGAGCCGAAGGCGACCCGCATGCCCACCCGACCGATTCCCGACCGCGCCCGGAGAACCCCATGACGCAACCGTCCCTCGACACATCCGCCATCGACCGCCTGCACGAGGCGCACGACCGTATCCTGGAGCAGCTCTCACGGGTGATCGTCGGCCAGAGCCAGGTGATCGAGGAACTGCTCATCTGCCTCTTCAGCCGGGGCCATTGCCTCCTCGAGGGCGTGCCGGGCTTGGCGAAGACCCTGCTCGTCAGCACGCTCGCCAAGAGCCTCGACCTCTCCTTCAGCCGCATCCAGTTCACGCCCGACCTGATGCCTGCCGACATCATCGGCACCGACGTCCTGGAGGAGGACAAGGCCACCGGCGCGCGGCAGTTGCGATTTCTGCAGGGGCCGCTCTTCGCCAACGTGGTGCTCGCCGACGAAATCAACCGCACGCCGCCGAAGACGCAGGCGGCGCTGCTCGAGGCGATGCAGGAGCGGCAGGTCAGCGTCGGGCGGGAGCGGCACCGGCTGGTCGATCCCTTCTTCGTGCTCGCCACGCAAAACCCCATCGAGCAGGAGGGCACCTATCCGCTGCCCGAGGCGCAGCAGGACCGCTTCATGTTCAAGGTGTTCGTCCGCTACCCGACCTTCGCGGAGGAGTTCGAGATCGCCCGCCGGACGACCGGGCTGGCGGCCGAGGAGGCCCGGCCGGTGCTGTCGGCGGCCGACATCCTCGGCCTGCAGCAGGCGGTGCGCAGCGTGCCGGTAAGCGACCACCTGCTGCGGTACGCGTTGGCGCTGGTGCGGCAGACCCGCGCGGGGGAGCAAGGAGTACCCGACTTCGTGTCGGACCAGCTCTCCTGGGGCGCCGGGCCACGGGCCGTGCAGTTCCTCATCGTCGGGGCCAAGGCCCGCGCGATCCTCCAGGGCCGCAGCCATGTGGCCGTCGAGGACATCCAGGCGCTGGCCGGCCCCGTGCTCCGGCACCGCATCGTCGTCGGCTTCGCGGCTGAGAGCGAAGGCGTGACCCCCGACGCGATCATCCAGCGGATCATCGACACCACCCCGGCCCGAGAGGACGAACTCACCCGTGACGCCCGGTTCCAGACGATATTTGCGTCCTGATGCGATCGCCCGCATCGCGCGGCTGGAGCTGCGCGCGCGGGCCGTCGTCGAGGGCGTGCTCGCCGGCCTCCACAAGAGCCCCTACAAGGGGCAGTCGGTGGAGTTTCTCCAGCACCGGGAGTATGTCCGCGGCGACGACCTGCGGCGCGTCGACTGGAAGGTCTGGGGTCGGCAGGATCGGCTCTACGTCAAGGAGTTCGAGGAGGAGACGAACCTCCGCCTCACGCTCCTGGTCGACGGCTCGGCGAGCATGGACTACGCCTCCGGACCGCTCGGAAAATACGAGTACGCCGCCACTCTGGCCGCGAGCCTGGCGTGGCTGGCGCTCTCGCACGGCGACGCGGTGGGCTGCGCCCTGTTCGACGACAAGGTGCGGGCGAGCGTCCCGGCGCGGACGAAGCGGTCGCATCTGACGAGCGTCGTGGAGGTGCTCGAGACCCCGCGGGCGGGCCGGCCGACGGCGTTCCTGTCGGTACTCCGCGAACTCGCCGAGACGCTCCCGCGCCGCGGCATGGTGGTCGTCGTCTCCGACCTGCTCGGCGACCGCGAGGGGGTCTTCCAGGGGCTCAAGCTGCTGCGCAAGCGCGGCCACGATCTCGTGGTGCTGCACGTCATGGACGACGAGGAGCTCGACTTCCCGTTCGAAGGCCCGACCCGGTTCGAGGGGCTCGAGCTTCCGGAGGCGATCGCCTGCAATCCGCGGGCGCTGCGGACCGGGTATCTCGAGGCGCTGGGCGAGTTCCTCGCCGACGTGCGGCGGCGGACGGCCGCCCTGCGGTGCGACTACTCTCTGATCCGCACCGGCGAGGCGGTCGATGCGGCGCTCGTGAAGTTCCTCTCGCGCCGCGCCAGCATGGCGGTCTAGGAAGGGAGATCGATGCCGACATTCGATTTCCTGCCGCTCCTGTGGTGGGGCCTGCCGCTGGTCGCGGCGCCGATCGTGATCCACCTGATCAACCTGCTGCGGCACCGCAAGGTGCCCTGGGCGGCGATGGAGTTCCTGCTGGCCAGCCAGAAGAAGTACCGCACGCGGGTGCTGCTCAAGCAGTTGCTCCTGCTCCTCCTGCGGGTGGCGGCGGTGCTCGGTATCGTGCTGGCGCTGGCCCAGCCCCGCTGGACGTCCGCGCTCGGACGCATGCTCGGCGGCGCGGCCACGACCCATGTCGTCCTGCTCGACGACAGCTATTCGATGGGCGACCTCTCGCAGCAGGGCCGGGTCGGCGACGAGCGGGCGTTCGACCGCGGGCGGCGCGTCGTGGAACGGATCGCCGCGGAGCTGGCCGCGGCCTCGGGCCAGCAGGAACTGGCCATCGGCCGGTTTTCCCGGTTCACGGCCGCGACGGCGGCCGGGCCCCGGGCGGACGACCCGTCCGCCGCCGATGCCCAGGCCGGCTTCGACCGGCGATCGGAGCCGGTGACCCCGCGACTTGTGCAACAGGTCCAGGACGACCTCACGGCCTGGGAGCCGTCGGCCTCCGACACCGGCCCCCGAGCCGCCGTGGCCGCCGCCGGCGGGCTCCTGGCCGCCGGCTCGAGCACGGCACGCGTGCTTTGGATCGTCAGCGACTTCCGGGCCAAGGACTGGCGCACCGCCGATGAGACGGCCGCGGCGCTCCGGCAACTGTCCGACTCCGGCTGCGAGGTCCGGCTCGTCGACTGCGCGGCGGCCGACGGCGATGGACGGCAGCCCGGCAACCTCACGCTCGACGGGCTCGAGGCGGCCGGTGGCGTGCCGGCCACCGGCGTGCTCGTGCCCATCGAAGTGAGCGTCCGCAACCATTCCGACCGCGTCGTGCGCGACGTGACGGTGGAGCTCCGCGAGGACGGGCTCGCCCGGCCGGGCGCGCGGATCGCCGAGATCGCGGCCGGCGGTGTCGCCACTCAGCGGTTCGACGCCCGCTTCACCTCGGCCGGGCCGCATCTCGTCGAGGCCACCATCCCCGCGGATGCGCTGGCCGCCGACAACTTTCGGGCCCTCGCGGTCGACGTGGTCGAGCGGGTCGATGTGCTCATCATCGACGGTGATCCGCAGGGAGGTTCGCGCGCGGGTGACGCCTTCTACGTGGCGACCGCCCTCGCCCCCGGCGCCGGTGCGCCCACCGGCCTGAGGCCCCGGATCGAACCGCCGCGCAGCCTCGCAACCCTCGATCTCGACGCATTCGCCTGCGTGTGGGTGCTCGACGTCGAGCGACTCGACCAGGCGGAAATCGCGGCCCTCGAGGCCTTCGCCCGCACTGGTGGGGGCGTGGTCTTCTTCATGGGACCGCGAACGAGACACGACTTCGTCAACCGCGGCCTCTACCGCGGCGGCGACGGGCTCTTCCCCGTGCCGCTGGCCGGGCCGGTCGATCTCCTGCCTGTCGGTGATGCCGCCGCCACTCCGGACGTGGTCGTGGAGGATCATCCCGTCGTGACGGTGCTCTCCGGGCAGCGAAATCCCCTGCTCGACGCCGTGCGCGTGGATCGCTCGATGGCGGTCGACAGGGGCTTCGTGCCGGACGCGGCCAGCGGCCTGCGAAAGCTCCTGTCACTGCGGACGGGGGCGCCGCTGATGGTCGAGAAGCCCTACGGCGCCGGGCTCGTGGTGGCGGTGCTCTCCACAGCCGCCCCCACCTGGAACAACTGGGCACGGGGCAATCCCAGTTGGGTGGTGGTGATGCTCGAGTTGGAGGGCCACCTCGCCCGCAGCCGGCAGCGGGCCGAGTCGCTCGTCGTCGGCGCGGCGCTCCCGGTGCGGCTCGACACGGCCGTCGACGAGATGGACGTCGACTTTCTCGTGCCGCCGGACGGTGGTGTCGTGCATCAGACGGCCGTGGCCGGCACCGGCCCGGGCACCGCCGAGGCGGTGCTGCCGACGACCCGGACAGCCGGCGGCTACACGGCGCGGTGGCGGCGGCTTGACGGCACGGAGCACGAGCGGATCTTCGCCGTGAACGTGGCGACCGCCGAGGGTCAGCTCGAGCGGATCGGCCGCGAGCGGCTCGACCGCACGCTCACCGGCGTGGCCTTCCGCTACGAATCGGCCGACGCCCTCCAGCCCGACACGTCCACACGCGCGGGCGTGCCGCTGGCCCGGCCGCTGCTGCTCATCCTGGCGGCCTTGCTGCTGCTCGAGCAGGTGGTGGCCTTTTCCGCCAGCTATCATGCCGCCCCGCGGCCCGGATCCCGCGGCTGAACCGCCCTCGCGCCACCATGCAAAACTCCTCCTTTCCGATCGCCGCCGGCATGCTCGCCTCGTCCGAGCGGGTCCAACACCGCATCACGAGCGGCGTCATCGACGGCTTCTCGCAGTGGTGGCAGATGCCGGCGCTCGTGCTCGCGTTGGCGGCCGTCGTGGGCTTCGTGCTCTGGCTCTACCGCCGTGACGCGGCGGAGCTGCCCCGGGGGATGGGCCTCCTGCTGGCGGCATTACGTCTCGGCGCGATCGCGGCGCTCGCGGCGGCCTACCTCGACTTCGAGCGGACGAGCGAGCACGAGATCCTCTTCCCGTCACGGGTGGCCGTGCTCGTCGACACGAGCGCGAGCATGACGCTCCGCGACGACGGCGCCGCCGCGGGAGAGCCGGCCAGCCGCAGCGACCGGGCCCTGGGGCTGCTCGGCGACGGCGGCCTCCTCGGGGCGCTCGGCAAGCGGCACGAAGTGTCCGTCTGGCGGTTCGACGCCGATGCCGAGCCGCTCGCCGTGCTGCCCGTGGACGGCGCGGTGACCGCGCCGCCACAGGGCGGACCGGACGGGACGGCCGCCGACGACGCGTCGGTCGTCGCGGCCGCCGACTGGCGGGAGGGCCTCGTCGCCCGCGGCTACGAGACGCGGCTCGGCGAGGCGCTCGGCCATGTGCTCGAGCATGAACCCGCCGGCGTGCTCGCCGGCGTGATCGTGCTGACCGACGGCGCCAACAACGCGGGCCTCGACCCGGCCGGAGCCGTCGCGGCGCTCGTCAAGGCCGATGTCGCGGTGCATGCGGTGGGCATCGGGTCCGACCGGCTGCCGACGAACGTGCGGGTCGCCGACGTCCTCGCTCCGGCCCGCGTGTTTCCCGGCGATCGATTCGCCGTGACCGCCTACCTTCAGCCCCAGGGGCTGAGCGGGCAGACCGTGCGGGTGGAACTGGCCGAGGTGGCGGCCGAGGGCGGGCCGGCGGGTGGCCGCGTGATCGACACCCGTGACGCGGTGCTCGGCGGCGACGACGAGCTCGTCGCCGTGCGGTTCGACGTGCCCGGCCTCGACGCCGCCGGCCGCCGCGACCTCGCCGTGACGGTCACCCCGCCACCGCAGGATCGCACGCCCGAGGACGACCGCCAGGCGACGGAGGTGGAGGTCGTCGACCGGGTCACGCAGGTGCTGCTGCTCGCCGGCGGCCCGAGTCGGGAATACCAGTTCATGAGGAACGTGCTCGAGCGGGACAAGAGCGTCGCCGTCGACGTGGTGCTGGGGACCGCAGGCAAGGGGAGCTCGCAGGACGCCCGCCGCATCCTGCCCGTCTTTCCGCCATCGGGGGAGGAACTGGCCGAGTACGACGTCGTCGTGGCCTTCGACTTCGATTGGCGACTCCTCGATCAGGCCGCGCAGACGCGGCTCGAGCGCTGGGTGTCCCGCGAGTCCGGCGGCCTCGTGCTCGTGGCCGGCCCCATCTTCATGGATGCCTGGCTCGCCGACGCGCAGACCACGGCCATCCGCAATCTGTTTCCGGTGGAACTGCGCCGTGGGGGCAGGCTGTCGGGCGACGCGCCCGGCGGCGGCGACGAGCCGATGCCGCTCGTCTTCACGCGGGACGGGCTCGACGCCGAGTTTCTCTGGCTGGCGGCCAGCCGCATCGCCAGCCAGACGATCTGGAGCGAGTTCCAGGGGGTGTTTTCCTGCTTCGATTCCGGCGGCCCCAAGCCCGGGGCCACCGTCTACGCCCGCGTTGCCCGCCCCGGCGCCGCGTCGGCGGGCGAATCGAGCCCCGTCTACATGGCGGGCCAGTTCTACGGCTCGGGCAACGTCTTCTTCCTGGGAAGCGGCGAGACCTGGCGGCTGCGGTCGCTCGACGACGCCATCCACGAACGGTTCGTCACGCAGTTGGTGCGGCATGTCTCCCAGGGCCGGCTGCTCCGCGGGTCGCGGCGGGCCCGGCTCCTCGTCGACCGTGATCGCTTCGCAGTGGGGGCCAACGTCGCGGTCCGTCTCGTCATGCCCGAGGGGGAATCGGGACCGACCTCGTGTCGGGTGACCGGCCCGGACGGCGCGGTGCTGCGGGTACCGCTCGAACCCGAGCGGGATCGGCCCGGCGTGTTTCAAGCGTCGTTCATCGCCGCCCGCGACGGCGCGTGGCGGATCGACGTGGATCTTCCCGGCGCCGCCGGCGAGCAGGTGTCGCGGCGGATCCAGGCCCGGCTGCCCGATCGTGAACTCGCGCGGCCGCGGCTCGAGCGCGGCGTGCTCGAGCAACTCGCCGGTCGCTCGGGCGGGACGTGCCGGTTGCTCGAGACGCGGCCGTGGACGGCCGCCGACGCGGCAACGCTCGCCGCGGCGCTCCCGGACCGCTCACGGCGGGAGTACGAGACGGGCGCAGCCGACATCGGCTTCAAGAAATGGCTCAACGGGCTCCTCCTGGCGGCCGGCGCCGGACTGTTGTGCTCCGAGTGGATCCTGCGCCGCCTCGTGCGGCTGGCGTAGCCGCACGCGTCGTACACTTGCATCCGCCTCCCGTCCCCGTGAACCGCAGTCCCCGCAGGCCGCCACCCTTGTCGCTCGTCACCGCCCCGCCACCGTCCGCTCCCGCCACCGCCCCGACGGCGCAGATCGCGGTCCTGCGCGGCCTGCTCGCACGGCTGCGTCGGCAGACCCGCGGCTGGATCTGGGTCGAATCGCTCGCCTGGGCGGCGGTGACGGCGGCGTTGTTCTTTTGGGCGTCGCTCGCGATCGACTGGGCGATCGAGCCGCCGCGTCTCGTCCGCGGCCTCGCCGTCGCGGCGGCGGTCGCGGGCCTGACGCTCTTCCTGGTGCGGGCTCTCGTCGGTCGGCTGGGCCGCGCGCTTTCCGACGCGAGCCTCGCCGTGGTCGTCGAACGATCGCATCCGGGATTTCGTGATTCGCTCTCGACGGCGATCGAACTGGCCGGCCGCCCCGCCGACGAGGTGAATCCGGCACTTCTGGAACGCGCGGCCGCCGAGGCGGCGGCGCACCTGGCGGATGTGCGGCCGGAGCGGATCTTCCGTCGACGGCGGCTCTCGCTGCTCGCCTTCGTCGCGGTGGTGGCCGTCGCGAGCATCGCCGCGGTGGTGGCGGCCCGGCCGGCCGTCGCCGCGCTCTGGGCGCGGCGGCTGGTCGGCCTCGCGGACGATCCGTGGCCGCGACGGGTGCGGCTGGTGATCGACGGGTTCCCCGGCGGCGTCCGCAAGGTGGCCCGCGGCAGCGACGTCGAGGTGACCGTGCACGCCCAGTCGGACGACCGCATTCCGGATCTGGTCGACCTGCGGTGGCGCGTGGCGGGCGGCGCCGGCGGGCATCCCGCCTCCGCGTCTCGCAGCGGCTGGAAGACCGAGCGCATGGGAGGCCGTGGCGCCGCGACGGAGACGGGGCAGGCCTTCGGTCATGTCCTGAAGGGGGTGGCGGAGGATCTCGACCTCGAGATCCGCGGTGGCGACGCGCGGGCGCGCGGCCTGCGGCTGGAGGTGCTCGATCCGCCGGCCGTCGCCGAACTCGTGATCACAGCGACGGTTCCCGACTACCTGGGCGGCGGGCGGAGAACGGTGCCGCCGGCCCGGGTCGTGCAGATTCCCCGCGGCGCGGCGGTGGAGATCGCCTGCACGTCCACCAAGCCCCTCACGGCGGCGACGATCGCCGCGGCCGGCCCCGGCCGCTCGGCCGCTGCCCAGGAGGGCGACGAGGACGTGCTCGGCACGCTGCCGGCGGCCGCGGAGCGGACGGTTGTCGGCCGCCTCGCGGCACTCGACGGTGATCGCACGATCACCATCAGGCTCACCGACACCGACGGTCTCGTGAATCGTGAGCCGGTGACGTTCACTCTTGCGGCGCTGCCGGACGAGCCGCCGCAGGTGGCGATGCGGATGCGCGGCATCTCGACGGCCGTCACGCCGCGGGGCCGGTTGCCGCTGGTCGGCACCATTTCCGATGATCACGGTCTGGCCGGAGCGGCTGTCCATCTCGTGCCGGCGGGCGGTGCCGAAACGACGCTGCCGCTGGCCCGCGTGAGGGCGGGCGAGACGAATGTGGAACTGCCGGCAGAGGCCGCGGAGATCGTGCCGCTCGAGCCGCTCGGCCTCGCCGTCGGCGGCACGCTCCAGGTCGCCGTCGCGGCGACCGACACCTGCACCCTCGCCGGCGGGCCGAACCGGGGCACGAGCGACACCTGGTCGCTCGCGGTCGTGCCGCCCGAGGCGCTCGTGGCGATGCTCGAGGCCCGGGAGATCGTCCTCCGCCGTCGCTACGAGAGCTGTGTGGCCGACCTGACGCAGGCCCGCGACGGCCTCGCGGCTGCCTCCGGCGAGGAGGATGGGATCGATTCCCGTTCCCGGATCGGCGAGGCGGCGGCCCGCGCCGCCGGCGAGACCGGTGAGATCGCCGAGGCGTTCCGCGGCATTCATCTGGAGTTCGACAACAACCAACTCCTGACCCCCGAACTCGAAAGCCGCCTCATCGAGCAGATCGCCGCACCGCTCGGCAGGCTGGCGGCGCAGGAGATTCCCGGGCTCGCTGCTGCCGCCCGGTCGCGCAGCCAGCCCGCCGAACTCCTCCGGCAGGCGGATCTCGTGCTGGCGCGGATGCGGGCGGTGCTCGATAAGATGATGGAACTGGAATCGTTCAACGAGGTTGTGGAGGCGCTCCGCGGGATGATCCGCACCCAGGAGCAGCTCCGCACGGAAACGCTCGACCAACAGAAGCGGCGGGCGAGGGAGGCGCTCGAGCGGCCATGAGACTCTCCCCGCGACCAGCCCGCCGAAGCCTGACCGTCGTCACACCGGCCATGGCATTTCCATGCTGGCGACACCTGCCTTCCGCCCCCGCCTGCCTGGCGTTTTTCTGTTTCTGCTGGACCTTCCTGGCGCAGGCCCGCGCCGCCGACGGCCCCGAGGCCCCGGGGCCGCTCGCCGTCCGCGAAGAGGAGCTCGCCCGGCAGTTCCGCGACCTCGAGAAGACCTTCCTGAGGCTCGCCGACCTCCTGGCCGTGAGCGATCCGCGGCGGGCCGCCGTGCTGCGGAGCGTCTTCGCGCAGGCCCGCGATGGCGAAGTCGGCGAGCGGCTCGACCGCATCGTGAAGTTGCTGCAGGAGGGCCAACTCCTCAAGGCCGGGGCGAGCCAGGCCGGGGCGCTCGACCAGCTCCGCGAACTGCTCGCGCTGCTCGAGTCGGGCGACACCGACAAACGGCGGGCCAGCGAGAAGGAGGAGGTGCGGCAGTTTCTCGGCCGTGTCGCCAAGCTGATCGCGCGGCAGCGCGACGTCGAAGGCTCCACCGAAGCGGGCGGGGCGGAGGCCAAGCTGGCGGAGCGGCAGGCCGCGCTCGCGGAGGAGACGCAGCGGCTCGCGGGCGACATCGGCAGCTTCGCCCGCCGCATGGAGCCCAAGGATGATGCTTCGCCGTCCCGGTCGGGCAAGGAGGCGGGTCAGCCGCAGGGCAGCGAGAAGGGCAGCGAGAAGGGTGGCGAGAAGGGTGGCGAGAAGGGTGGCGAGAAGGGTGGCGAGAAGGGTGGCGAGAAGGGCAGCGAGAAGGGATCGCCGCCGGACGAGCAGAACGGGCCTCCGGATACCGGGAAACCTGCGGGCGAAGGCTCGCCCAGAGAGGGGCAAGACGGCTCGGCCGAGCAGCAGGAGCAAGGCGGTCAGCAGGCCCGTACCGAGGAAGATCAAGACGAGCCCACGGGCGACGACGAGGCCTCGCGGGCCCGCCGCACGAAGCGGCGGCTCGCGGCGGCCGAGCAGCGGATGCGACAGGCCCAGGAGCGGCTCGGCGAGGCACGACGGAAGGATGCGCGTCAGGAGCAGGAGAAGGCGATCGAGGAGCTGGAAACCGCCCGCGCCGAGCTGGAGGAGATCCTGAGGCAGTTGCGCGAGGAGGAGGTCGAGCGGCTGCTCGTGCAGCTCGAGGCCCGGCTGCGGGCGATGCTCCGGTCCCAGCGCGGCGTGCTCGAGGCCGCCGAAAAGCTCACCGTCTCGCCGCCCGGCAACGATCGTGAGCGGCAGCTCGAGGCGGTGCGGTTGTCCCGGGAGCAGGCGGCGATCGGTGGCGATGCGGCCAAGGCGCTGACGCTCGTGCGGGACGACGGCTCGGCGGTGGCGATCCCCGAGGCGCTCGAGCAGGTTCGCGAGGATGCGTCGCAGGCGTCCGCCCGGCTGGCCCGTGGCGACGTCGGCGGCACCACGCGGGGCATCCTGCAGGATCTGGTCGCCAACCTCGAGGAAATGCTCGCCGCCCTGGAGAAGGCACAGGCCGAGCAGCAGGCTCGGCAGCAGCAGCCGGGAGGGCAGGGGGGCCGTCCCCAGGAGCCCGGCGAGCAGCCGCTCGTCGACAAGCTCGCGGAGCTCAAGATGATCCGCTCGCTACAGCTCCGGGTGAACACCCGTACGAAGCGGTTCTCGAAACTGCTCGCCGACGGCAGCGAGCGGGCCGAGGAACCCGAACTGCTCGACGCGCTCGAACGGTTGGCGGAACGGCAGCACAAGATCGAGCGGGCGGCGCACGACATCGCCACGGGCCGGACGGAATAGCGTCGGCCGCCGGGGTTTGCCGACGTTCGGCGCAGGGTGTTTCCTCCCGCGGGCCGCCGCAGGATATGATTCCGGAGGTTGTGCAGCGCTCGCACACCGGCGCGAGAGCCCGATTCAACCCGTCGCCAGGAGGCCATCCGCACCATGACCGCCCGCCGGATCGCCCGCTTTGTCGCGTCATCTTGGCTGCTGCTCGTGCTGGTGGCGGCGCCGGCCGGAGCCCGGTCCGTCCGGGCGGAGACGGGAGGCGACGACCGCGAGTTCGCCCGTGCCCCCTCGTGGTCGATTCCGACCGAGGAGGAAGTGCGCCGTCGCCTGGCGGCGTGGCTCGCCGCCGAATCTGCGGCGGGCCGCGTGGACGCGACCGCCGCCGCGACGATGGATGCCCGCTGGTCGGCCGACCGGGCGGCGGCGTCCGGCGACCTTCTCGATCGCGTCGTGCACGCGATCGCCCAGGCCGATCCCCGGTGCGACGCGATTCGGCGCGGCGCCGCCTCGGCGGCGGCCGCCGACACGAGCTGGCTCGACGCCGCGGATACCGCTCCGTTCGAGCGCGACGCCGTGAAGCTGTGGCTGGGCCGGGAATGGGTGCGCCAAGACCGCTTCGACGAGGGACTCGCGGTCATGGCCGGGCTCGACCCCGCCGACGCGGTCGATCCCGCGGCGTTGCTCTTCCATCGCGCGGCATGCCAGCACTGGATGCTCGAGGCGGATCTGGCCGCCGAGTCGCTCGACCGCCTGCTCGAACGCGCCGGTGAAATCCCGATCCGTTACGAGCGGGTGGCCCGCCTGCTGCGGTCCGACCTGGCCAGCCTCGAAGACGAGTCGCTCGACCACATCGCCCGCCGCATGCGGGACTCGACCCGGCGACTGGACCAGGGCCGCGCCGGACCGCGAACGCTCGCGGTGCAGGAGGGGGTCATCGAATCGCTCGACAAGCTCATCAAGGCGATCGAACAGCAACAGCAGCAACAGCAGCAACAGCAGTCGCAAGCCTCGGGCGGCTCGGGCGGCGGCCGCGGCGGCAATGCGACACCGATGGACGACAGTCGTATCGCGGGCGGGAAGGGTCCGGGGGAGGTGACCAAACGCGACATCGGCGAGGGCGATGGCTGGGGCAAACTCCCTCCCCACCAGCGCGAGGAGGCGATGCAGCAGATCGGAAGGGAGTTTCCAGCGCACTATCGAGAGGCGATCGAGCACTACTTCAAGCGGCTGGCCTCCGGCGAGGAGAAGCGGCCCTGATGGCGACCCGACACTGGATTGCCGCTGCCGCGGTGGTCGTCGCGGCGGCCTGGCCGGCCTCGGCCCGGGCGGCGGTCACCGTCGAGGTGGCGCGAACCGACGGCACCGTCACGACCGGCGGGCTCGACCGCCTCGACGCCACGTCGGTAAGGCTTTCGAACGCGGACGGTGCCGCGACGGTCCTGCCGCTGGGGCAGGTGCGGTCGGTGCGGCGGATCGTCCCTCCGACCGACGGCGGACGGCCGATGCCGCTTACTGCGACGCTCGTCGATGGGACGTGGCTCGCCGCCGACGACTGCTCCTGGGACGGCAAGGGTCCTCTGGTGCTCGTGAGGCCCGAGGGCCCAATCGAGATGCCGATCGGCCGCGTGCGGAATCTCTCCTGGTCGGCCGACGGTTCCGACGGCGGGGCGACACCGGCTTGGCGGGCGGCGATCCCCGAGGGCGTCGAGAGCGACATCGTCGTGGTGGGGGCAGCGGAGAGCCATGAGTTCGTGGAATGCGCGATCACGGCGGTTTCCGCGGCAGCGGTGACCGTGCTGCTCGATGAGGAGACGATCCCCGTCAAGCGCGCGAAAATCCTGGGGCTCGAATGGCTCCGGCCCGACGCGCAGACGGCCGCGACGGCCGCGGCCGCGGTCCGTGTCTCCGGCGGTGAGCTGCGTGCCGGCCGAGTGGAGTGGTCCCCCGATGGGCTCGTGCTCGATGGCGAGATCCGACTGCCCGCCGCGCTGCTCGAGGCGGTCGACTTCGCCGCCGGACGCACGATCGGCCTGGCTGGACTCGCGCCCGAGAAGATCGACGTCGAGCCGTGGTTCGGTGACCTCGGCCGCCAGCCCGGCCTCGCGCCATTCTTCGCGCCGCGGGCGACAGCGGCGGGGCTCGTCATGCGGCCGCGGACGGCCGCGACCTGGCGGCTGCCGCCGGACGCCCGCCGCTTCCGTGCGCACGTCGCCCCGGCGTCCGCGGCGACCGCCGAGGCTGCCGTCGTGACCGTCAGCGTGGACGGCCGCGAGGTCTTCCGGCGGCCTGTCGAGGCCGCTCCGAGCCCCGAGACCGACGCGCCGACGACGGCCGGCATTCCGATCGACGTCGAGGTGACGACGGGCCGACGGCTCACCCTGTCGGTCGACTTCGCCTCCGGGGGCGGCCTCGGCGGCGCGGTCCGCTTCGGCAGCCCCGTCATCGAGCGCTAGCCCTCCTCTTCTTCGGGCCGGAGACGCCCCCACCATGCCGAGATTCGCTCCGCCCGCCGTCCCGTCCTGCGGTCGCCCGCACTGCAGCTTCGCGCTGGCGGCGGTGCTCGCCGCCGGGGCATGGCCGGCGGCCGCGGAAGAGGTGTCTCCGGCCGTGCTCGCCGCGGAGCAGCGGCGGATCGAGACGATCCGCCGGGCGTCGGAGACCGCGGTGGCAATCTTCGCCGGCGAGGCGGGGGGCGGTTCGGGGGTGCTCGTGAGCCCCGACGGCTATGCCCTCACCAACTTCCACGTCGTGCAGCCGGCGGGCATTGCGATGCAGTGCGGGCTGGCCGACGGCCGGCTCTACGACGCCGTCCTCGTCGGGCTTGATCCCACCGGCGACGTCGCCCTCGTCAAGCTGCTCGGCCGCGACGACTTTCCCTGGGCCGAACTCGCCGACAGCGACGAGGTCCAGGTCGGCGACTTCTGCTTCGCGGCCGGCAATCCGTTCCTGCTGGCCACCGACCTGAAGCCGTCGATCAGCGCCGGCATCGTGTCGGGCGTGCGTCGCTATCAATTTCCGGCCGGCACGATCCTCGAATACACCGACTGCCTGCAGGTCGATGCGGCGATCAATCCAGGCAATTCCGGCGGCGGGCTGTTCGACGCGCAGGGACGGGTCATCGGCGTCAACGGGCGGGCATCGTTCGAGAAGCGCGGGCGGGTGAACGTGGGCGTGGGCTACGCGATCTCGGCCAACCAACTGCGTCATTTTCTCGGCATGCTCCGGGGCGGCCGGCTCGTCGACCATGCGACGCTCGGCGCGACCGTGGCCACCAGCGCCGACGGGCTTGTCGTCGTCTCCGACATCCTGGAGTCGTCCGACGCGTGGAAACGCGGGCTCCGATACGATGACGAGATCGTGGCCTTGGCCGGCCGGCCGGTGCGGACGGTCAACGCCTTCAAGAACGTCCTCGGGACGCTGCCCGCCGGCTGGCGGGTGCCACTCATCTACCGGCGCGGCGGCCGGCGCGAGGAGATTCTCGTGCGCCTCGCGGGGGTGCACACGGCGGCCGAACTGGCCCGCATCGTCGCCGGCCAGCCGCGTGACCAGCCTGACAAGCAGCAGCGGCCCGCGCCGGGAGACGGGCCGCCGGGCCGGACGCCCCCGGGCGAGCCCTCCGCGGGGGACGACCGCGACCGGGCGCTGCCCGCCGCGGTCAAGCCCCTCTACGAGCAGCGGCGCGGCTACGCCAATCATCACTTCAACGTGGTGGAGCGGGACCGGGTGGCGCGGCTGCTCGCCGGAGAAGGACAGCGCGCCGCCGCGGGCGGCCGCTGGACGTTCTCGGGACGCCTCGCCACCGGCGAGGCGTTCCGGATCGAGCTCTCGGACAATGAGGGCTCGATCGATCTTCCCACGGGGACGACCCGGGTCGACGCGACGGGAGAACTCGACGCGAACCCGAGCCCCCCGGGGAGCGGTGGCATGCTCGCGGCGCTCCTCGTCTGGCGCCGGCTCCTTCGCGAGGGGCCAGCGGCGGTCGGTCGCACCGGCTACTGGGGCACGGCGCCGCTCGATCCGGCCGCGTGGCGCGACGGGCCCAACCCGCCGCTCGGCGACGTGCTCGAGTCCGCGGTCGCCGGCGTCGAGGCGTTCGTCACGATCGACGGGACGGGAGCCGTCCGACACGTCGAGTTGTGGACGAGCCCCGAGAACGACCCCTGCGAGATCCGCTTCGGGCCGCCCGCGGACGACCTGCCTCGGGGAGTACCGACGTCGCTCGAGGTGCGTCACGGCAACACCCTCTTCGGCATCTTCCGCATCGAGCGGGCCTCTGTTAGTGATCGGGCCGACACCTTGGAGACGCCCCGCGACGGTGTCCGGGCCGACGGCGACCGCGGGCCGCCGGGAGGTGGCGGATGAACCCCGATGCTCGCGCCGCCCTCCGGCCGTGGAGGGCCCGGTCGGCCGTCATGGTCGCCACGGCCTGGTGCGCCCTTGCGGTCGGCGGGGCCGTCCATGGGACGCCGCAAGAGACGATCGCCACGGCGGCCCGGAAGGTGGTCAAGATCCACGGCGCGGGCGGTGTCCGGGGTCTCGAGGCCTATCAGACGGGCATCCTCGTATCCGCGCAGGGGCACATCCTCACCGTCATGAGCACGGTGCTCGACGCCGATGAAATCGACTGCGTGCTCGACGATGGCCGCCGCTATCGCGGCACGGTCGTGGGGGTCGATCCATCCCGCGAACTCGCGCTGCTCCAGATCGACGGAGAAGAACTGCCCGCCTTCGCGCTCGAGGCGACCGAGCCTGTCGCGGTGGGCACGCGGGTCCTGGCGCTGTCGAACCTGTTCGGTGTCGCCATCGGCGACGAGCGTGTCAGCGCCCAGCATGGCGTCGTGGCCGCGCTCGTGCCGCTCGACGCCCGGCGCGGGGCGTACGAGGTTCCCTATCGGGGAAACGTCTACCTGCTCGACTGCACGACCAGCAATCCCGGAGCTCCCGGCGGGGCGCTCGTGGACTTCTCCGGCCGGCTCGTCGGTCTCCTCGGCAAGGAACTGCGGGCGGCCGAGACGGGTGTCTGGCTGAACTATGCCGTGCCGACCGGCGAACTTGCCGCCAGCTATGCCGCGATCCGGTCGGGCACGGCCGCCATGGCGGCCCCCGTGCCGGCGGCACAGACGGCTGGCTTCGATCCGGCGACTCTCGGCGTGGTGCTCGTGCCCGATCTCCTCGACCGCACGCCGCCGTTCATCGAAACGATCCTTCCCGATTCGCCGGCAGCCCGGGCCGGGCTCCGGCCCGACGATCTCGTGATCGCGGTGGGGGGGATGACGGTGGCGTCCCGCGCGGCCGTGCAGCGGGCGCTCGCGACGATCGCCGCGGGCGACCCGGTGCGGCTCTCGGTCGTCCGCTCGGGCGCGATCTTCGAATGCGATCTGGGCCCCCGACCAGAGCCGCGAAGGAACCGCTGATGCCACCGCTGCACGCTTTCCGCCTCCTGTCATCGCTCCCGCTGGCGTGGGCATTGCTCGTCGGTCTCGCGGCGACGACGGCTTCCCAGGCACGACAGGACGACCTGCCGCTCGCGGAGGAGGCGGCAATCCGCGCGGCGGTCGCCCGGGTCGCGGCGGCGGTCGTCCGCGTGCAGGCCACGGGAGTCTCCGAGGCCGCGCTGGCGGGGGCGGAGGCCGTGCCTGCAAGCGGCCCGTCGACCGGCCTGGTGGTGGCCCAGGAGGGCTGGGTGATCACGACTTCGTTCGCCGTTCCGGGCGACGCGACGGAGGCGATCGTGACCTGGCCGGCGGCGGCCGAGTCCGCGGCCGGCTCCACTGCGACCGCGACCCGCCGGGCCGCCCGCGTGGTCGGCCGCGATCGCAGTCGGGGGCTCGTGCTCCTGAAACTCGACGGCGCGGCACCGCCCGCCTTCGCCGCGCTCGCGCCGCGATCGGAGCTCGAGGTCGGCCAGTGGACGATCGCGGTGGGCAGGGCGTGGGACCTGGCCGCGCCGAGCGTCGCCGTCGGCATCCTCTCGGCCACGAACCGCTCGTGGGGCCGCTCGGTGCAGACCGATGCCTCGATCTCGCCGGCCAACTACGGCGGTCCGCTCATCGACATCCGCGGCCGCGTCATCGGAATCCTCGCGCCGCTGCCGGCGGACACCGCCGGCATGAACCTCGGCACGGAACTCTACGACGCGGGGATCGGATTCGCGGTGCCGATGGAGGACGTGCTCCAGTCGCTGCCCCGGCTCGAGCGGGGCGAGACGCTCGTGCCCGGCGTGCTGGGGATCGGCTACTCGTCGCGCGACCCGTTCACGGGCGCGCCGCGAATCGCCACGTGCCGGCCGGGATCGCCGGCGGCCAAGGCGGGCCTGCGGGCGGGCGACCTGATCGTGACGGCGGGCGGTCGGCCGATTCGAAGGATCGCCGAACTGCGGCATGTGCTCGCGCCCCTCTATGCAGGCGACAGCGTCGACCTCTCGGTGGAGCGCCGGCCGGCGGCAGCTGGTGCCGATGAGGATCGTCCCGCCGCTGCGAAGCGGTTCGACGTCCGCGTGGAACTCGTCGCAGAGCTGCCGCGGTGGCGTCGGCCGCTCGTTGGCATCGGCCCGGCGCGTGCCTCTGCTCGGGATGCGGCGGCCCGACCGGTCACGGTCGCCTGGGTCTGGCCCGACAGCCCCGCCGCCACGGCCGGCATCGTCCCCGGCGACGTGATCGAGGCCTTCTTGCCCCCAGCCCTCGAGGGGCAGCCGGCCGACGAGGTGCAGGTGGATTCTGCCGCCGACCTCGCCGGGATGGTCGCTGGCGCCGAGATCGGGCAGGAGTTCGGCCTGGTCGTCGCCGGCGACGGCGCCCGCCGCGCGGTGAATCTCGCCGCGCGGCCGATGCCAGGTGACCTGCCGACGGATCTGCCGGAGGCGCTGCTCGCCCAGCCGGTGGCGGCCGGCCGCGAGGGAGCGACGGTCGAGCGGCTCGGGGCGGTCGAAATGGCGAAGCCGACGCTCGCGGTCGTGCCGACCGCGGCGCCCGCGGAGCCGTTGGCGGCGGTCATCTTTCTCGACGTGCCGCGTGGTGAGATCGACGCATCGGCGGCTGACGCCTGGAAGATCGTCGCGGCGCGGCACGGGATCGCGGTCATCCTTCCGTCCCCTTCCGATCCGCAGCGGTGGGGACGCGAGGACATCGCCGGCATCAAGCGGGCACTCGCCGGTCTGGCGGCGAAGCGGCCGCTCGATCCGAGCCGGATCGCGGTCGCAGGCCGGGGCGCCGGCGGCGCCTTCGCCTGGCTCGTGGCCGAGGCCCTCGGCCCGACGGCGCGGGGTGTGGCCCTCATCGATGCGGGGCTGCCGCGGCAGGCGACGATCGAGCCGGTCGAGCCGGGACGGTCACGGTGGGTTCTCTTCGGCGCCACGGCCACCGAGCCCGAGGGGGCGGACGGCCGTCGCGCCGTCGATCGCCGGCGGCTCGAGGAGGCCGGCTACGTGGTGGGCAGCCTGCCGGCCGCCGGCGACGGGACTCTGCCCGTGGCCTTGATCGCCGCCTGGGTCGAGGCCCTCGGGTGCCTGTGAGACCAGGCATGGCCGAGTCGAAGCCCGCCATTGTCTTCGTCGACGCCAGCCTCGTGGTCGTCGACAAGCCGTCCGGCATGCCGAGCGTGCCGGCACGGACATCCCGCGATCCGCCCTGTGTCGCCAGGATGCTGGAGGACGACTACGGCACTCTCGAGGCGGTTCACCGGCTCGACCGCGACACCTCGGGGCTGCTCGTGCTCGCCCGCACGATCGCCGCCCGGACGAACCTCGGCCGCGCCTTCGAGTCGCGGGCCGTCCGCAAGCGATACGAGGCGATCGTCCACGGCTTGCCACCGCGGGACGCGGGGGAAATCGTACTCCCGCTCGCCCCCGATCCGACGGCACCGCCCAAGCAGCGTGTCGATCCGATCGCCGGCCGCCCCGCCCGCACCCGTTGGCGACTCCTGGCGCGAGGACATGTGGCCGGCACGGGCGTGTCACTTCCGGCACCGGAGACGACGCTCTTGGCACTCGAACCGACCACCGGCCGGTCGCATCAACTGCGGGTGCATCTGGCCTGGCTGGGCATGCCGATCGTCGGCGACCGTCTCTACGGCCCCGGAGTGCCGGCGGCGCCGCGGCTCCTGCTGCATGCCGCCCGGCTCGAACTGCCGCATCCGGCCGACGGCCGCCGGCTTGTCCTGACCGCGGCGCGGCCGTTCGACCTCGCGCCGCGGCACGCGGACGGCCGCGGTGCGCACGCCGCCGCTCACGACCGCCCTTCCGGCGGCCGCGTGGGCTCGAGCGCCGACCGACTCACCTGCGACCAGTAACGGGAAAATCGGCCGAGGTCCGTCACCCGCGACGCGTCGCAGAACCGCGGCCAAGGCATGACGGCCACCGGCAGGGCGGCGACATCCACGCGGGCTTGCGGCGGACGTGCCTGCCGGATCATCGCGGCGGCGTCACGCACCCGAGGGCAGGGGGTCTCGGCGACCACCACCCCATCGCACCCATGGGCCGCCCCCCGCGCCGGAACGACGGCGCAGGGATCGCCCAGCCAAATCTCCACCCCCGGCACGTCGGCCAGGCACTCGCAGAGAAACACGAGCCGATTGAGGCTCGGCCGCTCCGCCGCGAGCCACTCGGGATCGACGACGAACAGCCGCGGCGCGTCGGGAAAGGCAGCCGCGGCCGGGCTGGTGGCCGACACGGCGTCGAGCGTAAGCCAGACGAGCGGCCTGCGCGGCGTGACTTCCGGCCATGGTGGCCAGGCGGCGGCCGGTCGGATCCGAACGGGCCCTCGCGACGGGGCCTCCGCCGTGAAGAAGCGGGCCGTCAAGGCGTCGTAGGAGCCCTCCACGTCGCAGCGGCCGAGCACCGGGCACCGCCGGCAGTGAGCCCCGCCGGTGAAGGTCTCGAGATTCTCGCGATTGAAGATGTAGGGCTTCGCCGCGAACGTGCCGGCCACCCACTGCCACGAGAAATGGTTGCTTGCCGGATCGCCGTCGAGCAGATGGGATAGCATCCAGTCGGCGCCCGCCTGCCAGCGGACGCCGCGGACATGCACCAGCCACGAAGCCAGCCACATCCGCTCGTGGTTGTGCAGCCAGCCGGTCGCGTGGAGCTGCGTGACGAACGCGTCGACGCAGGCCATGCCTGTCGTGGCCGCCATCACGTCCGCGGGCATCCGGTCCTCGATCGGCCGTCGACCGGCGCGGGCGGGCGACTCCACGGCGACGTCCACGCGCCCTCCCACGGCCGCCTGGACCCGCCGCCAATAGTCCCGCCAGCCGAGTTCAGCAACCAGGCCCGTGGCCTCCTCGGGGCGGGCGACACGGGCGACCGCGGCATCCCGTACCTCGGCCAGCGACAGCACGCCATGCCGCAGCCACGGGGACAGTCTCGTCACGGCGCCATCGACGTGATTGCGGGTGCGGCCATAGGCAACCGGATCGATCGCCAGCAGCCTCTCGACCGCCGCCTCCCGGCCGCCGCGGGCCCACAGGGCGAGGGCGGCATCGTTGCTGCGCGGCCGCGCGGCGTCCGGAAAGATGTCGGCCACCGCCGCCACGAGGTCCCTTCGCGGCGACCGCCCGAGCCGCACGGTCAAGTCTTCCATCGGGATATCCCTGGGGCCTCCTCAGAAAAGTCCGTCGCGGCCGATCCTGTGCGGTGGCTCCGCTTCAGCTAGCATGGAGGCCAAAGGTGGAGGCGAACCCATGAAGCTCATCATCGCGATCATCCAACCCGACAAGCTCGAGAGCGTGAAGCAGGCCCTGTCGGACGTCGAGGTCTTCCGCCTCACCGTCCTGGACGTGCAGGGCTTCGGCCGCCAGCGCGGGCATGCCGAGACCTACCGGGGCCACGAGATCGCGGTGAATCTGCTGCGGAAGGTGCAGCTGCAGATCGCGGTGAACGATGACTTCGTGGAGCCGACGATCGCGGCCATCGTGAAGGGCGGCCGGTCGGGCGAGCGAGGGGAGATCGGCGACGGCAAGATCTTCGTGCTGCCGATGGACGAGTGCGTCCGCATCCGCACCGGCGAGCGGGGCCGCGAGGCCATCTGACGCGGTTTCACGGGCGGGAATGTGTGCCAGCGCTCAGTCGAGCCGCAGCCCCTCGCCGCCGCTCTTGGATCCTAGGGCTCCCCAGACGCCGTGCGGGCTGGCCGTCTTGGTCTTGTTGTTGACCGCCGTCCCGAGGTTGCCGGTATCGATGTCGTCGCGGATGAAACGCACCGAACCGTCCGCGAACACGCTCGAGACACCCCCCGGGTGGTAGCTGTTGGGCGGCAGGACGGCCTGCTGGCTGTCGCGATTGGTGCTGGTGCCGCACGACGGGGCGTTCGGTGGCAGAACCGTATTGAATCCGACCGATTCCGCCTGGCCATCGGTCCATTGGCCTCCCCAGCACTGCTTGTGGGGCGTGCCAGCGACCAGGAAATCACCGGAGGCCACGCTCAAGCAGGCGTTCGGCGTCGTATTGATGCTCGCCAGCTGGGCGATCGACTCGCGGTGCAGTTCACTGCCCGTGGCGGCCACGAACGATCCCTGCTGATTCACCCGCCGCTTGCACCGCTCGCTCATCATGATCGTCTGCGAGGTGCCGTCGGTGATGTCCTTGATCTTCACGCCGACATTCCGTGGCTGGATGTCGTCGATCGTGGTCGGACTCGACGTCTTCTTGTAGCCGATCCGCTGCCACACGCCCCGCATGGCCGTGTCAGCGTCGTTGCCCGGCCCCGGATACCCGACGCCCACCGCATCGCCGAGCGAGAGCGCGTAGTTGTGGGTCGCACCGCGTTGAATCGTCATCTCGCTGGGGCATGAAAGCATCGCCGGCGCCGTGTTCCAGGGACCGAAGCCCGAGTAGGCATACGGGCCGCCGGGCGCATTCGTCAGGTCGCCGGCCATGATGTTGTCGTACATCACCATTTCGTCCATGAACGGCAGCAGTTCGATGAAGCCGCTGCGGCGGCTGGCGTTGTTGGAATACTGCGCCGACGCCTTGGTCGGATCATTCACGGTGGATCCGTAGCAGCAGGTCCCGCCCGCCAGGTGCGGCAGCGCCTTGCGGGCGCTTTCGTGGTTGAGCGTCGCGACGCCGAGCTGTTTGAGGTTGTTCAAGCACGAGGACCGGCGACCGGCCTCGCGGGCCGCCTGCACCGCCGGCAGGAGAAGGCCGACGAGCGTGCCGATGATCGCGATGACGACGAGCAGCTCCACCAGCGTGAACCCGGCCCGAGTGGATCGCCATGCGGATCGAACGAGCGACCTCTTTCCCGGCCCCACCGACTTCTGACCTGCCATTGTCTCACCTCCCCATACCGGATACCGGCGACCCTCGGCACACGACTTCACGACCATCCGCCGAGCCGTCCCCACGACTACAACCCTAAGAACACGGTCGCCATCTGTCAACTTTTTGGTCCCCAATTTGTTGACGACGCGGCACTGCGACCCTACGCTTCTGAAGGGGTGTCGCCACAGTTTTCCGGGGGACGAGTCGCTCCCCTGATGCGGTCGACCGCTCGGGAGGGAAAGCCATGCACGTCAAGATTCGGCAGTCGTCGCGGGGCGGCTTCACGCTCGTGGAATTGCTCGTCGTCATCGCGATCATCGGCACGCTCGTCGGCCTGCTGCTCCCGGCCGTGCAGTCGGCCCGCGAGTCGGCCCGAAGGAGCACCTGCGGCAACAACCTCAAGCAGATCGGCCTCGGCCTGGCCAACTACGAATCGGCCAACAAGGCCTTCCCGGCCGGGTTCTCCTTCTTCGTGACCAGCGGCGAGCCCTGCTGGGGCTGGGCCACCTTCATCCTGCCCTACATGGAGCAGAACCAGGTCTTCGACGGGCTCGATCCCAAAAACCGCAAGCTCTCGGCCGTCTACGTCGCCTCCCCGAGCGCCACCGACCAGCAGCTCCTGCAGACCTCGATCAGCACCTACCGCTGCCCCAGCGACACGACCGACAAGCTCAACACGCTCAAGAAGTTCGATGCGACGTCGTTCGGCCCAGACCACTTTCCGCTCGCCACGTCGAACTATGTCGGCAGCTGCGGCTCACTGGCCCCGCCGCAAAACGCCAACGACACCGGCGGTGTCTTCAACGGCGTCTACGACGCCAAGGCCTCCACGCCCGGTGCCGGCCCCAACGGCCTCCCGCTCAAGGCCATCACCGACGGCGTGAGCAAGACGATCGCCGTCGGCGAACGCGGCTTCTTCAACCTCTCGGCCGTCTGGGCCGGTGTCGGCAACAACAACGGCTACAACAACAGCGGCATCGCCCGCACGTTGGCACGCCCGGGCGGGTTCTTCATGAACTACAACTCGGACGTCGTCGGCGGCCCGGAAAACCAGGGGAAGGGCTATGGCAGCAGCCACCCCGGCGGCTGTCAGTTCGTCTACTGCGACGGAGCCGTCAAGTTCATCCCCGACACGGTCACCCAGAGCAATCTCAACGCCCTGGCGAACCGGGCCAACAAAGACATCTTCGACGTTCAGTAGCGTGACCACTCGCGGCGTGTGCTGCAAACACCGCCGGGAGACCGGGAGAGCGGCTCACCGGGCGAGATCGAAGTTGATCGTGTTCGGGCCGTCGGCCACCGTGGCATCGAGGCCCGAGGTCTTGGCCGCGGCATATTTCTCCGGCAGCAGATGCTTGGGCGGCGGCGCGGGCCCCTGCGGCGGCACATACTCTCCCTGTCCGCCGGACGTGTCATCCGGCATCGAGTACTTCATGACGATCACCTTGTAGCTGCCCGGGACGGCGCCATCCCCGCGAGCGAACGTGGAGAGCTGATAGCGTCCCTGGGCGTCGGTGATGCCGGTCGCGGACCTACCCCCGCCGTCGGCCTGGAAGCTCACCGTCGCTCCGGCGACGGCCTCGCCGTCGAATCGGACCACCCCTGTGACCGGCGCCGTCGCCGGCCGACCGGCGGGCCGCGGGTTGCAGCCCACGAGCATCGAGCCCACGCCCACCATCGCCACCATCGCCCCCACACGTAGCCGCTTCATCCGCTCCTCCAACATCCATCACTGATCCAAGCACTCATCCAACAACCCATCCAAGGCGCTCGTTCCAAACCGGAGATGCGTCCGAAGGGCGTCGGCCGCTTCACTCGAGCCGCAGCCCTTCACCGCCGCTCTTCGACCCCAGCGCCCCCCAGATACCATGGGGACTCGCGGCCTTCGATTTCCAATCGATGGCCGTGCCGGTATTGCCGGTATCGATGTCGTCGCGGATGAACCGCACCGACCCGTCGGCAAAAGCGCTCGAAACGCCGCCCGGATGATAGCTGTTGGGAGGCAGAACGCACCGGTCGCTGTCTCGATTGAGGCCGTTGCCACAGGACGGCGCGTTTGGCGGCAGGACGGTGTTGAATCCGACCGACTCAGGCTGGCCGTCCGTCCACAAGCCGCCCCAGACCATCTTGTGCGGGGTGCCCGCAACGAGCGTGTCGCCCGAGGCGACGTTCAGGCATGCGTTGGGCGTCGCGCTGATGGTCCCCACCTGGGCGATCGCCTCCCGGTGACGCTCGCTGCCCGTGGCGGCGACCCAGGCACTCTGCTGATTCGTCCGCCGCTTGCACCGCTCGCTCAGCATGATCGTCTGCGACGTACCGTCGGTGATGTCCTTGATCTTGGCACCGACATTTCGGGGCAGGGTGTCCTCGACGGTCACGGGCGGTCGCCGCCTGTAGGTGATCCTGTGCCAGACGCCTCGCATGACCGCCCCATCGTCGGTCGTCCCGCCCGACGTGCCGACGCTGACGGCATCTCCAAGAGACAGTGCGTAGTTATGGGTCGCACTGCGCTGGACGTTCATTTCACTGGGGCAGGAGAGCATCGCCGGCGCCGTGTTCCACGGGCCGAAACCGTTGTAGGCATAGGGGCCACCCGGAGCGTTCGTCAGGTCGCCGGCCATGATGTTGTCATACATCACCATTTCGTCCATGAACGGCAGCAGTTCGACGAAGCCGCTGCGGCGGCTGGCGTTGCTGGCATTTCCGACCGCCAGCGACGGATTGGTGATGTTGCTGTTGTGGCAGCAGGTGCCCCCCGCCAGATGCGGCAGCGCGTTGCGGGCGCTTTCGTGATTCAGCGTCGCGACGCCGAGCTGCTTGAGGTTGTTCAAGCACGAGGACCGGCGGCCGGCCTCGCGGGCTGACTGCACGGCCGGCAGGAGCAGGCCGACGAGCGTCCCGATGATCGCGATCACGACCAGCAGTTCGACGAGCGTGAAGCCCGTCCGAAATCCCGCCCGACCAGACCGTCGGTTGGCTCGGTCCGGCCACGTTTCCAAGGTCATGTCCGCACCTCCCCGCTCGCGCGACGATGGTCGCCTCCCGCCGACACCGCCGGCGGATGGCCCACCAGAAGACCATTTTTAGCGTAGGGACGCCGCTTTCGGCTGTCAACGTTCCGATAATAGGAAACTCATTGACGCCGCCGGCGGTCCAACCTAGTCTTTTGCGGTTGTCAGCGAGCCGAGAAATCGCAGCGTTCGAACGGCGGCGAACTTCGGTGTTACGTCCGCCTGCTTTTGGGGGAGGGAGGGAAGCCATGCACGGGACCGATTGGCGTCATGCCGCCGTGGGCGTTCGAGCCCGCGGCCGACTCGTCGTGGCCGGGCCCCGCGGCTTCACGCTCGTCGAACTGCTGGTCGTGATCGCGATCATCGGGACGCTCGTCGGCCTGCTGCTCCCGGCCGTCCAATCCGCCCGCGAATCGGCCCGCAGGAGCACCTGTGGCAACAATCTCAAGCAGATCGGCCTCGCCTTGGCCAACTACGAGTCGGCCAACAAGGCCTTCCCGGCGGCGTTTTCGTTCTTTTCTTCGAGCGCAGGCGAGCCCTGCTGGGGCTGGGCCACCTTCATCCTCCCCTACATGGAGCAAAACCAGATCTTCGACGGGCTCGATCCCAAAAACCGCAAGCTCTCGACCCTGTATGTGGCTTCCCCGACCGCCACCGACCAGCAACTGCTCCAGACCTCGATCAGCACCTACCGCTGCCCGAGCGACACCACCGACAAGCTCAACACGCTCAAGAAGTTCAACTCGACGTCGTTCGGATCGGACCATTTCCCGCTGGCCACGTCGAACTACGTCGGCAGCGCCGGCGGCGTGCTGCCGCCGCAGAACGCGGACGATACCGGCGGACTGTTTTCGGGCGCCTTCGACGCCAAGTCCTCGACGCCGGGCTACGGGCCCAACGGCATCCAGATGAAGTCGATCACCGACGGCGTGAGCAAGACGCTCGCGGCCGGCGAGCGGGGCAGCTTCAACCTCTCGGCCGTCTGGGCCGGCGTCGGCAACAACAGGTATTACGACAACCACAACATCGCCCGCACGCTGGGCCGCCCCTATTTCGGCATCAACTACGATTCCGACATCGTCGGCGGCCCGGAAAACCAGGGAAAGGGTTACGGCAGCAGCCATCCGGGCGGCATCCAGGTCGTGTTTTGCGATGGAGCGGTGCGGTTCCTCCCCGATACCGTGACGACGACGAACATCGCCGTCATGGCCAATCGGAACGACAAAAAGGTATTCGATCTGCCGTGACGGGGAGATCGATTCGGATAGAGCTACCGGAAGGATCAACATTTCGATGGCACGGCGCACGAATACTGGCGCGATTCCCCAGATTCTCTCGGGCGGCCTGCTCGGCTTGGCGATACTTGCCGGATGCGGCCCGAAGGAGCCGCCCACGGGCGATGTCAGCGGCGCCGTCACGATGGACGGGGCACCGGTCGCCGGCGTGATCGTGCACTTCGAACCGCAGGACGGCGTGCGATTGGGTCTGCCGCCGGCCTACGGCGTCACCGACGACTCCGGCCGCTACAGGGCGATGCTCCGCGGGAAGCGTCCGGGAGCCTCCCTGGGGCTCAACCATGTGCGGATCACGCCGGTCGAGCGGGACGGCGCACCGCCTGCGGAAATCCACGCCCGCTACGGCGGCGACTACACCTTCTGGTTCGAGGTGGCGCCAGGCGTCAACACCTACGACATCGAACTCAAGGCCGATCCCTTGAAGAAGACGCCCGCCAAGTGATCGTGATCGCACGCCGGCGGGCCTAGCCCCTCTCGGCTCCCTTTCTCAGTCTGTCAGGTCGCCGCTCCAGCCAATCCAGACCGCGGCCTACGCCCTTTGCGGATGCAGCCGCGGCTGTCCGCCGAGCGCCACCCGATTGATGGCCGCCAGAAAAGCCTTGGCAGAGGCCTCGAGCGAATCGGTGGAGACGCCGCGGCCGCGATGCTGCTGGATCGTGCCGCCCGTCCCCGCGGCCTCGAGTTCCACCGTCACCTCGGCCTGAGCGTCCTTGCCCACCGTCACCGCCTGCACCCGGAAGTCGCGGCAGGTGGTCTGGATACCGGTGAGCCTCTCGATCGCCAGGAAGATGCCGTCGATCGGGCCGTCGCCCGCCGTCACCGTCACGCTCCGCGGCTGGCCGTTGTGCAGCACCCGCAGCTCCACGGTGGGCGCCGAGCCGCTCGCGCAGGAGAGCGTGTAGCCGGCGAAGGCGAACTCCTCCGGCAGCGTCGCGAACTGCTGCTCACAGAGGGCCGCGATGTCGCCGTCGTAGATCTCCTTCTTCCGGTCGGCCAGCTCCTTGAACCGCTCGAATACCGTCTGGAGCTGCTCCGGGCCGAGCTTGTAACCGAGCGCCTGCGCCCGGTCGGCGAGCGCGGCGCGGCCGCTGTGCTTGCCGAGCACCAGATCCGTCCGCTCGAGCCCCACGTCCTCCGGTCGCATGATCTCGTAGGTGCGCCGCTCCTTGAGCATGCCGTCCTGATGGATGCCGGCCTCGTGGGCGAAGGCGTTACGGCCCACGATCGCCTTGTTACGGGGCACCTGGATGCCGGTGATGTTGGCCACGAGCCGGCTCGTGGGCACGAGCCGCTGCGTGACGACGCCGGTGTCGACGCCGAAGTAATCGCCGCGGGTCTTCAAGGCCATCACGACCTCCTCGAGCGAGCAGTTGCCCGCCCGTTCGCCGATGCCGTTGATCGTGCACTCGACCTGCCCGGCCCCGGCCTCGACGGCCGCCAGGCTGTTGGCGACGGCGAGGCCCAGGTCATCGTGGCAGTGGACGCTGATCACGGCCCGGTCGATGTTGGGCACGCGCTCGCGCAGGCTCTTGATGACGTGGTGCATCTGCGACGGCGTCGCATAGCCCACCGTATCGGGGATGTTGACGGTCGTCGCGCCGGCGGCGATGACCGCCTCCACCACGCGGCAGAGGAAGTCGATCTCGGTCCGCGCGGCGTCCTCGGGGGAAAACTCGATGTCGTCGCAGAGGTTGCGGGCCCGGCGCACGCCGGCCACGGCCCGCGCGAGCACCTCCTCCTCGTTCATCCGGAGCTTGAACTCGCGGTGGATCGAGCTCGTCGCCAGGAAGACGTGGATCCGCGGCCGCGCCGCTGCCTGGAGCGCCTCCCAGGCCCGGTCGATGTCCGCGTCGTTGCACCGCGCGAGGCCGCAGACGGTTGCCGCCGACACCGCCCGGGCGATGTCGCCGACGCTCGCGAAGTCGCCCGGCGAGGCGATCGGAAAGCCGGCTTCGATGATGTCGACCCCGAGCGCCACGAGCGCCTGGGCGATCTCCAGCTTCTCGGTGAGATTCATGCTCGCCCCGGGCGACTGCTCGCCGTCGCGGAGCGTGGTGTCGAAGATGCGGATCGTGCGGGCGTGGGTCATCGCGTCTGGGCAGCCGTCACGGGGAGGGGGGAGATCACGGGAGAGGAAGCGTCGCGACGATGTCGCGGGGGCGACCGGTGGTCGCGACGGCCGCCGCTATCGTACCCGGTTTCGCGCCGCTGCGCTCGTCAGGCGGGACGGCGCCGGTGTAGATTGACGACCGCGTCCCCAGCGGTGCAAGCGACCGTTCCACCACCGTCTCGAGTCACGAGCAGCCCGGTTCGTCATGTCCACAACCGTCCCCAGAGAGCCGGCCCCCGCCTCGGGGCATCCGCCGACGGCCTCCGCTCATGAGGGACAGATCCGGCCCCATCCACCGCGGCGGCCGTTGCGGCTGCCCCGCGGCCTCGCGGGCGTGGTCTTTCTCCTGGCCGGAGCCGCGGCCTGGTGGTGGCTCGCGACCCACCACTTCACGAGCCAGTCGCCCCATGACGACGAGGCGACTGCGGACCGCGAGGCCGCGGACCGCACGGGCGGCGGACCGGCGGCCCGACAGCCGGCCGAGGCGATCGTCGTCCTGCCGCCGGAGGCCCGCGCGGCCGCCGGCATCGAACTGGCGCCGGTCGAATCGCGGCTGCTGCGGGATCAGCTGACCGTGCCCGGACGGATCGACTATGACGCCCGCCGCCGACTCGACTACGCCTCGCCGGTCGACGGCATCGTGTCGCGGGTCCTCGTGCAGGTGCGGCAGAAGGTCGTCAAGGGAGATCCCCTCGCAGAACTCTCGAGCCCCGACGTCGGCGCGGCCCGCGACGAGGTGCGACGGCGCGAGGACGACCGCCGCATCGAGCAGAAGGCGGCCGACTGGGCGACCACCATCGCCGACAATGTCGAGGCGTTGCTCGACGCGCTCGCCTCGCATCCGCCGCTGGCGGACGTGGAGCGGCAGTTCGAACAGCGAATCCTCGGCGCCTACCGGGAAAAGATCCTGGGCAGCTACTCGCGACTGATCTTCGTCGAGAAGGTGAGCGCCGGCACCAAGTCGCTCGGGGAAGGGGGGGTGCTTTCGGGTCGCATCGTCGAAGAGCGGGCGAGCAACCTGGAGGTCGCCAAGGCCAACTTCATCGCCGCCTGCGAGGAGGCCCGGTTCCTGACGCGGCAAGACCGCTCCCGGGCCCGGGCGGCGCTCGAGCAGGCGGAGCGTCTCGTGCAGATCTCCCGTGAGAATCTCCGCACGCTCGTCGGCAGACGGCTGGAGGCGAGCCCCGATACCGACGAGACCGAGAGCCCGGGCGACACGGGATCGCTCAGCTCGCTCATCCTGCGGACGCCGTTCGACGGGATCGTCGAGGACGTCTTCATCACCCGGGGCGAGCGGGCCCGGGCGGGCGACCGCCTGTTCGTCGTGGCCGACACGACGGTGCTCTGGGTGCGGGCGCAGATTCACGAGCGGCAGTGGACCGCCGTCGAGGTGGGCGAGGGACAAGCCGTGCGGGTGGTGGTGCCGGGCGCGGACACCCACGAGGCGACGGCGGTCGTCAACCATGTCGGCGCCACCGTCGAAGCCGAGTCGCGGAGCGTGCCGCTCGTGGCCGAGCTCACCAACGTCGACGCCCACTTCAAGCCGGGGATGTTCGTCTGGGTCGACCTGCCGCAGGGCAAGCCCCGCGACGTCCTCGCCGTGCCGGCAGCCGCCGTGATGCGGCACGAGGGCAAGGCGTTCGTGTTCGTGCCGGTGGGGGAGGCCGTCCTCACGCCCACGGGCGACGCGCGGTTCCGCAGGGTCGACGTGACGACCGGGATCAGCGACGGCGAGGCCGTCGAGGTCACCGGCGGACTGAGGGCGGGCGACCAGGTCGTGGCCCGGGGGGCGTTCGTCTTGAAGAGTGAGCTGCTCCTGGAACAGGAAGCGGACTGAGGCCGGCGGCCTCACGGCCCGCGCTGGCCGCCCGCAGTGGGAGTCGGTCGATGCTGTCAGGTCTCATCGAGTGGTCGCTGGGCAACCGCCCGCTCGTGATCGCACTGTTCGTGCTGCTGTCCCTCGGCGGCCTCTATGCCGCCACCCAGGTGCCGGTCGACGCGGTGCCCGACCTCGTCAACATCCAGGTGCAGGTGGTGACGGAGGCGGGCACGCTCCCGCCCCTGGAGGTGGAGCGGGCGGTCACCTACCCCGTCGAGCTGGCGATGAGCGGGCTGCCCGATGTCGAGGAGATCCGCAGCATCTCGCGGCTCGGCATCTCGCTCGTGACGGTCGTCTTCCGCGAGGGGACCGACATCTACCTGGCCCGCCAGCTCGTCGCGGAGCGGCTCCCCGAGGCGAAGGGCCGGATCACGCTCCCCGAGGCCGATCCCAAGCTCGGCACGCTCAGCACGGCGCTCGGCGAGATCCTGCAGTTCGAGGTCCGCGGGCGGGGCCACAGCCTGATGGACCTGCGGAGCATCCTCGAATGGGAGATCGCGCCGGCGATGCGGGAGGTGTCGGGGGTCACCGACATCAACAGCCACGGCGGCTACGCCAAGAGCTACGAGGTCCGCGTCGATCCCGACCGCATGGCGGCGCAGGGCATCACGCTCGGCGAGGTGCTCGGGGCGCTCGAGCGGAACAACGTCAGCACCGGTGGCGGGTACATCGTCAAGAATGGCGAGCAGCGGTTCATCCGCGGTCAGGCGCTCCTGCCCGACGCCGACGCGATCGAGCAGGTGGTGGTCCGCAGCCCGCCGGGAGGGGTGCCGGTGCTCGTCCGCAACATCGGCGACGTGGCGATCGCGCCGCTGGTGCGGCAGGGGGCCGCCACCCGCGACGGCCGGGGCGAGGTCGTCACGGGCATGGTCATGATGGTCCGCGGGGAGAACAGTCGGCGCGTCGTGACCGCCGCCAAGGAGCGACTCGCCGAGATCCGCGGCACACTCCCCCCCGGGGTCGACATCGACATCGTCTACGACCGCTCCGACCTGATCGCGCGGACGCTCGACACGGTGCTCCACAACCTCGCCGAGGGCGGACTCTTGGTGATCGGCGTGCTGCTTGTCCTGCTCGGAAACGTCCGGGCCGGGCTCATCGTCTCGCTGGCGATCCCGCTCTCCATGCTCGTCGCGGCCAACCTCATGTGGGCGACGGGCATCTCAGCGAGCCTCATGAGCCTCGGTGCCATCGACTTCGGGCTGGTCGTCGACAGCTCGGTGATCATGGTGGAAAACTGCGTCCGCCGCCTCGGGCTGGCACCGGCGACGCAGTCGAAGCTGGACGTCGTCCGCGACGCGGCGATCGAGGTCCGCGGGCCCACGATGTTCGGCGAGCTGATCATCGCGATCGTCTACCTGCCGATCCTCTTCCTCGAGGGGACGGAGGGCAAGCTCTTCCGGCCGATGGCGCTGACGGTGCTCTTCGCACTGGCAGGCTCGCTCGTGATCTCGCTGACGCTCATGCCGGTGCTGGCGGCCACCGTGCTCTCCCGTGAGGAAGAGCACGAGCCGCTGATCATGCGGCTCTTCCACCGGGCATACCGGCCGCTGGCGCGGCTCGTCGTCCACCATCCCGTGCTCACGGCCCTGGCCGCCGCCGGTCTCGTCGCGGCCAGCATCCCGATCGCGGTCAACTTGGGCGCCGAGTTCATGCCGCGGCTCGACGAGGGGGATCTCTTGATCGAGGTGGTCCGGCTGCCGAGCGCGACGCTCGAGGACTCCGTGCCGATCACGACCCGCATCGAGAACACGCTGCGAGAGTTTCCCGAGGTGCGGACGGTGTTCTGCAAGACGGGACGGCCGGAGATCGCCAACGACATCATGGGCGTCCAGCAGACCGACGTCTGGGTGATGCTCGAGCCGCACGCGGAGTGGCCGGTGGGCGTCACCCGCGATCAGCTCGTCGAGCGGATGTCGGCGGCCCTGTCGGCGGCGGTTCCGGGGGCGAACTTCGGCTTCAGCCAGCCGATCGAGATGCGGGTCGACGAGTTGGTGGCAGGCGTCAAGGCCGACGTGGCGGTACTCGTCTACGGCGACGATCTCGTCAGGCTCGGCGGCCTCGGCAAGCAGATCGAGGGGGTGCTCCGCGGCATCCGCGGTGCGGCCGACGTGCGGGCCGACTGGCAGGCCGACGTGCCCACCATGCAGATCGACGCCCGCCCCGACCAGCTCGCCCGCCACGCCATCGACGGCATCGAGGTGATGCGGACGGTATCGGCGATGGGCGGCATCCAGACCGGCGTGATCTACGAGGGCCGGCCACGGTATCCGCTGGTGGTCAGGTTTCCACCGGAGTGGCGGGAGAACACGGAGCGGGTCCAGCAGATCCCGGTCGGCGCCGCCGGCAGCAGGCCGGTGCCGCTGGGCGAGCTGGCCGACATCCGCACGGTGGAGAGCCCGCCGTCGATCGAGCATGAGAACGCCCGTCGGCGGACGTTCGTCTCGGCGAATGTCCGCGGCCGCGACGTCGCCAGCTTCGTGCAGGAGGCCCAGGCCGCGATCGCGACGCAGGTGAGCCTGCCGACCGGCTACACGCTCCGCTGGGGGGGCGATTTCGAGAACCTTCTGTCGGCCAGCCGGCGGCTCATGCTGATCACGCCGCTGGTGCTGGGGCTGATCGCGATGCTGCTCTACACGAGCTTCAAGTCGCTGCGCCTGGCCTCGCTCATCTTCTGCGCGGTGCCGGTGGCGGCCTCCGGCGGCATCCTCGCGCTGGCCCTCCGCGGCATGCCCTTCTCGATCGCGGCCGGCGTCGGCTTCGTGGCGCTCTTCGGCGTGGCGGTGCTCAACGGCCTGGTCTGGGTGGCGGGCGCCGAGCATGCGCGGCAGGGCGGCCTCTCCCCCCGCGAGGCGGCGATCGAGACCGCCGACGTGCGGATTCGTCCGGTGCTCATGACGGCGCTCGTCGCGAGCCTGGGATTCCTGCCGATGGCGCTGGCCACCAGCTCCGGGGCTGAAATCCAGCGGCCTCTGGCGACCGTCGTGATCGGCGGTATCGTCACGTCCACACTCCTGACCGCCTTCGTGGTGCCGGCCATTTACCCATGGTTCGCACCGCGGTCGCGGCCGGGCGAGCCCGCCGGCGCGTGAGCCGCCGGGGCCCCGCGTCGCTTCGCCCGCCCTCAACCCCTGACGAGGCCTTCGATGACGCTCCGCGAATTTCAGCGACTCATCCGCGCCATGTATCATGAGAAAGACGCGGCGCGGGGCGTGGAAGGGACGTTCATGTGGCTGACCGAGGAGATCGGCGAACTCGCCACGGCGCTCCGCAGCGGCACGCACGAGGAACGGTCGCTCGAGTTCGCCGACGTGCTGGCCTGGCTCGCCACCATCGCCAACGTGGTCGATGTCGACCTCGAAGACGCCGTGGCCCGCAAATACGGCGGCGGCTGCCCGGGCTGCGGCCGGCTCGAGTGCACCTGCCCCGACGCGGAGAAGCCATGACCGCTTTCGTCCGTGCAGCCCGCTTCGCGGCCCTGTCGCGCCTCCTGACGGCCCTCGCGGCGACGCTCGGCCCGACGGCCGCCGCCGCCGAAGTGCGGGTCGGCTTCGACGGCGTCTACCGGACCGGCTCCTGGACACCGCTCGAGGTCTCGTTTCCCGAGTCGCAACCGCCTGCCGGTGTCGCGGCCTGGGTCGAGGATCCAGACGGCCAGTTCGTCCGGTCGCCGGTGGCGCCCATCGTGACGGGGACGAACGGTCGGCCGGCGGCCCGGCTCGTCGTCCGCTTCGGCAGGCCTGCGGGTCGCGTCGTCCTGGAGGAGGTCACCGCGGGATCGGTCGTAGCCGACCGGAACCTCCTGCCGCTGACGACGCTGCCGCCGCCACTGCCGTCGGCGGAGCAGATCATGCTCGTCCTCGGCGACCTGCCCCCCGCCGACCGGGCGGCTCGGCTCTTGTCGCGCGACGACGGCAGCCGGCCACGGGTGGTCGCCGTCGACCCCGCGCGATCGACGGACGGGGCAGGGGGGAAGGCGTCGCTTGGCCACTCCGCCCGCGACTACGACGGCGCCGACGCGATCATCGCCTCCGGCCGGGCCGCCCTGGCGGCCGACCCGGAGGTGCTCGGCGGTATCGACGACTGGGTGCTCGCCGGGGGACAACTCGTGCTCTGCGCGGGGACGACCGCGGTCGAGATCGACCGCGCCGGCGGAGTCGCAGCCGGCTGGCTGCCGGGCGCCGTGGCCAAGCTCGTGCCGCTCCGGCGGGCCAACGCGCTCGAGACGTTCGCCCGCGCCAGCCGTCCGCTCGACAAGTCGGCCGTGTCCGGTCTGCAGGTGCCGATCTTCCGCGCCGCCCAGGCGCTCTCCGGCACGGTGGAGGCCTTCGAAGGCCGCGGACCCGGCGACATGCCGCTGGTGGTGCGGCGGGCCCATGGGTTCGGCACGATCGTGTGGGCGGGAGTCGATCTCGACAGGCCGCCGTTCCGGGACTGGTCGGGAAGTGATTCGCTGCTCGTCGAGATGCTCCGCGGCCGGCGGGCGGCGCGGGACGCGGGCCGCGCCGGCGAAATGGAGCGGGGATCCTTCGACCTGGCCGCCCAACTGCGGCAGGCGATCGACCAGTTTCCCGGCGTCGCCTCGATCCCGTTCGAGGTCATCGCCGGCCTCGGGCTGCTCTATGTCGTGAGCCTCTATCCGCTCGACTGGTGGCTGGCCGCCGGGCGGGGCAAGAATGCCGCCGGCAGGCTTCGCTCGGCCTCCACCGGCTGGGAGCGGATCGGCTGGGTGTCGCTGCCGCTGCTGGTCGCCGCCGCCAGCTGGTGCGCCTGGTCGGTGGGCCAGCGGTGGAAAGGAACGCAGTGGCGGTCATCCGCCGCCGCACTGGTCGACTTCGACCTGGAGAGCGGCTGCATGCGCGCGGCGGCCTTCGCCGGCCTTTGGTCGCCGGTGAACGAGCGACTCGACGTCGCGGCCGGTCCGGCTCCGGTGCTCGCGACGACGGCCGCTCCGCGCGGCGACGTGAGCTGGTTCGCGGCGGCCGGTCGCGGTATCGGCGGGACCGATGCCCCCGCGGCCCATCCGTCCCTGGCCGCCGGCGACTACAGGTACGACGGTTCGGCGGAACGGCTCGCGGGCCTGCCGATCGCGGCGTCGTCGAGCCGGCTGTTCGAAGCCGAACTCGACGGCCGCGGAGCGAGCCCGGCCGTGGAATCGACGCTCGAGCGGGAAGGGCAGGGCACTCTCACCGGTGCCGTGACGAATCGGCTGCCGTTCGCCCTTCATGACTGCGTCCTCGCGCACGCCGGCTGGCTCTACGAGGTCGGTCGGCTCGGCCCCGGCGAGTCGTTCGCTGCCGGTGCAGGCCGCGGCCCGCGATCGCTGGCCGGCGCGATCACCCGGCGAACGGTGAACAAGGACCGCGACGTGGCGGTGCGGTGGGATCTCACCGAGCGGGATGCGCTGCGGATTCTCGAGGTCGCGGGCTTCCATGCCGCCGCCGGCGGCGCGAGCTACACGGCGGTGGAGTCGGGCAGGCTGGCCCGCTTCGACCTGTCGGCGCTCCTGCCGCTCGACCGCGCGGTGCTCGTCGGCCGCGGACCGTCCCCGGTGGCCTGGACCTGGCGGGCGACATCCGCCTCCGACCCGCCCTCCCCGCCGGCCGACGCGGCCCTGTGGAGGATCGTGATTCCGCTGCCCTCCACCTCCGTCGCGGACGCGGCACATGCCCCGACCGCCCCGCCCCCTCCCGGAATCGCCCCATGATCGAGACGATCGACCTGACGAAGAAATACGGCGACTTCTACGCGCTCGAGTCACTCGACCTCAAGCTCGAGAAGGGGGACCTGTTCGGCTTCATCGGCCCCAACGGCGCCGGCAAGACGACCACGATCCGCATCCTCTCCACGCTTCTGGCGCCGACCTGGGGCGAGGCGTACGTCTGCGGCTATTCGATCTACACCCATCCGCGTGAGATCCGCCGGGCGATCGGCTACATGCCCGACATCTTCGGCGTCTACGACGACATGCGGGTGATCGAATACCTGGAGTTCTTCGCGGCCGCCTACCGGATCGACGGCCCCGAACGCCGGCGCGTGGCGGAGCGGTCGCTGGAGCTCGTCGACCTCGCCTTCAAGCGGGACGAGCTGGTGACGAGCCTGTCCCGCGGCATGACGCAGCGACTCGGCCTGGCCCGCGTCCTCCTCCACGATCCGCAGGTGCTCCTCCTGGACGAACCGGCCAGCGGACTCGACCCACGGGCTCGCATCGAGATGCGGGGCCTTCTCAAGCGACTCCAGGGGCTCGGGAAGACGATCCTCGTCTCGAGCCACATCCTTCCGGAGCTCGCCGACATCTGCAACCGGGTCGGCATCATCGAATACGGGCGGCTCCTCGCGTGCGGCGACGTGCAGGATCTGCTCGCGCAGGTCCGCGGCCGGCCGGTGATCCGCCTGCGCGTGGCCGGCCCGCCCGCGCCGGCGGCCCGGCTGCTGGAAGGGGCGCCGGAGGCGGCGGAGATCGTCGTGCGGGACGGCGAGGTGCTCGTGACACTGGCCACGGGGATCGAAGACCCTTCGCCGCTGGCAGCCCGGCTCGTCGCCGCGGGACAGCGGCTGATCTCGATGCGGGAACAGGAGGTCAATCTGGAGACCGCCTTCCTCGAACTCACCAAAGGCGCGCTGGGCCGTCCCGGACGGCCGACCGCCACAGGTGGCTGAGGCCACGCCGTCGCCAACCGCTTTCCTCAAGCTCTGGGTGCGGATTCCTCTGGAAACAAGGATCAGACACATGCTGTCGCGACGAACATCGGGACATGGCTGGAGTGGCGGCTGGCTCCCTGCGACGACGCTGGCGATGGTGGCCTGGAACTCGTGCAACCGGATCGCGGCGGGCCAGGGGGCGCCGCCGGCGGCCTTGCCCGCCGCCCGGCCGGCCGCGGAGGCCGCCACGCTCGACACGCCTGCGGCCGCACTCGGCTACGCCCTGGGGCTCCGGATCGGCAGCAGGATCGCCACCGACTTCAAGGGACAGGAACCACCCGTCGATCCCGAGGCGCTGGCACGGGGGCTTCGCGACGCGATCCTGGAGGCCCGACCGCAACTGCCGGACGAGCGGATTCGCGGCATCCTCGAGGCCTTCGACGCGCAGATGCGAAAGCGTCAGGAGGCCTTCGGCAAGCGGATGGCGGAGGCAGCCAAGGTGAACCTGGCCAAGGCGGCGGAGTTCGCCCGGGCCAACGCCGGCAAGAAGGGCGTCGTCGCGCTGCCCAGTGGGCTGCAGTACGAGGTGCTGCGGGAGGGATCCGGAACCAGCCCGAAGGCCGGCGACACCGTGGCCGCCCACTACCGTGGCACGCGGCTCAACGGCAGCGAGTTCGATGCGACGGATCCACAGGGCGACCCGGCGATCTTCCCGCTCTCCGATGTCGTGCCGGGCTGGCAGGAGGCGCTCGTGCTCATGAAGCCGGGCGCGAAGTGGCGGGTGTTCGTGCCGCCGCAACTCGGCTACGGCGAGGAGGGTTCGCCGCCGGTGATCGAGCCGAACGAACTGCTCGTCTTCGAGATCGAACTGGTACGAGTGGTGCCGCCGCAGTGAGTGCGGGCGGGCGAGGAGAGGGAGTGAGCATGCGATCCCGGATGCGGTGCAGCCTGGCGGCCGGTTTTGCGGCGATCGCGCCGGCGGTGATCACGGTCCCCGCTGCCGCCGCGCCGCCCGTCGACCGCTACACGGAAGCCCGCGAGCGGATGGTCCGCGATGACCTCGCCGCCGGGGGAATTACCGATCCGCGGGTGCTCGAAAGCATGCGGCTCGTGCCCCGGCACGAGTTCGTCTCGTCGGCCCAGCGGCCCTACGCCTACTTCGACATGGCACTGCCGATCGGCGAGTCGCAGACGATCTCGGGTCCCTTCGTCGTCGCCTACATGACGGAGAAACTCGAGCCGCAGCCGACCGACCGCGTGCTCGAGATCGGCACCGGCAGCGGCTATCAGGCCGCGGTGCTCTCGCCGCTGGTCGGCATGGTCTACTCGATCGAGATCCACCGGCCGCTCGGCGAGAAGGCGGCCCGCACGCTCGCGCGGCTGGGCTACCGGAACGTCGTCACGCAGATCGGCGACGGCTTCCAAGGCTGGGCCGAGCACGCCCCCTTCGACAAGATCATCGTCACCTGCTCCCCCGAAGACATCCCGCGGCCGCTCGTCGAGCAGTTGGCGGAGGGGGGCCGGATGATCATCCCCGTCGGCGAGCGGTACGACCAGACGCTCGTGCTCCTCTCCAAGCGGCAGGGAGAGATGGTGCGGGAGTCGCTGGTGCCGAGCCTGTTCGTGCCGATGACGGGCGCGGCCGAATCGGCCCGCCGGGTCCAGCCCGACGGCACGAGGCCCGTGCTGAGCAACGGCGGCTTCGAGGAATGGCTGCCCGACACGGACGTGCCCGCGGCCTGGTACTACGGCAGGCAGATGCGCGGGCTCTCCGGTGCCGACGCCGCCGAGGGCAAGCGCTGGGTGCGGCTCGAAAACGCGCAGCCGGGGCGGCCCGCGCACCTCTTCCAGGGGTTTCCCGTCGACGGCCGCGCGGTCGGCAGGGTCGGGTTCGCCCTGCGCGTCCGTGGCGAGAGCATCGTGGCCGGGCCCGGGCCGGAGGATCTGCCCGGCCTCCTCGTCCGGTTTTTTAATGCGGAGCGGTCCCGGTCGCTCCAGGTCCGTGCCGGTTCCTGGCCCCGCGGGGGCGGCTGGCAACGGGCGGAGGGGTCCGCGGCCGTGCCGGCCTGGGCCCGCGAGGCGATCGTTCAAATCGGGTTGTTCGGGGCGACCGGGGTGCTCGATATCGACGCCGTCGAGGTGACAGCCACGGCCCGCTGAGAGCCCCCGGGCCGGTCGGGCGGGCTGCAGCGGTTATCCGGCCCGCAAACAAGGGCCTCGCTCCCCCATAAAACAGCCCCCGGGAAAGCCTTACCGAGAGCCGCACCTCTTCCCCAGGCTGCTTGATTTGCCTGATCGGCAAACTATCCTTGCTCCGTGCCGGCTGGGTTTGAGCGTTCGCTTTCCACACATTCCACGGAGCGTGATAGAGATGTTGGTCAATCGTCGGTGGTTGCGGGTGGCTGGAGTTGTCACTTTTGTCGCGGTCGCGGCGACGGCCTGCGACGCCGATGCCGGTTGGCATCATCGCTATCGCGGCTACGGCAGTTCGGGCGGTTCGTCCGGCGGCAGCTCGGGCGGTTCGTCCGGCGGCAGCTCGGGCGGTTCGTCCGGTGGCAGCTCGGGCGGCTACTCCTCGTACGGCTCTTCGGGCGGCAGCTCGGGCGGGTCTTCGGGCGGTTCTTATGGCTCGTCGGGCGGTAGCTACGGCTCCTCTGGGGGCTCGCACGGCAGCTGGGGCAGCCACCATGCCGCCAAGGTGGCGCGGCGCGCCTACCGTCACTCGCTCCACGGCTCGTCCGGTGGCTCGTCGGGTGGCTCGTCGGGTGGCTCCTATGGCTCCTCCGGCGGCTCGTATGTCTCGAGCGGCTCGTACGGCGGTGGCTCGTACGGCGGCTCTTATGGCGGCGTCTCCGTGCCCGCCGGCGTCGGCTACACCAGCGGTTACTCGACCGACCCGGTCGAAGCCTATCGCGTGATCGGCGAGCAGCCGTCGGTGACCGGTGGCGAGATCATCGAGACTCCGCGGTCGGCGACGGCCATTTCGGGTGACACCACCACGAGCCTCGTGCCCGCCGACGGGGCGCTGATCGCGGTGGAGGTTCCCGCCGACGCGACGATCCACGTCAACGGAGCGAAGACCTCGGCGACCGGCACCCTCCGCCGTTACGTCTCCCGAGGGCTTGTGGCCGGGAAGCGGTATGAGTTCTCGGTGAAGATGTCGGTCGAACGCGACGGCAAGGTCAGCGAGCAGACCAAGACGGTCACGCTCGTCGCCGGCGATAGTTCGAATGTGTCCTTCAAGGCGGACGCCGCCCCGAAGACCAGCCTGACCCTCCATGTGCCGGCCGATGCCAAGGTCTGGCTTGCCGGCAACGCGACCACGTCGGCCGGCTCGACGCGGCAGTTCGAGACCACGACGCTGCCCGCCGGGCAGACGTGGAAGAACTACGAGATCCGCGTCGTGACCGTCGTCGACGGCCGTGAACAGGCGGTCTCGAAGACGATCGACCTGGCCGCCGGCCAGACGCTCGAACTGTCCCTCGATCCGGTCGCCCAGCGGACCGCCGCGACCGACGCCACGGCGTCGGTCCGGTAAGCCCTGGTCCGAGACCGTCCGGTTTCCACACGCGCTCCCGCGCGGCCCATGGGCCGCGCGGGAGCTTTGTGTTTGAGGGGGCACCACCTTCCGCCGCCTGCCGCGGCGGCGCAGGCCTCCCACTCCGCACATCCGGTCGCCAGAGGGCCCGGGAACCGGACGGCGGCGACCGGAGACGAAGAAGGGGATTATGGATCGCTCCACTTCACCGTCGCCGCGCTCGCCCTGGCCGCCGGCCGTCCGCGGCCTGGCTTCTGCGGCCATCGTCGCCTACCTGGCGGCCGTGATCGTGCCGCCATTGGCCGGCCCGCCCCCGGCAAGCGACCTGGCGCGGGCCGCCCTCCAACCCCTGCGGCCGCTCGTGGGCGTGCTGTCCCTGGGACACGGCTACCGGTTCTTCGCGCCCAATCCCGGCCCCGGCCACTCGATCCGCTGGTCGATGCGACTGCCGGACGCCTCCGAACGCACGGGCGTCCTGCCCGACCCGGAGCATGACCGCCCCCGGCTTCTCTACCACCGCCGTTTCATGATCAGCGAGAAGATCGCCGCACTCGTGCCGCCCGCCGACGCCCCCGAGGAGATGCGGCGGGAAGCGCGCCGGGAATGGCAGCCGCTCGTGAAGGACGTCGCCGGCCAACTGCTTCGGCGGCATGACGGGAGCGAGGTGACGCTGACATTGATCGAGCACTACCTGCCGACTCCGGAGGAATCGCTGCGGGCGGAGCAGGGGACCGACATGATCGTGCCGCTCGGCACCTACGGACTCGCCGGGGGCGCTCCGCCATGAGCGACCGGGTGACACTCGACGGCACGGCCCTCGGAGTCGGCACTCCGGCGCCGGTCTCGCGCGCCCACGCGGCGGCGGGGCAGGGGGGCGGGATGGCCGCATGGCTCGGCGGGTGGACCAGCGCCTGGAACACCTTCTGGTTCACGCCCGCCGACCCGCTGCCGCTGGCGGTGATCCGCATCTGCACCGGACTGCTGTTCACCTGGGCCAGCCTCGTCTGGCTGCTCGACGCCGACGCCTTCTTCGGCGTCGACGGCTGGCAGCGGCCGGAAAACGTCTGGCGGATGAACGATCAGCCCTGGCAGTGGAGCTGGTATTTCGTCTCCGGCTCGCCGCAAGTGGTCCGTTTCCTGGCACTGGCCGGCGTCGGGGCCGGTCTCTTGCTCACGCTCGGGATCGCCACGCCGCTGGCGGCGGTCGTGGCACTCCTGTCATGCATCAGCGCCGTGAATCGCGCCCCGCTCAACGTCTTCGGTCTCGACGACACGCTCGGCATGCTGTTGGTCGGCGTGGCGGTCGGCCCGTCGGCCGCGCGGCTCTCGATCGACAGGCTGCTCGCGCCCGACGTGCAGGCGGGCCGACCGTCGGTGCTCGCGAACGTGGCTCTGCGGCTGATCCAGATCCATCTCTGCGTGGTCTATTTCTTCTCCGGGTGCGGCAAGCTGCTGGGGGCGAGTTGGTGGGAGGGGACGGCGCTCTGGGGGGCCGCGGCCAACGTGCAATACCGCACGCTCGACCTGACCTTCCTCGCAGACCACCCGCTCCTCACCAACGCCCTGACACTGTCCACGCTCTGGTGGGAGGTGGCCTACGCGGCTCTGGTCTGGCCGCGGCTCACGCGGCCGCTGGCGCTGGCCATGGCCGTGCCGGTGCACCTGGGCATCGGGCTGGCGATGGGGATGATGGAGTTCGGGCTCGCCATGATCACGGCCAACATGGCGTTCCTGCCCGCGGCGGCATTTCGCCGGCTCTCGCCACGATCCCTGTCGTCGCCGCCACGGCAGTCCGCACAGCCATGACCGACGGCGGCGCACCCACCCGCACGATCCGGCTCACGCTCGCGTACGAGGGCACGCGGTACTCGGGCTGGCAGGCCCAGCCGGGGCGGGCGACGGTGCAGGGGGTGTTGGCCGCCGCGATCCGGGGGGTGACGGGGGAGACGATCGAGCCCCGGGGCTCGAGCCGCACCGATGCCGGCGTGCATGCCCTGGGGCAGGTCGTCGCCTTCCGCACCACGAGCCCGCTGGAGCCGGCCGTCTGGGCGCGGGCCCTGAATGCCAAACTGCCCGCGGACGTCAGCGTGATCGCCGCGGCCGCGGCCACGGACGATTTCGACCCCGTCGGGGCGGCGGTGCGTAAGACCTACCGGTATCGGATCCACGATGCCCCCTGGCGGCCGGTCCTGCAACGGCACCTCGTCTGGCGCTGGAAGTCCCGTCTCGACGTTGCCGCGATGCAGGCGGCCGCCGCGCACCTCGTGGGAGAACACGACTTCACGAGTTTCGAAACCACCCCGTCGACCCGTCGCTCGAAGGTGCGGACCATCCACGTCGCGGACGTTTTCCGGCACTCCGGGTACGATGACGCCGCCGGTGCCGAGGTCTGGTTCGAGGTCGTCGGCAGCGGATTCCTTTACAACATGGTGCGGATCATCACGGGCTCCCTCGTGATGGTCGGCTGCGGCAAGCGGTCGCCGGAGTGGATCCGTGACGTGATCGCGGCTCGCCATCGACCCGCGGCCGGGCCGACCGCGCCCCCCCAAGGACTCGTGCTCGTGTCGATCGACCTGGCGGCCGCAGCGGTCGCCCCGGACGCTGCCGATTCAGTCGCCCCCGACGCCCATTCATGCGACGCATCCCCGAACAGCTCGGAAGCTTGACGCTCGGCAGGCAGATCGGCCTCGGCCGTCATTGCCAGGTCTGGGACGCGCTCGACAGGCCCACCGGGCGGCGGGTGGCCGCGAAGGTGCTCGTGCCCGAGATGGCCGGCGACGCGAGCCAGCGGCGACTCCTGCGGCACGAGGCGGCAGTCGGCCGTGGCCTCGACCATCCGGCGATCATCCGCATCGACCGCTATACCGAGGCGGGCGGACTGCCGCACCTCGTGATGGAGCTTTATCCCCATCCGAGCCTGCGGAAGCAGATCGCCGGAGGCGTCGACGCGATCGCGGCCCGACTGCATCGCATCGTCACGCAGGTCGCCTGGGCGCTCGACCACATGCACGGCCGTGGCTGGGTGCATCGGGACGTGAAGCCGGAGAATGTGCTGGCCTCGCCCGAAGGCGAAGTGAAGCTGATCGACCTGGCCATCGCCGCCCGGCCCCCGGGCATGCTTGGCCGGCTCCTGGCGCGGCGGGCCACGGCCCAGGGGTCGCCCAGCTACATCGCGCCGGAGCAGCTCCGCGGCCTGCCGGCGGACCCGCGTTCCGACATCTACTCGCTCGGCTGCATGCTCTTCGAGCTGATCGCCGGCACGCCGCCGTACACCGCCTCGACCACCGAAGACCTCTACAACAAGCATCTCTCGGCGACGCCGCCGGCCGTGGAGGCCTTCAATCGCAACGCCACCACGAGCGTCTCCAAGCTCATCCGCACGATGCTCGCGAAGCGGCCGGCCGACCGCCCGGCCACGATGCGCGACGTCGTGCAGCAGATCGGGGCGATCAAGTTCCTGACCCGCGTGCCGGGCTGAGCGAGGCGGCTGAACCGGCACGGAAACGCGAATTGACGCGGGGGCCGCGGGCCGGGGACAATCCTGCCGGCGCCCGGAATCGGGAGGCCTGTTTCGTCCCCTCGCGAGGCCATCGGATGTCGTCAGGACTGCATCGGCTGCCGCTGGAGCTGCCCATCTACGAGATCGAGGACCGCATCTCCCAACTGGAGGCCGCCCCCGTGGGCGGCCAGGAACAAGAGGAGCTGCGGCGGCTCAAGCGGGAACTCGTCGAGGTGCAAAAGGCGGTCTTCGGCAGTCTCGACCCGTGGCAGACGGTCGAGGTGGCCCGCCATCCGAACCGGCCGAAGACCAGCGACTACCTCGGCATGGTGTTCGACGAGTTCGTCGAGCTCCATGGCGACAAGGCGTTCGGCGACGATCCCGCCATGCTGACGGGCTTCGCGAAGCTCGAGCAGCACAAGGTGCTGGTGGTCGGCCATCAGAAAGGCAAGACGCTCGCCGAGCGGCAGGCCTGTCACTTCGGTTGCGCCCATCCCGAGGGCTATCGCAAGGCGATGGGCAAGATGCGGCTGGCCGCGAAGTACGGGCTGCCGGTGATCTGCCTGATCGACACGCCCGGCGCCTACCCGGGCATCGGCGCCGAGGAACGCGGCCAGGCCCAGGTGATCGCCGAGAGCATGTTCATGATGGCGACGCTGCCGGTGCCGATCCTGTGCGTGGTGATCGGCGAGGGTGGTTCCGGCGGGGCGCTCGGCATCGGGGTCGGCGACCGGGTGGCGGTGCTCGAGCATGCCTACTACAGCGTGATCAGCCCGGAGGGCTGCGCCGGCATCCTCTGGAAGAGCGTGGAGTTCAAGGCGCAGGCGGCGCGGGCGCTGCGGTTCCGGTCTCACGATCTCAAGGAGTTCGGCGTGATCGACGCCGTGATCGAGGAGCCGGCCGGCGGCGCCCACCGGCATCCGCGGCAGATGGCCACGCGGCTGAAGACCTGGCTGGTGCGGTCGCTGCGAAGCCTGGTGGATCAGCCGATCGACCAGCTCGTCGACGCCCGCTACGAGAAGTTCCGCCGGATGGGGGTCTTCTTGGAAGAAGCGGCGTCCTAGGCCTGGAGGGCCGGGTCAGCACCAGCCGGCAGATGCCCGCCAAGGCAAGGTCGGCACGACGCCGACGCTTGCCGTGAAACCAGTTCCGCCGGATGGGGGTCTTCTTGGAAGAAGCGGCGTCCTAGGCCTGGAGGGCCGGGTCAGCACCAGCCGGCGGATGCCCGCCAAGGCAAGGTCGGCACGATGCCGACGCTTGCCGTGAAACCAGTTCCGCCGGATGGGGGTCTTCTTGGAAGAAGCGGCGTCCTAGGCCGGTCCAGAGACGCCGCGGATTCGACAGGTTGAAAAACATTCGGTTCGGGGCTGCCCGTGCCCCGAAAGCCGGCGTTGCTGACAAGCGAAGGCAGGATGCCGAAGGGCAGTCAGCATCGAGTGAGCGGAGCCCAGGATGGGCGCAGCGAACGTCCGGCGACGGGGCACGGGCAGCCCCGAGCCTGCGCACCGCAGCGGGTCGATTCCATGGTCTCAAGAGAAGCCGTCAGCCACGAGAGACGCTTTCGGCCGGGAAACCAGCCCCCTCCCCAACGTCCGATAATGTCTCTTATGTCCGTTTTCGGCACTCCGCCCTGGCGATTGTTTGGCCGCTGATTTCCCGCACCGAACCGCCCTCCTCCCCCGGCCAGACTGTGGAACAAGTCTGCCTGAGCCTGCCTGAGCGAGGATGCGAGGAATGACTGGATCCACGGCCGGTTAGCGGCGTGGCAAGGGCGACTGCGCACCCATCGGATACTGCTGCGGCGCGGGCTGCGGCGCGAACCGCGACGCCCCGAAGGGCTGCTGCTGTGGAGGAGCCGCCGGGGTCGCATACCGATCCGGCTGCGCGAAGCTGCTCGCCGCCGGGCTCGCCACGGCTGGCGCATACCGCGGGGCCGGAGCCGCCGGCGCAGGAGCCGCCGTCCGGGGCACGAACCAGGCGCTGCCGGGCGGAAGGCTGCCGCCGGCCTGCACCGCCCCCTGCCCCGCCTGGCCCCCCTGCTCCGCACCGGCCCAGGCCGCGGCCGAGGAGACGCCCTCGAAGATCGCCTGGAGGGCAGACGGCGGTTGGCCTGACTGGCCAAACACCGGGGCCGGCTGCAAGGCGGCAGCGGGCCCGCCGGCCGGCTGGGACAGTTGCCGCTCAAACTGCTTCACGAACGGATCGACCGTGTCATGAATCTCCTTGGGCAGGTAGGTGTCGGCGCGCACGATCAGTTCCGCCACAAGGCGGCCGCTGCGACTGGTCACGATCTGCTGTCGGTAGGCCGGTGCCAGTGTGACGCTGAAGAACGTGATGACGACGCAGAGCAGCACGCCCTTGGCCAGCCCCAGGAGCAGCCCGAGCTGATGGTCGAACGCCGACAGGTGAACGGCATTGATGGCCCCGGAAATCAGCCGAAAGACGAGCCAGACCGCCAGCGACGTGCCGACATAGACGGCGAGCATCGCCGCGAAACGATTCCAGGGCGCCTGGTTGCCGAAGGATGGGGCGAGTTGCCCGCCGAACCGGAAGGCCGCGTAGGAACTGGCGACGATGCCGGCAATCCAGGCCAACTGCCAGACCATGCCCTTGAAGTACCCGAGCAGCGCGGCCGCGGCCAGGATGCCCAGCATGACGAGGTCGTAGCCTTCGAGCGTCACTCGAGCCTCCGGCAAACTGCGGGTGCGGCCGGTCTGCTGCGTGCTTCCGGCCGAGGGCCGCGGAGTCTAGGGAGTCCCCCGACCGCCGGCGAAGAGCAAACCTGCGCTCCTGCAGCGCCAACCGACGTTGCCCGCCGAAATGACCGGCGATCGGCACAACCCGGCCCATGACCAAGACCAGAAAAACACCCCATGCGACCCAATCAACGCACGGAACACAAACCACCCAGAACATTCATGATCCCCACCTTAACCAAGCGAAACACCCATCAAACGCAGCAGTGAAAATAGGCAGCCTGGGTTACCGATGACGGATTCCGTCGCGGGGCAGTGCAGGGGACGGCGCGACCAGGCGGGCGAGGCTGAATCTCTAAACGTGGCAGGCCTCGGGCTGTCGATAGACCCCGAAAGGAGTGTCTCGCGGCTCGTCATGGATGGCGGCCGTGCTGGCATGGCGTGCGCGTGCGGTCGCTCCCACGGGCAGGCAGGCAGGACTTTGGCGAGGGATCGCAGTGCCCGGGTTTCAGGCGCACATCACCGGATCGTCCATCGTGGGTGCCGGCTACGCGGCCGCCGCCTGGTACGTGGGCGGCATGCCGCCGGTCACCTGTCTGCTTGGTGGCACGCTCTGCGCCCTGGCGGGCATGATGCCCGACCTCGACAACGGCTCCGATGGCCCGATGCAGGAGAGCATCGGGGTGGCCGCGGCGATCGTGCCGATCATGCTGCTGCCGCGGTTCCAGCAGTGGGGCCTGCCGATGGAGGCGATCATCCTGGTCGGCGCCGTGATCTTCGCGGTGATCCGCTTCGGCATCGCGTGGCTGCTCGAGCACTACTCGGCCCACCGCGGCATGTTCCACAGCCTGCCGGCCGCCGCCATCGCCGGCCAACTCACCTTCCTGGCGTTCCTCCATGAGGACCCGATGCGGCGCTACTTCGTCGCGGGAGGTGTCTTTCTCGGCTTTCTGTCGCACCTCGTGCTCGACGAAATCTGGAGCGTGCGACTCGGCCTGTTCGGCAGTCGCGTGAAGAAGGCGTTTGGCACGGCGATGAAGTTCCATGGGCCGGTGCTCTGGTCCAACATCGTCACCTACGTGCTGGCCGTGGCCCTGGGCCTCCTCGCCGCGGGCGATGCCGCTCGGACGGAACGGCTGTCGACGGTGCGGCAGCAGATGGAACAGGCAGCGCGGTATTACCCGGGCATGCAGGCCCCCGGCAACACCTCCTACCGCCGGTGACGCCGGGCCCGGGCGGCACACGCGGCTCGCGGCACTTGCCCGGCGGCTGAAATGCCGGGATCATGGACGGCTTCCGTCCCCGCCGCAGCACCAAGGATCCCCATGGAAGCACTCGTGGCCGCCGCCGAAACAGGAACGCTCACCCTGTCGACGCTGGCGCTCCAACTGGCGGTGGTCGCGGCGGCCGCCTACGCCGGCGGCTCGTCGATGTCCTTTCTCGCGCTCGGGCATCGCCTGACGCAGGTGCTCCTGTCGCTCACCAGCGGCGTGCTCCTGGGCGTCGGCCTGCTGCATCTGCTGCCCCACGCCTTCCTCGAACTCGGCCACGACATCGATGCCACGATGGGCTGGGTGCTGGGCGGGTTCTTCCTGATGTTTCTCCTCGAGCGGGCGTTCCACGGCCACGCCCACCACACGGCCGACGGCGGCCCGGACTGCGGCCATGACCACGGGGACCACCATGGGCATGCCGCCGACCACGCGCACTCCGACCATTCCCGCTCGGCATCCCCGTCAGCCGCCGGCAAGTGGGCTTGGTGCGGCGCGTTCGCCGGGCTCGCCCTCCACAGCCTCGCCGACGGCGCGGCGCTCGCCGCGTCGGTTCGGGCCGATGCCGCGCATGGCGGCGGCTGGCTGTCCGGGTTCGCCACCTTCCTGGCGGTGCTGCTCCACAAGCCGTTCGATGCGGCCATCATCGGCGGGCTGATGATGAATGCCGGGGTGTCGGCCCGGACGCGTGGCCTGGTGAATATGGCCTACGCGCTGGTCGTGCCGCTCGGCGCGGCGGCGTTCCTGGGCAGCCTGCGGCTCTTTGGCGGCGAGCATGACTTCGTCCTCGGCGCCGCGATGGCGCTGGCCGCGGGCGCCTTCCTCTGCATCGCGGCGGCCGACCTCCTTCCCGAGGTCCAGTTTCACAGCCACGATCGCGTGCTCCTGAGCACGAGCCTGGCGCTCGGCCTGGGGATCGCCTGGGGCATCACGCTCCTGGAACAGTCCACCCACGCGCACGGCCACGCCCACGGCGCCGCGCCGACGACCGGCACGCACGCCCGGCCGTGATCACTCGACCTCCAGGCCCCGCAGGCGACGCGATTCCCGCACCTCGGCCATCACGTCGTCGATGAGCGCCTGCTGACCGCGGATCTTGGGCACCTGGGCCTGGAAGCACCAGGCGATCACCGCCGCCAGGCCCAACCCGCCGAGCAGATGCGGCGTGACCCAGTCCTGCGTGCCGGGCCGCCCGGAGGCCGGATCGGCGGCGCCTCCGAGCGCCACGATCGACACCACTGCGAGCATGCCGGCCAGCGCCAACGGAAACGCGGACCGCTTGAGCCTCCGGCTGCGCTCGACATAGGCGGTGTCGAGTCCATAGGTCTCGACGACCTCCCTGCACCAGCGGCCGGTGCCGATGAAGTAGGTCACGGCCATGCTGTTGACCAGCACGACCACGAGCGCCGCAAGCACTCCGGAGAGGCGATGCACGGTGCCCCAGCGGAGGACCGCCCGATCGGTCTGCCCATGCAGATCGCCCAACCAGAGGCCGAGGCCGGCGGTGGCCACCATCAGGGCCACCGCAAAAAACGCCGCGCGGGAAAAGACTTTGTCCATGCCGGTCATGGTAGGCTCGTCGGATCGTTCAAGCCATACTCCCCACGGTCATGCCGCAATCTTGCGTCGACAAGCCGGTGCTGCTGCTGACCTGCGGCGATCCTGCGGGCATCGGTCCCGAGGTGGTCGCGAAGGCTTGGGCGGCCACTGCCGTGCATGACGCCGCGCGGCTGCGGGTCATCGCGGACGCCGCCATGATCGCCCAGGTGCTCGCAGACCGACCGGGGTTGCCGCGGCTCGAGGTCGAGGCCGTCTCGGTCACGGACCCGCGTTCGTCCGGGCCGGACCGTATGCTCGTCATCGAGTCGGGCGCAGGCTCCGCACCGATCCCTGCCGGTCGGCCGACCGCGGCCGGCGGCGCGAGTGCGGCCGCCGCCGTGCTCGCCGCCGCTCGCCTGGTTCGCGATGGCGCTGCCGACGCGATCGTGACCGGCCCCCTGCACAAGGCCGCCCTCCACGCGGCCGGCTACGACGTGCCCGGACACACCGAGCTGCTCGCCCGATTCTGCGGCCTGGCCGACGACGACGTCTCCATGATGCTCTGGCTGCCCCGCACCGAAACGACGGGTGTGCCGGGGGGACTCGGCGTCGTGCATGCGACACTGCACGAGCCGCTGCGGGTGGCCGTCGGCCGGCTCTCCACGGCGGCGGTCGTGCAGGCGGGACGACGACTCGCATTCCTGCTGCCGCCTCTGCTCGGCCGGCCGCCGCGGATCGCCGTCGCGGCGCTCAATCCGCACGCCGGGGAATCGGGGCTCTTCGGCGACGAAGAGGCCAGGCTGCTCGCCCCCGCCGTCGCGGAACTGGCCGCCCTCGGGATCACGGTCGCCGGCCCCTTGCCGGCCGACACGCTCTTTCTGCGGGCGAGCCGCGGCGAGTTCGACGGCGTCGTCGCCCTCTACCACGACCAGGGCCACATCCCCGTGAAGCTGCTCGGGATGCACCGGGCCGTGAACATCACGCTCGGCCTGCCGCTGGTGCGGACGAGCGTGGCCCACGGCACGGCCTTCGACATCGTCGGCACAGGGTCGGCTGACGCGGCGAGCATGCTGGCGGCGATCGACGCCGCCGCGCGTCTGGTCGCGGCCGGCCGGCCGCCGTTCACGGCCGCAGCGGCGCCAGGAACTTGACCCGCGTCTCCGTGAGATCGACGAGCCCCTCGATGGCCGGCTTGTAGACGAACGCCGCGGCATCGACCGGTTCGCCGAGCCGCACGTCGTACATCTCGATGACGGCCACCGTCTCGGGTTCCCGGGCCGCCACCGGCCGCCGGCCCGGGATCGCCAGCCACTCGATCCGAAACGGGAACAGGTCCCGCTTCCCGATCGACAGCCGCACGCTCCAAGGCGTGCCGTCGGGCAGTTCGGCGGGATCGATGCCTCCCGGCCGCAGCGCCGCGTCCTTCACCGCCGGCAGGAGCAGCGCGAGGCTCTCGCCGTGCCAACGGCCCTCGATCTTCCAGATCGGGAGATCGTCGATCGCGTCCGCCTCCACCGAGTGGAACCGAAACCAGGTCCGCACGAGGGCCAGCGTCCGCTGCACGCCCCCCAGATGCGGCGAGACCGGATTGTCGCCCGGCTCCAGCTGTCGCAGCCGCTCCCGCATCCGCCGCACATCGAGCCGCTCGAGATAGGGAGGCTGAGGCCCGATCCGCCGGTAGGACCAGGCGAACAGCCCGTCGCACACCTCGAGCAGTTCGAACGTCTCGCTGTCGGACTGCATCGACGTCTCGTAGCGATACCGCTGGTCCTCGCCGAGCCCGGACTGCACGTACCGCCCGGCGCCGACGAGCACGCGATCGTCCACCCGCACCCGCTGCCGCACGCGGGCCGAGATCGAGTCGGCTCGCCCGAGCGCCGCGAGCGCCGCCGCGACGATCCGCTCCGCCTGCACCGCCTGATCGTCGGCGGGAACGGCCGGCACCGCCGCCGCCTTTTGCGCGGCCCGCTGATAGACGCTGCCGGTAGGCCCCGCTCCCGGTGCGACGGCCTGTGCCTTGGCGATCCCGGCCGTCACCACCCATGCCATCAACGCCCCGACGAAGCGGGCGGCCACACCAGGCAGTGGCACCCTCGACTGCGTCTCGGGCAGGCCGAGGCGGCGGCAGGAGAGCAGACCTGGCAATCTGGGCGGGGTGCGGGGCGTCACGATCAGGTTGACTTTGCTGATTTTGCCAAAGAAGCGGCCCCCGGCCCGTCGAAGAACGATGCGTGGCTTGCGTGTCCACGCGATGGCCGACGATTCCGCTCGACTGCTCGGGCAGTGTACGGGATCGAGGTCGCCCCGGCCCATGCCGGTCCGTCGCGGAGGCGTGGGCCTCGAGCCCGATCCTGGTCCGGAGGTGATGCGATGTTCAACCGACGCCTGCAGGGTGTTGTCGGATTCTCCTTGGCGGCCACCCTCACCGGCTGCCACATCCCGGCGAACTCGCCGCTGACCGGGCTGGCCCAGATCAGGCCGATCGCCCCACAACACACCAACGTCCTCCCGCCCGCCGCCATGCTGCAACACCCCGGCCCGGGCGTCGATGGCCCCGGCCCGGGCGTCATCTCGGCCGCCTCCTATGAGGAGGCGATGGCGGCCGGCGGCGGCTGGGGCGGTGCCGACGGCGGGGACGGCTTCGGGGGCGATGGCGGAGCAGGTGGTTACGGCGGGGGCAGCTGCCCCGCCGGCGGCTGCCAGGCGGGCGGCGGCGCGGGCGGCGCAGCCGGAGGCATGGGTGGTTTCGCCCAGGCACCGACCTCCCAGATCGGCTTCATCGGTCCCGACGGCATGCAGGTGCGATGGGACGTCGCGATGCCGGGCGGGTTCGACTCCACGCCGCTGGTCACTCCCGGCCGTTATGACTTCCCCCAGGGCGCCATCTACCGCCTGAAAATCACCGACATCCCGGGCCGCGAGGGTCTCGAACTCTATCCGTCGCTCGAGGTCGCGCCGGTCACGCCGCGAACCGCGGCCTTCCTCGCCCACAACACGATCCCGTTCCAACTCACCGAGGAGGATCTGGATCAGGTCACGGCCGGCAACTTCGTGACGAAGGTCGTCTACCTCCCCGACCCCTGCTATCAGGAACTCGCCGTCGCGGGCGTCGAGACGCTCGTCAGCACCCGACTCGACCCGGGCATCGATCCGGTCGTCGAAGCCGATCGCCGCGGCTCGATCCTGGCGATCATCCGCATCGGCAACAAGGATCTCCAGTCGGCCGGCAACGTCGCGGCGGGCGGTGCTGCAGGAGTCGACGGCGGGATCATCCAGACGGGCGGCGGCGTGCCGGTCGGCGTGGCCGCCCCGCTGGGCATGCCCTGCGGAGGCAACGGCGCCGGCGTGCCACCGGCCTTCCAGGCCGGCATGAACGTCCCGCAGTACGGCATGCCGATCACAGGCACCCCCATCGGCCTGCCCGGACCCGCGCACATCCCGCTGGGCATCCCGGCCGGGCTCCGCAAGCACACGATCACCAACCACACGAAGGTGCATATCCCGCCACCCACCCGGGAGCTCAAGCTGCACGTGCAGCAGAACCCCGGCCTGAGCTATCCGAAGCCGGCGCACCGGGCCTACATCGCGGAGAACCATGACGTCCCGAACATCATGCTCAAGCAGCCGCGCGAAGATCGCAAGCGGTGGGTCGACAACGGCGGCCCCGATCCCGACGCCCTCAATGCCGGGGTCGCGTGCCCGCCGGGAGCCCCCTGCCCGCCGAGCCCCTGACGGCGGCGCAGGACTGCCGCCCGCCGCCGCGTGCGGCCGCGGCTCGCAGCAACGCGGCACGGGTCGACTCTTCTCCAGCATGCCATGACGACGAGCACGAAGCACTTCACGAGGATCATCCGGACGGCGGCCGCGTTGCGGGCTGTCTGCGGGTCGATGGCAGCGACGATTCTCGTCCTCGCGGCGGTCACGGGTCAGGCCCGTGAGCCCCTGAGGACGGGCAACGCGTCCGCTGCCGTATTCACACCGGGAGCGATTGGCGCCATGCGGCACCCGCAGCCCGGCCCCCGTCCGGAATCCACGCTTCCCCACGCGGTGCAGCCGATCGAACTGCGTGGCCCCCCCGGCATGCAGGTCGCGATCGAGACGGCCGCCGGCTGGTCCGCCACGCAGGCGGCTCCGCTGCGGATGGGGCTCGTGGTGGGCCATGCCTACCGCCTGCGGCTCACCGGCCTTCCCGGGCACGAGGGCCGGGAACTGTTTCCCTCGGTCCGCGTGCTCGCCAAACTGGCGACGCCGCCCGGTACGGCCTGGCGGTTCCCTGTGGAGGTGGTCATCGACCAGGATGATCTCGACCTGGCGCTCACCGGCTCGCACGTGCGGCGGGTCGTCTACTCCGCCTGCGACCCCGACCTGCCCGATGTCAATCCGGCCGGCTGGTTCGACGTCAAGCCGGGCGACGACGGCCTGGCGGTCGCTGCCACGCTCGGCGACCCGATCGCGGAGGTCGTGATCGGCAATCGCGTGCCGGCCGACCTGCCCGGCGGCTCCTTGTCCGGGGGGCCTCCATGACGGACCGCCGCGATGACAAGGACACGGAACAGCCGTGGAGGTGGCCACGCCTCCTGGCGATCGCCGCGGCGACGCTCATCCTGGCGTCATGCCGCTCGCTTGCGTCACCCGTCACGGTCCCACTGGCCGTGGGAGGCGTGTCCACCGCCGCACCCACAGCCGATCCACCAGCGCCGCTCCCCTCCCCTGCCCCACCTGAAATCGCACCGCGAATCTCGGCCGCACCCGCCGACATCGTCCTGGCCGGCTGCCAAGGCGACTGTGGTCCCCTGCCCCGCCGCGCCTTCATGCCGGCGCCCGCCGCCGGACAGTGTGCCGCGGGCGACTGCCCGACCGCCGTCTGCGTTCCGCTGGACGCGCCCGTGCCCATGGTCGGCCCCTGCCTGATCTGCGACGGCGGCGACCATGGCCGGCCCGCCATGCCGGTCGACACCCCGACCAGCAAGCTCGGGCTCAAGCATCTCACCTCCGGCGACACGGTCGCCCGCTATCGCGCCGCCGGCGACGGGCCCGACACCTGCGACGTCCACATCACCACCTCCAACTGCGCCTGCGTCTACGCGCCGCGGTTCGGGTCGGTCCGCGAGGTCACGCGGCCGCACGAGGACGCCCGTCCGATCGGCCCGCGGGGCGTCGCACTCGACGAGAGCCTCGCCGCCAAGGTCGACCTCCAGCCCGTCTGCGGCAAGACCCAGACACTCGCCCTCGTCGCCGCCCGGAAGGCGCTGCCTGGCGTGGCGGTGGAAGAGCGGCTCGGGCCGCTCGCGGTCGACCAGGGTGACATGCCGCGCTTGGACGCCGGGCTCGAACAGCCCGCCGAGGACGTCCGCGACGAGCAGTTGGAACTCGCCGCGGACGTGCTCCCACCGCGCCAGGTGGTGGGCTTCGACGTGCCGCTGGTCTGGACGTGCGTCCGCGGGGCCATGGTGATGGTGGGCAGCCGCCAGGCCTCGGTCGTGGCATCCGACCGCGGCACCGCGACGCTGCGGATCGAGTCGCCGGGCCGCGCCGAACTGACGCTCTGCAAGCGGGCCGGCAGCGACACGGCGCGCGTCGGAGAGGAACTCGACTTCATGATCTACCTCTTCAACTCGGGCGACCGGCCGCTCGCCGACATCGTGCTGGCGGACGCGATTCCCGGGCGGCTGGAGCTGGTGCCGGGGTCGGCCGCGTCCAACCTGCCGGCCAGCTTCTCCACGACGACCGCCGACGACGGCGGTGTGGTGCTCACCTGGCGGTTCGAGCAGACGCTCGAGCCGGGCGCGGGCGGCTTCGTGCGGTTTCGCACGCTCGTGCGCTGACCGGCGCCGCCCGCCAGTCGAGCCCGGGACGGCCCGCGTTGCCCCGCCGGTGCCGCAGGGGGTAGATTCTTGGCCGGTGGCGTTTCCGTCTTTCACCGTCCTGCCGAGGCCCCCATGCTCCACGCGCGTTCCCGCTTCCTGCCCGCCGCTTCCCTCGCGCTCGTGGCGCTGGCGGTCGGATTCCTCTGTCTGCCGGCGGCCGGCCTGCAGGCCAGGCAGCCGGGTGCCGTCGCCGATCCGCCCGGCACCGCCAAGGGCACGCCGAAGGTGCCGCCGCTGCCGGAAGGCACTCCCGAGCAGCTGATGCAGTTCATCGCCGAGCTCAAGCAGTCGAGCGTCCGCCCCTCGTCCCGCCAGGAGATGATGGCCTACATGAAGGACGTGGCCGCGGTGTCACGGCAGGCGGCCGACAAGATTCTCGCGCAGGTGAAGCCGGGCGATCCGCTCCATGATCCGGCCGCGAAGATGAAGCTCGAGAGCCTGATGATGCTCGGCCGGCTCGGCGACGAGCAGGCGGCCGCCGACATGGCCGCCTACGCGGCGACGCTGGTCAACAGCCCGTCGAAGCAACTGGCGGCCGAGGCGCAGCGGCTCGTGATCGTCAGTGAGGCCCAGCGGGTGCTCTCGAGCGGCGACGCGGCGGGCGGCCAGGCCCTCGTGCAGAAGACGGCGGCGCTCCTCGCGGCCGACCCCGACGACATGCAGACGGCCGGCCTGGCGATGCAGCTTGCCGGCGCCCTCGAGCACGTGCCCGGCGGCGACGCCGTCGCGACCGAGGCCTACCGCACCTTCGCGCCGATGTTCGCGAAGAGCACGAACGATCAGATCAAGAAGATGGGTGAAAGCTTCGCCGGCACGCTCCGGCGGCTGTCGCTGCCCGGCAACCCGATGCAGATCACCGGCACGCTCCTCGACGGCAAGGCCTTCGATCAGAAGACGCTGCAGGGAAAGGTCGTCCTGGTCGACTTCTGGGCCACATGGTGCGGCCCGTGCGTGGCGGAGATCCCCAACGTCCTCGAGCAGTACGAGAAGTACCACGACCAGGGCTTCGAGGTCGTCGGCGTCAGCCTCGACCAGGAGCGTGAGGCACTCGTGAAGTTCGTCGCCGAGCAGAAGATTCCCTGGCCGATCCTCTTCGAGGAGGCGGGCGGCGACGGCTGGCAGCACCCGCTGGCGACCTACTACGGCATCAGTGGCATCCCCACGGTCGTGCTGATCGGTCGCGACGGCAACGTGATCACGCTCGACGCCCGCGGCGAGAAGCTCGGCGAGCAGCTCGACAAGCTGTTCAAGAAGGCGGGCTGAGGCGTCTCCGTGACCCCATCTCGCGGGCGTGTCTCGAAGCGGGCCGGAGCCTTCGATTCGTCGGGCATCCGCAAGGTCTTCGACCTCGCGGCCCGGCTCGAGGATCCGATCAACCTGTCGATCGGCCAGCCCGACTTCGAGATGCCGGCCGGGGCCCGCGCGGCCGCCCGGGAGGCGATCGACGCCGGCCGCAACGGCTACACGCCGACGCAGGGCATCGCCGCGCTGCGGGAGCGGCTCGAGGCGGCAGCCCGTGCCGAGTCGGGGCAACCCGATCGGCGGCTCTGCGTGACGAGCGGCTCGAGCGGGGCGCTCGTGCTGGTGCTCATGGCGCTCGTCGACCCTGGCGACGAGGTGATCCTCTTCGAGCCGGCGTTCGTGATGTACCGGCCGCTGGTGGAGTTTCTCGGCGGCCGGTGCGTGGTGATCGACACGGCGCCGACCTTTCAGGTCGATCCCGACAGGGTCGCCGCCGCCATCACCCCCGCGACGCGGGCGATCCTCTTGAACACGCCCGCGAATCCGACCGGCGTGGTGGCGGACGAGGCCGTCGTGCGCGATCTCACGATCCTCGCGGAGCGGCACGGCATCACGCTCATCTCCGACGAGCTCTACCGCTCCTACTGCTACGACGGGCCGTTCGCGTCCCCCGCGCGGCACTCGGAATCGGTGGTGGTGATCGACGGCTTCTCGAAGTCACATGCCATGACGGGCTGGCGGGTCGGCTGGGTGCACGGACCGGCCGCGATCGTCGACGCCTGCACGATGCTGCAGCAATACACCTTCGTCTGCGCGCCGCAGGTCGGCCAGTGGGCGGCGCTGGCCGCCCTCGACTGCCCGATGGATCAGCCGCTCGCGGCCTGCCGGCGCAAGCGCGATCGGCTCATGGCGGGCTTGGCCGGCCATTACCGCTTCGTGCAGCCCGGTGGCGCGTTCTATCTTTTCCCGGAGGCGCCAGGGGGCTCCGGCAAGGCGTTCGCGGAACGGGCCGTCGAGCGGGAGAAGCTGCTCGTCGTTCCGGGCAACGTGTTCGGCCGCGCCGACACGCACTTCCGCGTCGCCTACACCGTCTCCGACGCGATGCTCGACCGCGGCGTCGCGGCGCTCGTGCGGCTGGCGGAATCGTTCGCCTGAGCGGCCCGCGGAGACCGTTGTCATGGCCGCGGACGACGTGCTCGCCTTCGACGTCGGCGGCGCCAATCTGAAGGCGGCCGACGGCCTGGGCTGGGCCCATAGCGAGCGATTCGAACTCTGGCGACGCCGGGCCGAGCTCCCCGCGTCGCTCGGGCGGCTCGTCGCCGAGCGCCGGCCCGACAGGATCGTGACGACGATGACGGGAGAGATCGCCGACTGCTACGCATCGCGGCGGCAAGGCGTCGCCGACATCGTCGCCGCGGTCGTCGCCGCCGCGGCAGGACGCCCCGTCGGCATCTATCTGGTGGACGGCAGCATCGTGCCGCCGGAGGAAGCGGTGGAGCGGCCGCTCGAGGCCGCCGCCTCGAACTGGCACGCGGTGGCCCGGCTCGCCGCGCAGGCCGCTCCCGCCGGCCGGTCACTCTTGATCGACGTGGGCTCGACGACGGGCGACATCGTGCCGCTTGCGGACGGTGCCCCGGCCCCGTGTGGCCGTGACGACGTCACCCGGATGGCTGCGGGCGAACTCGTCTACACCGGCGTGGAGCGGACCCCCATCGCGGCGATCGTGCGTCGGCTGCCGTGGCGCGGCCGCCTGCGGCCCGTGGCGACCGAGAGCTTCGCCACGTCCCGGGATGTCTGGTTGCTCCTCGGCGGGCTGCCGGAGGATCCGCTCTGCCACGCGACGGCGGACGGCGGCCCGGCCACCCGCGCCGCGGCCGCCCGTCGGCTGGCCCGCATGATCCTCGCCGACCCGGCCGATGTCAGTGACGCCGACGCGACCGCCATGGCGGAGTGGTGTGCCGCGAGGCAGAGCCGGCTCGTGGCGCGGGCGGCCGCACGGGTCGCGGCGGCCGCCGGGCCGCCGGCGTGCATCGTGCTCTCCGGCCACGGCGACTGCCTGGCGCGGAGAGCCCTGGCGGAACT
>Ga0255182_1000043_pt1 | contig 153897 bp, 130 predicted proteins | sample Atl_UVDOM_RepA_8_FD_188420 | JGI IMG/M metagenome (GOLD analysis project Ga0255182, IMG submission 188420) | Freshwater microbial communities from Altamaha River, Georgia, United States - Atl_UVDOM_RepA_8d | ecosystem: Environmental > Aquatic > Freshwater > River | place: USA: Georgia...
GCTCCCGGTGCCACGCACCGATCCGCTCCAGCTGCGCTTCGAGCACCGCCCGCTGCACGGCGGGCTCCGGCCGTGCGTAGTGGCGGTCGAGCCCCAGTTCGCCCCACGCGACGCAGCGCGGGTGCTGCGCGGCGCGCGTCCATTCGTCCCACGAGCGCGGATCCTCGGCGTGGAGCGGGTGGATGCCGGTGGTGAACCAGACGTTCGGGTGGACGTCCGCCAAGGCGGCGCTGCCGAGGGAATCCGCAGTGGTGGTGCCGATCGTGATCACGGCGTCGACGCCCGCGGACCGGGCCTCGGCGAGGACGGCGGGCGTGCGGTCACGAAGTCCGTCGCCGAGAAGGTGGCAGTGGGTGTCGATCACCGGAGGCCCCGATCAGGCGTGGACGGCGTCCCGCTCAAGCAGCCGGTGCACCAGCTCGTCCGGGGTGCGGGCACCGCGGAGGGCGCCCAAGGCGCCGGGATCGTTCGCAATCCGCGCCAACCGCGCGAGCATCCGGATGTGGTGGTCGGGGGTGCTCATGTTGCCAAACAGTCCAATAATAACATCACTCTTGGGCTGATCGTGATCCATCACCACTCCGGCGGGCACCACCATGGGAATCACGATGGTGCGCGGGATCAGGCTGGTGATGGCGTGTGGAAGGGCAACCCCTTCCGGAAGTGCCGTTGGGCACAGCCTTTCCCGGCGGCGAAGCGCCTCGTGGAGGTTGTTCGCGTCCATCCCCAACTCCGGCGCCGCGGCTCGGGCAAGTTGGCCCAGGACCTGATCCGCATCGGGCGTCCCCAAGTCCACGATGGCAAGTCCGCGATGCACCGTCGAGGACAGTTCCATGGGCGCAAGCCTATCCGGCCGTGCGGCCGATGTTCTTGACCATCCCACCGACTCCCCCATAGCATTGGACGACGGACTTCGTGAAACTTTTCACGAAGTCTGTGATTCGATCCGCCGGTTCCCCGGCCCCCCACGGACCCCCCTCCGACATGAGCCGCTTCCTGTTTCCTCGTTGGTCGAACGCCCTGCTGCCCTTCGTGACGGTGGTCGGCGCCATCGCGCCCCTCTACGTGGTGCTGCTCGTGGCGTACGGGTTCAGCCCCAAGACGCTCGACGGGCAGTACCAACCGGTGCAGCCGGTGCCCTTCAGCCACGCATTGCACGTGGGCCAGCTGGGCATGGACTGCCGTTACTGCCACAACACCGTCGAGGAGGCCGCGCACGCCGCGGTGCCGCCGACCCAGACGTGCATGAACTGCCACACGCAGATCCAGCGCGAGAGTCCCAAGCTGGCCGAGGTCCGCTCGAGCTACGAGACCGGCATGCCCATCGAGTGGATCAAGGTGCACAAGCTCGGTGACTACGCGTACTTCGACCACTCGGCGCATGTCACGCGCGGCGTCAGCTGCGTGGAGTGCCACGGCCGGGTCGACCGCATGGAGGTCGTGCACCGCGCCCAGCCGCTCTCGATGGGCTGGTGCCTCGACTGCCACCGGAATCCGGTGGACCACGTCCGCCCGCCCGAGGAGGTGTTCGCCATCTGGAAGCCCACCGACTCGTGGACCAAGGACGAGCGGCTCGAGCTGATCGACCGCTTCGACATCCACCCGAACGAGTACTGCTCGACCTGCCACCGCTGAGCCCTTTCGCCGCGGACCCGCAAGACACGGAACACACCATGCACGACGGTTGCACCCACGGTCACACCGAGCCCGCTCCCGCACCCGCGGAGTCGGGAGGTCCCGCCCGCCGCAGCGCCTACTGGCGTTCGGTCGAGCAGCTGGCGCAGACGCCGGAGTTCCAGTCGTACATGCACCGGGAGTTCCAGCCGGGCGCTTCGGAGGCGTCCGAGGACGACCGTCGGTCGTTCATCAAGGTGATGGGCGCATCGTTCGCGCTGGCCGGGCTCGCCGCGGCCGGCTGCCGTCGGTTCCCGGAGGCCAAGTTCGCGGAGTACGCGTCGCGCCCGGCCAACCGGTCCCCGGGCATCCCCGTCAATTACGCGAGCACCTACGAGCTCGGCGGCGTCGGCTTCGGCGTCCTTGCCACCACGTTCGATGGCCGCCCGATCAAGCTCGACGGCAACCCCGCGCACCCGAGCGCGCCGCTCGCGGGCGGCGCCGCCGCGGTCGATCCGGAGTCGCTCGCCGCCTCCGGCGTCGCGCGCGTCGGCCCCTCCTCGGCCATCACGCAGGGCCGCGTGCTCGAGCTCTACGACCCCGAGCGCAGCCGCATCGCCTTGAAGGCCGGTGCGCCCTCGACGGCCGCGGCGTTCGAAGAGTGGCTTGCCGCGCAGCGCCAGGCGTGGGGCGCGAACGGCGGCGAAGGCCTGGTGATCCTGGCTGAGCCATCGTCCTCGCCGACCATGCTGGACATGAAGTCCCGCGTGATGAAGGCGTTCCCGAAGGCCACCTGGGGCGAGTGGTGCTCGGTGAACGCCGATGAGGAACTCGCCGGCACCGCCGCCGCGTTCGGCGGCGCGCGCTCGGTCCACCCGCGGTTCGATCGCGCCAAGGTGGTCCTCAGCCTCGATTCCGACTTCCTCCACGACGACCCGGCCGCCGTGTCCAACGCCCGCGCGTGGGCCGCCGCCCGCACCCTGGTCCGCCGCGAGAACGGCAAGCTGGTCGCGAAGGATCCGGCCACCGCGCAGATGAGCCGCGTCTACCAGGTGGAGGGCCTGCTCACGCTCACCGGCATGAACGCCGACCAGCGCGTGGCGATGCGCCCGTCGCAGGTCGCGCCCTTCGCCGCGGCCATCGCCGATCGCCTCGGCGTGGCCGGAGCGCGTCAGATGGCGGCGATGGCGCCGAAGCTCGGCGATCACGACCAAGAGATCGTCGATGCACTGGTCGAGGACCTGAAGGGCGCCGGCAAGGACGCCCTGGTGGTCGCCGGGCATCGCCAGCCCGCCGTGACCCACGCGATCGCCGCCGCGATCAACGCGCACCTCGGCGCGTACGGCAACACCGTCGAGACGCGCTCCTCGGAGCGCGAGTCGTGCGGTGCCGGCATCGGACGCGTCGCCGCCGCGCTCGAGCGCGGCAACGTCGACACGCTGGTGGTCATCGGCTGCAACCCGGCGTTCGACGCGCCCGCGGACATGGGATTCGCCGCGGCCATGGCCAAGGCCAAGCACGTCGTGCACCTGGCGTACCGCGTCGACGAGACGTCGCGCGTGCCCGGCGTCGCGTGGCACCTCCCGATGACGCACTTCCTGGAGTCCTGGGGCGACACGCGCGCGCAGGACGGCACCGTGGCCGTCGCGCAGCCGCTGGTGGCGCCTCTCCTCGACCCGGCCGACGGCGGCCGCAGCGCCATCGAGTTGCTGGCCGCGATCGCCGGTGACGAGGTCCGCGACGGCCGCGAACTGGTTCGCCGGACGCACATGCGGATGTCGGGCCTGAAGGACCAGGCGTTCGAGGTGCGGTTCCGCACCGACGTCGAGCGCGGCGCCTGCGAAGGCACCGCGTGGCCCGCGCAGCGCACCCCGTCCGCCTCCGGCGCGCCGAAGGCGATGGCCGACTGGGTGGCATCCGCCTCCGCGCCCGAGGGCCTCGACCTCCAATTCTTCTGCGACGGCAAGGTCTTCGACGGGCGCTTCGGCAACGTCGGTTGGCTGCAGGAACTGCCCGAGGTCGTCACCAAGATCACGTGGGACAACGCGCTCCTCATGTCCGCCGGCACGGCCGCGGGCATGTCGGTGCGCAACGGCGACATGGTGGAGGTCTCCGCCCGCGGCGGCACCGCCGTCACCGCGGCCGCGTGGATCGTCCCCGGCATGGCCGACGGGACCCTCGGCCTGGCGATCGGCTACGGCCGCGGCGAGGCGGCGGGCGGCATCGCCGCTGGCGCCGGATTCCCGGCGGCTCCGCTGCGCACCCGCGCGGCCATGTGGACGGCCACCGGGGCCAAGGCGTCGAAGGCCGCCGGCACCTACGCCTTCGCGCACACGCAGGACCACGGCACCGCCGACGCGGTTGTGCCGGCGATCCCGGCCGACAGCGTGCAGGAGCGCCTGCCCACGCTCGTCCGCGAGGCGTCGCTGGCGCACTACCGCGAGCATCCCGACTTCGCCAAGCACGCCACCCACGTGGCGCACCGCCTGTCGATGTGGGAGGAGAGCAACCTCGACGGCGCCAAGCACCGCTGGGCGATGACCATCGACCTGGCCTCGTGCACCGGCTGCAGCGCCTGCGTCGTGGCGTGCCAGGCGGAGAACAACATCCCGATCGTCGGCAAGGACCAGGTGGCGCGCGGGCGCGAGATGCACTGGATCCGCATCGATCGCTACTTCCGCGGCGCCGACGCCGCGCGCCCCGACGCGTACCGCGTGCAGCCCGTGGCGTGCGTGCACTGCGAGAACGCCCCGTGCGAGCAGGTGTGCCCCGTGGCCGCCACCGTCCACGACGTGGACGGGCTCAACAACATGGTCTACAACCGCTGCATCGGCACGCGCTACTGCAGCAACAACTGCCCCTACAAGGTGCGGCGCTTCAACTTCTTCGACTACAACCGGCGCGAGCCGGTGCGCGAGGGCGGGGTCCTGATGACCGAGCCCGAGTACTACGTCAAGGAAGGCCCGAACGACTGGACCCGGATGCAGTTCAACCCCGAGGTCACCGTGCGCATGCGCGGCGTCATGGAGAAGTGCTCGTTCTGCACGCAGCGCATCCAGCACGCCAAGATCGAGAGCAAGAACCGCTGGGTGCGCGCGGGCGGCAACGCCGCGGGCAAGGGCGGCAGCGCCATGCCCGACTGGTCGGTGCAGACCGCCTGCATGCAGGCGTGCCCGACCGGAGCGATCGTCTTCGGCGACCTGAACGTCGAGGGAAGCGACGTGCAGTCGCTCCAGCGCAGCAAGCGCAGCTACGACCTCCTCGAGGAACTGAACACCAAGCCGCGCCTGAAGTACCTGGCGCGGGTGGACAACCCCGCCATCGACCACGGGGCCTGCGACCACGGGCATGACCACGGCCACCACGGCCACGGGCATGCCGGCGCCGCGGCCGCCAACGGAGCCAAGGCATGACCAGCGTCCCCGTCCCGGATCCCGGCCACCCCGCCCGCGGATTCACCGAGATCGACAACACCGCCGAGGTCCCGGGCAAGCGCTCGCCGCTCGTCCTGGCGACCGACCGGTTCCACCAGGTGACCAACACGGTGTGCCGCGCCAACGAGTCGCGCAAGCCGCCCAAGGCGTGGACGGTGATGTTCGCGCTGTGCATGCTGCTGGTCATGAACCTCGGGTTCTGCGTCACCTACCTGATCTTCACGGGCGTCGGCGTCTGGGGCCTGAACAACCCGGTGATGTGGGCCTTCGACATCACCAACTTCGTGTTCTGGGTCGGCATCGGCCACGCGGGCACGCTGATCAGCGCGATCCTGTTCCTCTTCCGCCAGAAGTGGCGCACGGGCATCAACCGCTTCGCCGAGGCGATGACGATCTTCGCCGTCATCTGCGCCGGCCTCTTCCCGGGCATCCACGTCGGTCGCGTGTGGATGGCCTACTGGCTGTTCCCGATCCCGAACCAGATGGAGATGTGGCCGCAGTTCCGCAGCCCGCTCCTGTGGGACGTGTTCGCGGTGAGCACGTACTTCAACGTGTCGCTGCTCTTCTGGTACGTGGGCCTGATCCCCGACCTGGCCACCATGCGCGACCGCGCCAAGGGCAAGGTGCAGCAGATCGGCTACGGGCTCTTCGCCCTCGGATGGCGCGGCTCCAACCGCCACTGGCACCGCTACGAGCGCGCCTACCTGCTGCTCGCCGCGCTTTCGACGCCGCTGGTGCTCTCGGTGCACAGCGTCGTGTCCTTCGACTTCGCCACGAGCCAGCTGCCCGGCTGGCACACCACGATCTTCCCCCCGTACTTCGTGGCCGGCGCCATCTTCAGCGGCTTCGCCATGGTGGTCACGCTGGCCGTGCCCGCCCGCCAGCTGTTCGGCCTGAAGAACCTGATCACCCTGCGCCACCTCGACAACATGAACAAGGTCATCCTGGTGACCGGGTGCATGGTCGGCTACGCGTACGGCATGGAGTTCTTCATCGCGTGGTACTCGGGGGCGCTGTACGAGAAGTTCGCCTTCATGAACCGTGCCTTCGGCCAGTACGCGTGGGCGTACTGGATCATGGTGAGCTGCAACGTGATCACCCCCCAGCTCTTCTGGCTGAAGGCGGTGCGCACCAGCATCCCGCTCATGTTCGTCCTCAGCCTGTTCGTGAACGTGGGCATGTGGTTCGAGCGCTACGTGATCATCGTCACCAGCCTCGCGAACGACTTCCTGCCCACCAGCTGGGACCAGTTCGTCCCCACGTGGGTCGACATCGGCACCATGCTCGGCGCCTTCGGCCTGTTCGGGGTGCTGTTCCTGCTGTTCTGCCGCTTCCTCCCGATGATCGCCATCGCCGAGGTCAAGGCCGTGATGCCGCAGGCCGACCCGCACTGGGAAGGCTGGGGCGCGCACCACGGCGCCGGAAGCCACCACGGCGCGGCCCTCGCGTCGCCCGCCAAGCACGAGCCCGGCGAGCCCGGGAGCCGATCCGCCTGAACGAGTCCCGACCGGAGACCCACCGTGACCACGCTTTCCACCTCCACCCGCACCGAGACCGCCGCCGCCGCCGCGCCGCGGCGGGTCTCCGCGCTGCTGGCCGAGTTCGAGAACCCCGCGCAGATCCTTGCCGCCGCCGAGAAGGTGCGTGACGCCGGGTACCGCTACTGGGACTGCCACACGCCGTTCCCGGTGCACGGCCTCGACCGCGCCATGGGCATCCAGCGCACCATCCTGCCCGTGATGGTGTTCTTCGCCGGCGCCGCCGGCTGCACGGCCGGCCTGCTGCTGCAGCTCTTCACCAACTCCTTCGGGTTCACCATCTGGGCCCTGGTGTGGGTGACCGGCTACCCCTTCCTCATCAGCGGCAAGCCGGCGCTCAGCATCCCCGCGTTCATCCCGGTGATGTTCGAGCTCACCATCCTGTTCTCCGCACTGAGCACCGTGTTCCTGATGCTCGGCATGAACGGGCTGCCGTGGCTGCACCACCCGCTCTTCTCGAGCGAGCGCTTCCGGCGCGCCTCCGACGACCGGTTCTTCATCTCCATCGACGCGCGCGACCCGCGCTTCTACCGCTCCAAGACCGAGCACTTCCTGAAGTCGCTCGGCGCAACCGCCGTCGAGGCGGTGGAGGACTGACGTGCCGAAGCTCCCGCGCATCATCGTCTATTCCCTGCTGATCGCCGGCTGCCTGGCGCTGATCCCGCCGCTGGTGTTCGCGCGCATGCGGGCGGTGCCGAGCCCCAACCGGCCCATCCACATCTTCTGGGACATGGACTTCCAGCCCAAGTACAAGACCCAGGTCCCCAACCCGCTGTTCGCCGACGGCCGCGCGATGCGCGCCCCGGTCGAGGGCACGGTGGCGCAGGGCGAGTCGTACGTCGACACGCACCTCTACGAGGGCGTGGTCGGCGGCCAGTGGGCCACGGCGCTCCCGGCGTCGATGCGCATGGACGAGGCGACGCTGCGGCGCGGCCGCCAGCGCTTCGACATCTACTGCTCGGCGTGCCACGGTCTCGCCGGGTACGGCGACGGGCCGGTGAACCAGCGGGCGATGGAGCTGGTCTCCAACGTCAACGGGCCCGTGAACGGCACCCAGTGGGTCGCCGCCAAGAGCCTGCACGACGAGACCACGCGCGACCAGCCGATGGGCCAGCTCTTCAACACCATCACGCACGGCATCCGCAACATGGCGGGGTACGGCGCGCAGATCAAGGTCGAGGACCGCTGGGCCATCGCCGCCTACGTCAAGGCGCTCCAGCTGAGCCAGGACGCACCCGCCGCCAAGTGAGGAACGCCGCAACCATGGGCCACCACCACCACGACCACGGACCCGACCTCACCGAGGGCAACCTCGGCGGATCGATCCTCGGCGGCTCCGGCCGCAACCTCGCCCTCGCCGGCGCCGCGCTGCTCGCGGTCGGCGCCTGGCTGGGCTACCGCTCCGGCGACCCCGGGCACTTCGCGCGCCACTACGTGGTCGCGATGGTGTTCGGGCTCGCCATCTGCCTGGGCGCGACGTTCTTCGTCGTGGTCCAGCACCTGACCCGGGCCGGATGGAGCGTCGCGGTGCGCCGGCCGGCCGAGGCGCTGATGCAGAACCTCCGCTGGATGTGGGTTCTGTTCCTGCCGGTCGCGTGGATGGGCTGGAACGGCTCGCTCGACGTCCTCTACCCGTGGGCAGACCTCGACGCGCTGGCCAAGGTCGCGCCCGCCGAGGCCGAGCTCGTCGGCAAGAAGTCGGGCTTCCTCAACGAGCGCTTCTTCTTCATCCGCGCCGCCGTCTACTTCGTGGCGTGGGCGACGATCGCGTCGTTCTACTGGGGTTCGAGCGTCCGCCAGGATCGCACCGGCGACGTGTCGATCACCGAGCGCTGCCGGCGGTTCGCGGGCCCGTCGATGATCGTGTTCGGGCTCACCATCACCTTCGCGTCCTTCGACTGGATCATGAGCCTCTCGCCGGCGTGGTTCAGCACCATGTTCGGCGTGTACTTCTTCGCGGTGTGCGCCACCTGCGGCCTGGCGACGATCACGCTGCTCACGCAGCGCCTGCAGCGCTCGGGCCGGCTCCAGGGCATCGTCACGCCGGAGCACTACCAGGACCTGGGCAAGATGCTGTTCGCCTTCGGCATCGTGTTCTGGGCGTACATCGCCTTCAGCCAGTTCATGCTGATCTGGTACGGCAACCTTCCCGAGGAGACGGCGTGGTACCTGCCGCGCCAGGTCGGCGGATGGCTGCCCCTGAGCTGGGCGCTCCTGCTGGGTCACTTCGTCATCCCGTTCCTCTTCCTGATCTCGCGCTGGACCAAGCGCTGGCCGGTGACGCGCACCCTCGGCTGCGCGTGGATGCTGGGCTTCGGGCTGCTCGACATCTACTACCTGGTCGTGCCGCACATCCCGCACGACCTGGCGGAGTACTCCACCTACGCCGCGTTCGCCGAGGCGCACGCAGGCGACGCGCCTCACCTGTTGGACCCCGCGTTCCTGGCGATGACGGTGGGCGTGCTGCTGCTCGTGGTGGGCGGCGCGCTCCACGCGCTGCGCAGCCAGTCGCTGCTGGCCGCGCGCGACCCGTCGCTCCCCGAGAGCCTGGCCTTCGAGAACATGTGACCCACCGGCGGCCACCGCCGCCAAGGACCCCCGATGAGCACCGCTTCGCAGGACAACGAGTTCGTGACCCCCACCGGCGTCCTCTGGGACGACCCCGAGGCCGGCAAGACCTGGCTGGTCTCGCTGATGGGCGTGACCATCATCGCCGCGCTGGTGATCGCCATGAGCGTCATCTACTTCCGTTCCGAGCAGGGCGAGGTGGACGTCAAGGTGATCGAACCCGAGTACATGGCCCTGAAGGACCTCCAGGCCAAGCAGGCGGCGCTGCTTGCCGGCAGCGGGACCTACACGGCGGAGGTCGGCGGCGTGACCGTGGAGCGCCGCCGCATCCCGGTGACCGAGGCCATGGCGATGGTCGCCGCCAACCCCGCGCTGGCCGTGCCCGGATCAGCCCCACGTGCCGCCGTTCCCGGTCCTGCCGCTGCCGCTCCGACGGCGTCGGCTGCGGCGGAGACCACGCCGAATCCGTGACCCCGGCCTATTGTTTCATTTGCAAGTGAAAGTTCGATCGTCCATCATCCTGACCGCCCTCCTTGGGTGCGCCGCGCTGCTTCCCGCGCCGTCGGCCGGGGCGCAGGTGTCGGTTGGCGGGGGGTACGCGCCGAGCGCGCCCACCTCGGACGCCGCTCCCGAGCTCGAGGGCGTGGACATCATCGACCGACTGGATGCCCAGCTGCCGCTGGACGCCACGTTCCGCGACGAGCAGGGCCGTACGGTGACGTTCCGCGACGTGCTGCCCGTGGATCGGCCCGCCATCCTCCAGGTGGGCTACCTGCGTTGCCCCATGCTCTGCAGCCTGGTGATGAACGCGCTGGTGCGCGGCATCCAGGGCGTCGACTGGACGGTGGGCGCGCAGTACGACGTGATCTCGCTCTCGGTCGATCCCAAGGAGGGTCCGGAGCTGGCCGAGGCCAAGAAGGCGGGCTACGTGGCCGAGTACGGTCGCGCCGGCTCGGCACCGGGATGGCACTTCCTCACCGGCGACGAGTCGCAGATCCGCCGGATCACCGACGCGATCGGGTTCGAGTACCGCCTGCAGGAGAACGGCGAGTACTCGCACGCCGCGGCCGTGTTCATCCTCACCCCGCAGGGGCGCCTGAGCCGCGTGCTCTACGGCGTGAAGTACGAGCCCTCCAACGTGCGCATGGCGCTCCTGGAGGCCTCCGAGGGAAAGATCGGCACCACCCTCGACCGCATCATCCTCTGGTGCCACATCTACGACTCGCAGGCCGGCGGCTACGTGGTGCTGGCCATGCGGGTGATGCAGCTCGGCGGCGCCGTGACCCTGGCGGTCCTCGCCGGCGGGCTCGGCTGGTTCTGGTGGCGCGAATCCCAGGCTCGCCGCCTCGCCCCGCCCGTCGCCGAGAGCCACGCACGCCACTGACCGGACACCCCTCACGAAGACCATGCCCATGACGACCTCGATCCCATCCCTCGCCGCCGCGCTCGCCGCGATCGCGCAGGCCGACGGCCCGACGGCCCCGACGTTCTGGATGCCGACCGGCGCGTCGACGATCGCCCCCGGCGTCGATCGCACGCTCGACGTCATCAACTGGATCTGCTACGTCTTCTTTGCGCTGGTCGTCGCGTTGATGGTGGTGTTCGTGGTGAAGTACCGCCATCGCAAGGGCGAGCGGTTCCGTTCCGAGTTCCCGCACCACAACACGCCGCTCGAACTGACCTGGACGATCATCCCGACGCTGATCGTGATCGGCATCTTCGTGGTCGGGTTCCGCAGCTACCTCGACATCTACACGGCGCCCAAGAACGCGTTCGACGTCAAGGTGACGGCGCAGAAGTGGGCGTGGCAGTTCCAGTACCCCAACGGCGCGCAGTCCGACGACCTGTACGTCCCCGCGGGCAAGCCCGTGCGCCTGGTGCTGCGATCCAGCGACGTCCTGCACTCGCTCTACATCCCGGACTTCCGCGTCAAGCGCGACGTGGTGCCCGGCCGGTACACGTACGCCTGGTTCCAGTGCGACCACCCGACCGGCCAGCCCGGCAAGGAGGTCCGCGACCCGAATGCCGCCACGGTCGAGGGATCGCTGGACGCCGCGCAGCGCCACGCGCTGTTCTGCACCGAGTACTGCGGCACCGGCCACTCCAAGATGAACCGCTACGTCTACGTCCTCGACGAGACGTCGTTCGACCAGTGGATGGTCGACCAGAGTCAGTGGCTCGACAAGATCGACGAGGACCAGCTGTGGTTCAAGGCCGGCCCCAAGATCTTCGCGCGCTGCAGCCAGTGCCATTCCCTCGACGGGGCCGACGGCATCGGCCCATCGTGGAAGGGGATCGTGGAGCGCGTCAAGGCCTATCCGATCGTGGGCGAGGGCAAGCGCTACGCGACCTGGGAGGACTACGTCCGCACCTCCATCCTCGTGCCCGGCGAGTACGTGGTGCCGCCCTACGCGAACGCCATGCCCACCTTCAAGGGCCAGCTGAACGACAAGGCCATCGACGCCCTCCTCGGCTACATGCAGAACCTCGACAAGTTCGACCCCAAGACCGGCAAGCTCCTGCCGACCCTCGATCCCGAGACCGCCCAGCCCGCCGCGGGCGGCGCGAAGTGACGCCGACCGCACCCCAGCGCACCTGAGGACACCCCAGCCATGACCACCATCCCGCTGCCCACCGGCACCCCGATCCGTGACACGATCGAGGCCCGTCCCGAGGCCGACAACTACCTGACGCACACGCGCGGCGTGCTGTCGTGGATCTTCACCCTCGACCACAAGCGCATCGGCGTGATGTACATGTGGAGCGTGCTGGGGTCGTTCCTGCTGGGCGGCATCTTCGCGCTGCTGCTGCGGACCGAGCTGCTCACCCCCGGACCGACCATCACCGAGAGCGCCGACACCTACAACCAGTGGTTCACCCTGCACGGCGCCATCATGGTGTTCCTGGTGATCATCCCGAGCATTCCCGCGGCCCTCGGGAACATCATCCTGCCGATCATGCTCGGGGCCAAGGACGTGGCGTTCCCGCGGCTGAACCTGTTCAGCTACTACCTGTGGATCGCCGGCGCGGTGCTCTGCGTGATGTCGCTGGCCATGGGCGGGTTCGACACGGGCTGGACCTTCTACACCCCGTACTCCACCACCACGACCACGGGCGGCGTGATCCCGGTGCTGACCGCCGTCTTCATCCTCGGCTTCAGCTCGATCTTCACGGGCCTGAACTTCGTGGTCACCGTGCACAAGCTGCGCCCGCCGGGGATGACCTGGTTCCGCATGCCGCTGTTCCTGTGGGCGCTGTACGCCACGGCGATCATCCAGGTGCTGGCCACGCCGGTCCTGGGCATCACGCTGCTGCTCCTGATCGTCGAGCGGACCGTCAACATCGGCATCTTCAATCCCGCCATGGGCGGCGACCCCGTGCTGTACCAGCACTTCTTCTGGTTCTACAGCCACCCGGCCGTCTACATCATGATCCTGCCGGCGATGGGCATCATCAGCGAGATCATCGCGATCAACAGCCACCGGTCGATCTTCGGCTACCGGTTCATCGCACTCAGCTCGATCGCCATCGCCATGTTCAGCTTCATCGTGTGGGGACACCACATGTTCACCTCCGGCCAGTCGGCCCTGATGAACACGGTGTTCTCCGCGATCTCCTTCAGCGTGGCGATCCCCAGCGCGGTCAAGGTGTTCAACTGGGTGGCCACCCTCTACAAGGGCTCGGTCTCCCTGACCACGCCCATGTGGTACGCGCTGGCGTTCCTGTTCCTCTTCACCATCGGCGGCCTCACCGGCCTGCACCTGGCCACGCTGAGCACCGACGTGCACCTGCACGACACGTACTTCGTGGTGGCGCACTTCCACTACGTGATGATGGGCAGCGCGCTGATCGCCATGATCGGCGGGCTGCACCACTGGTGGCCGAAGATCTTCGGGCGCATGTACGACGAGCGGCTCGGCACCATCGCCTGCTGGATCATCTTCATCGGCTTCAACGTGACCTTCTTCACCCAGTTCGTGCTGGGCTCGCAGGGCATGCCGCGCCGGTACTACGACTACCAGCCGGAGTTCCAGGTCTATCACGTGATCTCCACGCTCGGCAGCTACATCATGGCGTTCGGCTTCGTGCTGACCGCGGTGAGCCTGTTCGGCAGCTTCTTCGGCGGCCGCCGGGCCCCGGCGAACCCGTGGGGCGGTCGCAGCCTCGAGTGGCAGTGCGCCAGCCCGCCGCCCTTCGACAACTTCGCGAAGACCCCGCGCGTCGGCGATTGCTACGACTTCAGCGTCGTGCACTGGGACGAGAAGACCGGCGGGTACTGGGTGGACGAGTCCGCCGATCCCGAGGTGAACCCGTCCGCGCCCCCGCGCCCCGCACACTGACCCGCCAGCACCCCGGACCCACGGAGCAGCCATCGTGAGCCAATCCATCGCCCATCCCCAGGACGGCCACCGTGCCGACGGCCACCATGACGATCATGGCCACGGCCATCACGACCCGAACCTGGCCCACCATTTCGACAGCCTCGGGCAGCAGTTCGACAGCGCGAAGCTGGGCATCTGGCTGTTCCTGGCCACCGAGGTGCTGTTCTTCGGCGGGCTGTTCGCGGCGTACGCGATCCTGAGGATGCGCCACCCCGACGTCTTCAGCTACGCCAGCCACTACCTCGACACCATCATGGGCGGGATCAACACCTGCGTGCTGATCGTGTCGAGCCTCACCATGGCGCTGGCGGTCCGCTACGCGCAGACCGACAACCGGCGCGGCCTGATCGCCTGCCTGGTCCTCACCTTCATGGGCGCGGTGGGCTTCCTGGTGATCAAGTACTTCGAGTACTCGCACAAGTTCCACGACAACCTGGTCTGGGGAACGTCCTTCTACGTGCCGCCGGAGGGCGCCGAGGGCGACGCCGAGCGCGCCCTGCTGAAGTCCGCGCCGGCCGCCGACTCCACCATCGAGGTGAAGGACCCGGCGATGTTCGTGGTGCCCGACCTGGCGGCAAAGCCGGCGGTGGATGCCTCCGCCGTGAAGGCGGCCTCGCGCGGCCCGTCGGGACTGGCTCGCCCGTCCGGCGCCCCGGCCCCCGCCGCGCCCTCGGAGCCCGCCCCCGGAGCCGTCGAGCAGGCGCACCCCGCGCTGCACCTCGAGGACGCGGCGATGCCGCCGAACACGCACCTCTTCTTCGCCATCTACTACGCGATGACCGGCCTGCACGGCGTCCACGTGGTGGCGGGCATGGGCATCCTCGCCTGGCTCACCTGGCGCGCCGTGCGCGGCGACTTCTCGAGCAAGAACTTCACCGCGGTCGACACCGGCGGCCTGTACTGGCACATCGTCGACCTGATCTGGATCTTCCTGTTCCCGCTCTTCTACCTGATCCACTGACGCAATACCCCATGGCACACGACGCCGCCCATCACCATCATTCCGGCAGCCATGAGCCCCACCCCGAGGTCGGGCACGTGGTGCCGGTCAAGTACCTGGTCGGGGCGGGGCTCGCGCTCCTGGTCCTGACCGTGGTCACCGTGGCCGTCCGCTACGTCGACCTGGGCGAGGCGAACATGCCGCTCGCCCTCGGCATCGCGCTGGTCAAGGCCACCATCGTGGCACTCATCTTCATGCACCTGCGCTGGGACCGCCCGTTCAACCTGCTGGTGCTGATCGGCTCGATCGTCTTCGTGCTGCTGCTCATCGCCTTCGCCGCGATGGACGTCCACCAGTACGAGCCCACGATGTTCACGGGAAACGCCCCCGACGCCCAGAGCACGCTCGACGCCAACGCGCCGGGTGCCCCCGTCGCGCAGGCGCGCCCGCTCGAGAACTGACGCCTCGCCCGGCGTCCCGGGCGAGCGGCGCGCCCGATGGCCATCAAGACGCTCACCCACGTCGACCCCTTCGATTCCGTGCGCGAGCGCGGGAGCGCCGGGGTGTTCGGCATGTGGATCTTCATCGCCGTGGTGGGCATGGTCTTCGCCGCCGCGATCCTGGGGTACCTGGTGGTGCGCTTCGACCGACCGCCCGGGGCGGAGTGGGTCCCCGAGGGAGCACCGGGATTCCCGCCGGCACTGGTTCTCTCGACGGCGGTGCTCGTGGTGTCGAGCTGGACGATGCAGGCCGCCGTGCGCGCCGCGCGCGAGGGCCGCTCGCGCCGCATCGTGCACGACCTGGGCATCACGCTCGCCTTGGCGCTGCTGTTCCTGGCGATCCAGGCCCTGGCGTGGTCGGAACTCTGGCGCGCCGCCACGATCGGCAGCGGCCTGTGGGCCTGGACCTTCTACGTGCTCACCGGCCTGCACGCGCTGCACGTCCTGGGCGGGCTGCCGCCCCTCTGGATCACCCTGCGCCGGGCGCAGGCGGGTCGCTATGGCCCCGATGACCATGCCGGCGTCGTGCGTTGCGCCATGTACTGGCACGCGCTCGACGTGATCTGGGTGGTCACTTACCTGGCGCTTCTGGCGTTCTCGTGAATCGCGCGTTGGCCGCGAACCAGAGCTGAGGCACGACCATGGCCGGGCCGCCGTCGGCCGCACGCACCATGACCGCAAGCGGTGCGGGCTGCACGATGGCCTCGAACTCGCGGCTCCCGACGCGGAACGTCGCCAGGCCACCGGCGTCCGCCGCTGCCGCCAGCTCCGCCAGCGAGCGCACCTCGCGAAGGTCACCATCCCGCACCTCGATCACCGCGGTCTTGCGGGTGCGCGAGTCGCCGCGGCGCGCGCCAGCCAGGGCCGCGTCCGGCGTCTGCGGCTCCGGCGCCGCGTCCACGAGCCCGAGCACCGGGTAGTCGACGCGGGAGGTCAGGAAGTACCGCGCGTAGCTGAATTCCTTGTAGCGGCTCGCGTTGGCCGCATCGCCCATGGCCACGGTGGTGTCGGGCCACGTCGAGAGCCACTGCCGCCACGAGCAGATGTTGGCGTCGGGAAGCGCGCGCAGGCGCTCGCCCCTTCCCGCGGCCGGGCCGGCGATCGCGCGCATCGGCAACTGGCCCCAGAGCGACGGCACGTGCGCCCCGTTTGCCGCGGCCTCGCCGTCGTCGTACATCACCAGGTTGGCGTTGCACAGCAATCCGCTCACGCGGAACGTGCGAACCGCGCCGTCGGGGCCGCGGCGATCGAACACCACCAGGCTGTCGGTGAGCGGCGAGTACGTGACGGCGATGGGCACGCCTCCGAGCTCGTCATTCACCACCTCGTGCGCGTTCAGGATCGACAGCGGGTAAGCGCGCGCCTCCCCGTTGACGACGATGCCGGCCACCCGGTCCGCGCTCACGACCAGCTTGCGGCGGTGCTCGGCGTTCCATCGCATCACCTCCGAGCCGCGGATGGTGGATGGCCGGTCGAGCGGCGCCAGGAAGTTCCGCGGGTTGCCGCTTCCCACCAGCGTGCCGTCCGGCACGTCGAGCGGCTCGAGCACGAATCCGTACGCGGCGGGGTCGTTCCCCGAACCCACCGGACGGTCGCCGGTGAGCACGCCGCTCAACGCCCACGCGAGGAAGGCCGCGAGCATGGCGGTGGCCGCCACGATCACCCAGCCCCCGCCGCGCACCGTGAGCGTGGGGAAGCCGTCCGGCTCCGCGGGCGAGGGCGCCGGTGCCGGGTCGGTCATGGCGCCTCGGCCGCCTCCGCGGCGGGTGCGGGCACCTCCAGGATGATGACGTCGTCGCCGCGCGTACCGGTCGTCACCACGCTGCCGCGGTCGAGCACCATCGCGCCGAGCAGGATCGGCAGGTATGCAAGGCTCCCCAGGAACAGCGCACGCGCGCGCGCATCGCTGCGCTCCTGCAGGAACCGCATCGACAGCCAGGCGAGCCATGACCCGGCCACCAGCGCCACCGCGGCGTAGGCAACCCCGGCCACCCCCGCAAGCGTGGCCAGGAGCGACACCGGAACGAGCGTCAGGCTGGTCAGGACGCACGCCTGCGCGGTGGCCAGGCCACCGGGGTCCCGGCTCGGCAGCATGGCGAAGCCTCCAGCCTCGTAGTCGGCGCGGTAAAGCCATGCCAGCGCCAGGAAGTGGGGCAACTGCCACGCGAACAGGATGCCGAAGAGGGCCCAGGCGCCGGGGGCGGTCGAGCCCGTGGCCGCGGTCCAGCCGATCACCGGCGGGATCGCACCGGTCACCGCGCCCACCAGGGTGTTGAGGGTGGTGCGCGGCTTGAGCGGCGTGTAGAGCAGCACGTAGAGCAGGATGTTCGCCGCCGCCAACGCCGCCGCCAGCATGGTGGCTCCCCACGCGAGCACCGCGCAGCCCGCGTAGCCCACGACGATTCCCACCACGAACACGGTGCGCGGGCGGGCGTGGCCGGCCGGGAGCGGGCGCCCCGCCGTACGCCGCATCTTCCCGTCGCGTCGCACCTCGGCCAGCTGGTTGAGCATCGCCGCGCTCATCGCCGCCAACGCGGTGCCCAGGCACGTCCAAGCCAGTCGCCCCGCGTCGAACGGAACCGGCGCCACCACGAATCCGACGGCCGCCGTCACCAGCACCAACGCGCTGAGCCGCGCCTTGGTGAGCTGCGCCCATACCCGCGCCACGCCCGGCGGGGCGTCGAGCGCCTCCGGCAACGGTTCCGGCACGGCATTGGAGGTGGATGGGGCGGTCTGCATCGCGGTGCGCCCGCCGGGCAGGGAGCAGGAATAGCATAGGTCTCCCGCCTCTCCCAAGGACCCCGCCATGCTCGTCCATGCGCTTGCCCAAGCCGTCGAATCCGCCTCCGCCGAAGCGCCCGCGGCCCATGCCTCGCCGCTCGGGCTGCCCGCCGTGCTGGCGCTCTTCGTGGTCGGATCGCTGCTGGTGGTGGCGTGGTCGCGCTGGGTGCGCCCGATGAACCTGGCGCTGGGGTACGGCGCCACGGTGGCCATGTGGACGCTCAGTTACGTGGCGATGCTCCAGCCGGGATTGGCCGCCGGCGAGCTCCTCTTCGCCGGGGCGCTCGCGTGCGTGTTCTGCGCCGGTGTCCTGGCGGGCCGCCGCTCGAACGGCCAGGCGAGCGGGCTGTCGGTGGGGCTGGTCTCGGCGACGATCAACCTGATGGTCGTCGGGGCGTTCCTGCGCGACGAGCAGGGCGGATCGTCGATCACCGCCCCGATCTACGTGGCCGGCCTCTTCATCGCCTCGGGCGCGCTCGGCGCCGCGGGCGAGTGGGTGGGGCGCCGCGGCGCGCATGGTCGGCCGCTGCCGGCGCCGGCCACGGTGCTCGGCGTCGTGGCCGCGGCGAACATCCTGGTCATGATCGTGCTCGGCGGGCTGGTGACCAGCTACGAGGCCGGGCTGGCCGTGCCGGATTGGCCGAACAGCTTCGGCCACAACATGCTTCTCTATCCGGTGGCGGAGATGCGCGGCGGCATCTTCTACGAGCACGCCCACCGGCTGTTCGGGATGCTCGTCGGCGCCACCGTGCTTTCCTACGCCACCGTCACCTGGTCGACGCGCCGTGCGGCCGAGACGCGCTGGACCGCCGTCGCATTGGTCTCGCTGGTGGTGGTCCAGGGCGTCCTCGGCGGCCTGCGCGTCACCGGCGCGTTCACGGCGAGCATGGATGCCGGCGATCTGTCCCCCGACACCGAGACCGGCATCGTGCACGGCATGCTCGGCCAGGCGATCTTCGCGCTGGCGGTGGTCTCCGCCGCCACCACCACCGACGCCTGGCGCCGGGCCGCCGGCGTGGTTCCGGGTGCGCGCTGGATGCGCACCTTGACGCTGGCCGCGTTGGCGGCCCTCGGCGTCCAGCTCTTCCTGGGCACGGCGATGCGGCACCTGCAGGTCCCGCCGACGGGCGAGGCCGGGGCGCGCATCCCGGCGTGGGCGCTGCACGGGCACATCACGATGGCGTTGGTGGCGTTCCTCCTGGTGTTCATCGCGGGCAGCCGTTGCCGCCGCGCCAGCACGGAGCGGGTGCTGCGGGTTCCCGGCACCGGCGTGATGCACGCGGTGGGGTTGCAGGTGCTGCTGGGCGTCGCCGCGCTGGTCGCGGTGCTCTTGCGCCGAGGGGAATCGGTCCCGTGGTGGGAGGCGATCTCCACCACGTCGCACCAGGCGCTCGGCGCGATCCTCCTGGCGCTGGTGGCGATGCTCGCCGTCGCGGCGCGTCGGGTCACCGCGACCGCGTGACCGGCTTCAGCGCTTCCTCGAGCGCCAGCACCGCGTAGATCGTCGCCAGTTCGCGCTCGCCCTCCATCCAGCGATCGGACACGTTGGCCCAGCTGCCGTCGGCGGCGCGGTCCGCGAGCAGGGCGTCGACCAGCGCATCGCGCCAGTTGGCGGCATCTCCCGACGGATTGCCCTGCTCATCGATCGGCTGCACCGTGACCGCGTTGCTGGCCAACAGCGCGCGCGCGGCGGCGTGCATGTAGTAGAAGCGACCCTGCTGGCCGAGGCCCGGGTTCTCGGCGAACCCCCAGTGGCGGCGAATCCAGTCCCACGCGGCCCGCACCCTCGGGTCGTCGGCGGAGAGGCCCGCGTAGAGCAGGCTCTTGAAGCCCGCGTAGGTCATGCTGCCGTAGCTGCGCAGGCTCCGGGTCCCCTCGGGCATCGCCTCGCCTTGGCGCCCCTCGCCGGCGGCCTCGCTGGCGAAGCTCTCGCCGCCGTTGGCAGGCGTGTAGACGAAGCCGCCGTCGCGGCTGCCGCGCTGCGCCCACGCCTCGGGGTTGTCGGCCACGTTCTGCGTGCGCCGCACGAAGGCGAGCGCACGCTGCACCGCCGGATCGGCCTCGGACGCGCCGGAATCATGCAGTGCGTCGAGCACCATCTGCGTGTTCGAGAGATCGGGCCGACCGCGGGAGCCGTACCCGAACCCGCCGTACCAGTCGGATCCGGGCGCCAGTCCCTCGCCGTCGTCCCATTGGACGCGAGCGATCCAGGCGCGCACCGCGCCGATCCGTTCCGCGAGCTGCGGATCCTCCTGCGCGGCCAGCGCCTGGAGCAGGGCGCTGGCGACGTAGGTGCCGAGGCCGCCCGATGGATCGGGCTCGAACGCGCCGTCGACCGTGGTGCGCTCGATGACGAACGCGAGCGCACGCGCGGCCGTGCGGTCCTCGCCGGCCGGGAAGCCGGCCTGCGCGAAGGCCTTGATCGCCAGCCCGGTGACGGCCGCGGGCACCGCCCACGACGCCTGCCGTTGGTCGGTGGCGCGCGTCGCGCGGCCCTCGAGCCAACCTCCGTCGGGCCCCTGTGCCTTGCGGAGCCACTGGAGGCCGTCCAACACCGCCTGGCGCGCGGACTCGAACCGCCTGGGGTCCATGGGAACCTGATCGGCCGCCTCCGCGATGCGGAGCACGACTGGGAGCGGAACGATGGCGCCGGGGGCGCCGTCGGGCGCACCGTTGCCCGGCGCGGCCGCCGCCGGCGCCGGTGCCGCGGGCGCCGGCACCTCGACCTTGCCGTACACGATGAAGTCCGACTGGCGGGGAGCGACGGCCGCGGGTTGGCCGGGCCGCACGGGCGATCGAGGGTCGGGCCCCACGCCCGTGAAGCGCAGTTCACCGAGGAAGACGCCGGACGCGCGCGGCGCCGCGGTGACCTCGACGCGCACGAGCAGCTCGTCGCCGGCGGCCTTCTGGTCGACGAGCCGAGAGGTGATCATCGGCTCCAGGCTGTCGACGCGGTCGATGCGCACCCCGTTGGCGCGCTTCACGAGCAGCTCGAACGTCCGCGACTGCCCGGGCGCGAGCACGCCCACGTTCTCCCGGAACTGGTCGAAGGAGAACGCCGGGCTGATCCGCGTGCACTCGTGCCGCACGCGCATGTCGATGAGCCGCGCGTCGGGGCGGTCGGTCTCGACCACCAGGTACTTCGGCACGCGCTCGCATGGCAGCCCGGTGAAGTCGTAGCCCACGGTCCAGGACTCGCGAGGGGCATCCGCGGCCATGGCCGGCGCGGCGCCGGCGGCCGGGGCGAACACCGGCGGCTTGCGGTCCACCGACAGCACCCGGAACGGCGCCCCGTCGATGCTCTCCACGGTGACCGTTCCGCGCACGTTCTCCTTGATGTCGAAGGCGTTCACGAAGGGGTCGCGGCGCACGGTCCCGTCCGGGCCGCGGTTCAGCTGGACGCCGCGGACCGGGTAGGTCACCTCGGCGCGGAGCTTCAGCTCGATCAGCCCGGGCACGTCGGCGAAGGTCAGCACCACCGCCGCGGTCTTCTCGCCGGTGGCGCCGCTCGTCTTCATCGAGATGGGAACCTGCAGCGTGCCCTTGGCGGGGATCACCTTGCCGACCATGTCGAGCGTGGTGCACGTGCAGCTCGGCGCGCTTCGGATGCACGTCACCGGGCGGTCGAGCGGGTTGCGCAGCGTCGCCTCGAAGCGCACCTCCGAGTGCGGCGCCACCAGCCCGGCGTCCACCGAGGCAGGCTCGGCCTTGATCGGGCAGAGCGCCATCTGCCGGGCCACCTCGCGATCGCGCTCGGCCACCTGGGCGGCTTGGGGCGACGCGGACGCAGGACTGGGCGCCACCACCACGGCCGCCATGGCGACGGCGAGCGTCGCCGGGCGGACCCGGCCACGGCAGCCAAGGCGGACGGACCGGCGCACGGTGGGGTGCAGGTTCAGCATCGGCGGCAATCGTAGGTCGGCGCGCTCCTACACTCGCTCCCCATGCGCGCCATCGAAGTCGTCCGCCAAGGAACCCCGGTCGCCCCCAACGTGCGCTTCACGGCGGAACGTCCCGAGCCCACCGCCGGGCCGGGGCAGGTCCGGGTACGCACCGAAGCGAGCGCCCTGAACCACCTCGACCTCTGGGTGGGGCGGGGGCTTCCGGGAATCGAGGTGCACTGGCCGACCGTGGGCGGCTCCGACGGCGTCGGCATCGTCGACCAGGTGGGCGCCGGGGTCGACGCCGCGTGGATCGGCCGGCGGGTGATCCTGAACGCCGCCGTGATGCGCCCGGAACCCGCGGTGCCCGGCCGCGCGCCGGCGGGCGAGGACATCTGGATGATCGGCGAGCATGAACCGGGCACGCACGCGGCGCACTTCGTCGCGCCCGCGGGCAACGTGCTCGACGTCGGCGATGCCGATCCGCTGGCCGCCGCCGCGTTCGGGCTCACGCACCTCACCGCGTGGCGCATGCTGGTGACGCGGGCGCGCCTGCAGCCGGGCATGACCGTGCTGATCCCGGGCATCGGCGGCGGCGTGGCGTTGGCCGCGCTCGCGATCTGCAGGCACCTGGGGTGCACCACCATCGTCACCAGCCGTCACGCGTCCAAGCTCGAGCGCGCCACGGCGCTCGGGGCGGACCACGCGGTGCTCGATTCCGGCACCGACTGGTCGCGCACCGTCCGTCAACTCACGGGCGGCCGCGGCGTCGACGTGGTGGCCGAGAGCGTGGGCAAGGCGGTGCACATGGCGTGCATCAAGAGCCTGGCGCGGGGCGGCACGCTGGTGACCTGCGGGTGCACCACCGGGCCCGATGCCGGCACCGACCTCGCGCGCATCTTCTGGAACCAGCTGTCGATCGTCGGGTCCACCATGGGATCGATGGACGAGTTCCGTGCCGTGGCGGCGCTCCTGCGCAGCGGCGCGCTGCAACCCGTCGTGGACCGCGTGTTCGAACCCGCGGAGGCAACGGAGGCCTACGCGCGGCTGGAGGCCGGGGAGCAGTTCGGGAAGCTCGTGTTCCGCTGGTCCTGAAAGCCGCAGTTACCGGAAACCGGCGATCCGCGTGGCGGTTCAACTTTCGTTGCGCGGCGCGGGAAAGTACGTCCCCGTTGCTTTCGCCCTTGCATTCGTGGGCGGGGTCGCGGTGTACTGCCGGGATGCCGTCGAGTTGGCCCGCGTCTTCCCGTCCGAGCGTCATCTCCGAGTCCGGGTCTCCCGAGCAGGGCGGAACCGCCACCCTCCCCGAGGCCCCTCCTCCGCAGCGGAAGCCGATGCCGGGGTGGGCGGTGCTCCTCCACAACGACGACGTGAACGAGATCGGATTCGTGGCCCGCGCGGTGGTGGAGTTCGCCCGCCTGAACCCCAACGACGCGGTCACCAAGACCATCGAGGCCCACCAGGAGGGCGTCGCGCTGCTCGTGGTGACGCACCGCGAGCGTGCCGAACTGATCCAGGAGCAGTTCCAGACGCGCGGTCTCACGGTGACCATCGAACCCGCACGCTGAGCGCGTTTGGGGCGGGGATTCCCGGCCACATCGCTTGAAACGCGAACCGGGCCCGGCCGCGGGGTGCGGCGTATCATTGGCGTCCCCATGAAGCGCTCCCTCCTGATCGCCGCGATCGCGGTCGGCGTCATCGGCCTGGTGGCGCTCTTCGCCGGCCGGGACATCGTCGGCTGGTTCAGTTTCGGCGAGGAAGGCACCCCGGTCCGCATGGACAAGGTGGGGCGGTCCGTGCTCACCGAGACCGTCTCCGCGCCGGGCAACCTGGAGCCGATCAAGAAGGTGGACATCTCCGCCGAGGTGTCGGCCCGCATCATGGAGCTGCCCAAGCGCCGCGGCGACCGGGTTCGCACCGGTGACCTCATCATGCGCCTCGACGACCGCGACCTGAAGGCCGCGCTCCAGAGCGCCGAGGCCCGCCGCGACGGCGAGCGATACCGCCTCGAGGCGGAGCGCTCGCGCATTGTGGGCCTGCAGAACAACCTCGAGAACGCCCGTGCCACCGCCGAGCGCCAGGAGACCCTGTTCCGCACCGGCGACATCAGCCGGCAGGCCCTGGACGACGCCATGACCCGGGCGCGCGACCTGGAGGCCCAGTTCCTGGCGCAGAAGAACACGATCGTCCAGCTCGAGAAGAGCCTGGCCGCCGCCGAGGCGCAGATCGAGCAGCAGCGCGAGCTCCTGCGCCGCACCGTGGTGGTGGCGGCGATCGACGGCATCATCACCGAGCTCAATGCCGAGGTGGGCGAGCTGGTGGTGGTGGGCGTGATGAACAACCCCGGCACCAAGATCCTCACCATCGCCGACATGAGCCGCATGCGGCTGGCCGCCAAGGTGAGCGAGTCGGACGTGCCGCGGGTGGCCGCCGGTCAGTCGGGGGCGGTGCGCATCAACGGGTACAAGAACCGAGTCTTCGACGGCATCGTCGAGGACGTCGCCCTGAGCCGCACCATCGAGCGCGACGGCACCGGCTTCTACAAGACCGAGGTCGTCCTGGAGCTTGACGGAGAGCAGCTCTTCAGCGGCCTCGGGGGCAACGTCGACATCGAGATCGCCCGTCACGAGGGCCTGGCGGTGCCGAGCCAGGCGGTCGTCGAGCGCAAGGTCGAGGAGCTGCCCGAGGAGCTCGCCAAGAACCCGCTGGTCAAGCCGGGTCAAGCCATGTGCAACGTGGTGTTCCGCGTGGTCGACGGCAAGGCGGTGGCCACGCCCGTCCTCACCGGTGCGTCCAACCTCACCGACACGGTGATCCTGGAGGGCCTGTCCGAGGGCGAGACCATCGTCACCGGCCCCTACAAGTCGATCGAGCGCCTCAAGGACGGAGATCGCGTCACCAAGGACACCGGTCGCGGTTCCGGCGGCCCGCCCTCGGGATCGCCCTCAGGCGGCGGCGGTGGCCGCGGCGGCATGCGCATGCGCTTCTGAACCCGGCGCGTCCCGCGCCGGCCCGATCCATGGAAGAGCCGATCATCCAACTTCGCGGCATCAAGAAGGTCTACACGGTCGGCGTGGAGACGATCCACGCGCTGCGCGGCGTCGACCTGGACATCCGCCGCAACGAGATGGTCGCCATCATGGGCAGCTCGGGCTCGGGCAAGAGCACCCTCATGAACACGCTCGGCTGCCTCGATCGCCCCACCGAGGGCGAGTACCGGCTGGGCACGCGCCTCGTGAGCGCGATGCGCCCCGACGAGCTGGCCCTGGTCCGCAACGAGGAGATCGGCTTCGTGTTCCAGAGCTTCGAGCTGCTGCCCCGGCAGACCGCGCTCGAGAACGTCGAGCTGCCGCTGCTCTACAGCTCCACGGGGGGCAGCGCGTCGTCCCGCCGGCGTCGCGCGCTGGAGGCGCTGGAGCGCGTCGGCCTGGGCAAGCGCGTCGACCACCGTCCGAACCAGCTCTCCGGCGGACAGAAGCAGCGCGTGGCGATCGCCCGCGCCATCCTCAACAACCCGCGCATCCTGATGGCCGACGAGCCGACGGGCAACCTCGACTCCGCCACCACCGCGGAGATCCTGGCGCTGTTCTCCGCCCTGAACGAGTCGGGCCAGACCATCATCATCGTGACCCACGAGAACGACGTCGCCGCCCACTGCACGCGCGTGGTGCGGCTGCGCGACGGTCGCATTCTGAGCGATCTTCCCGCCGAGGAGGATCCCGAGGTGCTGCCCTTCGTTCCCGAGGCTCGCGAGACGCAGCGGCGGCGGCGGTCGCCGCAGGAGCAGGCGGCGGCATGAGCCAGGCGATCTTCTTCTTCCTGAAGTCGGTGACCATGGCGCTCAGCCAGATCTGGGCGAACAAGGCACGGTCGTTCCTGACGGCGCTGGGCATCATCGTGGGCGTGGCCAGCGTGACCGCGGTCATCGCGGCCCTGACGGGCCTGAAGGCGAAGGTGCTGACCGAGTTCGAGTCGGTCGGCGCCGCCCGGCTCTACGTGTTTCCCAACCGTCCCGACAACGCGCCGCGCACGAAGTTCCCGTGGGAGAAGTGCCGCCTCAAGGTGGAGGAGGCCCGGGCCATCGTCGAACAGTGCCCGTCGATCAAGGGACTGTCGCCGATCGTCGACGTCCCGATGAGCGTCGAGAGCGATTCCGAGCTGATCGAGGGCATGAACGTCAGCGGCATCTGGCCGGCCTGGCACGACGCGGTGGGCCGCAAGGTGCTTCGCGGGCGGCCGTTCTCGGCGATCGACATCGACACCGGCCGGCAGGTCGCCCTGGTGAACGAGGCGGCGGTCGAGGAGCTCAAGCTCGACCGCGACGGCAACGGCGGGATCGGGGAGCACGTTCTCCTCGGGGGGCGCCGGTTCCTGGTGATCGGCGTGGTCGAGACGCTGCAGGCCCGTATGTTCGGGATGAACTCGAGCCAGGCGGAGATCTTCATCCCCTTCAGCGTCGCCGAGAAGGTGCTCACCGGCTGGTACTTCATGCAGTTCGTGGCGCTGGCCCGCAGCCCCGAGGTGGCCGAGGAGGCGAAGGCCGAGATCGAGTACGTGATGCGCCGCCAGCGCGGGCTCGCGCGCACCGACCCGGACACCTTCCGCGTCGCCGCGATCGACCAGTACATCAACCAGTTCAAGAGCATGGCCGCGGGCGTCACGGCGATCGCCGGCGGGATCGTGGGCATCTCGCTCCTCGTGGGCGGGATCGGCATCATGAACATCATGCTCGTGTCGGTGAGCGAGCGCACCCGCGAGATCGGCCTTCGCAAGGCCGTCGGCGCGACGAGCACGGCGATCCTCCTGCAATTCCTGCTCGAGGCCGTGACGCTCACCGTGCTCGGCGGATTGGTCGGGCTGGTGATCGGCAAGGCGCTCGCGCTGTCCCTCACGTTCATCCCGGGCGCGAACCTCGAGCAGGCCGACGTCCCGTACTGGGCCGTCGCGGTCGCCCTGGTGTTCAGCGCCGCGGTCGGCGTGGCGTTCGGCATGTTTCCCGCGATCAAGGCCTCGCGCCTCGATCCCATCGAGGCGCTCCGCCACGAATGACATGAGGCAGGCCCCGCGGAACAATCTCGTTGCCCGCGCACCCGCCGATGGCGGAGTGGCTCAGGCGTTCCGGGTGCTCGTGCCCGCGGTGCTTGCGCTCGCCGGCTGCCAGAACTCGCTCTTCCGCGACGCCGAGACCCCGTTCACGGTCCCGGACGAGACGCTGCGCGCCATCGAGCCCCTGGACACCTCCCGGGTCGAGTACGGGCCGCCGGTGCCTCCGGATGAGGCGATCGCGGACGCCACCGCCGGCGGCTTCCGGCCCACGCAGTACGAGCGCACCCGCTCGATGTCGATCGCCGAGGTGCGGGCCCTGACGCTCGCGAACAACCTGGACCTCCGCGTTCAGCTGGTGGCCCCAGAGATCGCCAAGACCACCATCAGCCAGGAGGAGGCGAAGTTCGACAGCACGTTCTTCGCCGACTTCCGCCGCAACGGCAACAGCCTGCTGACCCAGCTGCAGAACAACGAGGGCCTGTTCGACGACCAGGTGCAGCTGGGCCTCACCGTCCCGCTGGCGACCGGCGGCGCCATCACGTTCCAGCCGCAGTACACGGATTCCGCGGCCGCGTCCGGGCTCACGTCGCAGCCCGACCAGGGCAGCCTGTTCTTCTCGATCAGCCAGCCGCTCCTGCGCAATGCCGGCGTGGACGTGAACACGGCGTCCATCCGCGTCGCCAAGCTGCAGGGACAGATCACCGACGCCCGCACCAAGCTCGAGTCGATCCGCGTGCTCGCCGCGGCCGACCGCGCGTACTGGAACCACTATCGCGCGTTCCGCGAGCTCGAGGTGCGCAAGCAGCAGTACGACCTCGCGCTGCTGCAGCTCGGCCGGGCCAAGGCTCGCGTCGCCGCGGGCGACGCGCCCGAGGTGGAGATCATGCGCGCCGAGAGCGGCGTCGGCACCACGCTCGAGAACGTGATCCTGGCCGATGCCGCGGTCCGCAACCGGCAGCGCGACCTCAAGCGCCTGCTGAACGATCCCGGGATGCCCATGTCCGACGGCACCGCGATCATCCCCGCCACGGCGCCCAACCCGCTCGGCCTGCAGCTCGATGCCTTCGCGCTCGCGGACCAGGCGGTGCGCGACCGCATGGAGATGCTGGAGCTCGAGCTGCAGCTCGCCGTCGACGCCACCAACGTCGAGGTCACCCGCAACGCCGCCCTGCCGCTCTTCACCTTCGACTACACGTACCAGTTGCAGGGCCAGGGCAACGGGTTCGGCGAGGCATTCTCGAACATCGGCAACGACGACCAGTTCCAGATCGGCGCCCGCGCCGAGGTGCCGATCAGCAACGAGGTCCGGCTGAGCCAGGCCCGCCGCGCGGTGCTGCAGCGCGTGCAGCGGCTGGCCACGCGCGACGCTCGCGCGCAGACGATCCGCCAGGAGGTGCTGAACGCGGTCGACAACCTGGAGACCGCCTGGCAGCGGATCCTCGCGGCGCGCCTGGCCACGGTGTTCGCCGCGCGTGCGTACGACGCCGAGCGCCGCCAGTTCGAGGTGGGGCTGCGCACCAGCATCGAGGTGATCGACGCCGCCACCCGGCTGGGCGATGCGCAGACCCGCGAGGTCAACGCGCTGGCCGCGTACGAGATCGCGCTGATCGACGCGGCGTTCGCCACCGGCACCATGGTCGGCGGGGCACGCATCCGCTGGGATGAGCTCGATGCGCGCAACCCCTCGTCGGTGCCGTACATGGGCAACGACGGCGTGCTCGGGCCGGTGTCCGGGGCCACCGCGGGGCCGCCCACGGCCGTGCCTCCGCGTTCCTGACCGAGCGGCGAACGGCCCCGACGGTCAGCGCATGCCGTGCTGCAGCCGTCGCGCGGCCGCGTCCACCATGGATCGCAGGGCGGAATCCAACGCCTCGTCCGCGGCGGTGCTGCGCAGCGCGGCAAGCAGCGCTCCGTCGTCGTGGTTGCTGATCCGCTCGCCGTGGAAGAGGTACGCGGCGGCGGCGCATGCCACCGCCAGGCGGCTTGCCAGGGCGCGCTCCACGGTCGACTCGCCGTCGGCGCGCAGGGCCGCATACAGGACGCGGGCCCGGCGCAGGCGCGACGGCGGGGTCGTCGGATCGGTGAGGAGCGCCACGGCGGTGCCGCGTGACGGGTCGACGTCGTAGGCGATCCAGTCGCCGGCCGCGGTGGCGGGGTGCTCAAGCGAGTCGAGCACCCACGCGAGGGTCTCGCGCAGCGGGGTGCCGTCGAAGCTCGGCGCAGGGGATGCGTCGCCACGATCCGGACGGGGGTGGTTCGTTTCACTCATGAGGCACGTCCTTCCAGGAGCGAGAGCAGGGCGCGCAGTTCCTCCCGGGCGCCGGCGGGCGAGGTGTCGACGGTGTCGCCGATCCGCGTCACGAGCGCCACGGCGAAGGCCCGGCGCATGGAGACGATGGCGTTGGAGACCTGGCTGGGCTGGGTGAGGCCCCAGCGCGCCATCAGCGACTCGTAGGGTTCGGGCTCCGCGCCCTGGAGCATCGGTCGCAGCACGCGTCGGTCGAAGACGTCCCAGTGCATGCGCCGACCGTCGGCCCGGCAGTCCGCCTCCAGCGCGTCGCACGCCTGGCGCACCAGGCCCGAGACCCAGGCGCGCGTGAATGCCGTCTCGGGTGCCGAGGATGCCGGGGCGGTCACGGCGTCGGCCAGTGCGTCTCCGCCGAGCGTCCGGCGGTCCGGGCCCGGGTGGCGCCGGCCGGCGTGGTCGTGGCGATAGACGTCGGCGAGGTAGTTGCGCACCGCGCTCAGCAGGAGGGTGCGGAAGGACCCGCGCCGCTCGTCGAGCTTGCCGAGCAGGTCGCGGCCGAGCAGCACGTCGGCGATGAACCCTTGCGTCAGGTCACGGGCCTGCTCGTCGCTGCGGCCCGATTGGCGGATGTACGCGTGGATCGCGCCCCACCACTGGGTGGCGGCCTGGTCGCGCGACGCCGGCGCCGGGATCGGCGTGGGCACCTCGGCGTTGCTCGGGTCCGGTCGGGTCATGGTGGCGGAGCGGGGCACGGCGACACCGATCAGTACGGCATCCGGGTGCGGACGAGTGGGTGCTGCACCAAAAAGGCCGATGCCCCCGCCGGCGGGAGGGGGCAATAACGGCTTGGGCCGATACAACGAGCAGAGTGGAGCCGAGGGGAGTCGAACCCCTGTGCCGAAACAGTCCGCACGAAGCCTCTACGCGCGTGTCTGCGGATTGATTGTCGTCCGGGCGTATCCCCGCAGCGGGGCGCTCCGTTCCGAGACATGCGTCATCTCGACCCGCCGAGGCATGTCAGCCCATTGGGTCCAGCCTGATGTTTGACAGCGGCCCCCTTAGTCAGGCGTGGGGAGACTCGCTGCGCTGCCTAATTAGGCGGCGAGAGCGTACTGCGTGTTGGCAGTTGTGAGTTTGCATGCTTTTTACGTGGCCATCATGCTCCACGGCGCGCCACTTCGGGCGTTGCCTGTCCGGTCGATGCCGGTACGGCCCCAGTTGTCAAAGAGTCCATAGTGTAGATATTCGTCCTGCTCCACCCGTTCCAATTTCCTCCGGAAATTGGAACGGGTGGAGCAGGACGAATTCATGCGCATCCTCTTCCTCTGCCTCGGAAACATCTGCCGCAGCCCCGCCGCCGAGGGGATCTTTATCCACCGCGCACGCGAGCGCGGCGTCCTCGACCGGTTCGAGGTCGACAGCGCCGGCCTCGGGAACTGGCACGCCGGCGAGCGGCCCGACCCGCGCACGGTGGCCGAGGCCGACCGTCGCGGCATCCATCTTCCGAGCGTCGCCCGCCAGGTCACCGACCACGACTTCGCGCGCCATGACCTGATCGTCTACATGGACGCGCAGAACCTGGCCGGGCTCGAGCGCCGCGGTGCGCCCGCGGGCAAGCTGCGCGCGATGACGAGTTTCCACGCCGGACCCACGCCGGACGACGTCGCCGACCCCTACGAGCACGGCCCCGAGGCATTCGAACGGATGTTCGACCACCTCGAGGCAGCGGTGGACGGGATGCTCGACGAACTCAGCGGCGCCGGCGCTGCCCGGCGCTGACCGCGGTCACCACCCGAGCGTCGCGTCCAACGCCGCTCGTCCGGCGGGGATTCCCGTCCGTTCGCGCGTGGTGCAGTAGTCCAGCCCGCCCATCCGCCCCACGGCGGCGAGCTTCGCCGGATCGACGTGCAACCGCTCGTTCGCCAGCCCGGCGGCCACGTGAACGCGCACGACTTCGCCGATCAGCAGGTTTCCTCCGCCCACGCGCCCGGGCGCCATCCGAATCACCTGCACGGTGCGGCACTCAAAGCTCACCGGGCTCTCCGCCAGCCGCGGCGCGCGCACCGCGCTCCCGGGCACCGGCGTCAGGCCCGCCAGCTCAAACTCGCTCTCGCCATGCGGGATCGGCTCCGCGCACGCCACCACGCGCAGGATGTTGGACTCGGTGGCCACGCTGACCGTGAACTCGCCGGTGCCGCCCTCGGCCACGGGCTTGGCGTTGCGCAGCGTGTCCTTCTCGCCCACGCCGCCCGGCGGGTTGGCCACGCACACCACGAGCGTCATCGGATCGCTGCCGGCCCCGGTGAAGAAGCTGTACGGCGCCAGGTTCGTCCGTCCCGATGCATCGCAGGTCCCGACCACCGCGATCGGCCGCGGCACGATCGATCCGATCATCAGGTTGTAGCGCAGCGGCACCGGGAGCGTGCCGGGATCGATCTCGACGGTCGGTTCGGGCATGGCCGTGCCGCTCAGTGTCGGCGCGCGATCGTGCTGAGCGTGGCGCTCAGGACGTTCGGGTTCGAGCGAATCGCGGTGAGCTGCGCCTCGCCGGGCATCTGGTCGAGCTGGATGCGCGCCAGGGCGGCCTCGCCGCCCGCGTAGACGATGTTCTCCATCTCCTCCACGTTGATGGCGCCCTGGCCCAAGGTGTAGAAGACGTGCGCCAGCACGCCGGGCCGGTTCATGTGCCGCACGGCCAGCAACGTGGTCGCCGGGGTGGCGGCGGCCCGATTGACGCAATTCGGGACATGGCCACGTTCGGCCCACGCCCGCACGACGCGCACCACTTCCTCGGCCACGGCGCGCTGGGCCTGCTCGGTCAGTGCGCCGATGTGGTGCGTCCCCACCACCGCCGGCTCGTGGATCATCGGGTCGCGGAAGTCGTCCTCCGGGGACTCGGGCTCGGTCTCCCAGACATCGAGGCCGACGCGCAGGCCGCGCGTGCGCACCGCGGTGGCGAGCGCCGGCTGGTCGATGACGCCGCCGCGGCTCGTGTTCACCAGGATCGCTCCGGGCCGGAGCGAATGCAGGAACTTCTCGTTGATCAGGCCGTCCGTGTCCTCGCCGCCGCCGACGCTGACGCTGACCACGTCGCTCAGCTTGGCGAGGTTGACGAGGCTCGCGCAGAAGCCGGCGCCGTGCTCGAGCGCCCGCTCCTCGGTGAGGTTGCGGCTCCAGGCGATCACCTCCATGCCGAAGGCGGTGCCGATGCGCGCGATCTCCTGCCCCACCTGCCCGAGTCCCACGATCCCCAGGGTTCGGCCGTGCAGGCCCGTGGCGGTCGCGAACGCGCGGTGGTTCCACCGGCCGGCGCGCAGCTCGGCGGTCTGCTCGGGGATCCGCCGGTCGCAGGCGATGATCAGGCCCCAGGCCAGTTCCGCCACCGCGGTTGCGTTGCGCCCCGGGCAATTGGCCACGAAGATCCCGCGGCGGCTGGCGGCCTCGATGTCGACGTGGTCGACGCTGGTCCCGGCCACGATGATCATCGCCAGCCGCGGGCTTGCCTCGATGGCCGCTGCGCCCACGGGCGTGGTGCCGGTCACCAGGACGTCCGCCCCGGTGTCCTTGAGGGCGCGGGGCAGGGTGTCCTCGCCGAGCTCCGGGTCGTTGAGCACGGTGGCGCCGAGTCCGCGCAGCGCGTCAAGGCCGCTCTTGGCCAAGGGATCGCAGACCAGCACGCGGGCCGGGCCGACCGGGTTGGAGACGGGGGGATCCGGCGTGGCGAACGCGGTCATGGGGGCAGTGTAGCCCCGTGGATCACGCGCCCGTCAGGAGCACGAAGAGGCCGCATCTCGGCGCGAGCGGCCCGGAGGCCTGCGCATCGTCGTCGGGGGTGAGGATCGCCCACGGCATCGAGCCACCGAGGTGCGCGGCCATCGCCTGGGCGCCGCCGGCGCGGATGTCCATCGGATCGAGGTCGGCGAACGCCGCCTCGTAGGCCTGGGGGTGCTTCACCTCCCACGCCGAGTGCGTGGATCCGTCGGCCGCGACGAAGTGGTAGCCCGGGCGTTCGTTGGTGTCGCACGCCATCAGGTACGCGACGTCCGTGGACGCCTCCACGCGCACGAGGGTGGGGACGAGTTGCGCCCCGACGCGTTCGAGGTCCATGCGCGCCGCCTGGATCTCCTCGTCGGCCGCCACGCCGTCGAGATGGGCGACCAGGTCGCGCGTGTCGATCGCGCAGGCAAGCCCCATCCACTTGCGCCCGGCGTGCGCGGCCCGGTAGACGAACATCTTCGGCGCTGAATCGCGCACGAGCGCGCCGTCGGTCTCGAGCCGACGGAGCTCCTCGCGGATCGCATCGGGGCCAGTGGCGCCGCCGAGCACCCGCGCGAACGAGAAGCCCGGCAGGGTTGCCGCGTCCGCAGGGGCGTCGGGCGCGCACGCCACTTCGACGGCGCGCGCCTTCGGTGGCCGCAGGGTGGGTGCCGGGGCGATCCGCATGAGGACGGGGATTCTAGGCGTTCCCGAACGGCCAACGCAGTTGTTTTGGGACTTTCACGATTCTTCCCGCGAATCCGTGTGCTTGGCTTCAGTCGCTCCCGGCGCGCGCCGATGCCGTGAGCGCCGCGACGCCTCTGCGTCGCGCGAACAGGAGAACCAAGACATGGATCACGGCACCAACCACGGCACCTTCGGCACCTCGCACGATTCGCTCCACGGCGCTCCGACCGGCGTCAACGGTCGACCCTCGGATGCTCCTGAGGCGTCCCGCGGCTGGTTCACCGTGGAGCCGCGCTCCGTTGCGGCCACCGGCCCATCGATTCCCGAGACCGACTGCAGCCTGTCGCACCTGGTGGCCGAACTGGTCGCGCAAGTGGACGAGATGGATCCGGCCCAGGCCGGCCACTCGCTTCGCGTCTCCGCGCTGTCCACCATGCTCGGCTCCTCGATCGGCATGGAAGCGCGCGAACTGCGCGCCCTGCGCATCTCCGCGCTCCTGCACGACGTCGGCAAGATCCTGGTGCCCGCCGAGGTGCTGCGCTCCCCCGAGCCGCTCACCGCGGTGCAGTCCTCGACGATCCGTCGGCACGCGGTGTACGGCGGTTCCATCCTTCGTCGCATCCCCGCGCTCGCCTTCGCCGCACCGGTTGCGCGATGGCACCATGAGCGATGGGACGGCCTGGGCTACCCCGACGGCCTCTTCGGCAACGCCATCCCGCTGCACGCACGCATCGTGGCGGTGGCCGACGCCCTGGACGCCATGACCTCGGTCCGCCCCTACCGGCAGGCGATCACGCTTCATGAGGCCTTCGCCGAGCTCGAGGCCCAATCGGGTGCGCAATTCGATCCGTTGGTCGTCTCGGCCGTGGGGCCGCTGGTCGGCGCGGTGGGATTCGAGTCGAGCTGGTCCTCGGTGGCCCGTCGCATCGAGTTGCTTCCCGCAGCGGCGTGACGGTTGTTATGATCCCGTTCAGGATTGGGCGGCGCCAAGGAATGCCCTCGGGGGCATGACCGGCAAGGACGTCGGAAGTAAAGCCGCCCAGGACCCAGGCAGTCGTTCGGCCGAAGCGTTGCAAAGGAGTGCACGCCATGGCGGAAGTGACCATCGTCTCTCGTCGTCGCGCGCGCAGCGCGTCACCCGTCGACGCTTCGGCGTTGGTCGAGGGTTTCGCTGCGCGCGTGATGTCCTACCTGACGCACCACGAGCGGATGGCGCTGCGCCTGCGCCATGGCCAAGGCATGGAGCCCCCGGAGATCGCGGCTCGCATGCACCTGCCGCAGGGCGTGGTCGAGCGATTGCTCGCGGATGCCGACCGCACGTTGCAGGCGGCGCGTCGGGCGTTGGTGGGCGCGTTGGCCGAGGCGGCGCCGGAACGCACCGCCTGAGACCGGGCACGGCGCTCAGCCCCAGTTGCCGAGCAGTACGCCGAGGTCGATGCCGTTCACGTCACCGTCGCCGTTGAGGTCGGCGGCGCAGCCGGCGCACGGGCCCCAGTTGCCGAGCAGTACGCCGAGATCGATGCCGTTCACCGCGCCATCGCAGTCCAGGTCGGCCGCGATGCACGGCGAACCCTCGCGAGCCTCCACCACCAGCCGCGGCGCACGAGCGAGGCCGAGCGGCACCAGCGCGTTCTCCTTGGTCACGAACGACGGGAATTGCCCGGCCTGCTGCTCGACGAAGGTGAGGCTCGAGACCGAGAGGAACAGCCGACCCGCATCGATGCCCTCGCGCAGGTAGCGCTGCACGCCGGGATCGTCGACCGCAAGCTCGAATCGCATGACCCGCCCGGCGGGCACGAACTCGCCGGCCGCGACGTCCTCGATCGTTCCCGTGGCCCACGCCGCGGGACCAAAGCGCTGCCGGGGATTCTGCGACACGTCGGTGACTGTGCCCGCCGCATCCATGGTCGCCGCGAACGCGTTGCGCACGCCGGGCGCGAGGAAGCTCGTCCCCGCCGCCGTGTATGGCGAAGACTCCTGGAACGACGCTGCTGACCATCCGTTGCGGAAGCCGACGCCGAAGCACTCGACCGGCTGGCCCGCGTCAAGGTCCTCGATGCGATCGGGGTCGTCGGCAGCCAGGAACGTCTGCCATGCGTCCGGCGTCGGGTCGTAGATGAACGCCAGGTTGGTGGCGACCTCGACCTCGAGCACCGCGCGGGTCACCGTGATTTCATCGCCGCGCCCGGTGGGAAGCTGCGACCCGGTGGCGAAGGCCACCAGCATCTGGCCGTCGCGGCTGTCGAAGTCGGGGGCCCCCGGCTCGCTGCCGAACGTGCTCGCCGCGATTCTCGCTCCGGGGGTCGCGTTGAACGGGTACATCCATCGGTCCAGGACAGGAGCGGCAAAGTCGGCGCTCCACGTGGCTCCGGAGCCGAGCGTTGCCGAGGCGGCGGAGGCGGCGAGCGTCATGGCCAAGATGCGGGGATTGCGGCGCGCGTCGTGCATGTGGCAAGCCAATACTATGGATCTCCCGTGACCAGGCCGCGACCACAATCCAACCCGATTGCCCGCGCTCGCGCCGGATTTTCGTTGGTGGAGTTGCTGGTGGTCGTCGCCATTATCGGCATCATCGTCGCCATCGTCGTCCCGGTCGCGATGGGGGCCCGCCGAAGCGCGGCACGCATGCGCGAAGCCTCCGGGGCCCGCGGGCTGATGGTGGCGTGGACCAGTTACGCCACGGACGAGCGCGGGTTCGTCCTTCCCGGGTATCGAAGCGGACTCGAGGCCCGCGACGAGAACGGGGCCCCGATCCCGCCCGAGGCCTACGGCGGCGATGCCGAGGTCCGCCGCCGCTGGCCGTGGCGGCTCGCCCCATGGCTCGGCGATGACCTGCGCCGTCTGTACCACGGCGAGAACGCAGCCACGCTCGATCGTCTGCAGGCGGGAGATCGCCAGCGCTTCTACTACTTCGCGTCGCTGTACCCGAGCATGGGCCTCAACAGCACGTGGGTGGGCGGCGACGAGGCGAGGTTCCCGGTGGACGAGGCGCTTCCCAACGGCGCGCCCAACCCGTTCTTCGGGATGAGCGTCCTGCGCCTCTCGGCGGCGCGGCGTCCCGACCGGACCATGGCCTTCGTGTCGGCGCGCACCGCGGCCACCGAGGACGGCACGATCAACGAGGGCAACTTCCGCGTCGACGGCCCGTGGATGGCCACGTCCACCCCGCAGTGGGCGACGGACTACTCCCCGTCCGATCCCGCGAGCTTCGGCTCGGTGAGCGCGCGCTTCAACGGCGAGGCGCTCTTCGCCACCATCGACGGGGCGGTGGACTTCGCGCTGCCCGAGGCGCTGCGCGACATGCGTCGCTGGTGCGATCGCGCGCCCGCCGCCGAGTGGTGGCTCACGCAGTGAGCCTCGCGGGCGCGCGCCAACCGGCGCGCCGGTTGCGCCTTGCGGCGCGGGCGACGCTCACTCGTCTCCTTCGCGCAGCTTCGCCAGCACGCCGAAGTCCTCGAGCGTGGTGGTGTCCTGGGTGACTTCCTTGCCGGCCGCGACGTCGCGCAGGAGGCGGCGCATGATCTTGCCGCTGCGGGTCTTGGGCAGCGCGTTGGTGAAGCGAATCACGTCGGGACGCGCGATCGCGCCGATGTCCTTGGCCACGTGCTCCATGAGGCGCCGGCGCATGGCGTCGCCCGCGTCGTGCGCGTGGTCGGGGTGCAGCACGCAGAACGCGGCAACGCCCGTCCCCTTGATCTCGTGCGGCATGCCCACCACCGCGGCCTCCACCACCAGCTTGCTGCCCACCAGGCTGCTCTCCACCTCGGCAGTGCCCAGCCGGTGGCCGCTGACGTTGAGCACGTCGTCGATGCGGCCCATGATCCAGAAGTAGCCGCGGTCATCGCGGCGGGCCCCGTCGCCCGCGAGGTACATGCCCGGCACGCGGCTCCAGTAGGTGTCCACGAAGCGCTGGCGGTCGCCATGCACTCCGCGCAGCATTCCCGGCCAGGGCTTCCGGATCACCAACAACCCGCCGACGTTGGGCGGCTGCTCGCGGCCGTGCTCGTCGACCACCGCCGCGTCGACGCCGAACATCGGCAGGGTGCAGCTTCCGGGGACCGTCGGCGTGGCGCCGGGGAGCGGCGTGATCACGTGGCCTCCGGTCTCGGTCTGCCACATGGTGTCGACGATCGGGCAGCGACCGCCGCCGATGCGATCGTGGTACCACATCCAGGCCTCGGGGTTGATCGGCTCGCCGACGGTTCCCAGGATGCGGAGGCTGGACAGGTCGTGGCGCGCGGGATGCGCATCGCCCCAGCGCATGAAGCTGCGGATCGCGGTCGGCGCGGTGTAGAAGTGCGTGACCCGGTGCCGCTCGACGATCGCCCAGAAGCGGTCCTCGGCGGGGAAGTTCGGCGCGCCCTCGTACATCAGCGTGGGCACGCGGTTCGGGAGCAGCCCGTACACGATGTAGCTGTGCCCCGTGATCCAGCCGAGGTCGGCGGTGCAGAAGTAGACCTGCCCCGACCCGGGAACCAGGTTGAACGTCCAGCGCGCGGTGGCCGCGGTGAAGACCATGTACCCGCCCGTGGTGTGCAGGATCCCCTTGGGCTTGCCGGTGCTCCCGGACGTGTACAGGAGAAACAGCGGGTGCTCGCTGTCCACCGGCTCGCACGGGCGCACGCCCGGCTGCCCGGGCACCACGTCATGCCACCAGGCGTCGCGCCCCGGGGTCATGGCGCACCCGCTTCCCGTGCGGCGCAGCACGAGGACGTGCTTCACCCCGGGCAGCCGCTCGCACGCGGCGTCGACGTTGGCCTTGAGCGGGACCACCGCGCCGCGCCGCCATGCGCCGTCGCAGGTGACGATCACCGAGCTCCCGGCGTCCTGGACGCGGTCGACGATCGCCTGCGCCGCGAACCCGCCGAAGATCACGCTGTGCGGCGCGCCGAGTCGGGCGCACGCGAGCACCGCCACCGCCAGCTCGGGCACCATCCCCATGTAGAGGGTGACCACGTCACCCTTGCGGACGCCGAGCGACTCCAGCGCCTCGGCGCAGCGGGCCACCTGGTCTCGGAGCTCCCGGTAGGTGATGCTCCGCACCTCCGGCCCGGCGTCGCCGCACGGCTCGCCTTCCCACAGGATCGCCACCTCGTCGCCGTGCCCGGCCTCCACCTGGCGGTCCACCGCGTTGAAGCACGCGTTCGTGGTGCCGCCGACGAACCAGCGCGCGTCCGGCAGGTTCCACTCGACCACCTTGCCCCACGGCGTGAACCACGCGAATTCGCGCGCCACCTCGCCCCAGAATCCCTCGGGGTCGCGCACCGAACGCTCGTGCATGGCGCGGTAGGTCGCCATGTCCGGGACGTGCACGGTGCCCATTCGGGCGGCGAAGTCCGCCGGCGGCGGGAACACGCGGTCCTCCACGAGGACCGATCGGATGGAGGCGTCGTTCATGCGCGGCAGGATAGGGACGCGTCCGCCCCGCGCGCCCGCGCGTCGCCCGCGCCCGTGCTCAGGCCTCGACGCGTCCCGCCGCGAACGCCTTCGCGATGCGGAGCGCGTCGGGAAGCCGCGACGGGTCCTTGCCGCCCGCCTGCGCGAAGTCCGGCCGCCCGCCGCCCTTGCCGCCGCATGCCTCGGCGGCGGCGCGCACCCAGTCGCCGGCCTTGAGGCCCTTGGCCTGCAGCCCTGCGGGAACGTCCGCCGCGATCGCCACCTTGCCCTCGGCCTCGTCGGCGCTCAGGAGGAGGATGGCGCTGTCGGGACGCTTCGCCCGCACCGCGCTGAGCGCGCTCAGGAGCGCCGCCGGGTCCGCGCCCGTCACGGGTTCCACGATCACCGCGCCCGTCGCGCGCTCCGCGATCTCGCGGGCCTGCGCCACCACGGCGTCGCGGTTCGCTCCCTCCTGCGCCTTGCGCCAGTCCTTGACGTGCTCGCGCAGTTCCGCGAGCGCCAGCTCCATGCGGTGCCGGAACGAGACCGAGAGCGGGGCCTCGGCGAGCGTGGCCGCGATCGCGGTCACCTCGGCGGCAAGCGCCTCGCCGGTGAGCTTCCGTGCGGCGGCGAGCCGATGCTCGAGCGCCGCCGCGGTGGTCGCCGCGGCGTGGGCCGCCGCGCCGGTGATCGCGAACAGCCGGCGGATGCCCGCGCTCGACGCGCCCTCGCCGGTGATCACGAAGTGCTGGGCCTGCTCGGCGTTGCGGAGGTGCGTGCCGCCGCAGAACTCGATCGACATCGCCTGCCAGCGCTCGTTCGACGGATCGGCCAGCATGTCCTCGACGGCCGCGCCGATCGCGACCACCCGCACGGGGTCCGGGTACCGCTCGCCGAACACCGCGCGCACGCCGGCGATCGCCTTCGCCTTCTCCAGGGGAACCGTCGCCACCGACACCGGAAGCGTCCGCGCGATCGCCGCGTTCACCGACACCTCGACCTTGGCCAGCTCGTCGACCGACATCGCCTTCGCGTGCGTGAAATCGAAGCGGAGGCGGTCGTCGGCCACCAGCGATCCGCGCTGCTCGACCCCCGCCCCGAGCACCTCGCGGAGTGCGTGGTTCATGAGGTGCGTGGCCGTGTGGTTGGCCATGATGCGCTCGCGGCGCGAGCGGTCCACCGTGGCCGTGGCGTCGTCGCCCACGGCGATCGTGCCGTGCGTCGAGTGACCGACGTGGAGCACGTACTCACCGGCGCGCTGCGTGTCCTCGACCGTGAAGCGGTTGGTCCGCGATCCGCCGCGGCCGCATTCGACGAGGCCCGTGTCGCCCACCTGGCCGCCTGCCTCCGCGTAGAACGGGGTCTTGCGCAGCACCAGCGCCACGCGCTGCTCGACGACGGCCTTCTGCACCAGCGCGTTGCCGTCCCAGATCGCGGCCACGGTGGTGGCGGTGGGCTTCGGGTCGTCGCGCGACGAGTCGTCGGTGGCGTGGACATGGAGCCCGCTGCGGAGCTTCTCCAGCACGTCCGGCGGCGGGAGCCGGAATCCCCCGTCGCGCGAGCCGCCTTCCCGGCTGCGGTTGCGCGCGGCCTCCATCAGCTGCTCGTACCCGGCCACGTCGACGGTCATCCCGCGTTCCTCCGCCATGACCTGCGTGAGGTCGATCGGGAAGCCGAAGGTGTCGTGCAGGCTGAACGCGTCCTGCGCGCCGATGCGCCGGTCGGGGCCGGCGCGCCGGGCCGCCTCCTCGAAGAGCGCGATGCCGCGCTCGAGGGTCTTGCCGAAGGCGATCTCCTCCTCGCGGATGGCGTGCACCACCCGCGAGGCCTGCTGGACCAGCGTGGGGAACGTGTCGCCGAGCGTCTCGATGACCGCGGGCACCAGGCGGAAGATGAACGGCTCGCGCGCGCCCAGGTGCTGGTGGCCGGCGCGGATCGCGCGGCGCAGGATGCGGCGCAGCACGTAGTTGCGGCCCTCGTTGCCCGGCGCGGCCCCGTCGGCCACGGCCACCGCCAGGCAGCGCACGTGGTCGGCCACCACGCGATAGGCGGTGTCGACGGCGTCGTCGAGCCGACCGCCGTACGGTCGGGCCCCCGTCACCGTCGAGGTCAGCGCGAAGATCGGCGCGAAGACGTCGGTGTCGTAGTTGGACCGCTTGTCCTGCAGCACGCTCACCAGTCGCTCCAGGCCCATGCCGGTGTCGACGTGGCGCGCGGGCAGCGGCGTCAGCTTGCCGCCGGGTTCGCGGTTGAACTGGATGAAGACCAGGTTCCAGATCTCCAGGACGTCCGGGTCGCCGGTGTTCACCAGCGCCGCGGCGTTGCGGCCTCCGATTCGGTCGAAGTGGACCTCGGTGCACGGCCCGCACGGGCCCGTCTCGCCCATCTCCCAGAAGTTGTCCTTCATGCTCCCCGGGATCACGTGGTCCGCGGGAAGGAGCTTCAGCCACAGGTCACGGCTCTCGTGGTCCGGTTCGACGCCCTGCTTGGGGTCGCCCGCGCACCAGGTGGCGTAGAGCCGGTTCGGATCGATCCCGTACACCTTCGTCAGCAGCTCGAAGGCCCATTCGATGGCCTCCTTCTTGAAGTAGTCGCCGAGCGACCAGTTGCCGAGCATCTCGAAGAACGTGTGGTGGTACGTGTCCCGGCCCACGTCCTCGAGGTCGTTGTGCTTGCCGCCGGCCCGGATGCACTTCTGCGTGTTCACCGCACGCGTGTACGGTCGGGTTCCGCGACCGAGGAACACGTCCTTGAACTGGTTCATCCCGGCGTTGGCGAAGAGCAGGGTGGGGTCGTCGAAGGGGATGGCCGGGCTCGACGGCACCATGGCGTGGCCGCACTTCTCCTCGAAGAACCGGATGAAGTCCCTGCGGATCTCGGGCGCGGTACGTGCTGGCGTGGCCATAGGGGCAGGAGTGTAGGGATGCCCGGACGGGCACTCGGCGGACGTAGACTGCGGGGATGCATCGGCAACGACGGCCGTTCGTGGGCGGAAACTGGAAGATGAACACCGACCTCGCGGGGGCGGTCGAACTGGCGGAGTCGGTGCTGGCCGCCGTGGCCGCCGACGGCTCCGAGCAGCATGTGGACGTGGCCCTCTTCCCGCCGTTCCCGTACCTCATGCCCGTGGGACGCGCGCTGGGCCACTCGGCGGTGCTCTTGGGTGGCCAGGACTGCTCCGCCGAAGCCAGTGGGGCCTTCACCGGCCAGGTCAGCGCCGGCATGCTCACCGACCTCGGGGCTCGAACCGTGATTATTGGGCATTCGGAACGCCGTCACGGGCTGCATGAGCACGATCCGTTGCTGCATGAGAAGCTCGCGATCGCGTGCGAGTCCGGGCTCGAACCGGTGCTGTGCGTCGGGGAGCTGCTTGCCCAGCGCGACGACGGCCGGGCGCAGGCCGTGGTGGAGGCGCAACTTCGCGGATGTTTCGGGACGCTTCCCGTTGAATCGGTGGCCCGGGTGGTGGTCGCGTACGAACCCGTCTGGGCCATCGGCACCGGCCGGACGGCCCAGCCCGAGGACGCGCAGGCCATGCATGCCGCGATCCGGACGGTGCTGGCCGACCTGTATGATTCTGCGTTCGCCGCGCGGGTCCGCGTCATCTATGGCGGGTCGGTCAACGCGAAGAACGCGCACGCGCTCTTCCGCTGCCCGGACGTCGATGGTGGGCTCGTCGGCGGCGCCAGCCTCAAGGCTGACGACTTCGTCGCGATCTGCCGCGCCGCGGCAGAGGCGTGGTCGGCAGGCTGAGGAACCAAGGAACCCCGCCCATGGGCGTCGTCTTCACGCTGCTGGTCATCCTCTTCCTCTTCGCCTCCCTCGGCCTGGTGCTGATCATCCTGGTGCAGCGCCCGCAGGGCGGCGGCCTCGCGCAGGCCTTCGGCGGCGGCGGCGGCTCCGACACCGCCTTCGGCGGCCGGACCGGCGACGCGCTGACCTACGCCACGGTGACCGGTTTCGCGATCTACCTCGCGCTCGCGATCGCGCTGAACATCATGGATGACTCGCTGCTGCGCGGTGGGTCCGAACCCGAGGCCGCGCCGGTCGAGTCCGCGCCCGCCGCGACCCTGCCCGCGCCCGTGAGCCCGGCCCCCGCGACGCCCGCTCCCGCGGCGGCGACTCCGGCCCCGGGCGCCGAGTCCGGCGCCATCACGCTGCCCGCCGCCCCGGCGCTCTCGCCGACGCCGGCCGCCGCGCCTGCCCCCGAACCGACGCCCGCCCCGGCGCCTGCGCCGACCGCGGCTCCGGCTCCCGCGCCGGCTCCCGCGCCTGCGCCGACCCCATGATCCGGTCGATGACCGGTTTCGGCTCGGCGACCACCGAGCTCGAGGGCGCCCGGTGCAGCGTCGAGATCCGTTCGGTCAACAACCGCTTCTTCAAGAGCTCGATGCGGCTGCCCGGCGACCTGGAGTCGCTGGAGGCCGACATCGAGGCCATCCTCGTGCGGCGCCTCACGCGCGGCAGCGTCACGCTGACGCTGCGGTGGTCGGAGTCCTCGGGCCGCGCGGTCGCCAGCATCAACGTGGCGGCGCTCGAGGCCTACGCGCGGCAACTGCGTGCGGCCGACCTTCCCGGCGTCGCCTCGGAACTGCGACTGGCGGACCTGCTGGCCCTTCCGGGCGTCGTCCTGGATGACCGCGCCGAGGCCGTCGCGGCCACCGCGCGGCCGGCGGTGCTCCATGCCGTCGAGGAGGCGTGCTCGGCGCTGTTGGCGATGCGCGCCCGCGAGGGCGACGCGCTGCGTGAGCTGCTCGCCGGCTTCGGCGACCGCATCGCCACGCTGCTCGAGGAGATTCGCCGCCGTGCCCCGGAAGTGGTGGCGGGGTACCAAGATCGCCTGCGGCAGCGGCTCGCGGCGGCACTCAAGGAACTCGGCGTGTCGGTCGGCGAGGTCGAGGTGATCCGTGAGGTCGCCATCTTCGCCGAGCGCAGCGACATCGCCGAGGAGGTGGCTCGGCTCGCCGGGCACCTCGAGCAGTTCCGCTCGGTGATCGAGCCCGCCAACCCGCAGCCGGCGGGGCGGACGCTCGACTTCCTGGCGCAGGAGATGCTCCGCGAGGCCAACACCATCGCTTCCAAGAGCGGTGATGTCGAGATCAGCCGCCGCGTGGTGGAGATCAAGACCGCGATCGACCGCATCAAGGAACAGGCGCAGAACGCCGAATGACGCCGCACGCGCGGCCATCCATCGACCGGGAGGAACTCCGGGCGGTCGTGCGCGCGTACGGTCTCCGTGGCCCGGTGCGGCTCGAACCGATCGGGCGTGGCGCCTCGGCCTCGGCCAAGGGGCGGCTGTGCACGCCGGACGGCGACTTCATGCTCAAGCGCCGCGCGGCGAGCGCGTGGCCGGTGGAGCGAGCTTCGTTCCTGCACCGATTCCAGGAGCATCTCTTCGCCGCCGGCGTACCCGTGGCGCGGCTCGCGCGGACCGCCTCCGGGGACCATGAGTTCCGCCTCGGCGCAGGGGCGTTCGAGCTGTTCCACTGGGTCGAGGGGGATCGGTGGTCGCGCGGTGCCGTGCAGGCCGCGGCCGCCGGCCTGGCGCTCGGGCGCGCGCTGCGCGCGGTCGACGGGTTCGACGCGCGCGACGCACCCGCGCGAACGTCGTTCCACCGTCCCGGCGGGCTGGCCGGTGCGGGCGCGCCGGTGCTCGAGGCCGTGATGCGCGCCGATCCCGACACCGATGCCCCGGCGCTTCGCCGCACCCTGCAGCGCATCGTCGACCGGGCCATCGCGGCGGAGCGCCGCGCCGAGGAGGCGGGCGTCGCCGCGTCGCCGACGGCATGCGGCCATGGCGACGTGCATCCCGGGAACGCGCTGTTCCGGCGCGATCGGGTGGTGGCGATCCTCGACTTCGACTCCGCGGGCATCGATCGCCGCGCATGCGAGGTGGCCAACGCCTCGCTGCACTTCTCGAACGCGCCGATCGCCGGGATCGAGCCATCGGCGTGGGTGGCCGAGCCCGACTTCGCGCTGGCCCGTGCCGTGGTCGACGGATGCAATGCCGGCCTCGGGGACCCACTGTCGGCACCGGAGGCCGCGGCGATCCCGTGGCTTATGATCGAAGCGTGCACGGTGGAGAGCCTGGTTCCCTTGGCCCGGTCCGGTCGCTTCGCGCGGCTGCGGGCCGACCGTTTCCTCGACCTGATCGATCGCAAGACCGCCGCCATCGAGGCGTGGGCGCGTTCGTCGTCGCGTTGATCGCGCTGACGACGGCGGGCGGGTCGTGGGCGACGGCGCAGGACTTCCGCCTCCGCTCCGCGCCGGCCGTGGCCCCCGTCCAGTCGGTGCCGTGGGAAGCCGACGCGCTCGCGCTGCTGACGGCCGATCCCCGCGTCGAAGCGCTCGTTCGCGCCCTTGACGCTGCGTCCTTCGACGAGCGGCGCGCGGCCACCGAGGCGTTGCTCGACCGCGCGATCCCGGACGCCCAGGTGTGGCTGCGGCTGTCGCGCGGCGGTCTGTCCACCGAGGCGCATCGGCGCCTGCTGTGGATCGGGCAGTCACGCATCATGAATGCGCCGCGCGGCGCGCTCGGCATCCAGATGGCCGGGCGGTTCGGGGACGTCGACGGCGTCACGGTGACGGCGTTGATCCCCAACATGCCGGCGCGGAAGGTGCTGCAGCCCGGCGACCGCATCGTGGCGATCGATGGACAGGCCATCTCGGTGAGCCAGCAGCTGACCAACATCGTGCAGCTCAAGCGCCCCGGCGAGACCATCCGGCTGACGGTGATGCGCGGCGAGCGCGATGCCGAGGGCCGCGTGGTCGGCGGCCCCGACGGACGGCCGCTCGAGCACCGGCTCGACGTGGACATGGAGGTCGGCTCGTACGACGATCTCTCCCGCTTCGGCGATCCGGGCATGGCCTCGACGCTCGTCGACTCGGGGCGCGAGCGGCTGGCCGAGCGGCTCGCGGCGGCGTTTCCCGTACAGCGCGGGGCGCTTCCGCTCGAACGGCTCCCCGGGGAGGATGTCGGCGTGGAGTCTCACCCGGACATCGCGCAGTTGCGTGCTCAGCTCGCCCGCCCGGGAGGGCTCGGCGATGCGCCGGCGGTGCGCGCGATCCTGCAGGCGCGGCTCTCCTCGCTCGAGGCGGCGGCTCGCATTCCCGGGCTCGATCCGGAGGAGCGCGCGTGGTTCCAGGCCGTGGCGGACCGCTACCGTGAGCTGATCCCCGAGGAGTTGCGGTCGCGGCCCGGGCCGTGAGTGGCCGGAGGCGGCTGGACCGACACGCGTGAACATGGAACGAGAGGAAGGGGACGAAGTTCGTCCGAAAAAAGAACGCGCCGCGGACCGTGAGGTCAACGCGACGCGCTTCCGGGGGCTTGGTTGAGTCCCTCAGTGGAGGGACAGGGGAAGCGTAGGGTGCGGTCGGCCCGCTGTCAAGCCACGGTTCAGGATTTGGCTTCGCCCGACAGCGGATTTTTGAAGTGGGCGTCCTGCAGCGGCGCAATGATGTCCAGAATTCGCTGGAGAATGACCGCCGGCGACCCCACCGAGTCGACCTCGCGCACGATGTTGGTCGGGTAGTGCCCGAGGACCGGGGCGGTCTCGCGCTGGTAGACCTCGAACCGCCTGCGGATAACTTTTTCGTCCGCATCGTCGAGCCGGTTCTCCTTGAGGGCTCGCCGCCGCATGCGCATCACCATGGCGTCGACGTCCGAGCAGACCAGGTGCACGACCATCAGCACCTCGAGGTACGGGTCGAGCGCCTTCGCCTGGGCGATGCTGCGCGGGATGCCATCCAGGATCAGCAGGTCCTGGTGCGGCTTGTAGATGCTCAGCACCGTCTGCGCATGGATGTTCTGCTTCCACATCTCGATGGTGAGCTCGTCCGGCACCAGTTCGCCGCGCGAACTGTGCTCCAGGAACTTCTTGCCGAGCGGGCTGGTCATGTCCAGCGAGCGGAACACGTCGCCGCACGCCAGGTGATAGAAGCCGGGGACGTGGCCGAGGATCTTGCCTTGCGTTCCCTTGCCGACGCCCGGAGCCCCGAACAGCAGGATGGTCTTGTATCGATCGCGCACGGCGGCATCGTACCGGGCCGGGGTAGCCTGCGGCCGATGACGCCGATTGCGAGCCGATGGGTACCGGCCACTCCTGGTGCAGGTTCGGCGGGCGCAGAGAGCCTCCTGCACCGGGTCTTGGCGGCCCGGCCGGAGCCTGCCGATGCGCGTGCTCGGGAGATCCTCCACCATCACGAGCCCGAGCGGGCGCTGCGCCTCCTGCACATGCCGCGGACCCTGCCGGGGGCCACCGAGGTGGCTGCTCGGCTCGAGGCCGCGGTGCGTGCCGGCCGCCGGGTGGCGATCTACGGCGACTACGACGCCGACGGCATCACCGCCACGGCGGTGCTGTGGCGGGTGATTCGCGCCGCATCGCCCGGGGCCGACCTCGTGCCCTACGTGCCCGATCGCTTCGAGGAGGGCTACGGGCTCAACGCCGCCGCCCTGCGGCAGCTGGCCGCGGATGGCGTGCAGGCGGTGGTCACCGTCGACTGCGGTGCCTCGGCCGTCGAGGAGGCGCGGCTGGCGCGTGAACTCGGCCTCGAACTCCTGGTCACCGACCACCACCACGTCGATGCGGGCGGGGTGGCCGAGGCCGACGCCATCGCCCATCCGGCGCTGCCGGGCCGCGAGCGCGCCCCGTTCGCCGAGCTCTGCGGCGCGGCCGTGGCGTTCAAGGTGGCGTCCGAGTTCGCGCGGCTCTGGTGCGGCGGCGAACGCGTCGCCGACGTCCTGCGCAACGCCGTCGCGTCCACGCTCCCGTTGGTCGCCGTCGGCACGGTGGCCGACGTCATGCCGTTGGTCGACGAGAACCGGCTGTTCGTCGCGAGCGGTCTCAGCATCATGCCGTCCACCCCGATCGCGGGATTGCGCGCGCTGCTCCACGACTCGCAACTCGGCAACGCCCGCCGCGTGGATGCCTCCGACGTCGGGTTCCGGCTCGGGCCGCGCCTGAACGCGGTGGGCCGCCTGGGCCACGCCCGCGAGGCGGTGGAGCTGCTGCTCACCGAGGACCCCCGTCGCGTGGCCGCGATCGTGGCCAGGCTCGCCGAGCTCAACGAGCGCCGTCGCGAACTCGATCGACGGGCCTTCGAGCAGGCCTGCGAGCGCATCGACGCCGACCCGGCCCTTGCCGACGCCGGGGCCATCGTGATGGCGGACGCCCGATGGCATGAGGGCGTCGTGGGCATCGTGGCCACCAAGGTGGCGGAACGTCACGGGCGTCCGGCGATCCTGATGGCGATCCGCGACGACGGCACCGCCAAGGGCAGCGGGCGGAGCGTCGAGGGCGTGGACATGCTGGCCACGGTCCGGGCCTCGTGCGCCGACCTCATGCAGCGCGGGGGCGGGCACGCGCACGCCGTCGGGCTGACCGTCCGCGTGGACGACGTGCCCGAGTTCGCGCGCCGGTTCGCCGCGGCGTGCGCGGCGGCGACCGGCGGCATGCCGATCGGCCCCGTGCATCGTTACGACGCCGAGGCGCGCAGCGAGGAGATGACTCGTGAGGCGGTGCTCGCGCTGCAGGCCCTGCGACCCTTCGGCCGCGGCAACCCGGCGCCGGTGTTCCTGCTGCGCGGCGCCGTGCCCGTGGCGCCGCCGTCGTACTTCGGGCGCGACCGCCGTCACGTGGAGTTCACGTTGCCGGTGGGCGTCCGCGCGTTGTGGTGGAAGGGCGCCGATCGCATCGGCTTGGTCCGCCAGGGCGTGCCGGTCGATCTGCTGGTGCGGCCGGGGATGGACGACTACCGCGGCATCCCGCGCGTGCAGCTCGAGGTGGTCGATGCGCGTCCCGCCGGGCCGCGCTGAGCCGCACGGGTCCGGGGACGCGGCCCGGCGTCAGAGCAACACTTCCGCACCGCGACCGATCGGCTTCGCGGGCGGGTGTGCGCGCAAGTCTTCGGGGCCGACCGCCGTGAGCGCCGAGATCTCCACCATGCAGTCGGGCTGGCCGTTGGCATGGAGGGGCACGGCCACGCCCGCCTCGCGCAGCCACCGGGCGGCGCGCTCCGCCTGGATGGCCTTGCTGGTGGCCGGGCTGTCCTCTCCCGTGGCGTTCTTGATCGGGGCGAACTCCTCGACGCGATCCGTGCGCATCACGATCGAGCTCTCGGCCTCACGGAGCGCGTCGAACACGAAGCACTCGAGCTTCACGGCATTGGGCTCCGCGGGATCGTGCCGCAGCCCGGTGGCGGGGTCGACGTACGGCACCTTCTTGATGGCACGGTGCCAGGGCAGCACCGAGCCGAGCGGATGATCGGTGAGCGCGCGGATGAACTCGGTTCCGATGGCGTGGATCGCGATCGAGCCCTCGCCATGAAGCAGGTTGCCCTCGGCGTCCCGGGCGGCGGTGACCTCGGGGGGTGCATCGCTGTACTCGAGCACCGTGAGACGCGGCGCCTTCACGAACACGCCCACCTTCTCGGTGGCGTCGCGCTTCAGCACGCTCTTGGAGCTCATCTGCGCGCTCGAATCGGGTGCGGCCACGTGCAGCCCGAGGAACAGCGGGTCCACCACGTGCACGTTCGGGTTGTCCACCTGGAAGTAGCACAGGTGCTCGATGCCGCACGACTGCATGTGGTCCAGCGCGCCGGCGGACCGCAGGGCCTTCAGCGCGCCGCCGTGCCCGTCGGGGTTGAGCGCCGGCTCCCACGGTTGGTCGAGCAGCACCTTGCCGTCGAGCGAGACGCTCGGCACCATCCCCTGCGGGAACAGCATGGTGTCCCCGGCGGCCCGGCCGAACCAGCGGTTGTCCTCGAAGAACCGCTCGGTGTCCGCATGGTTGGCCTCGCTGGTCATCACGAACCACGGGATCCGCACGCCGTAGCGGCGCTCGGCGGCCATGATCTGCTCGGCGAAGACGCGAAAGAGCGGCTTCCCCGCCACCGGCGTCGCCGGGAACGTGCCCTTGGGGCCCTTCCAGCCGAGCCGCGTCCCTTGGCCGCCCGCCACGAGGAACGCCGCCACCTTGCCGCGACGGACCAGGTCCTCGCCGATGGCGCGATAGCGCGCGGCCTCGGGCATGGTGCGCAGGTACGGGCGAACCGGCCGGATGTCCGCGGCCGCGGGCTTGGCGAGCGACGCGGCCTGCGTGAGCATCGACTGGAGGTGCTCGAGCGGCAGCGCCGCGATGCGTGCGAGCAGCGCGTCGCGCCGCGGGGCGTCCAGCGTCTCCCAGAAGGCCAGGAGGTGCGACTGCCCGGTGCGGTCGAGGCGTTGCTTGGTTTCGGCGAGTCGTGCGGGGTTGGTCACGGCGGTTCCGTCAGGCCTTGGGCGGGGAGGGCTCGCTCCAGCCCTCGGGTCGGTGGCGGACGATGAGGCCGCTCTCCAGGTAGATGACCTGCTCGCAGACGTTGGTGCAGTGGTCGGCGATGCGCTCGACGCTCCGGGTGACGCTGGTCAGGCTGAACGCGAAGTCCACCGGCAGGTGGCCCGAGGCCACCTGTGCCTGCGAGTTCATCAGGATCTCCTGCTTGAAGCGCGCCACCGTGTCGTCGAAGAGGAGCACCTGCCGGGCGAGGTCCGCGTCGTGGCGGCGGAACGCGCGGTTGGTGTCGCGCAGCATGCCGAGCACGCTGTTGGCCATCACGCGGAAGGTGTCGGGCACTCGGATCGTCCGCACCCGCTCCTCGAGCACCCGCTCGGCGATGCTGACGCCGCAGTCGGCGATCCGCTCGTATTCGTTGTTGCACTTGACGAGCGTGAGCACGGAGCGGATCGCGTGCTCGTCGGTCTGGCCCATCGCCAGGAGCGGCACCGACCGGCGCTCGATCTCGACGTCGACGCGGTCCACCTCGGTGTCCAGGCCGTCGATCCGGCCGGCCTTGGCGAGGTCGAGGTCAAAGTAGCTCTCGACCGCCAAGGTGCACAGGTCGAGGACCCGAGCGCCTTGATCGACCATCTCGCGTTCGAGCGCCTCGAGCCGCTCCTGGAAGGTGGACATGGCGCACGATGCTACCCGTGCCGGGGGCGCATCGGTCGTTCCTATACTTGCGCGATGGCCGTCCTCTGCGTGAACGTCGACCACGTCGCCACCGTGCGCCAGGCGCGCCGCACGTGGGAGCCCGATCCCGCGGAGGCGGCCCACGAGGCGATCGCCGGCGGCGCCCACGGCATCACCGTCCACCTGCGCGAGGACCGGAGGCACGTCCAGGACGCCGACGTCCACCGGCTGGCCGCCGCGTTCCCGGGGAGGCTCAACCTGGAGATGGCGGCCACCGACGAGATGGTGCGCATCGCGCTCGAGGTGCGTCCGGCGATGGCGATGCTCGTTCCCGAGGGCCGCCACGAGGTGACCACCGAGGGTGGGCTTGACGTGGTGGCGCTCGAGCCGCGCGTGCGCGAGGTGGTCGGTCGGCTCGCCGGGGCGGGGATCCCGGCCAGCATCTTCATCGACGCGGAGGCCGCGCAGGCCGAGGCGGCGATGCGCTGCGGCGCGGCGACGTGCGAGGTCCACACCGGCCCGTGGGCCCACGCGGTGCACGCGGGCGGCGGGAGCACCGATTCGGACGCGGCGCGACGCGAACTGGCGGCAGTGGCGGCGGCCGGGGAGCGGATCCGCGCCCTGGGCATGCGCTTCAACGCCGGCCATGCGCTGGCCACCTGGAACGTGGCCCCGGTGGCGGCGCTGCCGGGCGTCGCCGAGCTGCACATCGGCCACGCCATCGTGAGCCGGGCGGTCTTCGTCGGCATGCGTGCCGCCGTCGCCGAGATGCGTGCGGCGATCGATGCGGCCTGCGCGGGTCGGGCCGTACACTCGGCCTGATGCACTCCGCCTCGCGCTTCCACGGCTGCTTCACCGCGCTCGTCACGCCGTTCACGGCGGACGGGGCATCGGTCGATCTCGGTCGGCTGGAGGACTCCGTCCGCGTCCAGGCCGAGGGTGGCGTGTCCGGCGTGGTTCCGTGCGGCACCACCGGGGAAAGCCCGACGCTGTCCGAGGAGGAGCATGCGCTGGTCGTGGAGCACGCCGTCCGTGCGGCCCGGCCGCTCGGGCTCACGGTGGTGGCCGGCGCCGGGAGCAACTGCACCGCGCACGCGATCCGCCTGCAGAAGCTGGCGCGCCAGCTCGGTGCCGACGCCGGGCTGCAGGTGACGCCCTACTACAGCAAGCCCTCGCAGGAGGGGATCTACCGCCACTTCATGGCCGTGGCCGATTCATGCGACCTGCCGGTGATGCTCTACAACATCCCCGGCCGCGCCGCCGTCGCCATCCAGCCGGAGACCGTCGAGCGCCTCGCGCGCCACCCCAACGTGGTCGCGATCAAGGAAGCGACGGGCAGCATGGATTCCGCCAGCGAGATTCGCCGCCGGTGCGGCATCGCGGTGCTGTCGGGCGACGACAGCCTGACCCCGAGCTTCGCGGCCGTCGGCGCGGTGGGCGTGGTGAGCGTGGTCAGCAACCTGGTGCCCGGGCGCGTCGCCGAGCTGTGCAGGCTGCTTGCCGCGAACGACTTCCATGCGGCGCTCGAGGCACACATGCGGCTGCTGCCGCTCTCCCGTGGGCTGCTGTCGCTCGACGTGAACCCGGTGCCGGTGAAGGCCGCGCTCGCCGAGCTCGGGCGCGACTCCGGCGCGGTGCGGCTGCCGCTCGCGCCGCTTGCCGCCGGCGCGCTCGGTCAATTGCGCGAGCTGCTCGCCGGCGCCGGCCTCGGCACGGGGGCCGCACGATGAACCTGCACGCCCCGCAGTACGACACCGCGGCGCTGCCCTACAAGGTGGCGGTGCTCTGCTACCTGTGGGATGCCGACGGGCGGCTGCTGATGCTCCACCGGCGCAAGCCGCCGAACGTCGACATGTACTCCCCGGTGGGCGGCAAGCTCGAGATCAGCCGGGGCGAGAGCCCGCACGAGTGCGCCGTGCGCGAGGTCCACGAGGAGACCGGGCTGCGGCTCGCCGACGACGAGATGCGGCTCCTCGGGATGGTGAGCGAGCGCGCGTACCAGGGAGAGATGCACTGGCTGATCTTCCTGTTCGAGTGCGTTCGCCCGGTCGCGCACGACGAGATCGCGCACGCCGAGTTCGACGAGGGCCGGCTGGAGTGGGTCGCGGCCGCCGACATTCCCTCGTTGCCGATCCCTGCGACCGATCGCGAGATCCTCTGGCCGTTGGTGCGCGACCATCGCGGGGGCCACTTCTGCGTCGACATCGACTGCTCGGTGACGCCCATGGTGCACCGGGTGCGGGAGAGCCGGCGGGTATCCTGACCCCGATGCCCGACGAGACGATCACCGGTTCCGGCACGGGGGCGGGGGACGACGGTCTGGAGTCGGCGGGGCAGCAGGTCGGCCCGTATCGGCTGATCTCGGTCCTCGGCGAGGGCGGGTTCGGCACGGTGTGGCTGGCCGAACGGCGCCAGCCCTTCGTGCAGCGGGTCGCGCTCAAGATCATCAAGCCGGGAATGGACTCCAAGGCGGTGGTGGCGCGCTTCGAGCAGGAGCGGCAGTCGCTCGCGGTGATGGCGCATCCGGGGATCGCGCGCGTCCTCGACGGCGGGCTCACCGACCGCGGGCGGCCGTACTTCGTGATGGAGTACGTGCGCGGCAAGCCGATCACGCGGTTCGCGGACGAACGTCGCCTCTCCCTGCGCGACCGGCTACGGCTCTTCGTGCAGGTGTGCGAGGCGGTGCAGCACGCGCACCTGAAGGGCATCATCCACCGCGACCTGAAGCCGACCAACATCCTGGCGTTCGACGTCGAGGGCGGCGAGCCGAGCGTCAAGGTCATCGATTTCGGCGTGGCGAAGGCCACGCAATCCGGCCAGGCCGCGCAGACCGTGTTCACCGAGACGGGGCAGATGATCGGCACGCCCGAGTACATGAGCCCCGAGCAGGCGGACCCCACGGGCGAGGACATCGACACGCGCTCGGACGTGTACAGCCTGGGCGTGGTGCTCTACGAGCTGCTGTCGGGGCTGACGCCGCTCGACCCCCGGGAGCTGCGGGCGAAGGCGTACCGCGAGCAGCAGCGGCTGATCGCCGAGCTGGATCCGCCCACGCCGAGCACGCGCCTGTCGACGGTGGCGACGAAGGACACGCAGCTGGCCGCGCGCATCGGCGAGTCACGGCGCGAGCCGCTGCCGGCGCTGGTGCGCAGCCTGCGCAGGGAGCTCGAGTGGATCCCGCTCAAGGCCATGCGCCGTGAGCGGCAGGATCGCTACCAGTCGGCGACGGACCTCGCGCGCGACGTTCGCAACTACCTCGAAGGAAAGCCGCTGGTGGCGGGGCCCGAGTCCTCCGCGTACCGCGTCCGCAAGTTCGTGCGCCGGCACCGGGGCGCCGTGCTGACCGGGTCGCTCGTGGCGGCGTCGCTCGTGGTGGGCCTGGGCTTGGCGACCTGGCAATGGCGAGAGGCCGTGGCGGCCAATGAAGCCGCGCAGCTGAGCCAGCGCGAGGCCACTGCCGTGAAGGACTTCGTGCTCGATGCCCTGGTGGTCTCGGACCCGAAGCAGGGCGGCCGGCGCGACATCACCGTGCGCGAGGCGATGGCCAAGGCCGCGGCGAAGCTCGAGTCGGGATCGCTGCGGGAGCAGCCCGAGGTCGAGGCCTCGCTGCAGCTGGCGATCGGAATCGTGCTCGCGGGCGCGGGCGACCTGGACGGCGCGATGCCGCTCCTGAAGGCGAGCGTCGCGACGCGCGAGCGCGTGCTCGGCCCGGACCATCCCGACGTGGCGCAGGCGATCGGCAACATGGCCTCGGTGCTCGAGTACATGGGCCGCGACGCCGAGGCGGAGGGGATGCACCGGCGTGCGCTGGCCATCCGCGAGCGCGCGCTCGGCCCGGACCACGTGGATGTCGCCGGGAGCCTCAACAGCCTCGGCGGCGTGCTCTGGGTGCTCGGAGAGCGCGAGGAGGGCATGCGGTGTCTCGAGCGCGCGCTCGACGTTCGCGAGCGGGCGCTCGGACGGAACCACCCGGCGGTGGGCAACACCCTGAACAACATCGCGGTGCTGGCCATCAAGTCCGGCGACCGGGTGCGTGGCGAGGAGTTCCTGCGCCGCGCGCTCGCGGTGCAGGAGGCGTCGCTCACGCCGGACCATCCGGACCTGGCTTCGCCGATCGCCAACCTCGCCTACCTGTGCGACGATCTCGGCAGGCACGCCGATGCCGAGGCATTGGGTCGCCGTGCCGTGGCGATCCGCGAGAAGTCGCTCGGCCCCGACCATCCGGACACGATCATCGCGGTCAGCAACCTGGCGTGGAGCCTGAAGGCCCAGGGCAAGCGCGACGAGGCGCTCGCGTGCTACCGGCGCGCGCTGCCGGTGTTCGAGGCGACGCTCGGCCCCGATCACGCGCAGGTCGCGAAGACGCGCGCGCGGATCGCGGAGCTCGAGGCGGCGCCGGCGAGCGGGTCGGCCGCGCCCTGACTCCCGTATCCTGAGTCCGCGATGATCCCGGGCGACGAGACCACGGTGGGCGGTGGCGCGGGCGAGCTGCCCGATGAGGCGACGAGCGCGTCGGCGCGCGTCTCGTTCGGTCGCGCGTCGACGGAGCGCCCGGGCGACGAGATCGGCCCGTACAAGCTTGTCTCGCCGCTCGGGGAGGGCGGCTTCGGCGCCGTGTGGCTCGCGGAGCGGCGCCACCCGTTCGTGCAGCGGGTGGCGCTGAAGGTCATCAAGCCGGGGATGGACTCGAAGGCGGTGGTGGCGCGCTTCGAGCAGGAGCGGCAGGCGCTGGCGGTGATGAACCACCCCGGCATCGCGAAGGTGCTCGACGGCGGACTCACCGCGCGCGGCCGGCCGTACTTCGCGATGGAGTACGTGAAGGGCGAGCCGTTGACGGACTTCTGCGACCGCGTGAAGCTCGGGATCGAGGAGCGGCTGAGGCTCTTCGAGCAGGCGTGCGAGGCGGTGCAGCACGCGCACCTGAAGGGGATCGTGCACCGGGACCTGAAGCCCTCGAACATCCTGGCGTTCATGACGGAGGGCGAGGGCCCGAAGCTGAAGGTGATCGACTTCGGCGTGGCGAAGGCGATGAGCCAGCGGATGACGGAGCAGACGATCTTCACCGAGACGGGGCAAATGATCGGGACGCCGGAGTACATGAGCCCGGAGCAGGCGGACCCGACGGCGGGGGACATCGACACGCGGAGCGACATCTACAGCCTGGGGGTGCTGCTGTACGAGCTGCTCGTCGGCGCGACGCCCTTCGACGCCAAGGAGCTGCGCAAGAAGGCCTACGGCGAGATCCAGCGGACGCTGCGCGAGCAGGACCCGCCGAGCCCGAGCGCACGGCTGTCGACGCTGGGCACGAAGGACCGCGAGGCGGCGAGCCGGATCGAGGCGGCGCGCAAGCTGCGCACCGACGACATCGTCCGCCGGCTGCGCGGCGAGCTTGAGTGGATCCCGCTGAAGGCGATGCGGAAGGAGCCGCATCACCGGTACCAGACGGCGATCGCGCTGGCGGAGGACGTGCGCAACTACCTGGAGGGGAAGCCGCTGGTGGCGGCGCCGGAGTCGACGGCGTACCGCGTGCGCAAGTACGTGCGCCGGAACCGCGCGCTGGTCGCCGGCGCCGGCGCGGTGCTGGCAGCGCTGCTGCTCGGGTTCGTGGCCACCGTCTGGCAATACCGGTCCGCTGTCCGGGAGCGGGATGCGGCCGACCTCGCGCGGTCGGAGGCGCTCGAACAGCGTGATGCGGCGACGGCCGCCGAGCGCCAGGCCCACGCCGAACGGGAACGCGCGCGGGACCTGCTCGGCGTGATCACCGCCGGGAGTGCCCTGGACGCGGTCCGTGCCGGCGACCTGCGGCTCGCGAATCGTGACTTGGCGCTGCTGCGGGAGATCGGGCGCGCCGGGCGCTTTCCGGACCGGCTGGCGGCGGCGTTGGGTGATCGCTCGATCGCCAGGCTCGGTGTCGAGGGACCGGCTGCGTTCGGAATCGCGTTCGGCCCCGCGGGCAACGTCCTCGCGAGCGCCGGTGCGGACAAGCTCATCCGCCTCTGGGACCCGACCACGGGCCAGCAGGTCGGCCACCCCTTTGAGGGTCATTCGGGTGGCATTTGGGACATCGCATTCAGTCCGGATGGGAAGGTGATCGCCAGTGCCAGCGTCGATAGCACGGTCCGGCTCTGGGATGCTGCGTCCGGGCGCCAGTTGGGTGCCCCGCTCATCGGGCACACCCGGGAGGTGCTGTCCGTCGCCTTCAGCCCGGATGGGAGGTTGCTGGCGAGCGGGAGCGAGGATGGGACGGCTAGGCTCTGGGACGTGGGCTCGGGCGCGTCGGTATCGAAGCCGTTGAAGGCGTCGCATGGCTGGGTGCAAGCGGTGGCCTTCTCTCCGGACGGTTCGATGGTTGTGGGCGCGTGCGGCGACTCGATCAGCCGGTGGGACGTCTCCTCCGGCCGCGCCGTCGGGGAGCCTCTCCAGATCTCCATTGGCGGGGCCCTCGATTTGGCCTTCAGCCCGGACGGTCGGATGATCGCGCTCGCCGGCGTGGAACGGGTGTCCTTGCGAGATCCGGCGACCGGTGAACGGCTGGGTGAGGACCTCGAGGGCATGGCCGGCAGGGTGGCGTTCAGCCCGGATGGAACGCTGCTTGCCACAACGAGCATCGACGAGGCAGTCGTCTCCGTCTGGGACGTCCAGTCCCGCCGGCAGATCGCACATCCGCTCCGCGGGCATCCGTACACCATCTACGGGCTGTGTTTCGGCCCGGACTCGAAGCTGCTCGCGACCGCCGGCACCGATGGCGTGATCCGACTGTGGGATGCCCTGGCAGCTGAGCGGATTGACAAGCCGCTGCGCGGCCACCAGGGAGCGGTTTGGATGATCGCGGCCAGCCCCGACGGCCGGGTGATCGTGAGCGCCGGCTCGGACGGCATCCGGTCGTGGGACGTCGCCTCCGGCAAGCAACTCGGCGAACCCCTTCGGTGGCACGCGGAAGCGATTACCTGCGCTGCCATGAACCGCGACGGCAGGCTGGTGGCCAGCGCGAGCCCGGACAGGACGGTCCGAATCTGGGATCTTGCGGCGTCGCGGGAGGTTGCCGGACCGCTCAAAGGCCATGAAGATCGTGTCACGTCGGTCGCGTTCAGCGCTGACGGGAAGTTCCTCGCGAGCGGCGGAGCGGACGGCCTGGTCCTTGTCTGGGACGTCGCGACCGGTGCGCGAGTCGGTGCACCCCTTCGCGGGCACCGACGAAGCGTCGGCCATGTCAAAGTGCTCTTCAGCCCGGACGGCACGGTGCTCGCGAGCAGCGGCGGCGGCGAGATTCGACTTTGGGAGCCCGTCACCGGGAAGGCGCTTGGGGTGTTCGGTGTTGAAGGTGGGATCTCCGGCGATCTGGCATTCAGCCCGGATGGCCGACTGCTGGCGGGCGCGATGGGCGGTGCCATCCAGCTCTGGGACGTCGCGACGCGCGAGCCGCGTGGCGAGCCGATGCAGGCCGGTGATGAGATGATCAGGTGCATCGCGTTCAGTCCGGACGGGAAGGTGATCGCCAGCGCCAGCCAGTTCGGGACGGTGCCACTGTGGGACGTCGCGACCGGCAAGCGGCTCGGTGAGCCGCTGGGGGTGCGGGAGAACGGGGTGTCGGTCGTCGCCTTCAGCCCTGACGGCCTGTCGCTCATCAGCGCCGGCATCGACGGCAGCATCCGAGTCTGGAGCGCGATGCCGATGGGTGAGCGCCGCGCGGCCCTCCGGACTCGCGAGCGCCAGGTACGGGAGGCACGGAGCATGCTTGGCCTCGACGGGGTCTCAGGGACGGCGGCCGCACCCGCCGACCTCGATGCCCGAGTTCGCGCGGATCCGCGCTTCGCCGGGGAGCTTCGGACCGCCGCGCTGATCGTGGCGGGCGAAGCGTCGCTCGAGCGACAACGTGCGGACGCCGCCGCGCGGACGCGGCCGGACGCGGGCATCGACGCCGCGCAGGACGATCGCCTCAAGCTCCTCGAGGAGTCGTATCGCAAGCGGGACTGGGCTGCCGTGCTGACGCAGGTCAGCACGATGCCCGACGGAGACCTGGAGCACATGCCCGCCGGGTTCTGGAACGAGATCGCTTGGCTGGGGCTTACCGAGCTCCCCGCGGACTCGCCCGCGCGTGACCTGCTGCAGCTGCTCCGCTACGCCGAGCGCGCGGCCGAGCTCTCCGATCCGAAGGACGCCAACATCCTCGACACGCTCGCCCGCGTCCACTGGGAGCTCGGGAACAAGCCGCTCGCGATCGAGGTCCAGCGCGAGGCGATCCAGGCGTCCTCGAAAGCGATGGGCAGGGAGCCGTCGCAGGACGAGGCTGACCTCCATGCGGAGCTGGAAGCGACCCTCTCGCGCTACGAGTCCCTTCCCGCCCGCTCGGCGCTGCCCAAGCCCGTCGCCCCTGCCGCCCCCCAGCCATGACCGATCTCTGGATCATCGCCTCGTCCCCGTCCGGCGACCTCCGCCATCCCCTCCCTGCGTCCGGTCGGGTCATGATCGGCCGTTCGCAGGACGCCGGCATCGTGCTCGAGGGGCGCACGGTCAGCCGGCGCCATGCCAGGCTCGAGTGGATGCCGGGTGCCGGGGCGTGGCGCATCGTGAACGAGTCGGGCAACTCCGGCACCTAGGTGAACGGCCGGCGGCTCGGCGCGGGTTCGGGCCTCGAGCTCCGGCCCGGCGACGCGATCGGCATCCCCCCGTGGGAGCTCCGGCTCGTGGCGTCCGACGGCCCGCTCGCCGTCGCGGAGCTGCAGCAGGAGTCCGGGGGCGTGCAGCCGCTCCAGGTGCCCGGCCATGACTCGCTGGGGCAGGACCGGCTGGTGTTCCTGCTGGCCGCGGCGGAGGCGATCCACGCCGCGCCCGGCGCCGACGAGGCGCGCGCCGCGCTCGTCGACGCCGCCGTCCGGGCGGCCGGGTTCGACGGTGCGTCGCTCCTGCGCTCGGCGGGCGCCGGCGCGGTCGAGGTGCTCGCGACCGCGGGCCGCATCGCGCGGGACGCCGGGTTCGGCCGCACGATGGTGCAGCGCGCGCTCGCGGGCGAGCCGACCGTCGGCAACCTGTCGGCCTCGGGCGGTTCCGCGGTCGCCGGCAGCCTGCTGCGCCTCAAGCTGGCGCACGCGGTGTGCGTGCCCGTCGGCGTCGGCACGGGCGCGCCCGAGGTGCTCTGGATGGGCTCCGCGACGGAGCGCCCGCCCGCGGCGCTCGCCGAGGCGGCGGCGGTTGCGGGCGCGCTCGCGCGGATCGCGGGCCACGCCGTGTCCGCGCACGGGCGCGCGGAGATGGAGCAGCGGTTCGCGGCGGAGCGCGCGCAGATGTTCTCGGGGACGCTGCTCGCGCTCATCCGCGCGATCGACGCGAAGGACCCGTACACGCGCGGCCAGGCGGATCGTGTTGTCAGAGCTCCCGCTGGCGAGCGTCGTCCCGTCGCGGCTGAAGGCGACGCTGGTGCGAGTCGATGACTCCATCCAGGCCGTTGAGGCTCTTGATGCCGAAGTCCGCGCCGACCCGCGCTTCCAGGGCGACCTGCGCTCCGCCGCGCTGATCGTGGTCGGCGAGGTTGCGCTCGATCGCCAGTCAAGGCTCGCGGGAGCCGCGAAGCCGGCGCCCGCGCCGGCCCCGGTCCAGCCCGCGGCGCCGCGGTCCGCCCCCTGATCACACCCCCGCTGCGCGCCGGCACAGGTCGCACAGCTCGTCCGCACGCGCCTCCGTGGCCGCCTCGGCGATCACGCGCACGATCGGCTCGGTGTTGCTCGCGCGCAGGTGCACCCAGCCGTCGGCGAAGTCGACGCGCACGCCGTCGACGTCGCTGATGCGCTCGTTCGCGAACGCGGCCTTCACCTTCGCCAGCGCCGGCGCCACGGCGGCCATGCCGCCCACCGCGGCGAGCTCCATCTTGCGCTTCACCATCGCGTAGCGGGGCAGGGCGGCCACCAGCTGCGAGAGCGGCTTGCCCTCGTGCGCCAGCAGCTCGAGCACCAGCGCCATCGCGCTCAGCGAGTCGCGCACCCAGCACACGGGTGGGAAGATCACGCCGCCGTTGCCCTCGCCGCCGAGGATGCCGTTCGCGGGGCGCAGGCCGGCCACCACGTTCGCCTCGCCCACCGCGGTGCGGATGACGCGCGAACCCGCGAAGCGCGCGGCCACGTCGTCGATCATGCGGCTGGTTGACAGGTTCGCCGCGAGCGCGCCGCCGCCCGTGCGCTGCAGCATGCGCAGCGCAGCCAGCACCAGCGTGCATTCCTCGCCGATGAAGCGGCCCGTCTCGTCGACGATCGCCAGCCGGTCGGCGTCCGGGTCCTGCGCGAAGCCGCAGGCGGCGCCCGTGGCGGTGCGCACGGCGTTCGCCAGGTCCACCAGGTTCTCGACAAGCGGCTCGGGGACGTGCCCGAACACGCCCGTCGGCTCGCCGAAGATGTGCTCCACGCGGCAGCCGAGCTCCTCGAGGAGCATCCGCCCGCCCAGGCATCCGCTGCCGTTCACGCTGTCGAGCACGACGGTGAACCGCTTCGCCCGGATGGCGGCCACGTCCACGTTGGCGAGCACCCGGTCCACGTGCACGCGCGCGGCGTTCCCGTCCTGCTCCACGCGGCCCGTGGCGGTCGGCTCGCACCAGTCGATGCGCCGCTCCCTGAACCGGTCGACGATCTCCTTGGCGACCGCGGGCGGCGGCGCCAGGCCGTCGCCGTCGAGGCACTTGATGCCGTTCCACTGGATCGGGTTGTGGCTCGCGGTCACCGCGAGCCCACCGTCCGCGCGATGGTGACCGATCATCACGCCGACGGTCGGCGTCATCGCCACGCCGATGTCGATCACGTCGCAGCCGGTGGCGGTGAGCCCGCCGATCGCGGCGGCGGCGAGCGGCGGACCGCTGATGCGGCCGTCGAGGCCCACCACCACGCGCGGTCGAGCCTTGCGGGTGGTGGCCTTCAGGAACGAGCCGAAGGCGCCGCCGTAGGCGGCCGCGACCTCGGGCGTCATCGTCTTGCCCACGATGCCGCGGGCGCCGGAGACCGAGAGCATGAGCGGGGCGTCGGTGCTGTTCATCGCTCGCAAGGCTATCGGATGGCCCATTGCCCCACCTATACTTGTCGGTCCATGTACCTGGTCCGCATCGAGCGCTCCTTCAGCGCCGCCCACGCCATCGAGATCCGGGGCGCGCGCGAGCACCTGCACGGCCACGACTGGGGGGTCTCGCTGTCGCTGGCCGGCGCGAGCCTCGACGGCGACGGGCTGCTGGTCGACTTTCACGAGATGGAGGCGTCGCTCGACAAGGTCGTCGGCCGGTTCCGCAACCGGAACCTGAACGACGTGCCGCCGTTCGACCGCATCAACCCGACCGCCGAGCTGGTGGCCCAGTTCATCGCCGTCAGCATGGAGCCGCACTTGCCGAGCGGGGTGCACGTGCACTCGGTCTCGGTCCGCGAGGCACCCGGGTGCACCGCCACGTACTTCAGCCCCTTCGGGAGTTCGCTCGCATGAGCGTCCCCGCCGACCGTCCCCCTCCGGCGATGGTCGCGGCGGGCGACCCCGCACGGTTCCTCAACCGCGACATCGAGTGGATCGAGTTCAACGCCCGGGTGCTGGACGTTGCGGCCGACGCGCGGACGCCGCTCCTGGAGCGGATGCGCTTCCTGTCGATCTACGCGGCGAACCTCGACGAGTTCTTCATGAAGCGCGTCGGGGTGCTCAAGGGCCACATCGAGGCGGGCACCGCGGGCCCGGTCCCGGAGGCGCTCACGCCCGAGCAGCAGCTCGACGGCATCCGTGCTCGCGTGGCGACGCTGGCGCACCGGCAGTCGTCGGTGCTGCGCGAGCGGATCCTGCCGGCGCTCGCGCCGCACGGCGTGCGCCTGCTGCGATGGACGGACCTGGACGCCGACGCCCGGGCCGAGGCGGAGGCGTGGTTCCGGCGGAGCGTCTTCCCCATCCTCACGCCGCTGGCGGTCGACCCGGGACATCGCTTCCCGTTCATCTCCAACATGAGCGTCTCGCTCGGCGTCATGCTCCGGCGGCCCGGCGAGAGCGAGCAGCTCTTCGCTCGGGTGAAGGTGCCCGACGTGCCGTCGCGCCTGTACCGCCTGGAGGGAACGCGGCACTTCATCCCGTTGCAGGAGATCGTCGAGCACAACCTCGACGACCTGTTCCCGGGCATGGAGATCCTGAAGGTGCTGCCGTTCCGGGTCACGCGCAATGCCGAGGTGGAGCGTGACGCCGAGGACGCCGAGGACCTGCTCGAGGCGACGCAGCACCTCCTGAAGGAGCGGCGCTTCGCGCGCGTCGTGCGGCTCGAGGTCGGGCAAGGTGCCGACGAGCGGATCCTGCGATTCCTGATGGAGGAGCTGCAGGTCGACGAGGACGACGTCTACGCCACCGAGGGGCTGACCGACTGGGGATCGCTCAACGAGATCGCCGACCTCGACATCCCCGACCTGCACTGGCCGCCCTTCGTGCCCCTGGCCCCCGACGGCCTCGAGGGCGAGCACTCGGACATCTTCGCCGCGATCCGCGCCGGCGACATCCTGGTGCACCATCCGTACGAGTCCTTCGACCTCTCGGTCGAGAAGTTCATCGAGGATGCCGCGGTGGATCCGCAGGTCCTGTGCATCAAGCAGAGCCTGTACCGGACCTCGGGCGACAGCCCGTTCATCGCGAGCCTCATCCGAGCGGCCGAGAGCGGCAAGCAGGTGGCGGTGCTCGTCGAGCTTCGTGCGAGGTTCGACGAGGCGCGCAACATCCTCTGGGCCCGCAAGCTCGAGGACGCGGGGGTGCACGTCGCCTACGGCGTGGTCGGCTACAAGACCCACACCAAGACGGCGCTCGTGGTGCGGGACGAGCCCGGCGGGCTGCGGGCCTACGCGCACATCGGCACCGGCAACTACAACAGCCGCACCGCGCGCGTCTACGAGGACATCGGCCTGCTGACCGCCGACCCGGCGATCACCGAGGACCTGGTGAACCTGTTCAACTACATGACCGGCCGCTCGCGGCAGCGCGAGTACCGGAGGCTGCTGGTGGCTCCGGTCACCATGAAGCGGCGCTTCCTGGAGTTGATCGACCGCGAGGCGGAGATCGCGGCATCGGGCGGCACGGGCCGCATCATCGCCAAGATGAACCAGCTCGAGGACCGCAGCGTCATGGACGCGCTGTACCGCGCCAGCCAGGCGGGCGTCGAGATCGACCTCGTGGTGCGCGGCTTCTGCTGCATCCGCCCGTCCATGCCGGGGCTCAGCGCCAACATCCGGGTGCGCTCGATCGTCGGGCGCTTCCTCGAGCACAGCCGCATCTTCTGGTTCGGTGCCGGACAGGATGACCCGCTGAAGGGGGAGTTCTTCATCGGCAGCGCCGACTGGATGTATCGAAACCTGCAGACCCGGGTCGAGGCGGCGACGCCGGTGCTGGCGGCCGGGCCGCGCCGCGAGCTGTGGGACATCCTGCAGGCGTGCCTCGAGGACCGCCACTCGGCCTGGATCATGCTCCCGGACGGCACCTACCGGCGCGAGGGCAGCGATGGCTCGGTGGCGGACGCCTCCGTGGTCGCGGACGACCCGCGGGCCATGGGCACGCACGCCCGCCTCATCGCCCGCTACCGGGATCGCTCGGCGGCGCGGCGGACGGTGCAGGGTTGACCGGGGCACTGGCCTCGCCGGGCCCGGGCAGCACGTGCCGGCCCGAGGTGGTGCGTTCGCCGATGCCCGTGGCGCCCGTGCCGAAGCCGGCGTAGAGGCGATTGAAGCCGAGTTGGTACAGCAGCACGTCGAGCTTGCTGGTGGCACGGAAGCCCACGGTGCCGCCGATGCGCCACCGTGACGCCGGACCCGGCTCCCCGAGCGACGCCGGCACGACGGCCGGCAGCTCCGCGAGCATGCGTTCCTTCGGGGGAAGCGTCAGCGACGCGATCCACTTGCCGGAATAGGCGGACCTTCCATCCATCTCGACGGAGTAGTCCCAGACCGTCAACTCCACGGGGGCGTCGTTGGGATTTCTCAGTTCCAGGATCACCTTGACCTCGGTGGCCTCCGCCGTGGTCGCGCCGCGCTCGGCTCGGATGGCACGGACCTCGGGGTTGGCGGCGCACCCGCCGAGGCCGGCCATCCACAGCGCGCCGGCGAACGCGGCGGCCCATGCCCGAGCGGGGGCGCCGGACCATGTGGCGGGGAGTGCGGGCATTGCCCGGGGAATGTATCACCATCGCCATGCGGTCCATGAGCATGGCCATCGCCTCGGCAGCCCTCTGGTGCGCGACGCACGCCCCGGCCCAGGAGCAGGCGGTGCCGGCGGTCGACGACTCCCCGTCCGCTGCGCTGCTCATCGAGCAGGCCCAGCTGCAGGCGCGGCCGAACCCGCGCGAGGCCGCGCGGCTGCTCACCGAGGCGCTGGACGGCGGGCCCCTGCGCCTGGTCTCCGCGGGCGGCGACGGCAACCGCTTCATCACCGTGTTCGCGCGGGTGCGTGAACTGCTGCAGGGCGACACCGCCGTGCGCGATGCGTTCCGCCGCGAGCACGCCTCACGTTCGGGAGAGGCGCTCGCCGCAGGCGGTGAGGCCGAGATCGCGTTGCTTCGCCCGGATACCGATGCCGGGGTCGAGGCCGCGCTCCGCCGGGCGCAGGCGGCGCTCGCGGCTGGCCGGTGCGCGGAGGCGCTCGGTTGGCTGCGGCGCTGCGAAGGCAGCGACCTGCTGGTCGAGCGCCGGGCCGAGTTCCACGCATCGATGCGGCGCGAAGCCCTCGGGTGCGCGGATCGTGCACCCGCGTCCGCCGGTCCGATGCCGGGGGGGTCGCTCACGGCGGCGCCCGGATCCGACTGGCGCGAGACGTGGTCCGTACCGGTGGACGGCAGCCCGGCGATCGGCGCGGCGATCGGTGCCGACGTGCGGCCGGGCGCGGAGATCGGGTTGCCCACGACGCCGCTCTCGTTCGCGGCGCTGGATTCCGCGGGCGTCCTGCTGGACGACGGTCGCGATGTCCGGGCGCTCGACCGCCTCACCGGTCGAACGACGTGGGCAACGCCCGTCACGGGCGTGCAGCGGGTGATCGACGGGTTTGCGCTGCCCTCCGGATCGGCCATCCAATCGGTGATCCTGTGGGGCGACCTCGCGCTGGCGACCGGCGCCGGTCCGGGCCGCTCGGGGATGCGCGTGGCGGCCATCGGTCGGCGGGAGGGCGAACTCCGGTGGCAGTCATCCCTCGTCGAGCCGGAGCGGCGTGACCAAGGGGGAACCGTGTCCGGGCTCCCCGTGGCGGTGGACGGCGTGCTGGTGTCGGGGTTCCGGCGCGTCTCGCCGCGGCTCGAGACGGTCAGTTCGCTGGTCGCGGTGGATCTCGATCGGCCGCGCGCACCCGCGTGGACCACGCTGTTGGCGAGCACCGGGGGCGCCCGTGGCGGCGGCGCGCGTGCGTCGGACGTTCCCGTCGTGCATGCCGGCACGGTGTTCGTGTCCACGGCCACCGGCGCGGTGGCGGCGATCGAGCCGCTCGACGGCGCGCCGCGGTGGATCGTGCGCTTCCCGGTGCCGGTGCGCGAGGCAGGCGGTGCCGCCAACGCCACCGCGCTCACGGGCCCGGCGGTCGTCGATGGCGCCGTGTTCGTGCTGGTGCCCGACCGCAGCCGGGTGGTGGTTCTTGATGCCGAGACCGGTGCGGAGCGGAGCAGTCACCCCACCGGCATCGACACCGCGTACGGGTCGCCGGAGTACCTCGTTGGCGACGCGGGGTCGGGAACGGTGCTCGCGGTGGGGGATCGAGTGTCCTGCATCCCCGCCTCGACTCCGGCGAGCGCGGCATGGTCCGTCTCCGTCCTCGATCAACCGTTGCGACGGCGCCCGATCGGCCGCGTGGCGTTCGTGCGCACGGATGACGCCATGAAGCCGTTGGTCGCGTGGCCCGATGCCGAGGACCTGGCCTTCCTCGACGGGGCATCGGGGCGTGAGGTGGCGAGGCTCCCCGGCGCAGGGGCGTCCAACGTGGTCGCGTTCGGCAACCACGTGGTGACGGTCTCCTCGACGCGGGTGAGCAGCTGGATGCCCGCGGTCGATGCCGAGCGTGCCGCGCGCGATGCGTTGGCGTCCCTTCCCGGGATCGACGGCGTGCTGCCGCTGCTCCAGCTGGCGCGCCAGTCGCGGGCCCCCGCGCTTGCCGAGGCGGCCGCCCCGGAGGCCGCGCGTCGAGCCGCCGACGTCGACGCCGACGATCCGGTCCTGCTCGACCTGGTGGCCGTGCTCGAGCGGCTGGAACGCATGGACTTCCCGGGGAAGGCCGGGGCGTCGGTCGACGCCGCCTTGGATGCGGTGGTGGAGCGGGCCGATCAGCCATTGCGCGGGGCCTTGCTTCGGTCGGATCGTGCGCTGCGCCGTGGCGACGCGCCGCGCGCTGCGCGGCTTGCGGCCGAGGCCGCGTTGGCATCGCCGGAGTCTGCATTGCTTCGTGACGGGTCCGGCGAGGTCTCCGCGATCGCGGCATGCCAGCGACGGGTTCGCTCGGCCGTCGCCACGTCACCGGCAGCCGTTCAGGGGGTCGTGGACGTGGTCGATGCCGCCGTGACGACCTCGCGCGGGGACGCCGCGGCCGAAGCTCGGGCACGCACGATCGGCACGGTGTTGGCAGCCGGCACCGCCGCAGGGTCGCGGTGGCTCGGGTCGTCCGGGGTGCCCGACGTACTGGTTCTTCCCCTCGGCCGGGCCTCGGTCGGGCTCGGGACCGATCCATCGGTGGTCGCGAAGGCGCTTTCGGTCCGAGGGTCGATGGCGTCCGATGCGCTCGCGGTCCGCCCGCCCGATCCGCCCGCGCTGGCGGGCTCGCCCGCACGGATGGTCGAGTTCGTCGGGCGACTGCCTCGGCTGGCGGCGGGCGTACGTCATCCGGCGGGTGGACTGCTCACGTTCGCCGGCGACGAGTTGGTGTTCCGCCGCGGCCCCGACTTCGGGGTGGCGTGGCGTTCCCCGATCGGCATGCAGGGCGGCACGTTGATCGCCGCGGACGGGCCATTCGTCGTGGTCGAGGACGCGGCCGGAGTGCCCGGGACGGTGGCTTCGGTGACGGCGGACGGCCGATTGGAGTGGCGAATCGACGCCCCGCCGCCTTCGGAGGAGGCGGCTGACCTGCCGCTGTTCGATCGCGGCGAAGCCGTTCGTCGCCCGGATTCATGGGTAGGTGCCACCGGAACCACCGTGGTCCGATTCCGTGCCGATGGAGCGGTGCAGGCGTGGTCTCGGGCGGATGGCACGCCGTCATGGGAGCGCGGTGCGGGGGAGGGACCGCTGCTCGCCACGGCCACCGACCGCCAGTTCGTCGCCGTCGTGCGTCAGCCGGAAGACCCGGAGCAGGGCATCCGGCTGGAAGTGCTGTCGGCCGACGACGGATCGACGCTGCTCCAACGATCACTTCCGGAGGCGTCCGAGGTCCGGTGGATGCGCGCCGTGGATGGCGGCCTGCTGATCATCGGCACGGATGCCGGCATCCAGTGCCACTCGGTCATCGAGCCGTGGCTGGCCGGCCCGCGGTGGACCGTGTACGCCGGTGACGCGGCGTCCTCCATCCGCGGCTGGCACGCGGGTCGATGGATGCTGGCCTTGACGCAGTACGACGACCTGTTCGCCATCGACGCGTGGACCGGCGAGGTGGCGTCGGGCCGCTTCGTGCTCTCGGCCTCGACCGCCGCGGGCCTTGACGGTCCACCTCTCGACGTGCTGGTCGGTCGCGAAGCCATCGTCGTGCTGCGCCAGACCGGGGTCGACCTCTTCGACCTCGAGGGTCGCCCGATCGGGGCAACCGCCGCGGTCGTCGGACGGTCATGCCTGGCGGCGGCCGTGGCCTCGGATCGGGTCGTGCTGCTCGAAGGGGATCCGGAGGGCCGCGCGGACGTGGTGCCGCTCCGATTCACCACGGAACTCTCGGTGATCGAGTTGTCGCAGGGCGGACGGCAGCAGCTGCCTCCGCTCATGCTGCGAACCATGGGGCGGGGGCTGGACACCCTCGCCATCACGGACGGGAGCGCGGTGGCCGGGAACGGTGCCGTGATCCGGGCGATCCCGTTTGCTCCTCGGCCGGTTCCGTGAGGTTTGTCCCCGGCCCGCCGCGCCGGCGATCACGATGGCTACACTCCGCCCCGCGCCAGGTGGCGCATGTTTCCTGAAAGACCATCCATGACCCTTCTCCTGCCCCGCGCCGACCGTTTGAATCCCCTCGCCGAGGAAGAACTCGGCCTGCGGTCCATCCTTGCCGCCTCCCAGCTCGTTGCCGCTCGCGATGACGAGGAGGAGGAAGATGACGACTTCGACTTTGACGACGACGACGAGGACGAGGACGACGACGACGACGAGGACGAGGACGAGGACGAAGACGAAGACGAGGACGACGACGAGGACGAAGACGAAGACGAAGACGAGGACGAGGACGAAGACGAGGACGAGGACGAGGACGAAGACGAGGACGAGGACGAAGACGAAGACGAGGACGAAGACGAGGACGAGGACGAGGACGAGGACGAAGACGAGGACGAGGACGAGGACGAGGACGAGGACGAGGACGAAGACTGACGCCCCCGTCCCGTCGTGACGACCGAGCCATCCGCTGCCGCCGGTTCCCCCGGCGGCGGTTCACTTTTGTGGATTGACGACGGCTCCCGGCTCGGCCGGCTGCAGTCGAATCGGCGCGACCACCAGTTGGCCTCCGTCTGCACGGATGCCGACCAACTGATCGGCACCACGCGTGGTCGGTCGCGTGACCCACGCGCCATCCAACAGGCGTTCGCCGGAGCGGGCCCGTGCCGTCATCCGATCGCGGCGCAGCCCTGCTGCATCGGTGCACAGGGCATTCTCGTCGTCGACCACCGTGGCGGCCACGGCAGCGGGGCCAAGCCGCTCCGGGGTCGATCCCGGCGACCACACCAGCATCGTGCTGCTCTCGGCGCACCAGATTGCCAAGTCTCCCCGGCGCGGCGGTGATGCGGACAGTCCGCTTGACGGCTCGGCCGCGCGCGCGGCGGTGGACAAGTTGCCCTGAACCGTCAGCGTCGCGGTCCACGCAGCATCGAGGTCTTGGGGGCCGGGTGGTCCATCACCCGTGAACGGGATCCATGCAAGCATCAGCGCGGTGCCTTCCATCCGGAGCGCAAAGAGGCCGGAGCCATCGCCCGCGAAGGTCGGGAAGAGCCAGCTCACGCCCGGTCGGGTGCCGATGGCGCGACGATGCCCCCCGCGCTCGACCACCAACTGCCAGTCCCCGCCCTCGGGGCGCCGTCGGGACCACGCGAGGTCACCGCCGATGCTCACGGTGGCGAAGCCATTGGTCCAATCGTCCTCCGCGATCATCCGGAGCCCATCGCGCCAGCCGGCGAGGGCGATGTCGCGGGCGCCATCTTCGCATGGGCGCTCGACCAGGAATCCATCGTCGGTGGCGGCACGCCCCAGCAGCCATGGGCCTTCCAAGCCCCGCAGAAGGGCTCCGGACCGGCTGCCTTCCAGCGCCCATGCTTCGATGCGGGTCTCCACGCCGTCCGGAGGCAGTGGGTCGCCGATGCGCACCGCCCAGGTGGCCGTGGATCGAACTTGGACCGCGAAGGTCCGGCCATCCGGCGCCACCACCGGCAGCGTGAGGCCGTCGCTCGGGACGCGTACCTCCCGACCGATGACGGCGCGAATCCCGGACTCGCCGCCCGTGTCCGGGCTCGCCACGTCCGTACGGTCGGCCTCCACCACCAGTCGATCGGTGTGTCCGATCCGTTCGGAGCAACCCACGACGGCGCAACACAGCAGGGCAGCGGCGCGTGCCATCGGCCCCGCCCGTCCGCCGTGCGCGCTCACGGTGCCGGCGCGGCCCCGCCGCTCGATGCCGGTGCCGTGGGGGCGGCCGGACCGGCCGGAGGCGTCGGCGGGATGTCGATCGTCTTGAGCGGCGACTTCGGATCCGCCTCGGGCACGTTGGGATCGCTCAGGAGGTCGCGCTTGCGCACCATCTCCTTGGACATCTCGCCGATCGGCTTGGCGAGCTCGCGCAGGCGCTCGCGCTCGTCGGCGTTGAAGTTGGTGTCGTTGGCGTCGGGGTTGTCGACCACGAGCGGCGTGACGAACACGAGCAGCTCCGTGACCTCCTTGACGTCGCCGGTGTTGGCGAAGACCCAGTCGAGCACCGGCACGTCGCCGAGCAGCGGCACCTTGTTCTTGATCTTGTTCTCCGTCTCCTTGCGGATGCCGGAGAGCACGATGGTCTGGCCGTTCTTCACCGTGACCGTGGTGTTGGTCTGGCGGCGGTCGATGACCGGGTTGCCGCCGACGCCCTGCGGGCTGGTCGGGTTCTGGTTCGACAGCAGCACCTCGATCTGCATGTTGACGTTCGCCTCCTTGGTGATTCGGGGACGCACGTTGAGGCCGATGCCGACCGGGATCTGCTCGAAGGTGGCGTTGACGCCGCCGCCGGTGTTGAAGTCGCTCAGGTTGGACGCCTGGAAGGGCACGTCCTGGCCTTGGAAGAACTTCGCCTCCTTGTTGTCGCTGGTGAAGATCCGCGGCTGCTGCAGGATGCGCACCGTCGTCTCCGCGGCCAGCGCCTGCAGGACCACGTTGGCCGTCACGCCGAAGTTCAGCGCGGAGGTGTTCAGGTCGGGCGGGAAGATCCCCGTCTTCGAACCCTGGAAGATCGGCTGGTCGCCGCCGGTCACGACGATCGCGTTGTTGCGGTTGGTCGGGGTGACGTCCGGGCCCCACTTGATGCCCAGCTGGAAGTCATCGCCCAACTGCACCTCGGCGAGCACCACCGAGATCATGACCTGCCGTCCGGGCTTGTCCAGGTCCTCGATGATCTGCGCCAGGCTGTCCTGGATCTCCGCCGGGGCGAGGATCAGCAGCGAGTTCTGGCCCGCGTTCGGCACCACGCGGCTCTTGCCGACCAACGCGCTCACCTCGGCCTGGTCGTCGCCGGCGCCTCGCGCCGTCTGCCACGGGAACTGGATCTGCCCGGCGGCAGGCGCGCCCCCCGGGTTGTTGTTGCCGCTGGTGAAGGCGTTGGTGTTGTTGGTGCCGTTGCTGCTGGCGACGTTGAAGTCGATTCCGGACAGGCCCTCCTCGGGCGCGCGGATCGCCGCGGTGGCGCCCGATGGCGCGAGCAGGGCGTTGAGGATCTCCGCCAGTTCCACCGCGCTCGCGTGCTTGAGCGGGATGTTGCGCGGCATGCCGGCGTCGAGCGGCTGGTCGATGCGGGCGATCAGGTCATCGAGCCACCGGAAGTTGTCCGGGGTCTTGCTCACCACGATCAGGCGGTTCGAGTCCGGATACGCCTCGATGCGGAAGATGTTGGCGATGGCGACGTCCGCACCGGCCTCGCCTCCCGCGCCACCGCCGACTCCTTGGACGCGCTGCGCACCGGTGTTGCCCCGCGCGCCGGCGCCGGTCCGGCGTGCGCCGCCGCCGCCCTCGAGGAGCGACTGCAGCACCGTCTGGACCTTCAGCGGGTCGGTGAACTTCAGGTCATAGAGCCGGAAGATCCCCTCGCCGCTCTGCGACGACGGTGCGTCGAGGACGGCGATCAGCGACTCGATCTCCTTCATGATCGCCGGCTCGGCCCGGATCGTCATGCTGTTGGTGGTCGCCAGGACGGTGACGATGAGCTGCTCGCTGGTGCCCACCAGCAGGTCACTGCCGCCGGAGGTCGGGGTGCGCGCCCGTCCGCCCTGCGCCTGGTTCTGGCCGGCCGGCGTCGGAGCGCGGTTCGCGCCGCCCGCCGAGCCCGAGGTCCGGGCGGAGAACAGGTCGGTGATGATCGTCGAGATCGTCTGCGCGTCCTGGTAGTTGAGCTGGATGGTCTTGGTGCGGACGTCCACGTACGCCGGCACGTCGAGCAGGTCGATCATCCGCTGCACGCGCTTGGCCAGCGCGACGTCACCCTCGAGGATCAGCTGGTTGCTGTTGTTGTCCGGCTGCAGTCGGGCATACGTCGGCATCGAGTCGGCGATGCGGTCCACGACCTGCTGGGCCTTGGTGTGCACGATCCGGAACACCTTGGTGACGATGTTGCCGTTCTCGGGCAGGGTCATCACGTCGACGTCCGGACCAAGCACCAAGGACGGCTGGAGCTGGCTGAGGTCGGTGAGGTTGTCGATGAGGATCAGGTCCTCGGTCTCGACCACGCCGAGCCCGTTGAGGCGGAATGCCTGGAAGATCAGGTTCAGGGCCTCGGACTTCGGCATCTTCCGGTCGCTGACGATCGTCACCTTGGCGATGCCCACCGACTGCTGCTTGGGGATCACCACCTTCCCGGTCCACAGCGAGATGGTGTCGATCAGGACCTTGACGTCCTGGTCACGGAACTGGAGGCCGACCAACTCCTCTTCGGCATCGGTCTTGCGCCCGGCGGCAGGGCCCTTGCCGGACTCGGTGCGTGCGGCGGACGCCGGCGGAGTGGTCGCTGCCGGGGGCGCCTCGGGCGGGGCAGGCACGTCCCCGTCCGCGTCTGGCTCAAGTTCCAAGGGTTGGTTCAGGCCACCCTCGTCGCTCGGATCGGCGGGCTCGTCCGTGGACGGTGCCGCTTGCGCCACGGCCAGCGCGGCCGAGGCCGACCAGGCCGCCACCATCGTGGAGAGCGTGCAAGCCAACGAAAGCGTGCAGGCCAGCGAGGGAAGGGGTCGGGTCTTCACGTGTGTTCTCCGGGCGGCTCAGGCAGGCGGGCGGGCACGCCCAGGACCCAACGTTCGATGGCCCAACGTCAGGGAAGGTGTCGCGATTGCCCGACCGGCGGACCCGGCGGGGCGCAAAGTCTACGAGTGGGTGCCGTGTGAACGTCCGGATATCCGGTCATCCGCCCAACTGGGCGATCCGATCCACCACCCACTGCTCCTCGGTCTCGAGTCGGTTTCGAAGCGCTTCATCCAAGTCGTTGCGGGCTCGGGCCGCGGCAATCGCCGCCAGGGCCTCCCGCGCGGTGGCCATGTCCATCCGGGACACGGTCGCGCGGTTCAGGGGCATCGGCACTGCGGCCTCGGGCGCTCCAGTCGGCGGCTCGTCGCTGCCGGGTGCGGGGTCGTCAGACGGGGCGTCGGCGCCCGCCGGTGAAGGGGCCGCAGGCTCGGCGCCCGTGCCCTCGGGGGCCGGGGGAGGGGCCGGGTCGACGGCGGGCCGCGTGACGGGTGACGGGAGGGCCGACCCGGTCCGCGCCGGGGTCGCCCCGGGGGCGTTGGTGGAGCCCGATCCCGCCGATGGAGCAGCGCCGGGACCGCTGGCAGCGGCATTCGCGTCATCGCGCACGACGGTGATTCCGGAGGGCAGCGAGGCGGAGCCGAGCGGTCGGAAGATGCCTTCGTTGGGCCGCTGCCCGATCGGCACCACGTATTCCTTGCCCTTGTGGGACACGCGGATCGACCACGGGCTCTCCACGGCCAAGAGCTTCACGCCGTCGGTCTCCTGGGTCATGCCCAGGGTGCGGCCGCCCTCCAGGAAGACGGTCGAGCCCAGCATGCCGATGGGCTTCGGCCCGGTGTAGTCGACCGGCGGCGGCGGTGGCGGAGGCGGCGGTGGCGGTGGCGGCGGTGGTGGTGGAGGGGGGACGCGGCGCTTCCAGTCGGGCGGCGCGAAGAAGAGCGACCGGCCCGCGAATCGTTCCTTGTGGGTGCCTTGCACGCGCTCATGCTCCGGCAGCAGCGGCGTGATCGCGTCTACCTCGTCCGCCCGGGCGGACGGCATGAACGCGTCGGCAAGGAGCGGCAATGCGTGCCCGAGCGTCACCAGGGTGGCCACGGCCGTGGTGGCGAGCGCGGCCACCATCATCGGGCTCCATCGGACGCCTGCGGGAAGAGCGATCTTCATCGCGTCCGCCTCCCGCCCGCCGAGAGCACCCATGACTCCACCGTGGCTTGCACCGTGATCTTGCGCGTCTGCTCGTTGCGCGTGATGCGCATCGCGCTCACCAACTCGATGTCCGGATGCGATTCCAGCGCCGCAACCACGTCCGGCAGCGCCTCGGCCGTGGTGTCGAACTTCACCTCGGCCTGGATGCGGTCGACGGCGCCGCCGAGGATCGATGCATCGGGATCCTTCAGGCGCGCCCCCGTGCGCGCCTCGTAGCTGTAGCCGGAAATGCCCTTGGCGCGGAGCACCTCGTTGATCGCCGCCGCCAACTCCTCGCGGCCGGTCGCGGCGTCGGCGGGTGGCAGCACGGCTCCGTACGTGGCCACCATGCGGCGCAGGTCCGCACTGGGTGCCGCGCCACGGCGAGAGGCCCCGCGTGCAAGCGCTGAGGCGATCCGGTCGCTCTCGGCAGCCCAGGAACGTGCCCACGACCACACGAGTTCATCGACCGCAAACCAGCCGACGAGCACCGTCAATGCGATCACGCCCCAACGCTGGCGCGTGGGCAGGGCGCCGACGCGATCGCCGAGGTCGGCGAACTGCTCGGCGACCGAGCGCTTCGGCGCCTTGGGCGCGGGCTCGCTCGCGGTCTGTCCGGCGGTGGCTGGGAAGTCACTCATGGGTCACGGTCGCTTGCAGCGCTCCAGAAGCATGTCGAACTCACGGCGCAGACGCGCGACGTCCTCGTCGCTGAGGTCGGCGCGGCGACGTGCCGTCGACACGATGGCCAGGGCGTTCTGCGCCTCCTGCTTGCTCATCTGGTCGATCTCGTTGGACGTGAGCGGTGGCGGCAACGGTTCCGGCTCGTTGGCGGCGCCGGGGTTGCCGCGGGTGGCCATGCCGCTGCGGGCGGCCCCGGTGCTGCCGGAGCCGCGAACGGTGCGGCTGCCGGACGGGCGTGCGGCGGCTCCCGTTCCCTCGCTGTCAGGCGCGCCATCGGCGGCCGATGCAGCGCCTGGCGACGCGGTGGGCGCCTCGGCGGCCGAGCCGACGGACGTGGAGCCCGCCCCGGCGCCCGATGCCTGCGCGGCGGTCGTCGATGACGGTGTCGCGCCGGACGGCCCGGCGGTGCTCGTCGACGCCGGGGCGGCGTCGCCCGCGCCGGTAGAGGTCACCGGCCCGGTGCCCGTGCGCGGTGCCAATCCCGAGGCTGCCTCGTCGACGTCCGCCGGCGGCGGTCCGTAGCGGCGCTCCCGCATCGAGCGCTTGGCGTAGTCGATGTCCTCGGGCAGCGCCACCATCACCGTGGGGCGCGTGGCGGTGGCGCTGACGTTGAATGCCTGGTAGCCGCGCGCATCGGGGGCGTCGGAACTGCGCGAGATCGCCGTGAACGCCCCGGTCTCGCGGAGGTTGCGCTCGAAGGCGATGAGCACGTCCTCGCCCTGTTGCGTCCCGGCGGGGCGAGCCTTGCCGCGCACCGACACCGACTGGCCGCCTGCGGCGGGGGCCACGTTGATGAAGTCGACTTCCAGGCCTTCGGGCGCGCAGCTCGCCAGGTCGGAGAGCGTCTTGGTCATCGACGCGCCCTGGCGCGACAGCACGCGGTAGACGGCCTGCCGCTTGCGGTCCTCGCTCTCGGCCGCCTCATACGCAGCGGGGTCGGGCAGCTTCCAGCGCATCACGAGAAGTCGAGCGCCTTCGAAGGCCACGGGAGCGAGCACGATGGTCGCGAGCGCCGCCGCGACCACGGTGCGCGCGGTCCTCGGTTGCGCGATGCGGTTGAGGAACGCAGCCAGCCGATCGGCCTGTGCGCCGGGATCGGCGTCCTGCAGCTGGGTGAGCGTGGCCACCGGGCCGAAGCACGCGAGCGCGGTGCCCGCCTCGATGCCGCGCCGCCGCCACCACTCCGGGTCGGCCGCCCCGACGGCGCGGACGGACTCGGCGAACCGCTCGGCGTCCTCGGCGGTGCACCCGAACCCGCCGCCGAGCACCGGGGACGCGGCGCGCTCCGCAGCCTCCATGGCGGCCGACATCTCGTCGTTGGGCAGGGAGGCATGCACGCATGCCTCGGCGACCGCGCGCACCACCTCGGCGGCCTCGATCGGCTCGCCCTCGAGGCCGACACGGAACGTCCGCGCGAGGATGCCCTTCGACGAGGGAATGCACACCGCCACCGAGCCGCGCTCGGCATCGATGTTGACCAGCGGGTCGCGCGCGAGCGCCGCCAACGCCGCCAACGCGGCGATCTCCGGGGCGTGGGCCACGGGCAGCGTCTCGCCCACGGTCAGCACGGGCTCGTCGCCGTCCTCGGGCCACTCCGCCACGATCCCCGTTCGCATCCCGCCGCGGTCGCCCGGCAGCAGGCTCCATGCCACGCGCCATGACGGCGTGCGGCCGAGGACGAACGAGTTCGCATTGAGTTCCAGGGCGCCGTGCAGGCGCTCCTCGGGGGCCGACGGCATCTGCACCGCGCGCACGACGCATGCGGTGGACGGGAGCACGCCCACCATCCGCGCCGCGCTCAGCCCGGTGGCCCAGTCGACCAGGCGATGGTCGTTGGCCGCGAATCGCTCGGTGGCGATCACCTCGACGCCGATGGGAAGCATGCGCGCGGCCATCGCCTCGATGCCTCCCGGCACCGCCCGGGCGACGGCCACCACGCGGGGGTCCCGTCGTGGCGCGGTGTCTTCCTTGGCGGGGCGTGGGCGTGGCATGGGGTCAGCGCTCGCGGTACGAGACGATGGTGGCCGGCACGGTGGAACGATCCACCACTGCCTCGATTTCCACCTCCGTGCCGGTCGACGCGGAGCGACCGCGGCTCGTCACGGTATACACGGTCCCGGTCACGTCGAACTGCTGCGCGAGCTGGACCAGGAGCTGCGGACTCACTCCCGACATGCCCGCGAGGTCGGCGACGCTCGCGATGCCCGCCGGATTCGAGTTGCGGCGCGCAACGATCGCGTCCACCAGGCGGGGGTCGATCTGCATGACCTCCTTCATCAGCTCGGCCGACGCCGTGTTGACGTTGACCTTGCCCTGCACGGGTTTCGAGAAGTCCTCGCCGGACGTCTCGCGCAGCACGGCGCGCATCTGGTCGGCGTCCAGGTCGCGCGGCGCACTCTTGGACGCGTCGGCGGAGCCCGCGCCGGCGCTCGACCGACCGCTGCTGGCGCCACCGGCGCCGCCGGCACTTCGGCCGCCGCCCGTGGATCGGCCGTCGGTGCCTGCGCCCCGGCCGGACATGCTGCCGCCGGTGCTCAAGGAACCACCGCCGCTCATGGGCTGCCCGCCGGTGGCCCCGGTTCGGCCGTTGCCGGAGTTGCGGTTGCCGGTGCCGCCGGAACCCTGCTGCGCCAACTGGCTGAGCGGAGTGACCAACAGCGTCTCGGCACGGGCGTTGCCTTGGCCGGCCCAGGCCGCGAGCGCCTTCGCCTGCACCTCATCCACCCCGATGGTCTTCATCAGCGTCTCGGTGTCGGCGCCTTGCAGCGCGAACTTCTCGTTTCCGCTGACGGAAGTCCGCGACTGCCGCGACCCGGCGGTGAGGTACGCCGACCACCCCGCGTCGAGCTTGCCGTCGGGCTTGTCGTCCGGGAAGGTGCGGGGGCCGTCGTCCTCGTTCGGATCGAGGCGACCGTTCAGGTTCCAGTCCTCGCCGCGCACGTACTTCGGCCAGGCTCCGGCCACCAGTTCGAGCTCGGCGATGCTCTTGAACGGTGCGTTGCGGGGGCGGTAGCCCATGCTGCGGTTGCGGTAGTAGTCGGCCTCGGCGCCAAGCTGCTGGACGTTGTCGTCCTCATCGCGCCAGTCGATGATCGCGTCGACGACGTCGGGCGTCATGCCGGGCACGCCCAGGAGCTGCTGGCGCGTGGCCACGTTGATGTTGAGCTTCGATGATTCGTCGCGTGGCCCGGCCCACTCGACGCCGTCGTTCCAGTGGCTGATCGACCACGCCCCGGAGGACACCTCGCCGATCGCGTTGTCCTCCATGTCCCGGACGACGGCCATCACGTCGTCGGGATCCGGGAACGTCGCGTGGTACTCCATGATCGCCAGCATCTGCTCGATGCCGGCGCGTGCCGCCCACCGCGCCTCGACGCGCGCGAGCGCCTCGCGGCCGACCACCGCCTGGCGATACGAGACGATCTGCGTGGCCGCCACCATGACGGCGGCGATCGCCACGGCCCACACCACGACCACCACCACGCTGCCGCGCCGGTGCGTCATCGCGGTCCTCCCCGGCCGGCGCCGGTGCCGCCGCGACCGCCGCCTGCGCCTCCCATGCCACCCGTCGGCACGCGCCCGATGCCCGAGCCGCCGCCTGGTCGGGCGCCGGCGCCTCCGCCGCCGAAGCCACCGCGTCCGCCGCCCGCCGCCGCCGCGGCCGCGTCGATGCCTCCGCCGCTGGCGGGCAAGGCCACCGGCGGTGCCGCCGCCGCACCGCCGCCCGTGCGTGGCGCGGTCGCGCCGCCCCCCGCCAGCCCGCCGGGAGCCGATCCCTCGGTGCCCGGGGCCGGTTCCTCCGGAAGCGGCTCGCTGCGCGGGGCGATCACGCGGTCCAGCACCACCATCGTCTGCAGCGTCACCCGCGTCTCGGCGGACGGGGCCTCGAGCCCGACCGGCGTCCCGACCGCCGCCACCGTGATCCGCACGAGCATCGGCATGCCGTCGATGTCGGAATCCCACTCGGTGCGCCACGCGCCGATCGCGTCCGACGCCTCGATGACGAGCGACACGATGCCGTCGGCGATCGGTGCGGCCACGCCGCCGCCGTCCGGAACCTCGTCCGGCACCGGATCGCGCCGGCGCCACAACGCGGAGCCGAGCTCGTCGTCCTCGACCCGGTAGTGCGTCTCGTACTCCCGTCCCTCGCCTTGGTAGTCGATCTCGCCGTTGGGGCGAAGCGACTCGGAGAACATCAGGAGGTCGCTGCGCTCGTTGTTGCCGTTGCGCGCGCTCGGCGCGTCCGTGGTCAGCAGGAACCGGCACTCGAACAGGTCATCCGAGCGGACCGCCGACGCGATGTCGCGCCGCAGTTCCTCGAGCGCCACGCTGGCCCGCTGGAATGCCTCCGCCCGTTCGGTGGCGATCGCCCGGGCGCGCCCGAGCTGCGACAGCGAGAACGTGACCGCCGTCAGCACCAAGGCCGCCACCGTGCCGGCGACCACCAGCTCGATCAGCGTGAAGCCGCGCCGCGGCGCGCGATGGGCCGGGTCACGGAAGTTCGTCATATCGCGATTGCCGGTCAATGGGGACCTCGGGGATCCGGACGGGGTCGGGCGAGTTCTCCGGTCGCGGGGCGACCAGCGTGGCCACGGAGTGCTCTCCACCGACGGGATCGCGGACGGTGGCCACCACCTCGAATGGATCGCCCACGCCCTTGGTGCGGATGGCGAGCGCCCAGTTCCATCCGTCGAAGGGGGTCTCGAAGGCGCCCTCGGCCGCCTTGGTCAGCTGCCACTCCACCACGCCCACGGCGACCACCTCGTTGAGCAGTCCGTCCAGGAGGCCCGCCGCGGTCGCCTCGCGTTCCGAGCGCTGCTGCATGGCGAGGGACCGCTCGGCGATCGACACCACCGTGGCCAGGCCGATCGCCAGGATCACGCCGCCGATCACCACGTCCACCAGCGCGAACGCGCGTCGTGCGACGGTTCGTCCGCGGGCGGTCACCATGGCTCGGCTCCCCGGCCCTGGGCCTCGAGGTCGATCGGAAAGCGCGAGAATGGTGCCGGCTTGCCGGCGTCGATGCGCAGCGCCGACGGCGCGCCGGTCGGCAGCGAGACGGTGGAATCGATCCCGTGGCCCACCAGCCGAATCTCGATTTCCGGGCGCTCGCCGCCGGGAACGTTCGCCACGAGCCACTCGCCCGGTTCCACGCGGGACCCGTCGATGCGGACCTCGTCGATCTCCAGGCCGGCAGGCAGCGCCAGCGGCGCCGCGAAGCGATCGGCTCGCCACTCTGGCGCTTCATTGCCTTCGCTGGCCGCGTCCTTGACCAAGAGGTGCAGCCGGCCGTCGGTGCCATCGCGCCACAGGGCCACCTGCTGCGAGCCCATGGAGTCACGGAACGCGAAGAGCCGCATCAACTCGGTCACGCGGTCCACCCCGTTGTCCGCCTCCTGCCGCGCCGTCCCGCTGAACCGCGGCACGACCACCGCCGCCGCGATCCCGAGAAGCACCACCACCACCACCAGCTCGATCAGCGTGAAGCCGCGCGCCGCCCGCGGGGGGCGGCGCCGGTGGGGATTCGGGGTCTCAGCGGTGGATCGCCGCATGGTGGTGCATGGCGCGCGTCAGGCCGGGCGCTTGTCGCCGGAGATGATGTCCGCTGCCTCACCTTCGCCGCCCGACTGGCCGTCGGCGCCGAAGCTGAAGATGTCGAAGTCGATGTTCACCTCGCCGGGCACGCGGATCTGGTACGGGTTGCCCCACGGGTCGACGATCTGGTTCTTGTTGAGGCTGGCATCGTCGCCCTCGGTCAGCTCCACCAGCTCGAAGTCGGCCGGCAGCGTGCTGAGGCCCTTCGCCGTCATGTGCATGCGCACCTGGTTGGCGATGGTCTCGACGTCGGCCCGGGCGGTCTTGCCCTTGGTGAATCCGATCCACTGGTTGACGCGCGGCACCACCAGCGCGGCCAGGATGGCCATGATGGTGATGGCGACGATGAGCTCCACCAGCGAGAAGGCGCGGCGAGCGGCGGGACGGCGGCGTGGGGTCTGCTTCATGGTGAGGTTCTTCGGTTCGGGACGGGGTCGGGCCGGATTCGCGACCCCCTGTTCTACGGGTTCTACGGCCGAACGCTCCACCCGGCTCGATGTGGCGTGGGGATCGGCGGGTTCTTCCCAAAACGTCCGATAAGACAAGTCAGGAGCCGCCAAGCGCCTTCTGCATCTCCAACAGCGGCAGCAGGATCCCGGCGAGCACGAATGCCGCGATCAGGGCCATGAACACCAAGAGCACCGGGGGCAGCAACTTCGTGAACAACTTCAGCGAGTTGTTCACCTGGCGGTCGAACGCGCCCGCGGCATGGAGCAGCATGGGCTCCAGGCGCCCGGACTTCTCGCCGATGTTCACGATCTGCACCAGGAGCGGGGGGAAGAAGCCGCAGCGCTCCAGGGGCTCCGCGAGCGACTGTCCCGTGGTCACCTTCTCCTGCACGCCGTCGATCGCCTCCACCAGCACCAGGTTGCCCAGCGTGTCCCGCACGATCTTCAGTGCCGAGAGAATCGGCAGTCCTGCCGAGACCAGCGTCCCGAGCGTTCGCGTGAACCGCGCCACCGCCACGTCGCGCAGCAGCGTCCCGAGCACCGGGGTCCGCAGCATGAGGAGGTCCACTCGGCGGCGGTTCTCGCGGACGGCAAGCCACCGACGCGCCGCGATGAACCCGATGCCCACCGCGCCCAGGATCGCCCACCACCAGTTGTTCACCACGTCCGCGAAGGCAAGGAGCACCTTGGTCGGGAAGGGGATCGTCACGCCGGGCTGGCCGAGGATCGGCGCCAGCAGGCGCGGCAACAGGAACGTCACCGCGATGATGATGCTCACGCCGATCATGAAGGCCACGATCAGCGGGTAGATCGTGGCACCGATCAGCTCGCGCCGAAGCTCGACCGATCGGTCAAGGAGGTCGGCCAACTGGTGCATCACCTCGCTCATGCGACCGGAGGCGTCCGCGGCGCGCACCATGCCGACGATCATGTCGTCGAAGGGCGGGCCGTACTCCTCGAGCGCCTCGTGGAGCGGTCGCCCGGCCTCGACCCGCTCGATCACGAAATCCAGGATCACCGGCTGGGCCTTGCCGCTGGCCTGCCGGCGCGTGGTCTTCAGTGCGTTCAGGAGCGGCAGCCCGGCCTCGATCGCCGTGGCCAATTCCCGAATGATGTTCGCCAGCTCACCGCGCTTGAGGGTCGGGCGACCGCTCCGCGCCCCGCCGAGGCCGCGCAGCGCGGCGCCGAGGTCGATGGCGTTCGTCGGCGCCGCGGCGCGGCCGCGGCCGGTGCCTGCCTTGCGCGCGGCCTTCGCCTCGGGCTCGGCGGCCACGATGGACACCGGGGCCATGCCCTGCGCCTGCAGCAGCCGCATCGCCGAGGAGCGGTCCGGCGCCGAGATGACGCCGGCGGAGACGGCGCCGCCCCGGTCGATTGATTCGTGGCGGAAGGTCGGCATGGGGATCAGCCGTCGTCGATGTCCTGCGTTGCGCGGAGCACCTCGTCGATGGTGGTGAGGCCGGCCGCGGCCTTCGCGATGCCGTCGTCGCGCATGGAGGCGAAGTCGGCGTCGACCAGCTCGCGCAGCTCCAGCGTCGTGCGGTTGCGGCTGATGCCCTCGCGCAGCCGAGCGTTGATGCGCGCGATCTCGTAGAAGCCCATCCGGCCCCGGAACCCGGAGCCGTTGCACTTCTCGCAGCCCTTGCCGTACGCGACGCCGTCCACGAAGAGCGCGCGCTCGGCGGGGGTGATCCGCGCCGCCATCTCCTCGGTCATCGGCATGCGCGCCGTGCACTCGCGGCACAGGCGGCGCCCCAGCCGCTGCGCCAGCATGCCCTCGAGCACGCTGGCGATCAGGAACGGCTCCGCACCCATGTCCACCAGGCGCCCGACGCTCGAGATCGAGTCGTTGGTGTGCAGCGTGGTGAAGAGCAGGTGTCCCGTCAGTGCCGAGCGAATGGCGATGTCGACCGTCTCGTTGTCGCGCACCTCGCCGACGAAGATCACGTCGGGGTCCTGCCGGAGGATCGCGCGAAGGCCGGTGGCGAACGTCAGGCCGCGCTTGGGGTTCACCGGGATCTGGTTGATCCCGCTGAGCTCGTACTCCACGGGGTCCTCGATGGTGATGATCTTCTTGCGCGGGTCGTAGAGCTTGTTCAGGCACGCGTACAGCGTGGTGGTCTTGCCGCTCCCGGTCGGGCCGGTCACCAGCACCATGCCGTGCGGCTTCTGGATCATCTTGTCCATCGCCACGCGCATGGGCTCGCGCATGCCCAGGCTGGTGAGGTCGAGCGGCAGCGAGCTCTTGTCGAGGATTCGCATGACGATGCTCTCGCCGTACACCGTGGGCACCGTGCTGACGCGGATGTCGACCTTGCGCCCCTCGAACCGCAGCGTGATGTGCCCGTCCTGCGGCACGTAGCGCTCGGCGATGTTCATGTGCGCCATGATCTTGACGCGGCCGATCAGGGCGGGCTGCAGGTGCTTGGGCGGCGAGGGCTGCTCCACCAGCACGCCGTCGATGCGGTACTTGACCTTGAGCTCGGTCTCGAAGGGCTCGATGTGGATGTCCGAGGTCCGGTTCTGGATCGCCTCCAGGATCACCAGGTTGACCAGGTTGATGAGCGTGGGCTGCTCGGCCATCCGGTGGACGTCGTCCGCCTCGATGGCGTCGAGGTTGTGCTCGATCTCCCCGCCGGAGAGTTCGCTGTCCTCGGCCAGGCTCTCGGCCATCCGCGCCGCGGTGGTGCCGTACGTGGCACGCATCAGCTCGCTGAAGAGCGGCTGGTCGAGGCCCGTCCGCAGGACCGGCATCCGCGCCAGGGCCGCCGCCTCGTCCGCCGCGGCCACGTCCAGCGGATCGACCATCGCCACCTCGAGGCGGCCGCGCTCGACGCGCAGCGGCACCACGCGCAGGCGCACCGCCACGTCGGGGGCGATGCGGCCCACGGCATCGGGCGTGGCCTCCGGCACGGCGTCCGCCCATGGGATGCCGAGCGACCGGCACCGGTCACGGAGCGGCGCGTCGGCAGGGAGCGAGGCGAAGGCCCGGGCGTCGGTCACTGGTCCTCGCCCTGCGGCTGGACGCCATCGCCCTTGCGCGAGTTGCCCTTGCCGGAGCGCTCGCCGATGCCTTGCTGCGAACCGGTGCGGGGTCGCTTGCCCGGATTCGTCGCCTCGACGCCGGCGCCCTTGATCAGCGCACGCTCGGCGTCGGACATCTGCGGGTTCGCCGCCGCACCCGGCGGAAGCGGGGTGCGGCCACCGCCGACGAGCTCGGCCTTCTGTTCCTCGGACAGGATCGCCAGCAGCCGCTCGCGCCATGGGTCGCCCATCCGCTCCTTGGCGGTGCGCGCCTGCGCGATCGGGTCGTCGGGCCGTGTCCCCGGTGCGCTCGATGCGCCCGCGCCCTTGCGCTCCTTGGCGGCCGCGTTTCGGCGCCGATGAGCCTTGGGCTCCTCGGCGCGCACCACGTCCAGCAGGCGCATGTTCGCCTCGTCGCACGCGGGGCCGAACTCCACCATCAGGGCATCGATCTGCGCGCGCTGATCGTCGGTGAGCGAGTCGATCTTGCCGGCCTGCTGCATCTGCACCATCACCGGATGGATGCGGAAGACCTCCTGGTACCCGGCATCGAGCGCCTGCCGGCGGAACGCGGCGCCGCGCTCGCCCATGGCGGCGGCGAGCGTCTCGATCGCCGCGTCGTTCGCGTCGCGCACGGCGATCGCGCCGACCATCATGCCGTCCTGCACGTCGCTCTGGCGGTCGTAGTCGACCTTGGCCATCGCCTCCTCGAGCGCCGGGGTGAGGTCACGGGTGCGCTGCTGCCGCGTCTGCAGCGCCGCGTCCAGCGCCAGTTCGTACGCCTCCAGCGCCGCGGCCATCGCCTCCTCCTCGGTCGGCGTGGGTTGCATGCGCGCGATCACCGTCCACAGGTTCACGCTCTCGCCGGACAGGTCGCCCTCGGGGAGCAGGCGGTCGCGCCGGAGCGCGCGCTCGACCTTGGGCCAGCGCTCGGCCTGCTGCTGGCCGAGCTGGCTGCGCACGTCCTCGACGAACTTGTCGTACATGCGCCGCTTCTCGTCGCGCCAGCGCGACATCGGCTCCATGATCTTGGTCAGCAGCACCTCGTTGTTGGTGTTGCCTTCCTTGATGAGCCGCTCGCTCTCGGTGCGCATCTGCTCCTGCATCGCCTGCACCCCGGCACCGAACGACGTCGCGTAGTCAGCGATGAGCGCGTCGAGCACGGGCCGCTGCCACTCCTCCAGCTGCAGGAGGTCCACCATCATGGTGGCGTCGCGCTGCATGATGTCGGGCCGGAACGCCTCGGTGAAGACCGCGCGCCGGCCCACCTGGGCCGAGGCCTCGGGGACGGCGGCCAAGCAGGCGAAGGCAATCGCGCACGCGCCGGCCGTCGAGGCAAGCGAGGCGAGGGTGCGGGCGAGGCGGCGGTTCAGTGGGGTGCGGTTCATCGATCGGGGTCTCCTTCGCGAGTGCCGGTGAATCCGGATTCTCGCACGGGCAGGGGTTGAACGCTCCAGCCGGAGGCGTATCGCACCATCGGCCGAATCCGGGACCGCGGTGAGTGGCCCGAGCGCCGGACAACGCCTGATAACGTGGCCATCATCACCCCGGCGTGACGGTGCGCTGCTCGATCCGCTTCTCGGGCACGGTGACCACCACGCGCTGCACGAAGATCCCGGGGGTGTCCACGCGGTCCGGGTCGATGGCACCGAGCGGCACGAGCTCCTCGACCTCTGCCACGGTCACGGCGCCGCAGGTGGCGGCCATCGGATTGAAGTTGCGGGCAGTCTTTCGGTACACGAGGTTGCCGGCGGGATCGGCCTTCCATGCCTTGACCAACGAGAGGTCGGCGCGGATGCCGCGCTCCATCACGAACGTCTCGCCGTCGAAGTCCATGTGCGGCTTGCCTTCGGCGACGACCGTCCCCACGCCGGTGCGCGTGTAGAAGCCCGGGATCCCGGCGCCTCCGGCCCGCATGCGCTCGGCCAGGGTGCCCTGGGGGGCGAACTCCAGTTCCAGCTCGCCGCTCATGAACTGCCGCTCGAACTCCGCGTTCTCGCCCACGTAGCTCGAGATCATCTTCCGGACCTGGCGCGTCTTCAGCAGGAGCCCGAGGCCCCAGTCGTCGACGCCGGCGTTGTTGGACACGCACGTCAGGCCCTTCACGCCCGAGTCGCGCAGCGCCAGGATCAGCCGCTCCGGAATCCCGCACAGGCCGAAACCGCCGACGGCGACGGTCATCCCGTCACGGACGATTCCGTCAAGCGCGGCGGCGGGGTTCGGGAACACCTTGCTCTGGCTCATTCGGGACGCTCCGTGGGTCGGGTCGGCGAACGTCCGAGTGTAGCCCCCGCGCGGCTAGGCTTCCCCGTCCGTGTCTCCCCGCGCCGTCCAGGCCATGCTTGCGCTGCTGCTCGTGCTGTCGGCCATGCCCGACACCATGGCTGCGCCCGTCCTCAAGGAGATCTTCGTCGACCGCTACGGCGCGGGATTGCGCGAAGCGCAGTCGTTCATGGCCATCAACCTGCTGGGCGCCGTGGTCGCGGTGCCGATCCTCATGCGCGCCCGCCGTCGGATGGGCCCGGTGGGGCTGCTGGTGGCGGGATCCATGGCCGATGCGCTGCTCCTCGGCGTGCTCGCGGCGCCGATCGGGCTTTGGCCGTCGCTGGCGGTTCGCCTCGCCGAAGGCGCCACCGACGTCGTGGTGTTCGCTTCGCTGTTCGACCTGGTGCGCCGCAATGCGGGGCCGCACGCCGCCCGAGGGCTCGGACTGGCCTCGACGCCCCTCCTCCTTGGCCTGGGTGCAGGCGCGGTGGCGGGCGGGATGGCCGCGCAGCGGGTGGGCGCGCCGGGAGCGGAGGCCGGCGTTGCCGCGGCCGGGGCCGACGTGGCACTGGCCGTGTTCGGCGTCTCGGCGCTGGCGAGCGTGCTCGTGGCACTTGGCGCGCTGGTATTCCGACGGTGGATCGGCGGGATCGCGCGGTGCGAGCCGGAGAGCGCGCCCGGCGCGGCCAGCGGCGCGGCGCACGCGGTTGCGGTTCCGCCCGGGACCTTCGACGATCGCCCGCGTCCGCTCGCATGGAGCTGCACCATGGCGTTCGTCGACCGTGCCACCGGTGGGTTGATCACCACCACGCTGCCCGGCGTGCTCGCCACGTTCCTGGGGTACTCGGCGGGACAGCGCGGTTGGTTGATCGGCCTGCCGCTGCTCCTGATGGCGATCTGCACCGGCCCCGCCGGCGCGCTCTGCGATCGATTCGGCAGCCTCCGCGTGCGGCTGCTGGCGGGCTCGGGCTATGCGCTGGCCTTCGCGGCCCTGCCATTGGCGGCGTCGTCCCAGGCCGCGCTCGGTGCGGTGATGGTCGTCGTCGGCGTGCTCGCCGGATTCCTCTTCTCGAGTTCCATCTCGATCGCCGCGGAGTCGGGGCGGGGCACGGTGGCGCTGGGGGCGTTCCGGGCCGCAGGCGATCTCGGATTCTTCGCCGGAACATCGCTCTCGATCGCCCTGGTCGCCGCGCTCGGCGGTGACACCGAGGCAACGTACGCCGACTACGCGTGGACGCTGGTCGCCTTCGCGGCGCTGCACGCGATCGCCACCGGCGCGATCGCCCTCGGGGCGTGGCGGGTCAGTTCACGGCGGTGATGCCCGGATCCATCGGGTGAAACCCGCCGGTGGAGCCCTCGAGGGCGCGGCGGATCTTGGCGAGCGCGCTGTTCTGGATCTGTCGCACGCGTTCCTTGGTGAGACCGACGAGCCGGCCGACCTGCGCAAGCGTGGGCTGGCGTCCGTGGTCGGCGCCGTCGAGCGCGAACCGGTGCATCACCACCGCGCGTTCCACCTCGCTGAGTTCGGCGGTGTTGCCTTCGACGATCGCGCGGACCTCCGCCACGTCCTGGCGCTCGTTCTCGGCCCGGGCGGTTTCGGCTCGGTTTCCTTCCTCGAGCGCGGGGTCGAACTCGACCGGGAAGCGCTGCCGGTGCTTCGCGAGCTTCAGCCCGTGCCGGCTGAACGCCTTCAGGATGGCCCGGCACGCGTAGGTGCTGAACTTGAAGCCGCGCGCGCAATCGAACTTGTCGACCGAGCGCATCAGGGCCATGTTGCCTTCGCCGATCAGGTCGGGGTAGTCGCCCTCGCCGAGGCGAACGCGCTTGGCCATCGCCAGCACCAGCGCAAGGTTCGTCTCCGCGATCTGGTCGCGGAGCCGAGTCGCGGTGTCGCTCCAGCGGAGGAACTCACGCGCCTGCTCAACATCGGGCGTGCCGCCGCGCAGCGCCTTCTGGATGCGCCGCATGCGGTAGCGCGCGTAGTTGAACTGCATGAAGATCACCCGCTCCTGCGCCGCGGTGAGCAGGATGCCCTCGTAGCGCCGGGGCTGGGCCTGGCCGATCTCGTCCATCATCGGCCGGTACCACTGCACGGTCGGGCGAGGGACCGGTGGAGCAAGCTCGAAGATGCGCCGCTCCGCTCCCGCCTTCCGGAAGTCGGGGTGATCCATGAAGTCGACGGGTTCGGCCAGGAGTTCCGTGGCCCGGGCGATGACCGCCGATGGGCGCGCAGCGGCGCCGGGGTTCGGGCGCGCGACCGGCTTCGCCTCCACGCGCGGCGCCGAGGCGGGAATGGCGGAGGCGCCCGACAACCGTTGGCGATCCAGCGCGCTGGCTCGGCGAATGGTGGGCATGACGAGGGCCTCCGAAGAAGTGGGGTGCGGGTCGCGGTGACCAAACTTTGATACGCGGGGCTTCGCCGAAGGTTCGTCAGGGATTCAGAAGAAAGTGAAACCCCGACATAAATGTCGGGGTTTCAGTTCGCTCGGTCGTGTTCGGTACGTTATTGGTCAGCCGTCACTCCGGCGCGCCGCCGCTCATGTCGTAGATCCAGGCGTCCCCGGCACGATCCCAGTCCAGCACCTCGCCGGGGGCGAAGAACAGGCTCAGCTCGCGGGCCGCCGCATCCGGGCCGTCCGATCCATGGATCAAGTTGAAGCTGTTGGACACGCCGAAGTCACCGCGAATGGTGCCGGCGGCGGCCTTGGACCCGAAGGTCGCGCCCATCATGCTCCGGCAGATGGCGATCGCGCCGTTGCCGCGCAAGGCCAGCACCATCACCGGACTCGAGGTCATGAACTTCACGAGGCCCGGGTAGAAGGGCTTGGAGGCGTGGTCGGCGTAGTGCTTCGCGGCGAGCTCGGGGCTGATCCGCGTGAGCTTGGCGCCCACGACCTGGAGACCCTTCTCCTCGAAGCGGGCGAGGATGCGGCCCATCAGGCCACGTTGGACGGCGTCGGGCTTCAGGATGATCAGGCTGGTTTCCATGGTCGATTCTCCGTTGGGAAGCGGGGGATCGTAGCAAAATGCCCAGTCTGCAGGGGGTTTGGCCCGATGGTGCTACCGTATCCGCCCCGAGGCCGGCCCATCCGCCGCCCGGGCAGGCAAGGAGGCCCAGAACATTGACCGCCAAGGACGCCGTCGCGATGGCTGAACCGCGCAGGAAGAAGACCGCCCCCCGGGCCGACGCCGAGAGCATGGCCGCCCGCCAGCGGGACATCTCCGTGAGCGAGTTCTTCGCCAAGAACCGCCACCTGCTGGGATTCGACAACCCGCGCAAGGCGGTGCTGACCACGGTCAAGGAAGCCGTCGACAACTCGCTCGACGCCTGCGAGGAAGCCGGCATCCTGCCCGAGATCGCGGTCATCCTGGAGGATCTCGAGCCCAATCGCCCGGCCACGGCGAAGAGCTCGCGCTACCGGATCACCGTCATCGACAACGGCCCGGGCATCGTGCGCAAGCAGGTCGAGAACATCTTCGGCCGGCTGCTCTACGGTTCGAAGTTCCATCGCCTGAAGATGAGCCGCGGCCAGCAGGGCATCGGCATCAGCGCCGCGGGCATGTACGGCCTGATCACCACGGGCCGTCCGATGACCATCTTCACCAAGCCGAAGGCGGGGCAGCCGACCCACCACATCGAGCTGGCGATGAACACCAAGACCAATCGCGCGGAGGTCACCTTCGACAAGGAGGTGAAGGACTTCCCGCCGCGGCGATTGCGCGACCTGAGCGCGGGCACCAAGGCGCTTGCCGAGCAAGGCGGGTTCCTCACCGAGAGCGAGTTCCCGACCGGCACGTCGGTGAGCATCGAGCTCGACGGCAAGTACCAGCGCGGGCGCGGCTCCGTCGACGAGTTCCTGGAGCTGACCGCGATCGCCAACCCCCACGCGCGCATCGTGTTCGTCCCGCCCTCGCGCGTCACCGAGGACGAGGAGCCGGACGTGCTGGCCACCGCGGAGGCCACCGCCGCGGCGAAGGCCACGGTCACCACCGAGACCAACGGCGTCGTCGTGTACCCGCGCGGCGTGCAGGAGCTCCCGCCGGAGACCCGCGAGATCCAGCCGCACCCCAAGGGCATCGAGCTCGGCATCCTCCTGCAGATGCTCAAGGACTACGAGCTCGCCGAGAAGGGCGGCACCCTCTACAACTTCCTGCAGGAGCGCTTCTGCCGCGTGAGCCCGCAGACCGCCGCCTCGATGTGCCAGGCGATCGGCGTCTCGAGCCGCGCGAAGGCCGGGGACATCGAGCCGCCGCAGGCCGAGAAGCTCTACAAGGTGTTCCAGGAGTCGAAGCTCGCGCCGCCGCCCACCGATTGCCTGGCCCCGATCGGCGTCCGGCAGATGCTCGCGGGAATGCTGAAGGGCGTGCGGGCCGAGTTCTACTCGGCCTCGAGCCGCGCGGCCGAGGTCTACCGCGGCCGGCCGTTCCAGATCGAGGCGGCGATCGCCTTCGGCGGCGAGTTGCCCGCCGACGAGTCGGCGCGGGTCATCCGGTTCGCCAACCGGGTGCCGCTGCTCTTCCAGCAGAGCGCGTGCTCGAGCTTCAAGGCCGTCACCGAGACGGCGTGGAAGAACTACAGCCTGCAGCAGCCGCGCGGCGCGCTGCCCGTGGGGCCGCTCGTGATCATGATCCACATGGCCTCGGTCTGGGTGCCCTTCACCAGCGAGAGCAAGGAAGCGATCGCCGATTACGACGAGATCCGCAAGGAGATGAAGCTCGCGCTCATGGAGTGCGGCCGCAAGCTCGGCACCTACCTCCGCAAGCGCCAGAAGATGCGCCGCGAGGGCGAGCGGCGCGACGTGTTCGAGCGCTACATCGGCGAGATCTCCAAGGCCATCCACGAGGTCACGGGCGAGGACCAGCGGAAGGTCTTCGATGCCCTGCTCAAGCAGGCCAAGGCCCGTACCGCGGTGGCCGACCAGGTCCTCGACGAGGACGGCAGGGTGGTGAAGGACGAACCGATGGACGAGGACGGCGTGATCGTGGTCAGCGAGGCGATCGCTCCCCTGGCAGGCAGCGCCGTCCCGGCCGCACCCGCGACCGATGCCGCTCCGGCGAAGGGCCGCCGGCGCCGGGTGGCCGTCGATCCCGCGGCGCCGCCGTCCCGCGGGTCGAAGGCCGCCAAGCCGAGCGCCGCACGCGAGGAACTCCGCGCCCGGGTCGCCAAGGCCGCCGCGCGCGGCAAGGGCGGCGCCGGACCGCAGCTCTTCTGATCCGCCGATCCCGCCACGCCGCACACCCACCAACCCGTCACGGAAGGCACCCACACCATGGCCAAGGGCAAGACCGGCACGCGCAGCCTGAAGGAACGCGACGCCGCCACCACCAAGAAGATCGTCGACCTCGTCGCCGGGGTCGCGCGACGCTCCCTCGCGGGCAACGAGCCCAAGCTCGAGATCCCCACGCGCACCAAGAGCAACACCGTCTGGAACAAGAAGCGCGGCATCCTGGAGATGGGCGACGGGGTCGCCGAGCGCCCGCTCTTCGACCTGAAGACCGCGAAGCAGTTCATGCAGACGATGCTCCATGCGTCCACCATCAAGGACCTGATCGCCGCCGAGAAGACCAGCAGCCTCCGCGGCGTCTTCTACAAGGCGAAGCACACCGTCGCCGGCACGCGCGAGAACACCTTCGACACCCAGGACGAGAGCGACCCGATCCTCGAGGACCTGGAGGTGGCGCTCGGCGCGCTGCGCGAGGAGCTGCACGTGTTCGCCGAGAACCGCGGCTCGATGGTCGGCAACATCACCATCGTCGACAAGGGAGACGAGATCGACTGCCGGCGCATGGGCTCGGGCGGCTACGCGCTGCCGTCGATCGTCGAGCCCGACGTGATCCAGTTCAAGAAGTGCGAGGCGAAGTTCGTGCTGCACGTCGAGAAGGGCACGGTCTGGAACCGCTTCAACGAGGACCGGTTCTGGGAGAAGCACAACTGCATCCTGACCCACGGCGCCGGCCAGCCCCCGCGCGGCTGCCGCCGGCTGCTGCAGCGGCTCAACCAGGAGCTGAAGCTGCCGATCATCTGCGTCCTCGACAACGACCCGTGGGGGCACTACATCTACAGCGTCATCAAGCAGGGGTCGATCTCCCTGGCGTTCGAGAGCACGCGCCTGGCGATCCCCGAGGCCAAGTTCCTGGGGATCCGGGCGAAGGACTTCCGCGAGTGCGGCCTGGACGATGCCGTCAAGATCGAGCTCACCGACAACGACGTGAAGCGTGCCCGCGAGATCGCCGCGTATCCCTGGTTCGCCGGGCACAAGGGGTGGCAGCGCGAGATCCAGGGTCTCCTCGACAACGGCTTCAAGATGGAGGTCGAGTCGCTCATCACCAAGGACATCTCCTACGTGTCCGAGACCTACGTCCCGGAGCGCCTGAAGAGGAAGGACTGGCTGGACTGACCATGGCCGACCGCATCCGTGCCCAGGCCGCGCGCGCCGCGCGGGGACCGCTCGAGCCCTTCGAGTACGAACCCGCGCCCCTCGGCGACCACGACATCGAGATCCGCATCTCGCACTGCGGCATCTGCCACAGCGACGTTCACCTGGTCGACGATGACTGGGGGATCTCCGCGTATCCCCTCGTGCCCGGGCATGAGGTGGTCGGGCACGTCGCCGCGGCGGGCCGGCACGTGTCGCACCTGGCCGTGGGCGACCGCGTCGGCGTCGGTTGGTACCGGTCGACGTGCCTGCACTGCAACGAGTGCCTGCGCGGCAACGACAACCTGTGCCTTGCCAACCAAGCCACGTGCGTCGGGCACCACGGCGGCTTCGCCGACCGCGTCCGGCTCAGCTCGGAATGGGCGTTCCGGGTTCCCGCCGCCCTCGACGCGGCCGCGGTGGCGCCGCTGCTCTGCGGCGGAATCACCCTGTACGGCGGCTACCGGGCGGCGGGGCTTCACCCGTCGATGCGCGTGGGAATCGTCGGGCTCGGCGGCCTCGGTCACCTCGGCGTCCGCTTCGCGCGCGCGTTCGGGTGCGAGGTCACGGTGTTCAGCCGCACCGCGGCGAAGCGCGCCGACGCCATGGCGATGGGCGCGCACAGGTTCGTGGCCCCCGGGGCCGATGCCGCGGAGCCGGGCCGGTACGACCTGATCGTCTCCACCGCGCCCGCCGACCTCGATTGGCAGGCGATGGTGGATCTCCTGCGCCCGGACGGGACGCTGCTCTTCGTCGGCGTTCCCGGAAAGCCGGTGTCGGTGGGCGCGTTCCCGTTGATCGCCGGGCGGCGGCGCATCATGGGCAGCCCGACGGGCAGCCGCTGGATGATCAACGAGATGCTCGAGTTCGCCGCGCGGCACGGCATCGAGGCGCAGGTCGAGCGTCATCCGTTCGCCGAGGCGAACGCGGCGCTCGATCGCGTGCGCCGCGGCGAGGCGCGCTACCGCGCCGTGCTTGAGATGCCCTGACTCCCGGCGGCCTGCGCCGCGGGAAGCTCGATCCGGAACCGCGCGCCTCCGCCGGGGGCGTTCGTGACCTCGATCCGGCCGCCGTGCGCCTCGACGATGCGTCGCGCGGTGGCGAGTCCGAGCCCGTTGCCTCCCGCCTTCGTGGTGAAGTACGGCTCGAACGCCTGGGCCAAGGCCTCGGCGGACAGTCCAGGGCCGGAATCCTGCACCTCGATGGCAATCCGTGCCGCCCGGGATGCGCGAGGCTCCGCGGACTCCGGCAGCACCGACACGGCGAGGGTTCGCGGCCGATCCGGCGGCAGTGACTCCATCGCCTGGACGCCGTTGAGGAACAGGTTCAGGAGCGCCTGCTTGAGCAGGGCGGGATCGACGTCCGCGACCGCCGGGCCGGCCGGCATCCGATCGACGATCCGTACGCCGGCCTGCTCGGCCTGTGGCAGGAAGAAGTCGACCAGTTCCGCGACGGCCTCGGCCACGTCGGTGGGGCGGCGATCCAGCTGCATCCTGCCCGCGTAGCGCAGGAAGTCGTTGAGGATGTCCTTCAGCCGCGCCGTCTCGCGCGCCAGGGTGTCGACGCGCCGCGAGACGCGCTCGCGCGCGGCGCCCTCGATGTCGCTGTCCAGGATCTCCTCGCGGAGCAGCTGGGCGTTGAGCACCACCGTGGACAGCGGATTCTTGATCTCATGCGCCAGCCCGGTGGACATCGAGGAGATCTCGGCGTTGCGGGCATCCTCGGCGGCGGCGCGACCGGCCTCGCGTACCCGCGACTGGAGGACGCGCCACATCCACCACGCGGCTGTCCCCAGCACGACGGCATCCACCGCGAGGATGGCGATCCATCGCGTTGCTTCGGCGGCGGCGAGTTGGTTCACGCCCCGGTGCCGGCGGCGGGCACGCGGGTCAGTGAGCGCGCCTTCGTGGCGGCCCAGCCCTTCGCGCCCTGCGTCGCCGAGTACACGACCATCTCGCCGTCGTTCAGGGTCCGGAACCCGGACTCCTGGTCGATCACCGAGAAGTGGACGAAGATGTCCTGGCCTTCGGGGCCGACGATGAAGCCGAAGCCCTTGCGGGGATCGAACCACTTCACCTGGCCTTCAATGTTCTCGATCGTCGTGTTCGCCATGAGTGCGAGCTCTCGTCGTGGAGCGCCTCCGTGTCAATGAGGACGCGGTCGGCGGGGGGTGCGTGAACCCAAAGGCCCCAAACGACGCGAGCCCGGGGTATTGTGCGGCGGTTCCCGGACTTCTGCAAGCGAATTCTGCACACTCCGGTGCGGATTGAACATGTCTCCGCTCTGCCTGGGCGCTACTCGCCTTGCGGCAACGACTTACGGGCATGGCCGGAAACACGCCGCCCCGCGACATCTGTCGCGGGGCGGCGGAGTTTCAGAATGGTGGTCGGTGGCCCGAAGCCACCTCCGTCAGGAGTTGGCCGCCGGTGCGTCCTCGCGGTCGCGCCGCCCGCGGTCGCCACCGCGGTCGCCGTCCCTGCCGCCGTCGCGACGGCCGCCGTCGCGACGACCGCGGTCACCGTCCCGGCGCTCTCCGCGGTCGCGGCGCTCGCCGCCCTCCTCGCCGCCGGCCGGCGGCTCGAGCAGGGCCTTGCGGCTGAGCTTGATGCGGCCGCTGTCGTCGACGTTGATGACCTTCACCTTCACGATGTCGCCGATCTTGACGACCTCGGTGACGGTCTTCACGAAGCCGTGGGCCAGCTCCGAGACGTGGCACATGCCGTCGGTGCCCGGGGCCAGCTCGATGAAGGCGCCGAAGTCCTTGATCGAGATGACCTTGCCCTCGTAGATCGATCCGACCTTGATCTCGGCGCCGAGCGCCTCGACCTCGGCACGCGCGAGCGCGGCCTTCTCGCTGTCGGCGCAGGCGATGAAGACGGTGCCGTCCTCCTCGACGTTGATCTGCGCGCCGGTGCGCTCCTGGATGCCGCGGATGGTCTTGCCGCCGGGCCCGATGAGCTTGCCGATCTTCTCGGGGTCGATCTGCACCGTGATGATGCGCGGCGCGTACTTCGAGATGTCCGCGCGCGGCTTGGCGATCACGGCCTCCATCTGGCCGATGATGTCGTGGCGTCCCTTGCGGGCGATCTCGAAGATCGTCTCGATCTCCGCGATCGACAGGCCGCGGGCCTTGAGGTCGAGCTGGATGCCGGTGATGCCCTCGCGGGTGCCGCTGACCTTGAAGTCCATCTCGCCGAAGAAGTCCTCCTCGCCGATGATGTCGATCACGTGGCCGACGGTGCCGTCGGTGCCCGTGAAGCGGCCCACCGAGATGCCCGCGCAGGTCGCCTTGATCGGCACGCCCGCGTCCATCAGCGCCAGGCAGCCGCCGCAGACGCTGGCCATCGAGCTCGAGCCGTTCGACTCGGTGATGTCGCTCACCAGGCGGACGGTGTAGGGGAACTCCTCGGGGTTCGGCAGGATCGCGCGGAGGCTGCGCTCGGCGAGCGCGCCGTGGCCGATCTCGCGCCGGCCCGGGCCCGTGATGCGGCCGGCCTCGCCCGTGCAGAACGGCGGGAAGTTGTAGTGCAGGTAGAACTTCTTGGCGTACTCCGGGAGCAGGCCGTCCACGATCTGCTCGTCCTTGATGGTGCCCAGCGTGCAGGTCACGATCGACTGCGTCTCGCCGCGCTGGAAGAAGGCGCTGCCGTGCGTGCGCGGCAGGACCGAGACCTCCATGTCGAGCTTGCGGATCTGGTCCTTGCCGCGGCCGTCCGGACGGATGCCGTGGTTCGAGACCAGGTCGTGGGTGATCTTCTTCTCGAGGATGCGCAGCGCTTCCTTGGCTTCCTTGGCGCGCTTGTCCGCGGCCTGCCAGGTGCCGAAGGAGACGTCCCCGGCCGGCATCGCGAAGAACGTGTCAAGCACGTACTTCTTGACCTCGTCGACCTTGGCATTGCGCTCCTTCTTGCCGTTGATCTTGCGCGCCTCCTTCATGGCGTCGTACGCCTTCTCCTTGACGAGCTTCATGACCTCGTCCGAGGGAAGGGCCGGGGCGCCCATGTTGGCGGCCGGAGCGCCGCACTTGGCGCGGAGCTCGTCGATCATCTCCAGGATCGGCTTGACGCCGTGGTCGTAGCCGAAGCGGATCGCCTCGAGCATCGACTTCTCGTCGACCTCGGCGGCGCCGACCTCGATCATGTTGATGCCGTCCTTGTGGCCGGAGAGCACCAGGTCGATGTCGCTGTAGTCGAGCTGCGCGACCGTCGGGTTGATCACGAACACGGCGCCCTGCTCGGTGATGACGCGGCCGACTCGGACCGTGGCGATCGGGCCCTGGAAGGGCGCGTCGGTGATGGAGAGCGCGGCGCTGGCGCCGGTGCAGGCGAGCACGTCGCTGTCGTTCTGGCCGTCGTGGCTGAGGACCACGCACTGCAGCTGGATCTCGTCGATGAAGCCCTCGGGGAAGAGCGGGCGGATCGGGCGATCCATCATCCGCATGGTGAGGATCTCCTTCTCGCTGGGGGCTCCCTCGCGCTTCTTGAAGCCGCCCGGGTACTTGCCGGCGGCCGGGGTGCGCTCGCGGTAGTCGCAGGTGAGCGGGAAGAAGTCGATGCCGGCGCGCGGGTTGGCGCGGACGGCGGTGCACAGCACGACGGTGTCGCCGTAGCTGGCGACGACGGCGCCGTTGGCGAGCTTGGCGACCTTGCCGGTCTCGAAGCGGAGCGTGCGTCCGCCGATCTCGCGTTCCACGACGGCGTGCTTCTTGGTGGTCTCGGACATGGTGTTGCCTCTTTCTTTGGGGCTTCTCTGGGTGTGGTGATTCGTGGGCATGGGCCCGGCGAACCGCGCGTGGGTGCACGGCGACCGTCCGCCGTCGGGGCAGTGCCACGGCGCAGTCCGGGTCCGGTTCGCGGAAGGCTGCGCAATGCCGACTGCCGCCGTGGGGCGGCCGGGGCTGCGCGCCTTACTTGCGGAGGCCGAGCTTCTGGATGAGCTTCTGGTACCGGTCGCGGTCGGTGCGCGCGAGGTAGCCGAGCAGGCGGTTGCGGCGGCCGACCATGAACAGCAGGCCGCGCCGTCCGTGGTGGTCCTTGGGGTTCGCCTTGAAGTGCTCCTGGAGGGCGCCGATGCGCTCGCTCAGGATGGCCACCTGGACCTCGGGCGAGCCCGTGTCGGTGGCGTGGGTCCGGTTGTCGCCGATCACGGCGGCCTTCTTCGTTGCGGAAATCGACATTGCTTCTGTTTCTTCCTTCGTTGAATCGAGCAGGGCAGTGTAGTGCAATCCGCGTTGCGCTCAACCACGCGCTCCGCTTCCGTTATCGGCACAGCGTGCAGGCGTATCCTTCCCCCGCCATGCCCGCGTCCGCCCCCGTTGCCGCGTCCGAAGGCCTCCAGGCCGCCATCGCCCAGTTCATCGCCGACTCGGCCCGGATCGAGCAGGGCGGCGGCCCCTCCGGCATCGAACGCCAGCACCGCCACGGCCGCCTCACGGCCCGCGAGCGGATCGCCGCGCTCGTGGATCCCGGCACGGCGTTCATGGAGTGCGGGCTGTACGCGGCGTGGAACATGTACCGCGAGTACGGCGGTGCTCCCGCCGCCGGCGTGGTCACCGGGATCGGCGTGGTGGAGGGCCGCCAGGCGATGGTCATCGCCAACGACGCCACCGTCAAGGCCGGCGCGTTCTTCCCGATGACGTGCAAGAAGATCATCCGTGCGCAGGTGATCGCCGAGCGCGCGCGGCTGCCGCTCCTCTACCTGGTCGACAGCGCCGGCGTGTTCCTGCCCCTGCAGGAGGACGTCTTCCCCGACACCGACGACTTCGGCCGCATCTTCCGCAACAACGCGGTGATCAGCGCGCAGGGCATCCCGCAGTACGCGGCGATCATGGGCAATTGCGTCGCGGGCGGCGGCTACCTGCCGGTCCTCTGCGACACGCTGCTGATGACCGAGGGAAGCGGCCTGTACCTGGCCGGACCGGCGCTCGTGAAGGCGGCCATCGGGCAGGAGGTGTCGAGCGAGGACCTCGGCGGCGCGCAGATGCACGCGCAGGTCTCCGGCACCATCGACTTCCGCGAGCAGGACGACCCCTCCTGCCTGCGCCGCCTGCGGAGCCTGATGCGCGCCAACCGCGCCGCTCCCGCGGTGCCGGTGCCGCCCGGGCCCGCGGCGGAGCCGGCCCGCGCGCCGGGCGACGTGGTCGCGGTGTTCCGCGACCAGCCCGGGCAGCAGTACGACATGGCCGAGCTGCTCTCCTGCGTGGTGGATGCCGGAAGCCTCGACGAGTACCGCGCCGAGCACGGCCGGTCGCTGGTGTGCGCCTACGCCCGCATCGGCGGCTTCCCGATCGGGATCGTGGCCAACCAGAAGAAGCTGACGCAGCGCAAGATGCCGGGCGGCAAGGCCGGCCCGGCGATGGCCACCAACATGCCTGCGGTCATCTACGACGACAGCGCCGACAAGGCGGCGCGGTTCATCATGGACTGCAACCAGCGGCGGATCCCGCTGCTCTTCGTGCACGACACCACGGGGTTCATGGTGGGCCGCGACAGCGAGCAGGGCGGCATCATCCGCGCCGGGGCCAAGATGGTGAACGCGATGTCCAATTGCGTGGTCCCGAAGCTGGTGCTCATCCTGGGCGGCAGCTACGGCGCGGGCAACTACGCGATGTGCGGACGGGCGTTCGACCCGCTGCTGACGCTCGCGTGGCCGGGAGCGCGCTGCAGCGTGATGGGCGCCGCGCAGGCCGCGAACACCTTGCTGCAGATCGACCTCGCCGCGCGCGAGCGCAAGGGCGAGAAGGTGGACGAGGCGATGCGCACGCAGCTCCTGGAGGCGATCACCCGCAGCTACACCGAGCAGCAGGACATCCGCTGGGCCGCGAGCCGCGGCTGGGTGGATCGGATCATCGACCCGGCCCGCACGCGCGACGAGCTGCTGGCCGCCGTGCGCGTGGCGTGGCAGGCGCCCGCCGACGGCCCCTTCCGCACCGGTGTCCTGCAGACGTGAGCGGCATGGCCGCGGAGGCACGTTCCATGCGCATCGTGGTCGCCACCGGAAATCCGCACAAGGTCGAGGAGATTCGCGCGGTGCTCGCACCGCTGGGCTTCACCGTGCTCTCGCTCGCCGAGACCGGCCGGCCGCTTCCGCCCGAACCCGAGGAACCGCACCCGACCTTCGAGGCGAACGCGCGGCTGAAGGCGCTCCATTACGCGCGCCACGTGGGCGAGGCCGTGCTTGCCGACGACAGCGGGCTCGAGGTGGACGCGCTCTTGGGCGCGCCGGGCGTGCACAGTGCCCACTGGGCCGGGCGGGAAGGCTCTCGGCAGGAGCGCGACGCGCGAAACAACGCGCGACTTGCGGAGGAGATGCGCGGCGTCCCGCCGGACCGCCGCACCGCGCGCTTCGTGTGCACGATGTGCATCGCCACCGCGGGGGGCGAGGTCCTGGTGGAGACGCGCGGCGAGATGGAGGGCGTGATCGGCGACGCGCCCCGCGGGGCGCACGGGTTCGGCTACGACCCGTGGCTGCACCTTCCGGCGCTCGGCGTGAGCAGCGCCGAGCTTTCGCCCGAACGGAAGAACGAGCTGAGCCATCGGGGCCGCGCGGTGCGGCGGCTGGCGTACCTCGTGGTCCACAAGCGGATCCGGTGGTGAGCGTGGCCCCGGGCGCGACGATCCCGCTGGCGGTGCTGGACCTTCGTGAGCAGCGCTACTCGTGCCACGGCTGCGGCGACTGCTGCCGCGACTTCACCGTGCAGCTGCGCGAACGCGACCTGGCGCTGCTCCGTGAGCAGCGCTGGGAGGAGCGGCTCGGCCACCCCGTGACGGTCGAGTTCCGCGGCCAGCGGTTCTTGGCGCAGCGTGCCGACGGGGCGTGCGTCTTTCTCCAGGAAGGCGGCCGTTGCCGGATCCATGCGGAACATGGACTGGAGGCGAAGCCGGTGGCCTGCCAGCTGTTCCCGTTCGTGCTGGCGCCCGACCGCGCGCGCGTCCATGCGGGCGTCAGCTTTGCCTGCGCGAGCGTGCTGGAGTCCAGGGGCTCGTCGCTCGGCAGCCACCTGCCCGAGGTCCGACGCATGTCGGCGCTGGTGCCCGAGCTCGGGCCGGCCCGCGTGATGCTCGACGAGTCCACCGAGGCATCGGCGGAGGAGGCGACCGCGCTCGAGGATTCGATCGACCGGTGGATCCGCGACCGCGACCGGCCGTTCGCGGAGCGATTGGACGGGTTGGCGTGGCTCGGGCAGCAGCTGGCGACCGCGCGGTTCGACAAGGTCCGGGGACCGCGCCTGCGGGAACTCCTGCACATGCTGGTGACGGCATTGCCCGAGGAATTGCCGCTCCATCCGGTGGAGCCCGCCACCCGCGCGCAGCGGGCCACGCTGCGGCAAGCCGCGTTCTTCCGGCTCGAGGACCCGAAGATCGGCGATCTCCGGCGAGTGGGGCGCGTGCGCGCGGTGCTCGGGCAGTGGATGCGGAGCCGGCGCTTCGCGTCGGGCCGCGGGCTCATGCCTTCGATGGGAGCGCGCTGGCCCGGCGGCGTTCCGTTCGCGGCGGCGGAGTCGGTGGCCGGATGGCACGCGGGCGCGGATGCGCAGGCGTGCGACGAGCTGCTGACGCGATGGCTGCGCGCCACGCTGCTGGGCGGTCGCGCGTGGGGCAGCGGCTATTACGGATGGACGGCGGTCGCGGGCCTGCAGGCGATGGCCCTGAACGCGTCGTGCGTGCAGTGGCTGGCTCGGGTGCATGCGGCGGTGCAGGGGCGTTCGGTCGTCGGGATCGTCGACCTGCGTGCCGCGCTCGGGCGGGTCGATCGTGCCTGCGGCCGGGCGCCGTGGATCGGCAGCCGCGCCGAGCTGCTGCGCCTGCGCTACCTGCGCATCGACGACGGGCTGCGCCGCGCGGCCCGTTGGTCGATGGACGCCGGAGGATGAGGGCTCACGGGGTGCCTGCGCCGGCCGGCTCGGCGCGCCGCGCTCGGTACCACGCGATGGTCATCGGGAGCGCCACCACGCCGAGGGGCACGGTCGCCAGCATCTCGCCGAGGCTCTCCAGGAGCGCAAGCTGCGTGAATCCGGCGTCCGCATGGGCCACGTCCAGGCCGCCGCCCGCCATCCAATTGGCCACGATCACGGTCGTCGCCTCGCGGAACCCGACGCGTCCGAGCGGGTTCAGCATCACGGCGATCGACGCGACACCGAGGACCGTGACCGTCGCGAAGTCGAGGCCCAGGCCAAGGATCTCGCCGGCGCACCACATGCGCACCACCCACAGCAGCACTTCCGCGGCACGCAGCACCGATCCGATCCAGTAGGTGGAGGGAGTCGTGAGCATCGGCGTCCAGCGCCCCATGGTCCGCTCCACCGGGCCCAGTCGGGCGATGCGGTGGAGCAGCAGTCCGCCCGCGCCGATTCCCGCGAGCACCAGCACCACCCACGCGAACCCCGGCTTCGGCACGATCGCGGTCGCCGCGACCACCGCGCCGAGCGAGGCCAGGATGACCACGGTGACCGCCGCGAACCACGCGGTGGCCTCGGCGAAGCTGATCCGGTTGGCGAGCATCGCATACGCATAGCGCACCGGAAGGCCCAGCCTGACCGGGAAGAAGTTGCTGGTGGCCGCCAGGAACGTGAGCCACTGGATCTCCATGAACGCCAAGCGCCGAACGGGCCGCAGCACCAGCCAGAACAGCGCGCCGTCGATGACGAGGCTGGCCACGGTGGTGACGGCGATGCCGACGATCAGCCACGGCCGATCCCTCCACGCGGCGGCAAGGCTCTCCAGCATGCCGGCGCGACCGGGCGCATCGGCGGCGGCGATCGCGCCCTTCACCACCCACGCCACCAAGACCGCGCCCAATGCGAAGCCGATCACCTGGATCGCTGCGCTCCTCGGGGCAATGGCCCTTCGGAGCAGCGCCGAGAATCCCGCGTTGCCCGGGGAGGCGCCGGGCGTGCCGCCGGACTCCGCGTTCATCGTGCGCCTCCGGACGCCGGGGCGATGCGTTCGCGCGCGATCACCCACAGCGCGCGCACGCCGTCGGTCCAACGGATCTTCTTGCCCTCGGCGAACCCGCGGGGCGAGTACCGCACCGGCACCTCGGCCACCCGCGCACCGAGGCGCGCCAGCGCCGCCGCGATCTGCGGCTCGATGCCGAAGCGCGGCTCGGTCAGCGCCGGCCGGATCCGCCGCAGGACGGGAAGCCGCAGCAGCTTGTAGCAGCACTCCATGTCGTGGACGCCCAGGCCCGTGGCCCGGTTGCTGAGCCACGTGAGCATGCCGTTGGCGGCCTCGTGGACCCGCCTGTACCCGGTGCGCCGCAGGCCGTCGGCCCAGCGATTCCCGAACACGGCGTCCGTGCCGGGAAGCAGCGCGGCGAGCAACGTCGGATAGTCGGCCGGGTCGTACTCGAGGTCGGCGTCCTGCACCAAGACGGCGTCCTCGGGCGACGCGCGTCCCAGGACACGATCGAAGCCGGTCATCAGCGCGGCCCCCTTGCCTCGGTTGTCCGGGTGAACGGCCAGCTCCACGGCGGCGCCGGCGCGCGCGGCGCACTCCTCGGCGACCCGAGCGGCCGCCGGTCGGCTGCCGTCGTCCACCATCACCAGGCGCACCGACCAACCCGTGGGCAACGGTGCGCACAGCACCCGGTCCACGATCGTCTCCAGGGTCGGGCCCTCGTCGTAGACGGGCATCACCACGTGCAGCGTCGGCATGCGCGGCCCGTCCCGACGCCGGGCGTCAGGCCTGCTGCTCCGGCTTGCCGAGCGACGAACGCATGGAGGTGTCGGCCATCACGTTCTGCATGCGGTAGTAGTCCATCAGCCCGAGCGTGCCCTTGCGGAGCGCCTCGCTGATGGCCTTCGGCACGTCGGCCTCCGCCAGCACGACGGTGGCGCGGTTCTTCTGCTCCTCGGCCTGGAACTCGGCTTCCTGCGCCACCGCCAGCGCCCGGCGCTGCTCGGCCTGCGCCTGGAAGCGCTTGGTGTCGGCCTCGGCCTGCGCGGTCTGCAGGTTGGCGCCGATGTTCTCTCCGACGTCGATGTCGGCGATGTCGATCGAGAGGATCTCGAACGCGGTGCCGGAATCGAGCCCCTTGGCGAGCACGGTCTTGGAGATCTTGTCGGGGTTCTCCAGGACGCTCTTGTGGTCCTCGGCACTGCCGATGGTGGAGATGATGCCCTCGCCGACGCGCGCGATGATGGTCTCCTCGGTCGCGCCGCCCACCAAGCGCGCGATGTTGGTGCGCACGGTCACCCGGGCCCGGGCCTTGAGCTGGATGCCGTCCTTCGCCACCGCGTCGATCGTCTGCCGGCCGCTCTGCGGGCTGGGGCAGTCGATCACCTTGGGATCGACGCTGGTCTTGACGGCGTCCAGGATGTCCCGGCCCGCCAGGTCGATCGCGGTGGCACGGTCCCAGGGAAGCTCGATCTTGGCCTTGTCCGCGGCGATCATCGCCCGCACCACGCGGCCGATGTCGCCGCCGGCCAGGTAGTGGCTCTCGAGCTGGTCGGTATCGATGTCAAGACCGGCCTTCTTTGCCGAGATGCGGTTGAAGACGATCTCGCTCGGGTTCACCTTGCGCAGCCGCATCATGATCAGCTTGAGCAGGCTGACCTTGGCGCCGGACAGCCATGCCTGGATCGCCAGCTGGATGTACTGGCTGATGATGATGAGCGCCACCAGGCCGATCAGCCCGGCGATGGACAGGATGACCCAGAAGAGGACGGAGGAGTTCGGCATGGGGGGATGTTAGCCCCGCGCCCGGACGGTGATGCTCGGGCCGTCGACCGCCACCACTTCCACCTCGGCTCCCGAGTCCACGAAGCCGATCTCCGAGAGCACCTCCACGCGCTCGGCCCCGAAACGGGCCGTTCCCACGGGTCGCAGGCCGGTGATCACCGTGCCCGTGTCGCCGATGCGCACGACGGTGCGCGCGCCCCCGCGCACCGGCGCGCTCTCCTCGTCCTCGGCGTCGCTGCCCCCGAGCACCATGCGCCGCGCGACCGGCGACCGCGCCCACAGCTTGAAGCCGTAGACGAGGGCCACCGGGGCGCCGGCGCAGTAGCTGAGCAGCGCCGTGAATCCCCACACGGGGCTGTGCATGAAGAAGAGGACCACGGACGCCACCAGGCACACCGCGGTGCCGATGGCGAGCAGCCCCCCCGTCGGGACGAACAGTTCCGTGAACGCGAGCACCGCGCCGATCGCCAGCAAGGCGAAGCCGGCGGCGAGCAATCCGTCGGCGGCGCCGCCGGCGGCGCTGGCGTCGGCCGCGGTGGCGGCATCGGCCAGGAATGTGGCGATCGTGGCCATGCTCATCGGAGTTCCTCCACTTCGATCGCGTATCCGCTCGAGCGCAGCACGCGCACGCGCGTCCCCGCATCGAGCATTCCCTCCACGGCCTGCACGTCGTGGACGTGCCCATCGATCTCCGCCTTGCCCACCGGTCGCAACGGCGTCAGTGCGCGACCGGTGGCGCCGGCCTCGGGCAGCGGCACCGTCGACAGCGGCGGCGCCGACGGCGTCCCCGATGCCGCGGCAAGCACCGCGCGCCGGCCGATGGCGCTGGCGGGCACCGCGCGCAGCACGATCCACGTCAGCCCGCCCGCGAGGATGCCCCCGCCGGCGACGACGCCGAATCCCATGACCAGGTCGTCGCGCCCTTGCGGCGTGGTGAGCGGTGCGCTCAGGAAACTGCCCACCAATCCCACCAGCACGCACGCCGCGCCGACGGCGCCGATCACGCCGACGCCGGGGATCACCAGCACCTCCAGCAGCACGAGTCCGATGCCTGCCAGGACCGCCAGGAGCGGCCACCACGTGGAGACGCCCGCCAGCGCCGGCGCGCCGATCAGGAGAAGCAGCGCCCCGGCCCCGACCGCCCCGGCCCAACTGAGCCCGGGGGCCAGCATCTCCAGCGCGAATCCGCCCAGCAGCACCGCCACCAGGAAGAGCCGCACCGGCCAGCTCGTGAGGAACCGCACCAGCGCGTCGCCGAAGTGCTCGTCCCAGCGGGCGACCGTGCTGGCGCCGAAGAACTCCGCGAGTGCCCGATCGTCGGCCACCGTCCCGAGCGACAGCCCGAACGATGCCGCCTCGGGCGCCTGCACCACCAAGAGCTCCTCGGCGCCGTCCACCTGCGCCACGATCGACCATCCTGCGGACTCGTCCGGCGTGAGCCGCGCGCGCACCGGCGGGCGCACCTGCGCGTCCTCAACGGCAAGATCGCGGGTTCGGTCGTCCACGGGGCCGGCATCGGTGCCTGGCCGCATCGAGCGATCCGTGAAGACGGACAGCACGCCGCCCTCGGGCACCGCGTCCCGGGGCGCGGAACTCGCGCGTCGCGTGGTCAGCGGGTCCGCGCCGAAGGCCGCCACGAACTCCTCGCGGCCGACGAACATCCGTTCACCGCCGCCCGCGCGCTCGAGCAGCCACACCTCGTCCGGTGCGGACACGAAGGCGCGGACCACCGTCTCGTCGTAACCGTTGCGGCGGGCGCTGTCGACCACCTCGGAGAGCAGCGGCGCCTCGAGCTTGGCGCGTTCGGCCACCGGCAGGGCCTGCAGTCCGAGGCCGGGCAGTGCGGCGATCGGCGCCGCATCGCCGAAGGCGGCCCCCGGCGACACCACGATCCCGCGGCACGCGAGGGCGATGATGGTGCCGGCGCTGTACGCCTTGGGATGGATCCACGCCCACACCGGGACGGGGGCACGCTCCTTGATCCAGATGCACAGTTCGAGCGTGGCGTACATGTCGCCGCCCGGGGTGTCGATGTCGAGCACCGCCGCATCCGCACCCGCGGCGGCGGCGGCGGCGATCCGGCGCTCGACGCTGGCCCGCAGCGTGGCGTCGAATTCTCCCTGAACGGTCACGACGGCCAGCGAGGTGGCTTGCCGCCAGCCCGGCACGGCCCGTGCCGGGGCGGGTTCCCCCGCAGGATCCTGGGCGACCGGCGCCGCCGCGATGCTCACCAGTGCTCCCGCGGCGAGCGCCCGGAGCGAGCTCATCCACCGACGCGTGCGTGGCGATCCGAGGCGCATGGGATGCAAGGATATTCCGCGGAGCAAAAAACGCGCGACGGCCGGCAAAGCCGGCCGTCGCGGAAGAGTCGTGGATGCGGCATGCCCCGGGGGGCAGGCCTCAGTCCCAGGTCGCCTGGTCGGCGAAGTCCCAGGTGTTGTTGGTGATGGCGCCGACGCCGGGCGTGGTGTTCGTGGAACGGCGCTGGATCACCAGCACGGCGTCGGAGTTGCGACGGCCCGAGGAGGCGCAGCCGGTGTCGTTCTTGAACAGGTTGTCCTGCGACTGGTTGTTGATCACCAGGTCCGGCGGGCCACCCGCGCACGCCGCCTGCGGCAGGGGCTTCGCCGCCTCGGGGTAGAAGGTCCGGCCGTAGTCGACGTGGTTGTCGTTGTAGCAGGTGTTGCCGTCCCACTCCTTGGTGCTGCCGTGGATCAGCAGCGTCTTGGAGTTGGTGTAGTCGTTGCCCGTGAGGGTGCCGCCGCGCGGGCCGCGGTTGCCGAGCACGGCGAAGCGCGAGTTGCCCGTGTTGCGCCACTCCGTCGAGCGACGGATGGTCGGGTCAAGCGGCATCACCCCGTACGAGGTGTTCGACTGCGAGGTCAGGTCGGCCTTGAAGCCCGTGGGCGAGGTGTCCCAGTACCGGTCGTTGGCCGGGGCGATCTGGTTCATGTTGTAGGTCGCGCAGGGGACGATCTTCGCGTTGACCTCGGCGGGCGACACCAGGATCTGCGCGTTGACGTAGCCGCGGCCGATCATCGCGCCGTGGAGGTTGGCGTGGTGGTTCAGCGACTCGTCGATGTCGCCGCGGCCGGGCACGGCGCCCACGCGGTTGATCTCGCCGGGCAGCGGCAGCACGCCCTGGCTGTCGTTGGAGGCGGTGAGCCAGCCGGCGTGGATCTGCTTGAGCTGGGTGCCGTCCTTCACCTGGCGGGCGGTCGCGCGGGCCTTGGCCAGCGCAGGGAGCAGAAGGCCGAGCAGGAGCGCGATGATGGCCATCACGACCAGCAGTTCGACCAGGGTGAAGCCCCCGGCGCGGTTCTTGGTGGTTGGATTCTTCATGGATAGTTCCTTTGCGTGTGCGGGTTCGATGGATGCCCGGGGGGTCACTGGTTGTCGAGGCGGTCGTAGCGCGGGGCAACGACGTTGCGCGCCTGCGACGCGGCGACCTGCGAGTAGTGGATGCCGATCATGGCGTCGCCTCCCGACCACGGCGTGCTGGTCGAGACCAGGCAGCCCAGGCCGGTGAACTCCGCGCCGCCGGTGCTGGCCGCGCAGGCGAACAGGTTGTCCTTGGTGAGGTTGCCGCCGTTGAAGTTGCCGCACTCGTAGAAGACGCCGTCGGGGCGGAAGGTCTCGACGAACTCCATGTGGGTGTCCGCGAAGCAGACGTTGCCCTCCCAGCTCTTCTGGCCGGCGTGCAGGCGCAGGGTCGGGCTCTGCTCGTAGGTGTCGCCGGTGGCGCGGCCGTTGTCGCAGCCGCGGGTGGAGAAGTGCGGGCGGCTGGAGTCGAGGTTGTTCTTCCAGTGCTGCTGCTTGCGGAGGCCGCAGAGCACCTGGTGCGCGTAGGACGTGTGGCACACGCCGGCGCCCGGGGCCGCGTCGATCTGCGCCGAGAGCTGGTTGTCCCAGTAGGTATCCGCCGCCGGGCGGTACTGGGCGTAGTTGTAGTTCACGTATGGCGTGATGATCGGGTTGACCTCGGTGGGGCCGTACAGCAGGTCGGTGTTGAAGAGCTGCAGGGCCACGCACGCCGAGTACAGGTTCTGCGTGCGGTTCTGGGTGAAGTCCTCGTCGCCCTCGCCCGGGATCTGCTGGCCGTTGTAGGCCAACCGGTTGATGAGCCCCGGGGTGGGCATCTTGCCGCCCTTGGTCTCGTTGGCGCGACCCACCATGGCGGTGTGGATCTGCTTGATCTGGTTGGAGTCCTTGACGGTCTTGGCGGTCTGCTGGGCCTTGGCCAAGGCCGGGAGCAGCAGGCCGACGAGCAGGGCGATGATGGCCACGACCACCAGCAGCTCGACCAGGGTGAATGCGCGCTTCTTCATGAGGAAATCTCTCCTGAACGATGGGCGGTGCCGACCTTCGGCAACCGCTCGTACCAAACTCAACGACACGTCGGGGTCGGCCTGCGGGGTGCGAGCCGGCCCAACCACGGCAACCAACGGGGACAACGAGATCCGTGCGTTGCCGGCATGGATGCCTGCAGGCACGCTGCCTCGATGCAGCCGTCTTGGCCTTCGGGGGCGGGTGGGTGCGCTGATGGTGGAGCGGACAGGCGCGGCTCTGCTCGACGGCCATGCCACGGGGGCAGCAGGGGTCGGCTTCGGCAGGAAGCGGGGCGTGCGGCGCAGTCAAGGCATCAGGGCATGGTTCCGGGACTTCCGGGCGGACCAATCGGTCCGGGTCATGCCGCACGCGGCGTTCGGTCGGCTTGGGCTCCAAGCGCGTCGGGATGTCGGGCGGGTGCGAGCACTCGCGCCACATTCACCATACGCGAATCCGGTCGCCGCAGGTGCGTGACCGCGAGCGCGGATCCGGAACATTTTCGCTGCACGCCGACGTACCGCCTATAACCTCGGGGGCATACGATGTTGCCGATATGGACCCCCACGCCGCCCTCGCCGAACTCGGTCTGACCCTTCCCGCCGCGCCCAAGCCCGTGGCGGCCTATGTCCCGGCGGTTCGGTCGGGCAACTTGATCTACGTCTCGGGCCAATTGCCGTTTCGAGACGGTGCCCTCACGGTGACGGGCCCGGTGCCCTCGGCTTGTTCCATCGAGCTGGCGCAGGACGCGGCCCGTCAGTGCGTCCTGAACGGACTCGCGGTGGTCGCCGATCAACTGGGCGGTGACCTCTCGCGGGTGGTTCGCGTGGTGCGCGTGGGCGCGTTCGTCCAAAGCGACGTCGGCTTCACCGAGCAGCCCAAGGTCGCGAACGGGGCAAGCGAGCTCCTGCAGAGGATCTTCGGTGAGGCGGGTCGCCACGCCCGCGCGGCGGTCGGCACCAACGCGCTGCCGCTGGGCGCCAGCGTCGAGGTCGAATTCCTGTTCGAGGTCCGCTGAACCCGGGCACGCGGGACCGCCGCCACCCGGCCCGTCAGCGCCGCAGCAGCAGCAGCGCCAACACTCCGTTGGCCGCCAGGCTCAACGCCAGCAGCACGAGCACCGTGATGCCGGGCACCGTGGAGAGGAGCCCAGGCGCCCGCGGCACCGACGCGATCTGCAGTTCCGATTCCGCCGGTCCGCCCATGCCCTCCATCGAGGCCCCGGGCGCGTCGAGCTTCGGTCGCGCGTGCACGGGCGACTCGCCGGCAGCCACCAGCTCCAGGTCCTCGAGCAGGTGCTCGGCCGACTGGTAGCGGTCGCGCGGATCCTTCGCCATCGCCATCTCGATGATCATCGAGAGGCCACCCGACAGTTCCGCGGCCACCTGGTCCGGAGGCACCAGCGGTTCGCGCAGGTGCTTCTGCATGACTTCCTTGGGACTGCCGCCGTCGAAGGGCACGCGTCCCGTCACCATGTGGTAGAGCGTCGCGCCCAGCCCGTAGATGTCGGTCGCGGGGGTGACCTCACGAGCGCGGACCTGCTCCGGCGAGATGTAGTAGGGAGTGCCGAAGATCTTGCCCTTTTCCTCGCTCGCCGCCTCCGCGTCGCCCCCGGCGCGTGCCAAGCCCAGATCGGCCAGCTTCACCACGCCGGCCTTGGTGATCATCAGGTTCTTCGGCTTCACGTCGCGGTGGATGAACCCGCGCGCGTGCGCATGCTTCAGCGCGCTGGCCGCCTGGCGGGCGATTCGCAGGGCATCGCGCTCCGGGATCCGGCGCGACGACTGGATCCGGTCGAACACGGTGTCGCCGTCGATGTACTCCATCACGAAGTAGTGCAGGCCTGCGTCGGTCTTCCCGACGTCGTACGCGCCGACGATGTTCGGGTCGTTGAGCTTGGCCGCCGCGCGTCCTTCCTTGAAGAAGCGGTCGACGTACAGGGGATCCGAGGCAAACTTGCCCGGAAGCAACTTGATCGCCACCAGCCGATCGAGGCTCTCCTGCCGCGCCAGCACCACCGTGCCCATGGCGCCCGACCCGAGCTTGCGCACGAACCGGAACCCGGGGATCGTCGGCTCCGCGGCGATCGCCGCGCGGGCCACCATGCTCGAGCCCGACGGATCCGGTCCCGCGCCGCCGTGCGCCTCGTCGCGCACCCAGCCGCGCAGCGTCTCGATCTGCTCGGCGGTGAGCACGCCGCGCGCGATGAAGACCGGCGCGAATCGGGCGGCGCGTTCCTCCTTGGGCAGCTTCTTCAACTCCTCGAACGCCAGCACCACCTGCTCTCGGGTGGCCAGGCCGCGCTCGACCGCGGCGCGGCCGATGAGGGTCTCCACCGAGTGCCGTACTTGACCAGCCACGGTGGTCCCGAGCCGGTCGCGGTCGACGCTCTTGGGGACCCCGGCCGTGCGGCCGACCTCCGATGCGGGACGTGGTGAATCGTGGCTCACGGGGTCGGGAACTATACTTGGGTTCATCTCGTGCTTGCCTCGGTCGATCTTGCGCTTGCCAGCACCTCGCCACGGCGGCAGCAGATCCTCCGCGCCGCCGGCATGCCGTTCATGGTGGTCGCCCCCACGATCGATGATTCCGCGCTGATGCGCCCCGGGGTTCCGCCGGGTCCGTTGACGGCCTCGCTGGCGTGGTTCAAGGCGCGGTTGGCCATGGCGAGCATGCCGGTGGGCGGTGCGCCGGCGTCGCCCCGGTTCGTGGTCGCGGCCGACACCGTGTGCGAGGTGGATGGCTCGGTGCTCGGCAAGCCCACTTCTGCCGCGAATGCCCGTTCCATGCTCGAACGGCTGGGCGGCCGCGCCCACCGCGTGCTCACGGGCATCGCCATCGTGGATCGCGTGACGGGCCGCCGCGCCATCGGATGCGAGTCGGCCACGGTTCGCATGGATTGCCTCGCGCCGGGGCTGCTCGACCAGTACGTCGACTCCGGGGATTGGCGCGGGAAGGCGGGTGCGTACAACTGGGCCGACCGAGTGCAGGCGGGATGGCCGCTCCGGTGCCAGGGTGATCCCGAGACCGTGATGGGCCTGCCCTCCCTCGTCGTGCGCCGTCGTCTCGAGGCGTGGGGATGGCGCCCATGAGCGCATCGGGACCGCTGCCGGCGTGGACGCTGCCCGTCTCTTGGCCGGCGTCGCTGGCGTACGGAGCCGCATCGGCGGCGATCGGCCGATGGCGGGCGTCCCGCGCCGCCGATGTCGGGGTTCCCGTCATCAGCGTCGGCAACGTGACGGTCGGCGGCACCGGCAAGTCGCCGATGGTGCGATGGGTGTGTGCGCGCCTCCTGGAACACGGCCGCGTGCCCGTGGTGGCTCTGCGCGGCTACCGCGCCGTGAGCGGAGTTTCGGACGAGGCCGAGGAGCACCGCGCGGAGCTGCCCGGCGTGCGCGTGGCCGTGGGTGCCGACCGCGCGGCGGCGATCGCCGAGGCACGCGCCATGCATCCGGCCATCGACGTCGCCGTGCTCGACGACGGATTCCAGCATCGTCAGGTGCGTCGCGCCCTGGACATCGTGCTGGTCGATGCCGCGCGCCCGGGGATCGACGGCCATTGCCTGCCCGCCGGATGGTTGCGCGAACCCGCGTCGGCGCTGCGGCGTGCAGACCTCGTCATCGTCACGCGCTCCCCGGCGCCGGATGCGCGAGTCGCCGAGCTGATCCGTCGGGTTCGGGGGCGCGAGCCGGACGCGTGGACCCATCATGCATGGCGATCGGTCGACTCGCATGGGCCGGACGGTGCGGCGGTGCGTGATGCGCCGGTCCTGCGCGAGACGGTGGTTGCGGCGTGCGCGCTTGCCCGGCCCGAGGCCTTCTTCGCGGATGTGGTGACTCATGGTGGATCCATCGCGGCATCGTTCGCGTTCCCCGACCATCATGCCTATGGCGTGGATGACCTGATTCGCATCGCGTCGACCGCCGCAGGGACGCCCGTGGTGGTCACGGGGAAGGACTGGGTGAAGATCGCGCCGATGCTCCGGTCGGCCCCGGAGGCGGTACGTCGCACGAACTGGCGCGTCGTGCGGGTCGGAATCGAGTTCACTTCCGGCAGCGATGCCGTTGCCGAGGCCGTCCGGCGTGCCGCCCATGTGGATGGCCCGGGGACAGGCTGTCGGCGGTCGGCTCCGTAACCTTCGGGCGGCACGGAACTTGCGGAGAATTCTGCGCTTGACTCCGCGGGTCGATCCGTCCATACTCATTCGAATCCCGCTCAACTCGCAGAGGAGGCACGCAGCATGTCGACGGTCACGAAGAAGGAACTGGTGGAGCGCCTCGCGGAGCGGACCGGCCTCAAGCGTCAGGATGTCCGGGGCGTGGTGCAGGGGTTCCTGGACGAGATCATCAACGAGCTGGGCAAGGGCAACCGCCTGGAATTCCGGGACTTCGGGGTGTTCGACGTTCGCGAGCGTGCGGAGCGCGTCGCCCAGAACCCCAAGACCCTCGAGCGCGTGACCGTTCCCGCGAAGCGAACGGCCCGCTTTCGCGTGGGGCGCTTGATGAAGGCCTGCGTGGATACCGGAAGTGCGGTGGAGTCGGCTGCCGGCGAGCTGACCGCGGTCGGTTCCAACGCCGATTGACGGGCGCCCGCTCGCCCGCATTGTCCCAGATTCACCGCCCGCACTGACAGGGAGCCTCCAGGATGGAGCCAGCGCACGTTTCCGACGGGTCTGCCGGTCGCGCCACGGGTGACCGTGGAGGCCGTCGCCGCGACGCGGTCCGTCGCACCGTCAGCGACCCGGCCGAGGTGGCGCGGCTGTTCTCGGCGCTGCCGCCATCCGCCCCGGAGGCGGAGATGAGCCTGCTGGGATCGATGATCGTCGATCCGAAGGTGATCCCGGACGTGATCGGCATCATCGCCGGGGCGGACGACTTCGCGAAGGGCGCCCACGGCACCATCTACGGCCACATGGTGTCGCTGTACGACGCCACCGCCACCATGGAGATCGTGTCCCTGGTGCAGCGGCTCAAGGACCACGGCGTGCTCGAGGACGTCGGGGGCTCGCAGTACCTGATCGACCTGGCCGAGGGCGTGCCCACCGCGGCCAACGCGGCGGAGTACGCGCGGCTGGTCCGCGAGAAGGCCACGCTGCGCGAACTCATCCGCGCGGCCGGCGAGATCCTGGTCGAGGCGCACCAGGCGCGCACCGATCCGGCCATCGTGCTCGGCGAGGCGGAGTCCCGCATCTTCTCGATCGCCCAGCGACGCGAGGCGCGTTCGGCATCGACCTTGCGCGACCTCCTCGACGAGGCCGTGCGGCAGATCGACTCCAACGCGGGCAAGCACGTGACCGGCATCCCCACCGGCTTCGACCAGCTCGACGAGATGCTCAGCGGCCTGCAGCGCGGGGAGATGCTGATCCTGGCGGCGCGGCCGTCGATGGGCAAGACGGCGTTCTCGCTGAACATCGCCGAGAACGTGGCGTCGGCGGGGTTCCCGGTCGGGTTCTTCAGCCTGGAAATGGGCAAGCAGCAGCTCGTGCAGCGCATCCTGTGCGCCAAGTCGGGGATCGACGGCCAGAAGCTGCGCAAGAACATGATCGGCAAGGACGATTTCCAGCGCGTCCTCGCCGCATGCGAAGCGCTCCGCGACACGCCGATCTACATCGACGACACGCCGGGCCTGACGCTGCTGCAGATGCGCTCGAAGGCCCGGCGCATGCGCGAGCGCCACGGCATCCAGGCGATCGTGATCGACTACCTGCAGCTCATGAGCGCGGGTACCCGCGTGGAGAGCCGCCAGGTGGAGGTGAGCGAGATCAGCCGCGGCGTGAAGGCGATGGCCCGCGAACTCGAGGTGCCGGTGATCTGCCTGAGCCAGCTGAACCGGCAGTCCGAGGAGCGCCAGGGCCACCGTCCCCGCATGAGCGACCTGCGCGAGTCCGGCTCGATCGAGCAGGACGCCGACGTGGTCATGATGCTTCACCGCGAGGAGTACTACCACGTCAACGATCCGAACTGGATCGAGGCGAACCCGCAGAAGCGCAACGTGGCCGAAGTGCTGGTGCTGAAGCAGCGCAACGGCCCCACGGGCACCGCGGAACTCTTCTGGGACAGCCGCACCACCGCCTTCCGCAACCTGGCACCGCAGGGCATGGCGCGCGGCGTCGAGTACGCCGCGGCGGGCGGCCACGACCTGGACATCCCTGCGTGACCGCCTCGGAGGGAATGCCCGGGCGTCCGGCGCGTTCTTCCCCCCGGATGATCGAACAGGACCCCATGGAGTCCGTGCTGTCTCGCGCCGCCCGTGGCGACGAGCAGGCGTGGCGCGTGGTGGTGGAGTCCTACTCCGGGCGCGTCTACGGCCTGCTGCGGTCGCAGGGTGCCAACGCCGACCTCGCGGAGGAAATCACCCAGTCGGTGTTCTGCACGTTGGCGGCCAAGCTTCGCGACTACGTCGAGGGCGGTCGGTTCGAGAGCTGGCTGTTCCGCATCGCCATGAACCGGCTGCGCGACGAGGCGCGTCGGCGTCGGCGCCACGCCCGCTCGGTGGGGGAGTCGGAGGCGCTGGAGGGCTTGGCCGGTGCAGCGCCGGAGCCCGGCCCCGCTCCCGAGCCTGAACAATTGCAGGCGCTCCGTGCAGCCATGGCGCAACTCTCGCCGGCCGACCGAGAGGTGATCGACCTGCGGCATGTGGGCGGCATGAGCTTCAAGCAGATGGCCGATCACCTCGGCGAGCCGCTGGGGACGCTCTTGGCGCGCCACCACCGGGCGCTGGCCAAATTGCGTGGCATGCTGGACGACAAAGCCGGGGGTGCCGCATGAAGCGCTCCCGATGTGCACTGATTATCAGCCATCATTCCGGCGCCGTGCGGCAATCCCGCCGCATCGCGCGCGTTCTGCACCGAGGAGTGCCCCATGAGTGACCGTCTTCCTGCATCCTCCGATTCACACGACCCCGCGCTCGAGGCGTTGGTGCAACGCCTGGACGACCACGCGCGCGCGTTCGCGGCGGAGCGCCCGGGCATGGCCGACCGGATCTTCGTGGCCAGTCGAGGCGAACTCGGTGCATCTGGCCCGGTGGCCGTCATCGGGTCGGCGCCGTCGTCAGGCGCATGGCGGTCCGCGTCCTGGCGCGCCGCGGCCGCCGTGGTGGCGCTGGCGGTGTCCGTGCCGCTGGTCTGGAGGGCGCTGACCCCGACCGCAATCCCCTCCGATGTGTCCACGGTCCGTGCCGGGGCGCGGATGGCCGAACTGGCGCCAGCGTCGCACTCGGAGTGGTTGCTGGTCGCGCTGGTCGATGACGAGGCGGCGCTGCACGGGGCCTCGGCGTGGGGCAACGCAGGGATCCGCGATGCGGACGCGATCGCCCTGACCCGAGGCAGTTCAGCCGACCTGGTGACGATCGAACTCGAGGAGCTTCTTGCCGGTGAGGCTGGACGATGATTGCGTCGGCCGTTTGGGTCGTGCTCGCCGTCTTCTCCTCGCTCTGGTCGGGCGATGCGGCTCCCGTGCAGGAGCCTGCTGCTCCACCGAGTGCGCCGGCCGTCGCGCCAGCCTCGCCGCCCGCGGCTGCCGAGTCATCCGCTGCCGAGCCGCCCGCCGCGCCCCCGGTGCGCCGCCCGGATCCCGGCCGCGCGCGCCCCGATGGCCCGATGTCCCCCGAAATGGCCGAGCGCATCATCGCCGTGGCGCGGGACGTGTCGCCGGACCTTGCGAGGGAACTTGCCGCTCGCCAGCAGTCCGCTCCCGACGAGATGAGCCAGTCGATGCGGCAGAACGCCCGCCGGCTGATGGCCATGGCGGTCCTGAAGGAACGTAACCCCGACCTCTACGCGATCCGCGTCGAGGACTTGCGCCTGCAGCTGGAGCTGCGTTCGCTCGGAGATCGTTGGCGCGCCGCTCGCGATGCCAAGGACGATCCGGCCGCCGCGGCCGTGTTGGCGCAGATCGAGGCCAAGTGCCGGGCCCAGGCCGACCTCGACCTGAAGGCGCGCGCGCAGGAACTGGTGGCTCTGGACGCGCAGCTGAAGTCGATGCGCGAGGAACTCGTGCGCGAACAATCGCGCACGGCCGATCGGGTCGCCGAGCGCGTCGAGGCCACGAAGTCGGGCCAGCCGTTCCCCGGCCGCGATCGCGACCGCGATCCGATGCGCCCCCGGGGCCGCGAGGCCTCGGCCGCTCCGTAGACTCGGCGGTCGTGGACGAACTCCAGCGTCGATGGTCCAGGATCGGATGGTGGGCGCTCGCCGTCATCGTCGGCGGATGCATCCTCTCCGCGCCGTGGAGCTTCGGTTCGGTGTCGATGGGCGAGGTCCGGGTGCCCAGGTACGCCGCGTCCAACCTCGAGCTGAACCACTTGCCGCCGGCATGGTCCGGCCTCGATCCCGCCCAGGCCGATCGCCTCGAGGCGGCCCGCGCGTCCGGACAGTACGTGCCCGGTCGCGCGCTCGGCACCGACGCGCTTGGACGTGACATGCTCGCGCGCGTCCTGGCCGGCGGGGTGTGCAGCGTGGCGGTGGGGGTGTGCGCCGCGGCGATCGCGGTCACCATCGGCACCCTCTGGGGTGCGTGCGCCGGCTTCATGGGTGGACGCGTGGACGCCGTCATGATGCGGTTCGTGGATGTCCTCTACGGGCTGCCGTCGATCCTGCTGGTGGTGCTCCTGGCCGTGGCGGTCGACGGCGCGGTCTCGCGGTGGGGCGTCGGCATGTCGCCGGCGATGGGGCAATTCCTCGGATTGCTGGTGCTGTTCGCCGCCATCGGCGGCACCAGCTGGCTCACCATGTCGCGCGTGATCCGGGGGCAGGTGCTGAGCCTGCGCGCGCAGCCGTTCATGGAGTCGTGCCGCGCCGTCGGCGTGCCGGCGTGGAGGCAGTTCGCCGTGCACCTGCTGCCGAACCTCGTGGGTCCGATGGTCGTGTACGCGACGCTTGCGGTGCCGGCGGCGATCCTCAGCGAGAGTTTCCTGAGCTTCCTCGGCATCGGAGTGCGCGAGCCGGTGCCGAGCTGGGGGAACCTGGCGAGCGCGGGGCTCGCGGAGGTGAACCTGGTGAACAGCAGGTGGTGGCTCCTTGCCGCGCCGTGCGCGTTGATCGCGGGCACGTTGGTCGCGCTCAACTTCGTCGGGGACTCGCTGCGGGCTCGCTTCGACCCGACCGCGGCCCGGGCGCGGTGGTGATGCGTCGATAACGCGCCGTGCCGGGCGCGGCGGTTGCGCTACGCTCCCGCTTCCCCCGAGGAATCCCATGCAGAACCGATTCGGCGTCAAGGACTTCCTGTTCCTGGTCGTGCTCCTGGCCACGCTCGGCAGCGTGTGGCTCTCGATGGTCCAGAAGACGCGCATGGAGCTGGCGCAGGGCGAACTGAAGTCGAAGCTCGCCGACATCGAGCAGCAGGTGGCGCAGCTCGGCCGCAAGCTGGAGCGCGGCCTGGAACAGCTGCCGCAGGCGGCGGCCGACGCCGCGGGCCGGCGCGCCGCGACCGCCGGCCCGGAGGCCGACGCCTGGGCCCGCCCCGGCGTGGCCGTCGAGCGGTGGAGCGCCCCGGTTCCGGCGACCGACCCGGAGTCGGTCCCGGGGTTCGCCGTCGGGGGGGAGTTCACCGAGCTCTTCGAGGCGCAGCCCGCCAAGCTGACCCCGTACATCGCCGGAGACGTCTACTCCACCCGCGTCCTGGACCGGGTGTGCGAGTCGCTCGGCCGGTTCGACCCCAAGACCCTTCGGATGGTGGGCGCCCTGGCGGACGGGTGGCAGGTGGACCCGGACGGCCTGTGGATCCGCGCGCACATCCATCCCCGTGCGCGCTTCAGCGACGGGCAGCCCGTGACCGCCGAGGACGTCCGGTGGACGATGGTCGACTACATCGGCAACCCGCTGATCGAGGCGGAGCGCGCCCGGAGCACCCAGGACAACCTGAAGGAAGTCAAGGTGATCGACGACCGGACGGTCGATTTCATCTTCAAGGAGCCGCTCTTCACCAACACGCTGATCGCCTTCGGGAACCCGGTGCTGCCGAAGCACTACTACTCGCGGTTCGAGCCCAGCCAGATCAACCAGGCGACCGGTCTCCTGGTGGGCAGCGGGCAGTTCCGGCTCGAGCGGCTCCCCTCGGGGCCGGACCAGCTCGACACCCAGTGGACCCCGGGCCAGGACGTGGTGCTGGTGCGAAACGAGCAGTACTGGGGCGAGAAGCCCTCGCTGGACCGCATGCGGTTCAAGACCATCAAGGACGACCTCGGGCGCCTGGTGGCGTACCGCAACGGCGAGGGCTCGATGATGCTGCCCACGTCGCCGCAGTTCAACACCGTGCTTCGCGACGAGCCGGGCTTCGAGGACACGAGCTACGCGCTCAAGTGGACCAACATGCGCTGCGGCTACAGCTTCATCGCGTGGCAGTGCGGCCCGCGCAACGGGAAGCCGACGCCGTTCGCGGACAAGCGCGTCCGGCGAGCCATGACCATGCTCCTCGACCGCGAGCGGATGATCCAGGACATCTGGGACGGCATCGGCACGGTCTCCAAGGGCCCGGTCAATCCCGAGAGCGCCGGCAGCGATCCCGCCCTCAAGCCGCTTCCCTTCGACCCGGACGCCGCGAAGGCGCTGCTCGCCGAGGCCGGCTGGAAGGACCGCAACGGCGACGGGATCCTCGAGAACGAGCAGGGGGACGCCTTCACCTTCGAATACACGTACGCCACCGGCGGCGAGATCTCCGAGCGGATCGCGCGCTTCGTGAAGGACAGCTTCGCGAAGGCGGGCATCGTCATGAAGACGCGCCCGGTGGACTGGAGCCGCTACCAGGAGATCCTCAAGCTCCGTGACTTCGACGCCATCACGCTGGCCTGGGGCTCGAACGCCCCGGAGAGCGACCCGCGTCAGATCTGGCACTCCGAGAGCGTCAAGGAGGGCGGCGACAACTTCACGCAGTGGAAGAGCGCCCGCGCCGACGAGCTCATCGAGAAGGGTCGGCGCACCATGGGCGAGGCGGAGCGGATGGCCGTGTGGCGCGAGTTCGAGGCGTGCGTCGCCGAGGACCAGCCGTACACGTTCGTCCGCGTCGCGCCCTGGCTGCGCTTCGTGAAGCGGGAGTTCGGCAACGTCAACACGTACAAGACGGGCCTTCAGCCGGAGGAGTTCTTCCGGATGGGCGCGCCCGCGGCGCCGAGCCCGGCCAACTGAGCCCCACCGCGCGGATCGATGGTCTCCTACCTCGCCAGACGCCTCGCCTTCATGGTCCCGACGGTCCTCGGGATCACGTTGATGGTGTTCTGCCTGCTGGCCTATGCGCCGGGCGGGATCGGTGCCGGCTTGGCGGTGTCGGGCGGGCAGATGAGCGACACCAGCCGGGTGGCGCAGATGCAGGCCTACCTGGAGGATCGGTACGGGCTGAACGACTGGGTGATCGTCCAGTACGGCCGCTGGCTGTCCCGCATCTCGCCGGTGAAGTTCGGCGAGCGGGACCTGCGCGCGCCGTCGGGCGAGCGCGTGGCCGCGCCGCGCACGATCGACGATCCGCCGCTCGCCGCGGCGTTCCCGTTGCCCGCGGTCCCCGCCGTGGAGTTCACGGCGGCGTCCGGTGATGACCTGGTCGCGCAGTTCAAGAAGCTGCAGCGCGACGCCGAGGGCACACGGCGCGAGTACATCGGCAGCGTGCGGTTGTTCCGCGATGCACTCGCGGACTGGGCGCGCGCGCAGGGGGACGAGATGGCCCGCCGGCTCGACGCCAAGGGATCCGCCGACCCGGACCGATTCCGTGGCGTGGCGTTCGACGCCGCGTCGGACGGGTATCCGAAGCTGCGCGCCGCCGCCGACTCCATGCACGCCAAGTGGCTGGCGGCGCGGCAGGCGCAGGCGCTCGCGCACGCCGCCTTCCGCGCGGGCCCGTACCCGAAGAGCGGCATCCCGCTGCTGCCCGGCCTCGTGTCGCTCGACACGCCCGACCTCGGCGTGGCCTTCAGCAAGAATCGCCCGGTCTGGGACCTGATCGCCGCGGCACTGCCGGTGACGCTCCTGATCAACCTGATCGCGTTCCCGATCTCGTACCTGATCGCGGTGCCCACCGGGGTCCTGGCGAGCGTTCGGCGCGGCGGCTGGTTCGACGTCCTCAGCGGGTTCCTGTACCTCTCCCTCTATTCGGTGCCGACCGTGCTGGCGGGCGTCTTCGCGATCGGGTTCCTGGCGAACAAGCAGTACCTGGGCTGGTTCCCGGTGAGCGGGCTGCATGAGAGCGGGGCCGAGGCGTTCACGTTCCTGCCGTACACGGACGCGGCGGGCACCTGGCACCGCGGGTACCTGGTCGACACGATGTGGCACGTGGCGCTGCCGGTGCTGTGCCTCGTGTACGGGTCGTTCGCGGTGCTCTCCAAGCAGACCCGCGCCTCCATGCTCGACAACTTCAACGCCGACTACGTGCGGACCGCGAAGGCCAAGGGCGTGCCGCGCAAGGACGTGGTGCTGCGCCACGTGTTCCGCAACAGCCTGCTGCCGTTGATCACGATGTTCGTCGGCATCTTCCCGGCGATGCTGGCGGGCAGCGTGGTGATCGAGCGCATCTTCACCGTTCCCGGCATGGGAAGCCTGATCCTCGAGGCGATCGACCTGCGGGACCGGGAGATCATCCTCGCGAACACGTTCATGATCGCGTGCGTCAACCTGCTGGCGCTGCTCCTGGCCGACATCCTCTACGCGGCGGCCGACCCCCGGGTGAGCTATGAGTGACGCGACGCCCGCAACGGCCGCCTCGGCCCCGGTCCCCGCGGCCATCTCCGGCATCGACGTGATGCGCGGCGTGGGTGCCGTGCGCGCCAAGGGGTTCTGGGCCGATGCGTGGGAGCGGGTGCTGTCGCGGCGCGGCGCGGTGTTCGGGATCTCCTGGATCTCGGTGGTGGCGTTCTTCGCGGTGTTCGCGCCGTTCGTCGCCAACGCGCACCCGTACTCGATGGTGCGCGTGGCGGCCGACGGGTCGGCGGTGCGCGAGTGGCCGCTCTTCGCGAACCTCACGCCCACCGACATCCTGCTGGTGACGGGCGCGCTGGTCGGGCTCCCGTGGGTGTTCCTGGGTACGAGGAAGCTGACGCGCGCGCAGCGGCTGGGGATGCTGGTGGTGGCGGCGCTCCAGTGCGGCGCCGTGGTGGTGCTGGGCGGGGCGCTCCTGGCGTGGTCGCAGGGGGCGGATCGCGCCGATTGGGTGAAGGACTTCGCGCGGGGCGCTGCCGGGCCGTGGGTGGTCGTGGGCGGCGTCTCGGCGCTGGTCGCGGCGCTGGCGATCGCGGTGCCCTCGGTGGATTCGCTCGGGCGTCGCGTCGCGGCGGGGCTGGCGACGGGGCTCCTTGCCACCGTCGTCACCGCGGGCGCGGGCGGGGCGACGCTCGTCAACTTCGAGCGCTACGTGCAGGACGAGCGATCGGGCGCGGTGCGCGAGGTCACGTGGGCGCCGATCCCGTGGTCGCCGCAGTACACGCGCAGCGACATGGTGGCCGTGCCTCCCGGGACGAAGGTCGGCGACTGGGGCAGGCTCACCGAGTTCAAGGGGACCCCCTTCGGCGAGCGGCGCGTGCTCCTGGGGACCGACGCGCTCGGCGGCGACGTGCTGTCGCAGCTGATGTGGGCATGCCGGCTGTCGATCTCGATCGGCATCGTCTCCACGGGGATCTCCGTGGCGATCGGCGTCACCGTCGGCGCGGTCATGGGGTACTTCGGCGGCAAGGTGGACCTGTTCCTCTTCCGGATCGTCGAGATCTTCATGGCGGTGCCGGTGCTGTTCCTGCTGATCGTCGCCGCGGGCGTGCTGCCGCGCGACACCTACGTGATGATGGCGATCATCGGCTGCTTCAGCTGGACGGGCGCCGCGCGCTTCACGCGCGCCGAGTTCCTGAAGCTGCGCAACCAGGACTTCGTGCAGGCGGCGCGGGCGAACGGCCTGCCGGTCTCCAAGATCCTGTTCCGCCACATGCTGCCCAACGGCGTGACGCCGGTGCTCGTGGACGCGAGCTTCGCGATCGCCGCGGCCATCACCGTCGAGGCGACGCTCAGCTACCTCGGCCTCGGGCCGGACGGGCAGGCCTCGTGGGGCAAGCTGCTCTCGAGCGCCACCGCGGCCACGGGCACCTTCGTGTGGTGGCTGGCCGTGTTCCCCGGCGCCGCCATCTTCCTCTCGGTGCTCAGCTACAACCTGCTCGGCGAGGCCATGCGCGACGCGATCGACCCCAAGCTCCGGAAGGCGGCCCACTGATGAGCGCGCTCTCGACGCCCGTCCTCGAGGTCGCCGACCTCGCCGTCAGCTTCGACAACTCCGCGGGCGGACCGCGGATCCAGGCGGTCAACGGCGTCCACATGACGCTGTTCCCCCAGCAGACGCTCGCCGTGGTCGGCGAGTCCGGCTGCGGCAAGAGCGTCACCGCGATGAGCACGATGCAGCTGATCCCGCGCCCGCCGGGCCGGTTCGACCGGGGGAGCATCCTCTTCGAGGGGCGCGACATCTGCTCGCTCCGCGAGGAGGACATGCTGGCCATCCGCGGCGGGAAGATCGCCATGATCTTCCAGGAGCCGATGACGAGCCTCAACCCGGTCTACACCATCGGCGACCAGCTGATGGAGGCGATCTTCCTGCACCAGCGGGTGGCCCCCGACGAGGCGCGCGCCATCGCCGTCCAGGCGATGAAGGACGTCGGCATCAAGAAGCCCGAGGAGCGGCTGGGCATGTACCCGCACCAGTTCTCCGGCGGGATGCGCCAGCGCGTGATGATCGCCATGGCGCTCGCGTGCCGGCCGAAGGTGCTGCTTGCCGACGAGCCGACCACCGCGCTCGACGTCACCATCCAGGCGCAGATCCTGGAGCTGCTGCGCGAACTGCAGTCGACGCGCGACATGGGCATCATGCTCATCACGCACAACCTGGGGGTCGTCGCCGAGAACGCGGACGTCGTGTGCGTGATGTATGCCGGGCGGGTCGTCGAGTACGCGAACGTCTTCGAGCTCTTCGACGAGCCCCTGCATCCCTACACGCGCGGGCTGTTCCGCTCGATCCCCATGCTGCGCGACCGCAAGCATCGCCTGGTCACCGTGCGCGACGTGACGCACGACCCGGCCGAGTTCCGTCGTCTTGACGGCATGGTGCCGTGGTGGCCCGACATGCCCGAGGGCACGAAGCCCACGCTCGCGCCGGGGCGCGACGAACACGTGCTGGTCGAGGTGCGCCCCAACCGCTGGGTGGGGTGCTGGCGGACCCCGGACCTGGAGTCGCGGGCGCACCGCCGCCCGAGCCTCGAGTACCGGCGCGGCGACCGCTGAAATCGGTCCCGTTCCATGCGTTCCATTTTCTGCGAAAATGGAACGCATGGAACGGGACCGATTTCTCTCCGTCGGCCGAAAGGCTCCCGCATTCTCGGCGCTCGACCAGTCCGGCGCGCGTCGCACGCTGAAGGAGTTCGCGGGGCGGCCGCTCGTCCTCTACTTCTATCCGAAGGACGACACGCCGGGCTGCACGGTCGAGGCGTGCTCGTTCCGTGACGCGTGGTCGCGATTCCGCAAGGCCGGCGCCGAGGTGCTCGGCGTCAGCCCGGACGGCACCGCCAGCCACGCGAAGTTCATCGGGAAGTTCCGGCTCCCGTTCTCGCTCCTGGCCGACGAGCCTGCCGGCAAGAAGCCGCCGGCGATCTGCTCCGCCTACGGCACCTGGGTCGAGAAGTCGATGTACGGGAAGAAGTACATGGGCGTCGCCCGCACCACCTACGTGATCGGCCCCGACGGCCGGATCGCCGCGCGGTTCGACAAGGTGAAGCCCGAGGGCCACGCCGACGAGGTGCTCGCCGCGATCGCCGCGCTAGGCTCCGCGCCATGCAAGGCAACGCCGTCGAAGTCCTCTTCAAGCGCCTCCGCCCCGGCGCGCACGTCCCCGCGTACCAGACCGAGCACGCCGCGGGCCTCGACCTCCACGCGTGCCTCGAAGCGCCGCTGACCGTGGCGCCGGGCGACATCGCCATGGTGCCGTGCGGGTTCGCGATGGCGATCCCGCACGGCTTCGAGGGCCAGGTGCGGCCGCGGAGCGGGCTCTCCACCAAGTTCGGGATCTCGATGCCGAACGCCCCGGGCACGGTGGACTCGGACTACCGCGGCGAGATGATGGTGCCGCTCATCAACCTCGGGCGCGCCCCGTTCACCGTCGAGCACGGCATGCGCGTGGCGCAGATGGTCGTGGCGCCCGTGGCGCGGGCCGCGGTGCGCGAGGTCGAGGAGCTCGACGGCACGGCGCGCGGCCACGGCGGGTTCGGCAGCACCGGGCGGTGACGACCGCGGCCGGGCCCGGCCTGCCGGTCCTCGCCGGGCCATGCGCGCCGCCCACTATCATCCGCGGAATGTCCACGATGACCGCCCGAGAGGTGAACGTCCCGCTCCTGGACCTCAAGGCCCAGTACGCCACCATCCGCAAGGAGGTGGAGCCCGTGGTCCTGGAGGTGTGCGAGAGCCAGTACTTCATCGGCGGTCCCAAGATCGAGCAGCTCGAGAGGGAAGTGGCGGAGTACTGCTCCGCGAAGCACGCGATCGGCTGCGCCAACGGCTCCGATGCGATCCTGCTGGCCCTGCAGGCGCTCGACGTCGGCCCCGGCGACGAGGTGGTCCTGCCGACCTTCACGTTCTTCGCCACCGCCGGCAGCGTGCACCGCCTCGGCGCCCGCCCCGTGTTCGTGGACATCGATCCGGTGACCTACAACATCTGCCCGACGTCCATCGAGCAGGCCTTCGGCTGCTGCAAGAACGTCAAGTGCCTGATGCCCGTCCACCTGTTCGGCCAGGCGGCGGACCTTGACGCCGTGATGGCGATCGCCAAGGCCCGCGGACTGACCGTGGTCGAGGACTGCGCGCAGGCGATCGGCACCGAGGACGTGCACGGGCGTCGGGTGGGCAGCGTCGGCGACATCGGCACGTACAGCTTCTTCCCGTCGAAGAACCTCGGGGGGTTCGGTGACGGCGGGATCATGGCCACCAACAGCGATGCCCTGGCGGCGCGCATGAAGCGCCTGCGCAACCACGGCATGGAGCCGAAGTACTACCACCACGAGATCGGCATGAACTCGCGCCTCGACGCGCTGCAGGCGGCGGTCCTGAGCATCAAGCTGCGGCACCTCGACGCGTGGAGCGCGGCGCGCCAGGCCAACGCGCGTTGGTACGACGCGTACTTCCGCGCGCACGGCGCCGCCGACAGCGCCCAGCCGGTCGACTCCGGTGGCCTGCCGATCCGTTTCCCGAAGGCGCCGGCGAAGGGCCGCCACATCTACAACCAGTACGTGGTGCGCGTCCCCGGCGCGATCCGCGACGCGGTCCGCGACGAGCTGGCCAAGCGCAAGATCGGCACCGAGATCTACTACCCGCTCTGCCTCCACATGCAGGAGTGCTTCCGCTCGCTGGGCTACACCCCGGGAGCGTTCCCGCACGCCGAACGCGCGGCCAAGGAAGTGATCGCCATCCCGATCTACGGCGAACTCTCCGAGGAGCAGCGCCTGTGGACGGCCGAGAGCCTGGTGGACGTCGTCAAGCGCCTGGCCTGAGCCCGGTCACGCCAGCTGCGCGAGTCCCGTGAGCCCGAGCGGCTCGCGCGCATGGAACGGCTCGGCGGCCGCCGTGCCGATGCGGCTCCCGAAGTAGGTGCCGGCGGCGTCGACCCATTCCACGACGCGGCGGTTGCGTTCGTTGACCACGAACTGGCTGCGGTAGGCGAGGATCGCCTCCCGCTTGCGCTCCATGAAGCCGGTGGTGTCGATGAGGAACGACGGCTGCGGCACGATGCGCAGGTGCGTGGCCCAGTAGTGGAACAGCCACTTGGCGTGCCATGGCGCGCCCGGGAGCGCGCACTTGGAGAGCTTGGCGTCGAAGCGCGCGTCCTCGACGATGCGGGTGCCCGCAACGTGGTCCGGGTGCGCATCCTCGGGGTACGGCACGAAGATGACCTCGGGACGGAAGCGACGGATCTCCGCGGCGACCGCATGTCGCGCCGGGATCGAGTGCACGAGCTCGCGGTTGGGCAGCCCGAGCGTGATGCGCTCCGCTCCCAGGATCCTGGCGGCATCCGCCGACTCCCGGGCGCGGATCTCGGGTGAGCCGTGCGGCGTGGGCTCGCCATCGGTGAGGTCCAGGAGCAGGACGCGGTGACCCTCCGCCGCGAGGCGCGCGATGGTGCCTCCCATGCCGAGTTCCTGATCGTCCGGATGCGGACCAACCACGAGGATGTTCATGCGTTCAGGGTAGGGTGGATGCGCCGGTCGTGCCCGTGCCGACCAGCCTTCGCAGGAGGTCTGCCGTGGCGGCGCGCAGCGCCGAGGAACGCTCGCCGTCGTTGGCGGCCCGGGCGGCCACGTCCTCGGCGAGGAGCCGCGACAGCAGCATCCACTCGGCCCGCCGGTCGGCCATCCACGCACCGGCGCCGGGCCCGTCGATCGCGGCGTCGAGCAACGCCCCGACGCCCGGGCGGCGCCTCGCCCAACCGTCGACGATCCGGGCGAGCGCGCTCGCTCCCTCGGCCAGCGGCAGTTCGAGGTCGATCGCGGGGAGCTGCCGATCGACGGCCGCGACGTCGCCGGCCAGCGCCGCCTCCAGCGCCAGGGCTCCTCGCCCGGCGAGCGCCTTGGGGTGCAGCCCCATCACTTCGGTGGGCACGGCCAGGCCTCCCCATCGGTGCGCCTGGCCCGCGAGTGCGCCGGCGTCGATTCCATGGACGCGCTCGAGCGTTGCCAAGAGGTGCACCCAGCGTTCCGCGGACTCGCGCGCCGTGACGCTGCCGCGTCCGTCGAGCCATCCGGTGATCCATGCGGCGCGACACCGGTCGATGGCGGCCAGCACGTCGACCCCGCGGCCGAAGGCGGCCGCCGCCGCCTCGGATGATCCGCGCCGCAGCGCCGCCTCCATGGGCATCGGGACGAACATGGCGCGCTCGGCCTCGAACGCGTCGATACTGCGTCGCGCGGCATCGCGCCGACTGCGATCGCGCAGGCCATCGGCCCAGCCCTTGGTGACGCCGCGGAATCGCTCGCGGGCGGGTGCATGGTGCGCGCCCGCCACGTCGGCGTGCTCGGCCAGGAGCGCGAGGCGCCCGAGGTCCGCCGCCGCCGCGAGCACCTCGTCGACCTCGGGCGGCGCCGGGGCAGGGCGCCCCGCTGCGATCCACGCATCGACCGTCGCGGCGGCGCGTTCGGCGCGCCGTCGGACGTCCCGCGCCGTCGGGCGCAGGTCGGCTCGGAACGACGCGTCGTCCGTGGCCTGCACCGCGGCCAGGGCGCGCGCGAGGTCCGGCGGCGAGATCGGGACGCCGGCTGGCCCGGCCGACGGCGTCCCTGTGGCTTCGATCGCGGCGCCGTCGGCGCGGCCCGCGGTGGTCGAGCGGAGCGCCCGGTCGTCGGGCCACGCTGACCCGGGGGCAACGCCGCGCGCACCCTCGGCCAGCGCGATCGCCTCGCGCAGCGGAGCCAATGCGCCGCGAAGCGCGGCCTCCGGTCGATCCGGAGGCGGGACCACGGGCATGCCCTGGGGCGCGCCCTGCGCGAACTCCGCCAGTCGCGCGTCGATCGTTCCGCGCGGTGCATCGGCGTCGGGCGACGCCAGCACGCGATCGACTTCGTCGCGCAGCCAACCGAGCCGCATGCCGCTGATGCAGAGGGCCTGCGCATCCGGTCCGGCACCGATCCCGTGGAACACGGCATCGAACGCGACGCGCCGGTAGGCCAGCGCGGCGTCCCGGGCCACCGAGGGTGGCTGCGCCGCGAGGCGGTCGATCTCGGCGCGAAGCGTGGCGACCATTCCCGCCGCCGCACCGCGTTCGGACAGGCCCGCCGGCAGGGGGGGAAGTTGCGCGTGCGCGGGAACCGCGCCGCACGCGCCGGCCACGGCCACGATGATGGCCCACGCGCTGCATCGGTTCAACCGCATGCGCCTGCTCCGGGCCGGGATCCGTACCGCACCCATTCCAGGCGCAACCCGTGCGGAGGCAGCGTCGGACCGGCCATGGTGCGGTCGCCGGTCACGAGGGCATGGCCCACGTCGGCGGCATCGAGCTTGCCGCGCCCGGCATCGACGAGCGTCCCCGAGATGATCCGCACCATGTTGTAGAGGAACCCGCTGCCGGCCACCTCGATCACCGCGCGTCCCGGGGCGGGCTCCATCACGCTGCAGCCGAACACCGTGCGGACGGTGGTCTCGCGGCCATGACTCGCCTGCGCGAAGGCGGCGAAGTCATGGGTGCCGACGAGCCGCGCCGCGGCTGCGCGCATGCGCGGGACGTCGAGTCGATGCCTCGTGCTCCAGGTCGTCCGCCGCGAGAAGAGCTGCGTCGGGTCCGGGCCCTCCACGCCGTGCTGCACCGAGTATCGGTAGCACTTGCTGGTGCAATCGCCGATCGGGTCGAACCGAGGATCCACGCGCTCGGCGCGCCACACCTGCACGTCCTCGGGAAGCCGGGCGGTGATGGCCATGGCCAGGCGATCCTCCGGGATGCGGGTCTCGGCCGTGAACGCCGCCACCTGCCCGATCGCATGGACGCCGGCATCGGTGCGGCTGGCGCCCATCACCGGCACCCGGGCACCCACCGCCACGGCCACGGCCTCCTCGAGGACGCCCTGCACGGTTCGCAGGGGCGGGCCATCGGTCCGGTCCTGCCGCTGCCAACCGTGGAAGTCGGTGCCGTCGTAGGCGACCAGGAGCCGAAACCGGGGCATCGAAGTGAGGATAGGGCTTGGGGCCATGGCCGGCGGTTACAGGAACCTGTCGGCCATGGACCGGGCAACACCGACGCGATCTCCGCGGATTCCCGGGCGTTCGCCGCACCACCGTTGGACTTTGTGCGTCTTGGGTCTACAGTTGAGCGGTCGAACCGGTCCTGCCGGCGGCTGCAGTCCAGAATCACCACATACCGGAGCACCATCCAGTCATGAAGCACTCCTTCGTCGCGTCATCGGTCCTTCTCTGCGGCGCCGCCGCATTCGCGGGCGGCATCGTCATCGACGGCTCCGCCGAGAAGGCGTACGGACCCGCGGTCGCCGTGCAGGCGGTCCACACCGGCTTCGGCAACGCCAGCGATGGCGGCGTCAACGGCTTCTGCAACGGCAGTGAGCTCGACGGCGCCTTCGCCATTCTCGACGTCGAGGGCGGATTCCTGTACCTGACCCTCGCGGGCAATCTTGAGTCGAACTTCAACAAGCTCGACATCTTCATCGACAGCCGCGCCGACGCCGGCCAGAACGAGCTCCGCGGCGACAACCCGGACCTCGACTTCAACAACCTGAACCGCATGGGTTCCGGTGTCGACGGTGAGGGCAATCCCGTGCCCGGCCTGCGCTTCGACGAAGGATTCGCGGCCGACGCCGTCATGTTCTTCACCGTGGGCGGGGGCGACTTCGGCGCCGACCCCCAGGTTCCGCCGACCATGTACGTAAACTTCGGCCAGCTCCTGACCGAGGGCGGCGGCGTGGGAGGATTCGTCGGCAGCGGTGCATGGAGCACCGAGCTCGGCTGCAACCTGCTGGAGACGAACCAGTACGGCCTGGAGGCCGGGCTGAACAACTCGAACGTGGGCGGCGTGTCCGGTGATCCGGCCGAGCCCGGTTCGGGCGACGGGGTCCGCACGGGCCTGGAGATCAAGATCCCGCTGGCGCTGATCGACTGGGACGGCACGAGCCCCATCAAGGTGTGCGCGTTCGTCAACGGCGGCGGCCACGACTACATGTCCAACCAGGTCCTCGGGTCGCTCCCGGTCGGCTCGGGCAACCTCGGCGGCGACGGGTTCGGCGGCTACGTCGGCGGTTCCTCGGGTGCGCTGCGCATCGACTTCGCGACCATCGAGGGCGACCAGTTCGTCACGATCGGCGGCGGCGACGAGCCGAACAACTGCCCGGCCGACCTGAACGGGGACGGTGCCGTCGACGGCATCGACCTCGGCGCGCTGCTCGGCGCGTGGGGCGAGTGCGCCGGCTGCGATGCCGACCTGAACGCCGACGGCACGGTGGACGGCATCGACCTCGGCGGCCTGCTCGGCGGCTGGGGTGAGTGCCCGGCCTGACCGCGGCCCGCCGAGCACGATCGCGCGGCGTCATCCACGAGCGACTTCCACGGGCCCGGCGTCATGCCGGGCCCGTGCGCATTCAATCGATGCGAGTGCCGTCGTCGCCGGGCCGGAAGGCGTGCAGGGCCTGAAGGTCGGGCAGCGCCCAGGCCTCGGCGTCCTCGACCAGCCGGGGATCATTCTCGACCCTCGCCACGAGCCGCGACTGCCCGGCATCGAGCACCACGTCGGTCCGGTCGCCGAGGCGCTCGACCGCGCGGATCGTCGCCCGCCACGCGCCGGGCGGCGCCTCCGCGCTCCCGGGCAGCACGCGCACCCGGTCGGGCCGGATGCCGAGCACGCACGGCCCGGACGGGCGTTCATTCCAGTGCCCCGGCGGCAAGGCCAGCGCCAGGCCTTGGCCCCGGAACTCGCCCGACTCGGCCGTGCCCTCCACGAAGTTCATCACCGGCGTCCCCACGAAGCCCGCCACGAATCGGTTGGCTGGACGCGCGTAGCACTCCTCGGGCGTGCCCACCTGCTGCACGATGCCGCCGCGCATCACCACCATGCGGTCGGCGAGCGTCATCGCCTCCTCCTGGTCGTGCGTGACGTACACCATGGTGGCGCGCGTGCGTCGGTGCATCTCGCGGATCTCGGCGCGCATCTCGATCCGCAGCCGTGCGTCCAGGTTGGAGAGCGGCTCGTCGAAGAGGAACACCTGCGGTTCGCGCACCAGCGCGCGGCCCAACGCCACGCGCTGGCGCTGGCCGCCGCTGAGCGCCCGGGGCAGCCGGTCCAGGAGCGGCTCGATCCCCAGGATCCGCGCGGTGTCCAGCACGCGGCGATCGATGTCGGCCAGCTCCCGTCGTCGCGCCGTGCCGTGGAACAGCAGGCCGCGGAGCCCGCCGTGGAGGCGCCGGCGCAGCAGTCCGAAGGCCATGTTCCGGCGCACCGTCATGTGCGGGTACAGGGCGTAGTTCTGGAACACCATCGCGACGTCTCGGTCCTTCGGCGGCACGTCGTTCACCACGCGACCGCCGATCGAGACCCGGCCGCCGGTGATGGTCTCCAGGCCCGCGATCATCCGCAGCAGGGTGCTCTTGCCGCACCCGGACGGGCCGACCAGCACCACGAACTCCCCGTCACGGAAGGACAGCGACGCCTCGTGCACGGCACGGACGTCCGGCGGGTAGGTCTTGCTGACGCGGTCGAGTTCGATGGTGGCCATGGGTGATGTCTCCGTCAGCCTTTCACGGCGCCCTTGCCGAGGCCTTCGATGAACTGGCGCTGCGCGGCCAGGAACAGCAGGATGCACGGCACCATCGTCGTCAGGCTCGCGGCCATGAGCAGGTGCACCTTGGTGATGCCGCCGTACTGGTTCCGGAACGAGTTGAGCGCGATGCTCAGCGTGGCCTGGTCGTCGCCCTGCAGGTAGATGAGCGGCGCGAGGAAGTCGTTCCACGTGCCGATGAACGTGAAGACGGCCGTGATCGCCGTCACGGGCTTCGTGAGGGGCAGGATCACGTGCCACCACATGCCCAGCCATCCCTGTCCGTCGAGGCGCGCCGCCTCCAGGAGCGCCTCCGGGACCTGAGCGATGAACTGGCGGTACATGAAGATGAAGAACGCGTTCCCGAAGAACGCCGGCACCACGAGCGGCAGGAACGTGTCCACCCACCCGAGGCCCCGGAACAGGATGAAGAGCGGGATCATCGTGACCTGGGCGGGCAGCATCATCGTGCCCAGCATCACCAGGAACATCCCCCGGCTGCCCCGGAACCGGATTCGCGCGAAGGCCAGTCCCACGAGGCTCGAGCTGAGGACGGTGCCGAGCGTCGTCAGCACCGTGATCACGATGCTGTTGGCCAAGGCGTCCACGAAGCCGCGCCCCTTGGCGCCGCTGCCCATCTCGCCGAGGGCGTCGGGGTAGTTGGACCACTGCGGGTCCGCCACCCACGCCGCGGCGAAACCGCCCTCGACCGTCGCGGCCTGCGCGGCCTCGGGGGTCTTGAGGCTCACCATCACCATCCACCACAGCGGGTAGAGGAACACGGCCGTCCCGGCGACCAGCAGCGCGTACGTGAGGATGGAGGCGGATCCGCGTCGCATCGTCACTTCCGCAAGGCCTCGTAGTAGACGTACCGGGCGCTGGTGCGCAGGATCACCGCGGTGACGGCGAGCACGGCCAGGAGGAGCAGCCAGGCCATGGCCGACGCGTATCCCATCTCGTAGTACTCGAAGCCCTGGTTGAAGAGATAGAGCACGTAGAAGCGCGTGAGGTCGCCCGGTTCGCCGCCGGTCATCACGAACGCCTGCGTGAAGACCTGGAAACTGCCGATCACGGCCATCAGCACGTTGAAGAGGATCACCGGGCCGAGCATCGGCAGGGTGATGCCGACGAACCGCCGGACCGGCCCGACGCCGTCCACCTCGGCGGCCTCGTGCAGCTCCTCGGGAATGCCCTGCAGGCCGGCGAGGTAGATCACCATCGAGCCGCCCAGGAACCACGCGTTCATGATCGCGAAGGCCGGTGGCCCCCACCGCCCCGCATCGCGCCCGAACCACTGCGGAGGCTCCAGCCCGAGCGGCGGCATCCCGAACCGCTCGAGCGTGCCGTCCGCCGCGCTCAACGCGTGGCCCAGCACCTGGTTCATCAATCCGGCGTCGGAATCGAACACCCAGCGCCACAGGACCGCGACGCCCACGCCGGCCAGCACGCTCGGCAGGTACCACGCGGCCCGGAAGAACGCGATGCCGCGCAGCTTGCGGTGCATGAGCACCGCGGCACCCAGCGCAAGCAGCTGCCCGAGGGGCACGGCCACCAGGACGTAGTACAGCGTCACCACGACGCTCGTCCGGAGCCGCGTGTCCGTGGTCAGCAGCTGACGGTAGTTGCCCAGGCCCACCCACCGGGCCTCGTCGAGCGTGGAGAGTCCCTTCCACTGCGCGAAGGACAGCGCGAGCGACAGCACCACCGGGAACGCCATGAACACGGCGAAGCCGATGATCCACGGCGACGCGAAGAGGTATCCCGCGCGCTCCTCGCGCGCTTCGTGCAGCGGGAGCCGGTTGGCGCGCCGCCGGCGCCAGGTGACCGCGGCGAGGACGGCCAGCACCGCCGCCGCGCCGCCGGCGATCCAGTCCCACCGGACCGGCGGGAACCCACCGGCGCCCAGCGGGCTGTCGCGTTCCTGGCGCCATTGCTCGGTGAACGCGGCGACGGCCTCCGGCACGGAGCGCGTGCCCGTCTTCAGGCCCTCGTCCATGGTGGAGCCGAACAGCGCCTCGAACTTCGGGTTGGCGGGCCAGTCGATGACCCGCGCGTGAGCGATCGGGTCGAGGAACGCGCGGTCCGACTCCGGCTTCGCGGCGGGGTCGACGAACGCCGGTCCCTCGGCGGCGGCGCGGTTCGCCGGGATCGCGAGCCCCAGCCGCGCCTGCTCCTCCTGCGACTCCCGGCCGGTGAGCCAGCGGACCAGCCGCCACGCCTCGTCCTTGTGCGCGGATCGGCTGGAGATGCTCCAGCTCACGGTGAGGATGATGTTGGAGCGCTCGCTGCCGCGAGGCAGCGGGGCGAAGTCCCAGTCGAACCCGCTGATGCGGCGGTACTCCGGCACGACCCAGCGACCGAACGGCCCGGCCATGCCGACGCGGCCGGTGGCGAACACCGCGGCGCCGGTGGCGATCTTGCTCCTCCCGCTCGTGAGCGCGTGTTCCTCGTCGTGGCGCCAGGAGCGCAGCCGATCCAGCGCCGCCAGGGCACGCGGATCGTCGAGCGTGACGTCGTCGAAGGACCCACCCACGACGTCCGTCCCCTCGGTGAAGAGGTACGCGCGCACCATGGCGGGCCACGTCACGAACTCGGCGCCGGTGAGGCGCTCGCCCGATTCGTCGGTGAGCGCACCGATGGCGCGGGCCGCGGCGATGAAGTCGTCCCAGGTCCAGTCCGGGCGGGGCGGTGCCACGCCGGCGCGCCGGAACAGGTCCTTGTTCCAGTAGAAGCCCACCGTGGTGAAGTCCTTGGGGATTCCCCACAGCGTGCCGCGACCGGCGTGCTCGCCGTCGTAGCGGAAGGCATCCACCACCTGCGGGAAGAACTCCTCGAGCCGCAGCGAGCCCGGCCCGGGATCGGCGGCGTCGCGCGCCACGAAGTCGTCGAGTGGTTCGAGCAGCCCAAGCTCCGCGAAGCTGGGCACGCGCTCGTTGCCGACGTAGAAGACGTCGGGCGGGTCCCCGGCCGCCATCATCGTCTGCAGCTTGGTGTAGAAGCTCCCGGCATCCCCGGGGTTGATGCGCTCCACGCGTATGCCGGGGTTGGCCGCCTCGAAGGCGCGGAGGCTGCGGTCGACGATCTCGTCCTCCTCGGGGCCTCCCTCGCCGGACCAATGGAGCACCCGGAGGACGATGCCGTCGCCCCGGTCCGATGGCCCCCCCAGCTGCCGCACCGTCACGTGGATGAAGGCCCACGCCACCAGCACGATGGCCGCCGCGGCAAGGATCCAGCGCACGCCTCGCACGCCTATCCTTGCCAACTGGGCGGCCACGCCGTCACGAGCCATGGGCCAAAGAATAGCAAGCACGTTCGTGGCGCTCCTCGGTGCCGCGGTCCTTCTCGGCGCCTCCGGAGTCGGCGATGAACCGACGGTGCCCATGGAGGTCCTTCGCCGTGACGGTACCCGTGCAGCGGCCGTGGTCCCGCCCGGTGCCTCGGCCGAGCCGGCCGCGGACGGACGTTGGCGCGTCCGCCTCGCGCTGCCGGCCGCGGCGGCGGCGGGCGCCGGTCGCGCGCAGCTCGCCGGTGACTTCACCGGATGGCTCGGGCAGGCGCTGCCGATGACGGCCGACGGCAACGGCGGATTCACGGTGGATGCCCTCGTGCCCGCCGGACGCCGCACCTACAAGTTCGTCCTCGACGGCACGCGCTGGATTCCCGACCCGACCAATCCCCTCCGCGCCGATGACCACAACGGCGGGTTCAATTCCGTGCTCCTCCTCGGGGCGGACGTGTCGCTCGATGCGTCGGGTGCGCGCGCCGGCGACGGCCGGATCGACGCCGCCGCGGTGATCCACCGCCCGACATCCGCCCAGGACGTCCAGCCGCGCTCGGGCGGTCGGGTCGCCATCCGCCTGCGGACGCTTGCCGGGGACGTGGACCGCGCGTTCCTGCTGCCGGATCCCCCGGGCGGCGCGGAAGTCCCGATGGGGCGGATCGGCCGCGTCGGGCCCTTGGATGTCTGGGAGGCCGAGATTCCGCTCCCCGGCAGCACCCGGCTCCGCTACACCTTCCGACTTCAGGACGGCCCGCTCAACGCCATGGACCCCGACACCTACTCACTCAACCCCGCCGCCGCCGGATTCCGCACCCCGCAATGGGCGAAGGACGCGGTGTGGTACCAGGTCATGGTGGATCGGTTCCGCAATGGCGATGCCGGCAACGATCCGGCGCGCACCATGCCGTGGACGCACGACTGGTACCGGCCGTACGGGGACGAGGGCAAGGATGGCCAGAGCTTCTACCGCCACTACGTGTTCGACCGGTTCGCGGGCGGCGACCTCGCGGGCCTGCGCACGAAGTTGCCGTACCTGCGATCGCTGGGCGTCAATGCGCTGTACCTGATGCCGATGTTCCAGGCGAGCACGCCGCACAAGTACAACACCACGAGCTACGTGCACGTGGACGAGCACTTCGGCACGCGCGGCGACTACGCCGCGGCCGCCGCGCGCGAGGACGTCCTCGACCCGGCCACGTGGACCTTTACGCCCACCGACCGACTGTTCCTGGACTTCCTGCGCGAGGCGAAGGCGATGGGCTTCCGGGTGGTGATCGACGGCGTCTTCAACCATTGCGGCACCGGTCACCCCGCGTTCCAGGACGTCAAGCGGAACGGCCCGTCCAGCCGCTTCGCCGACTGGTTCGACGTCACGTCCTGGGACCCGTTCAAGTACGAGGCGTGGTGGGGATTCAGCGAACTTCCGGTGTTCCGCAAGGACGCGGAGAAGGGCATCGCCAGCGACGAGGTCCGCGCGCACATCCGCGACATCACCCGTCGGTGGATGGACCCCGACGGCGACGGCGATCCGTCCGACGGCATCGACGGCTGGCGACTGGACGTTCCCAACGAGGTGCCGTTGCCGTTCTGGCACGAGTGGTGCGCCGAGGTCCGCCGCATCAATCCGGACGCGTTCCTGGTGGGCGAGATCTGGGAGCGTGCCGACCAATGGCTCGACGGCCGTGCGTTCGACGCGGTGATGAACTACGAGTTCGCGAAGCCGGCCATCGCGTGGGTGATCGACCGCCGGAACCGCATCAGCGTGACCGAGCTCGACCGCCGGCTCGCCGAACTGCGCCTGGCGTATCCCGCGGAGTGCGGCTACGCGATGATGAACCTCCTGGACAGCCACGACACCGACCGCGTGGCGAGCATGGCGCGCAATCCCGACCGCCAGTACAACCACCGCAACCGCGAGCAGGACGGCGATCCGTACGACCCGTCCCGACCGGGCCCCGCCGACTACGCGAGGCAGCGTCTCCTGGCGTTGCTGCAGATGACCTACGTCGGCGCGCCGATGATCTACTACGGCGACGAGGTGGGCATGTGGGGGTCCAACGACCCGAACAACCGCAAGCCGATGCTCTGGGACGACGTGGGCCCGTGGCAGGACCCGGCGTGCGTTCCCGAGCCGGGCATGCTCGACTTCTACCGCCGCGCGATCGCGCTTCGGCAGGGCCATGCAGCGCTTCGGTCCGGGTCGTTCCGCACGGTGCGGTGCATGGACGCGGAGCAGACGTGGGTGTTCATGCGCGAACTCGAGGGCGAGCAGGTGCTCGTGGCATTGAACGCCGGGGATGCCCCGGCGACCCTCGAGCTCCCGGAGCTGGGAGACGGGTGGGACGAAGCCTGGGGCACCTCGGGCATCGCCGACGACGGCATGCGCCGCGCCACGGTCCCGCCGGTCGGCGGTCGCGTCTGGGTCCGCCGCGCGAAGTGAGGCCATCGATGACCACCCGTCAACCCGCCGTTCCCGCGATCTTCGCGCGCCGCCGCGCCGGCGTGCTGCTGCACCTGTCCTCGCTGCCCTCGCCGCACGGCGTCGGCGACCTCGGTCCCGCGGCGCACGACTTCGCCACGTGGTGCGCGGCCGCCGGCCAGACCGTCTGGCAGATGCTTCCGATCGGCCCCGTCGGCCCCGGCGACTCGCCGTACGCGAGCACCTCGAGCTTCGCCGGCGAACCGCTCTTCATCAGCCTCGAACTCCTGGCGGACGAGGGCCTGCTCCCCCGCGCCGCGCTGCGGCCACAGCGCGGCGAGCGTGCCGTGGGGCCGTCCGGCCCCGTGGACTGGGCGGCGGCCCGGCGCTTCAAGATGCCGCGGCTCTTGGCGGCGTGGCGCGCCTTCCGCGGCGAGGGACGCGCGGAGCCGGCGGCCCTTCGTGCGTTTCGGCGCCGACACGCGTGGTGGCTCGACCCGTGGTGCGCGTTCGCCGCCGCGCGGCCCGGCACGGTGGCCGATCCCGCGTTCCACGCGTGGCTCCAGTTCGAGTTCGACCGTCAGTGGTCCGTGTTGCGCGCCCATTGCGCGCGGCTCGGCGTGCTGCTCCTCGGCGACGTGCCGATCTTCGTTCCGCTCGATTCCGCCGACGTGCAGTCGAACCCGCGACTCTTCCGCCTCGACGGACAGGGCAGGCCCGAGGTGGTGACCGGAGTTCCGCCCGACTGCTTCAGCGCCACGGGCCAGCTCTGGGGGCACCCGCACTACCGGTGGTCCGAGCATCGCCGAACCGGGTTCGCCTGGTGGACGTCGCGCATCCGTGCCGCGCTCGATCGCTTCGACGCCCTGCGCATCGACCACTTCGTGGGGTTCGTGCACGCCTACGAGATCCCGGGCGACGCCCGCACGGCGATGCAGGGCACGTGGCGGCCGACCCCCGGTGCGCAGATTCTCCAGGCCGTCGAGCGCGAGTGCGGGCGCCTGCCGCTCATCGCCGAGGACCTCGGTGCCGTGACCGACGAAGTCGTCGCCCTTCGCCATCGCTTCGGGTTGCCGGGCATGAAGCTCGTGCACAATGCCTTCTATGGCCCGGGCAGCGGGGACCTCCCGTGCCTGCACCCGGTCGACTGCGTGGCGTATCCGGGCACCCACGACAACGACACCACCATGGGCTGGTGGCAGGGGCTCCGCGCAGACGCGCGCATGCGCTACGCCTCGTACGTCGGCGCAGCCTCCGTGCGCGAGGCGGCCCGGGGGCTGCCCCGGTCGATGGTGGACCTCGTGATGCAGTCGTCGGCGCGCACGGCGATCGTGGCCATGCAGGACCATCTCGGGCTCGGGCGCGCGGCCCGCATGAACATCCCCGGGCGCGCCAGCCGGCAGTGGCGGTGGCGCCTGGCCCCGGACGCCCTGCTGAAGCTCGATGCGGCTAGGATGCTCCGCCTGGCCGAGGCCACGGCGCGCCGCTGAGCCGCCTTGCCGAGGTCGTGCCCTCCCGGACCGACCCCCATGTCCCCCCGACGACCGCTGCCCCGCGTCTCCGACCCCTTCGGCACCATCGATGCGCTGCGCGCGCTGGCCGAGGATTGCTGGTTCAGCTGGAACGAGATCGGCCAGCGCCCCTTCGCGGCGCTGAGCCCGACCCTCTGGGAGGCCACCAAGCACTCGCCGATGGGCGTGCTGACGGGCGTGGACCCCGGCGTGCTCGAGACCAAGGTCGCCGACGAACGGTTCCGCCGGCTGGTCCAGGACGCCGCCGACGCCCGACGCGCGTATTACGAGACGGCATCCTGGTTCGAGGAGACCCAGCACACCGACGCGCAGTCGATGCGCGTGGCGTACTTCTCCAGCGAGTTCGCGATCCACGAGAGCATGCAGCAGTACGCCGGTGGCCTGGGCGTTCTGGCGGGCGACCATCTCAAGAGCGCCTCCGACCTCGGCGTGCCGCTGGTCGGCGTCGGCCTGCTCTATCGCCAGGGGTACTACCTGCAGGAGTTCCGCGGCGACGGGTCCACGCGTGTGCTGCATCCGTCCTACGACTTCGAGCGGTGGCCGGTGATCGACACCAAGGTGCGCATCGATTGCCCGATCGGCGGCTCGATCGTGCGGGCCAAGGTGTGGAAGCTCCAGGTCGGGCGCGTCCCGCTCTACCTGCTCGACTCGGATCTCCCCGAGAACCGCCGCAAGGATCGCGCCCTGACGCGTGGCCTGTACCAGGGCGACACCGACCTGCGCATGCGCCAGCAGGTGCTGCTGGGCGTCGGAGGCGTCCTGGCGCTGAACAAGCTCAAGGAACGGATCACGGTCTACCACCTCAACGAGGGCCATGCGGCGTTCGCCGGCATCAAGCGCCTCTCCATCCTGGTCGGCCGGGGCATGGACCTCGACGCCGCCATCGAGCGCGTCCGTTCCACCACCGTGTTCACCACGCACACCCCCGTTCCGGCCGGCCACGACCGCTACGACGTGGAGGCGTGCTGGAAGGCCTTGCGGCGCCCGCTGCGGACGGCGGGATTCACGCAGGAGGGCTTCGCCGAGTTCGGGCGTGAGCAGCCCGAGACCGGGCCGATCTGCATGACCGTGCTGGCGCTGCGCCTGTCGCAGCGGATCAACGGCGTCTCGAAGCTCCACGGTCGCGTGAGCCGGGAGATGTGGCGCGAGACCTACGACCGCCCGGTGGACGAGGTGCCGATCGGCAGCATCACCAACGGCGTGCACGTCCCCACGTGGATCGCGCCCGAGGCGCGGTCGTTCTGGCGGCGCTCCGTGGGCATCGACCTGTCCCGCGCGGCGCCCGATGCCGACCCATGGGCCGCGGCGCGAACGGTGGGCAACGGGGACTTCTGGGCGATGCGCTCGGCGCTCCGTCACCGGTTGGTCGAGTTCGTCCGCGCGCGGCTGCGGCGCCAGGCGATGGCGCGCGGCGAAGGACCGCTCGATCTCCTCTGCGCGGGCGAGGCCTTCCGCGACGACGCCCTGACGATCGGCTTCGCGCGTCGCTTCGCGACCTACAAGCGTGCGCCGCTCATCTTCCATGACGTGGAGCGCATCCTGCGGATCCTGACCAGCAAGGACCGCCCCGTGCAGATCGTCTTCGCCGGCAAGGCCCACCCGAAGGACCTGGGCGGCCAGGAGTACGCGCAGATGATCTGGCGATTCGCGCACGATGCCGGCTTCATGGGCCGCGTGGCGCTGATCGAGGAGTACGACATGGAGGTCGGCCGGATGCTGACCTCGGGCTGCGACGTGTGGCTCAACAACCCGCTGCGGCCCTACGAAGCCAGCGGCACGAGCGGCATGAAGCCGCCGCTGCACGGCGGCGTCAACCTGAGCGTGCTGGACGGCTGGTGGCCCGAGTCCTACGACGGCACCAATGGCTGGGCGATCGGCGACGGCACCGAGGATCCCGATCACGAGGTCCAGGCGCGCCGGGATGCCGAGAGCCTGTACGAGCTTCTTGAGTCCCAGGTGGTCCCGGAGTTCTACGAGCGCGGCCCCACCGGTCTCCCGGATCGATGGATCCAGCGGGCACTTCGGTCCGTGGTCACGGTGCCGGCCATCTTCAACACCGACCGCATGGTGGGCGAGTACTACGACGCTGCCTACCTGCCGGCCCACCGCGATTCGACCCGCTGAGGAGCGCGTCGCGCGGGTGGCGCCGAGGCGCCTCCGTCAGCGCGCCGAGCCAGTCCGTGCGCTCGTCACTGCACCTGGCCCCAGGCGCCCAGCAAGGCACCCAGGTCCACGCCGTCCACGACGCCGTCGCCGTTGAAGTCGGATGACCCGCTGCCGCCCCACTGGCCGAGCATGATGCCGAGGTCGCTGCCGTCCACGCTCCAGTCGCCGTTCAGGTCGAAGCGGCTTGGGCCGTTCTGGCTGAACACGAGGGTCGTGTACGGACCGATCCGGAAGTTGCCGCTGAACGGCAGCCCGTCGTAGCCCCACGAGTCCGCGGCCACGTCGAAGGCGCCGAAGTTGCCGTAGTCGGCCGAGTATCCGTTCCAGTCGCTGTTGAAGCGGACGCGCCACATGCCTCCGCGCGGCAGGCCGATCCGGTAGTTCGGGAACGACGTCGCGCTGAAGTTCGCCATGACGACGGTGTCGTCGCCGCGGCCGCCGTTGGCCCAGCGATGGAACGCCACCACCTTGGCCCCGTCGTTCACGTGGAAGAAGTTGGTGTGGTAGCCCGAGAGCCCCTTGGTGTTGCCGCCGAGGTTCCGCCGCAGGCCGATGAGGTCCTTGTACAGCTGGCGGATGCCGGCGTAGGTGGTGGCCTTGGACCAGTCGAGCGGGTCCTCGGACGCGAACCAGCCGTCCTCCAGGAACTCCTGTCCCTGGAAGATCATCGGGATCCCCGGGGCCGTCAGCACCATGGCCGCGCCGAGCGTGGAGCGCTTGCGGCTGGCCCAGCTGCCGGCGTTGCCGGGCCAGATCGTCTCCGGGACGCGCTGGCGGCCGTTGGCCACTTCGTCGTGGTTCTCGGTGTAGATGACGCGCTGCTGCATCTGCCCGTTGAAGGACTTGGTGACGGCGTCGCGGATCGTGAACATGTTCCGGTCGGCGTCGTTGACCGCCTCGATCACGCTGCGCACCGGATAAGCGAAGGCCCCGTCCCACTGCGAGTCGAAGCCCGCGCCGCCGGCGCCCGTCGGCTTGCCGATCCACTCGTTCTCGCCGAGGTCCTCGGCGATCATCAGCTTGCCCGGGAAGGCGGCGTCGGCGGAGTCGTTGCACCACTGCAGCAGGCTCCAGCCGTCCGGGATCTCCACGTTGGCGTACGGTCCTTGGTAGTCGCACAGGCGCACGAACTTGGTGCCGTCGAAGCGCAGCCCGTCCATCCGGAACTCGTCGAGCCACATCATCGCGTTGTCGCGGATGTAGCTGCGCACCTCGCCGCGGCCGTAGTCCGGACGCGGGCCCCAGGGCGTCAAGCTGCGCGCATCGTCCTGGTAGAAGAAGATGCCGCCGCGGTTGTTCGTGCTCCAGCCGTCGAACTGCCAGAGATCCATGTCGTTGGGCCCGAAGTGGTTGTAGACCACGTCGCCCAGCACCGCCATGCCGCGGGCGTGCGCCTGGTCGACGAACGACTTCAGGGCATCGGGCCCGCCGTACGAACTCTCCACCGCGTAGGCGTAGGACGGGTTGTAGCCCCAGCTGTTGTCGCCGGGGAACTCGCTCACCGGCATCAGCGCGATGGCATTGATGCCGAGGTCCTGCAGGTAATCGAGCTTCTGCGCAGCGGTGGCGAACGTCCCGACCCCGGAGTGGCCGGCGGGCCGGTGGAAGGTGCCGATGTGCAGTTCCATCAGGACGAGCTCGGTCCATCCCGGCATCTGGAACGCCGGCGATTGCCACTGGTACGACGACGGCGAATACACGATCGAGTTGCCGACCGAGTTGGTCATCCGCCGTGCACGGGGGTCATTGCGCCAGTACGACGTGGTGCCGCGCTTGACCACGAACTTGTACTGCGCGCCGGTCGGCACCAAGCCGACGTCGCGCGACCACCAGCCGTTGCCTTCGCTCGACAGCGCGGTCGCCGTGCTGCTCCAGTTGTTGAACGACCCCGCGACGAACACGCTGCTCGCGTTGGGTGCCCACGTGCGGAACGTGACGCCGTAGTTGCCCGCGCCGCCCTGGTAGGGGATGGCGCCGACGCCGGGTCGCGTCGACACTTGGGCGGAAGCGACGGACGCGGCGACGGCCGCGGACGCGAGGGCGGTGACGACGCATCGGATCGACGAAGGTGCGCTCTTCACGGGGTGCTCCTGGCGGCTTGGCTTAGACCCATAACCATGACCGATGACGGATCATCGGAACGCCCCAAGAGTAGCCCGGGTCCGCGGCCGGGGGTAGTGGCAACGCGGAGTTCTGTGGCGGATTCCCGGTTCCCGGGCCGGTGATCACTGCCCGAACAGGTCGCCGGGGGCAAACATCCCCTTGTCCTCGAAGTACTGCAGCGCCTCGGGCACCGAACGGAAGATCTTGGTGGCGGTCTCGGTGATGAACGGGCTGGGGTTCTTCTTCGGCTTCCACACCACGTAGACCTCCTTGGTGTGCTCGAAGGCGTGGTGCAGCTCGCGCTCCACGCCGCTGGAGAGGCCCGGGACGCCGCCGGGAAGCTCCGGCACCAGGCTGACGATCATGTCGCTCTGGTCGATCAGCTTGAAGTCCCGCATGTAGATCTGGCCGTCCACGTCGCCCGCGATGTCGAGGATCTCGCGCACGGGGACCTTGATCGGCGGACCTCCCGCGCGGCCGCCGAAGCTGTGGGCCTCCACCTCCACGAAGTCACGGCCCTGGCGGGCGGCCTCGATGCCGCGGTCGAGCAAGAGCTTCTCGTCGACGTCGCCCGGGTCGAAGGTGATGAAGTGGCGCGCGAGCTCCGCGCGGAAGTGATCGATCTCGGCGAGCACGTCGGGCATGTCGACCACGTGGCTCATCGGGAAGCTCGGGTAGACCTTCCGCATCTCGGGGCGCGTGACCAGCCGGAGGGCCGTCTCCACCGTGTCCTTCTGCCGGCCACGGCTCAGGATGTAGAAGTTCTGGCCGCAGCCCAGGGCCTGCGCCATCAGCTCGGTCGCCAGGATCTCCTCCTCGCGCCAGACCATGCAGTCCTTGAGCGTGGCGTCGATCTCGTGCTCCTGGTGCAGGCGATGGTGCACCACCTCGATGTTGTCCACCAGGCAGATGAACATCTCGGGCTCGAGCATGCGCAGCTGGTCGAAGTCGAAGGCGCTGAACAGTCCGTGCCGCCAGCGGAACGTGGCGTGCGTGTTCACGATCACGTTGGGGTGCTCGGCTGCCGGGGTCGTGGCGCTGATCACGTCCTTGAGCACGGCGCGGCGGAGGCTGGCCAGGCGCGACCACGGCAGGTCCAGGATGCGCCCCGGGCGCACGTCCGGCGCCTCGCGGTACATCATCGTGCCCACGTTGAAGAGTTCGACGCGCCGATGGGCCCGCTCGGCGGCGTCGACCACCGCCTGGAGGTAGGGCTTCTTGTCGACGCCGATCTGGCCGGTGACGATCGCTCTCATGGGGCGTGGATCCTAGGGGGATCCGTCAGCCCGCGTCGCGCGCAAGCAGCACGACCACGTGCGCCTCGATCGCGCGCCCCTCGCCCACGGCATCGACGCGTTCGTGCGTCTTGCCCTTCAGGTTGAGGTCTGCGGCGGCGACCCCCAAGATGTGGGAGAGGGCGGCGACCACCTCGCCCTTGCGGGCGCCCATCTTGGGACGTTCGCAGATCACGGTCATGTCCGCGTTCACCAGCCGCCATCCCGCGCGGCGGACGCGATCCATGGCGGCCTCGAGGAACACGCGACTGTCGCGGCCGTCGTTCTCCGGCGCCGTGTCGGGGAACAGCTGGCCGATGTCCGGCGCGCCGATCGCCCCGAGCAGCGCGTCGGTGAGCGCGTGCATGAGGACGTCCCCGTCCGAGTGGGCCACCGGACCGCGGTCGTGGTCGAAGCGAACCCCGCCCAGCACGAACGGGCGTCCGCATCCCGCCGGGGCGACGGGCTCGAGGCGATGCAGGTCGTATCCGTGACCGACCCGGAACGCGGCGGGCGCCGCGCTGCCGTCGGCCGAGGGCGGCGCACCGTTCCCCACGGTCACGAATCCGGCGCGGGGCGATCCGCCTTGGGCGCGCGCGGCTGGGCCACGGGGCTCGTGGCGTCCTCGTTCACCTGCAGGCGATACGACTCGTCGGCTCGCGGCTGTTCGGGCGCCGGCCGGTAGGACACCTCGATGCGTCGGCACGCCGGTGCGGGGCAACTGAGCACGTTCTCGAGCTTGCCCGACTGCGTGCCCGCCTTCCAGAGGCTGTAGGTCATCCGCGAGGGGCGCAGCATCGGGTCATCGCCGCCGGTCTCCTCGAAGTTGAACGTGAGCTGCTTGCCCGGCGGGATCTCCATGATGAAGAACGGGGTGCCGTTGGGGTGATCCCGGCTGCGCTCGCAGGTGTTGAGCACGGTGACCGTGGTCGGCAGCATCGAGGTCGACTCGTACGTGAATCCGCCGCCGGTGTGGGGCATGAACCCGCCCGACGTGCTGTAGCAACCGGCGACGACGGTGGTGCATCCCACCAGGGCGATCGCGGCAAGGCGTCGGGAACCCGCACGGGACGAGGCAACGAGGGTGGCCATGGCGCGGAATGTTACAGGGCGCGGACCAGCGCGGTGAAGGCGTCGCCGCGGTGCTCGTAGTTGGTGAATTGCCCGAAGCTCGCGCACGCGGGCGAGAGCAGGAGCACGTCGCCCGGCCGCGCCCGGTCCGCCGCCGCGCGCACCGCGGCGTCCAGGGTCCGGCATCGCACGGCCGGCGGTGCGGGGGCAAGTTGATCCTCGGTGGCCCCGATCGCGTAGAGCCCCGCGAGTCGAGGAGCAAGGTCTCGAACCGCGGAGAGGTCCACCTTCTTGTCGTAGCCGCCCGCGATCAGGTGGATGCGCGCCGGGTCTGGGAACGCGCCCACGGCAAGGAGCGTTGCCTCGGGCGTGGTGCTCTTGGAGTCGTTGTAGCAGCGCATGCCCGCGTGCGTGCCCACGAACTGCAGTCGGTGCGGAAGCGCCTCGAATCCGCGAACGGCGTCCTCGAGCGCCGCACGGTCGGGGCGATCGCCCGCGGATCGGATGGCCGCCTCCGCGGCCAGGACGGCGAGCCGTGCGTTGCGACGCTGGTGCTCGCCCGGCGCGCCGGGAACGTCCATGCGCTCGAGCAGCGACTCGAGCGCCTCGGCCGTGTCGGGCAGCGGCGCGTCCCACCACGCGGCGCCGGCAGCGCGTGCCGCGGCCTCGGCGGCGGCCGGCTGCTCGTGGCCGAACAGGCTCACGAACGCATCGCCGGGGTGCTGCGCACTGCGTATGGCGCCCTTGCTCGCCATGTAGTGCCGCTCGCTGCCGTGCCAGTCGACGTGGTTCGGCGCCAGGTTGGTGAGGACGGCCACGCGCGGGCTCCATGGCTCGAGCCCCGCGAGCGACGCGCCCGGTCCGAGCCACCACAGCATGGCGCTGGAGAGTTCCAGCACCGTCCACTGGCCGGGCACCGGATCCGTTCCAAGCAACGAACCGCCGATGTTGCCGCCGAGCCGCGATCCCGCGCCATGTCCCGACAGGGCGCGGGCGATCATCGAACTGGTGCTGCTCTTGCCGGCGCTCCCCGTGACTCCCACGGTGCGATCGCGATCGAGGCGGTCGATCGCCAGGCGGATCTCCGTGGTCACCGGGGTGCCCGCGTGCCGCGCGGCCATCAGCAGCGGGTCGTCCCAGGGAGCGGGCACCGCCGGGTTGGCGATGACCAGGTCGGTGTCGATGAAGTCGGCGTCCCGGTGCTCCCCGAGGCGCAGCCGCACGCGGCCGGCGTCGACCTCGGAACGAAGCGCATCGAGCGGAGCGGCAAGCGCGGTGGCATCGGCCCGGTCCGTGAGGAGCACCTGCGCGCCTTGGCCCACCAGCCAGCGCGTCACCCCCAGGCCACCGCCGAAGCGACCAAGGCCCATGACCGTGACCCGCGTTCCGTTCAGCCTGTTCGGGATGTCTCGCATTCGCGTTCCCTGCGTTGCGTCTTCGACGCGCGCGTCACCGGCGCGTCCGCGCGATCAGCGCGTCGGCGTGATCGATGGGGATGCCGGCAACGGCGCCAGCAGCCCCATCAGGTCGTCGGCGTAGCTCGTGAGCGTCCGGCGGTCGGTGATCGGCCCGTAGGCGTCGCCGCGGATGAACTGCCGCACGATTCGGTCATCCTCGGAGAGCATCTGCGCTTCCTCGCGCGTGCTCACGCGGATCCGCTCGAACTCGTCGCGCGCCGCGATCTTCAGGCAGCGCCCCTTGTCGAGCATCACCATGCGGTCGGCGATCGTGAATGCGCTGTCCATCTCGTGGGTCACCACCACGCTGGTCACGCCGAGCTTTCGGGTCAGCGTGATGATCAGTTGGTCGATCTCGGCGCTGGTCACCGGGTCGAGGCCGGCGCTCGGCTCGTCGTAGAAGATGATCTCGGGGTCGAGCGCCAGGGCGCGCGCCAGCCCGGCGCGCTTCTTCATGCCGCCCGAGATCTGCGCGGGGAACTTGCTCGCGTGCTCGCGCAGGCCCACGGCCTCGAGCTTCATCTTGACCTGCAGGTCGATGAGGTCGGGGGGAAGATCGGTCAGTTCACGCATCGGCAGCGCGACGTTCTCGGCGATGGTCATCGATTGATAGAGCGCCGCGCTCTGGAACAGGATCCCGAACCGGCGCCGCAGGGCGTCCATCTCGTTCTCGGTGGCTCGCGCGATGTCCTGCCCGAGCAGGGCGATGCGTCCCTGCGTGGGGACGATCGCGCCGATCATGAGCCGCAGCAGCGTGCTCTTGCCGCAGCCTGAGCCGCCCATGACCACCAGGGTCTCGCCGCGACGGACGTTGAGGTCGAGCCCGCTGAGCACGGTCTGCGTGCCGAAGCGCATGATCAGGTCACGGACCTCGATGACGGCTTCGGCCTCAGTCGGCGGGCTTGACGGAGGGAGTGGGCTCTGCGGGGACGACATCGTCAGGGAACACGATACGCGCTCCGTCGGGGCCCACGAACGCCAGTCGGCGGATGCGGATGGCCCCGATGGCCTCGGTGGCCATGGGCCGTTCGAAGACCACTTCAAGCGGGATCCATCGTTCCGATCCGTCCGGCGCCTGCACGCGCGCGCGGTACGCGGCGAGCATCTCCCGCTCCGGCAGGGGCGGCCGATCGGCGGCGCTGGGAGGATTGCGGTCGATGCTCACCTCGAGCGGCGTGCCCACGCCGCCGGAGACCTCGGCGACCCACGCGGCGATGCGGGCGGCCGTGGCCTCCGACCCGGGGCGGGTCAGGTGCATGCGGAAGGCATCGGCATCGCCTGCCCACGCTGCGCGGATGGCGTCGGCGGGCCGGTTGGCCAGCTGCGTGAACGACTGCGCGAGCACCCATGCCCCACCGACCATGAGGCCGCTGGCCACCAGGCCGATCCCGATTCCCGCCCACGCGAGTCCCCGGCCCCGGAGGTCCGGTCGCGATCGCAGTTGCCACAGCGCCGCCGCACCCATGAACGGCGCCACCAGGCTGCCGATCGGCAGCACCGAGAGCATGAGCGAGATGGCGGCCAGCGGACTCCACCGTCGTGGAGCGGGCGGCGGGGCGTCGACGTCGATCTCGGGTTCGGTGAGGTTCATCGGGCAGGGTCCTGCGTCGGGATCGACCACGATTCGTCGCCGTGCCGGAGCGTGATGGTCCGCATCGAGAGCGGCGGCGGCAATTGCCCCGGCACGGTGCCGAAGGTGGCGACGCCGAAGCCGTTGCCGCGCTCGCCGGTGACGGTGAACGCCACCGAGATCACGGGCGACGCCAACCCCGAGGCATCGCGGCGGGTGATCGAGACGGTTCGCACCGGTCCGATCGTGTCCTGCACCCGTTGGCGAAACTGCGCCACCGCGCCCGGCTCGGGCGCCGGTGCGGCCCACCGCACCTCGCCGTCGCGAAGCGCGTGGTCCACCATGGTGCTCGCTTGGTCATCGATCGAGGCAATCACCGTCTCCTGCAGTTCGCCGAGCGCCCAGCCTTCGGCGAGCATGATGGCGGTGGAGAGGAGGATGCCCGCGACGGCATGCCCGGTGCCCCGCAGCCGATCCCGGGCCCCGGCGATGCGCCGCAGCGCCACGCCGCCAAGGACGATCGCCACGAGTCCCGTCAGCGGGCACCAGCCGCCCACCAAGGCCACCACCAGCGAGGCCACGGCCAGTGGTTCGAGTCGGCGGGGCGCGGCGGACGGTGCGGAGTCGGTCACGGGGAGGGGAACGGTAGCCAAAAGCACCGCCGCCCGGCGGGGCCGGGCGGCGGGAAGAGAACGAAGCGCGGGCGGATCAGCCCCAGACCGCCAGCAGCGCGCCCAGGTCCTGGCCGTCGACGAAGTTGTCGCCGTTCAGGTCGGCCGTCGGGTTGCTGCTGCCCCAGTTGGCCAACAGCACGCCGAGGTCGATGCCGTCCACGACGCCGTCGCAGTTGAGGTCACCGGTGATGCACGGGGGCGTGGTGGGGATCGGGCCGATGGTGGCCACCGGCATGCTGAGGGCCGGGCTGCCCGAGGTCGGGGCGCGCCATAGTCCGAGAGCGGCGGTCACCGCGCCCGGCTCCGCATCGGCGTCGAAGCGGAAGTTGTAGAGCGTGGACCAGCGCAACGCGTTGGCGTTGGCGTTGGAATTCGGCTCGCAGGTCCAGGTGAGTGCACTCGCCGTCTGCGTGACCGTCCAGTCGGCGTTGGTGTAGCCCTCGTTGTTGAGGTACTTGGGGGACTTGAAGCCCACGTTGCTCACCGTCACGCCGGCCGGGATCGGCACCGAGAACGAGCCTCCCGCGCGATGCGAGTTGAGGTTCTGGATCGCGTACTCGTAATGCCACGTGCCATCGCCGTTGTCGGTGGCGCGGAACGCCACGTGGAAGCGGCCGTCTCCGGCAACGTCGACGTCACGGATCACCACGTTGGAGTCGACCGCGCGCCACGCGAAGATCGCCGGCACCTGGCGGACCGTCGGCGCGGCGAAGCTGAGCGAATAGCCCTGCGTGCCCCACGACGTGCCCACGTTCACGAAGCGATACGAGGCGTTGTTGTTGCCGTTGCCGGACGCTGCGTCCTCCGGGTGCACGTACTGGCACTCGGCCACGTACCGGGCGCCCGCGTTCGAAGCCGCGTCAAGATCGGTGCGCGCGATGATCAGTCGCTCGCGGAGCGAGCTGGGCATGGAACTGCTGGCGGCCGGGTCCGAGTAGTTGCTCGGGAACACGCCGGTCGACGGATTGATGGCACCGCGGGACTTGAGGTCGCTCTGCGCGCCGTTGAGGCTGGCGGTGTACGGGTCCGAGCATCCGATGCCCAGCACCGTCGGGCAGCCGCCGCCCGCCGGGGTGCACGGTCCGCAGATGTTCTGCTGCAGGGCGCAGAAGCCGTGCTTGCACCAGCTCAGGCCGATCTGCTCGATCGCGCCGTCCTTGATGCGGTACATGTTCTGGGGGATGGTCGGGTGGTTCGTGCTCGGCATCGGCTGCCACTGCAACTGCGTGTCACCCACGTTGCAGCTGGTGGAGCCGATGGCGTACGACGCGTACTGCACCCCGTTGAACGTGGCCGCGGTGTAGCGGGCCACGTCCGGAATGTCCCCGACAATCACGTCGGGGCCTGAAGGCGCACCTTGGGGGTCGCCCTCTCCGCCGGGAACCGCGTTCGCATGCATTTGGCCGAGGCCGAGGGCAAGGCCGGTGGCGGCCAGTGAACCAATCAGGACGCGGGTCTTCATCTCTGGGGTTTCCTCTTTCGGGGGACGGCCGCGTGGGGGCGGCGGGCAGACTGGCGACGACTCGATGGGAGCGTCAGACCTTTATAGGCGTGGCGTGAACCAACGGTTCTGGTGATCACGAAACTAGCACTGATTTCTGGGCATGGGGGGTGGCGGGCCGGGGGACGCCCGAATCCGCCGCCAGAACCGCAGATTGTGGGCTCATAGCGTCCGGTAACGCACGCCGCCCTTGGCCGAAGCCAAGGGCGGCGGAAGTCGTGCGACGGGTCTGGGCTCAGCGACGGCGACGGCCGACGAGTCCGGCGAGGCCGAGGAGGGCCACGGCGCCGGGGGCGGGGATGCCGATGACGAATTCGCCGTAGGCCTGGCTCAGGACGCCGGTGGTGGCGTTCTTGATGGACGCCCCGAGACGCCAGTTGATGACCTGGGTCTGTCCGTTGCCCTCAAGGCCCAGCTGCGCCACGTACATCTGCGCCACCATGATGCCGGTGGTGCCGGCGGCGGCGGCCTCGGAGCTGCTAAACGCACGGTTCGTCAGTCCCGCCAGGCTGCGCGCCGTCTGGGCGGCGACGCCGGTGCCGGGGCCGGCGACGAAGAAGCCGGCGGCATCCGGCACGCTGTTGGTGTAGGGGTTGGTGAAGCCCGCCTCGTTGGACGGCGTGTTGAAGGCGCTGACGGTGACGTTTTCTTCGATGTCGGTGTCGAAGTAGGTCACGTTCCAGCTCGGGTCAGATGTGGTCGCCGCGCTGCCCGTCCAGCTGCCGCTGGAGGTCAGGCTGCCGCCGATGGTGAAGAAGCTGTCGAGCGTGTTCCAATTCTGGCTGCCGGCCGGTGCCCACTGACCCTGGCTGCCGACGCCCTGGATGAAGCCACCGGCCGAGGTGGTGTTCACGAAGCCGGCGCCGGCCTGACCCGCGGTTCCGCCGTAGACGTTGAGCAGGGCGTCGGTGGCGTTGGCGGTGACGGCGTAGACGTTCACCAGGTAACCGCCGCTGACGGTGCGGACGTTGGCGGTCCAGCCGAGGAAGTCGCCCGACTGCGCGGCGGCGACGGAGGCAACGGCGGACACCGCCAGGGACGACAGGACGAGGTGGCGCATTGGGAGGTCTCTTTTGGAGTGGGACAGTGCCCTCGGGGGAGGGCGGTGGATGGGGAAACCAGCAGCCGGCGAGGGCTGCACACGAGGGTCAGGATCGATGCGGCACCCGCCGCATCGCGTCACGGGAAGAGGCGTTGGTCCGGCGCCAGGAGGATCACGAAATGTCCCCCGACGGGCGGTTCAGATTGCGACGGCCCCCGAGGGGGCCGTCGCAAGATCGTGGTTATGAGCGCCTTCTCGGCATCCAGACACAACCGAATGACCCCACCATCAACGCCAGTGCTCCGGGTGAGGGCACGAAGTACGCGAAGTCATCCAGGATGAACTGGTTTCCGGCTCCGGAGTTCCAGTACGGCGAGCCCCCACTGGAAGAGATCTGCACCTCATCCAAGTCGACGAAACCGCCCAGCGCAGTGATGGTCGTCGGAGCGGTCGGATTGCCGAGCGTGACGCTCTGGCTCACCACTTCTGCCCCGTCACGCAGCCCACGAATCGAGATGGTGAGGCCAGCGTTCCACGCGGCGGTGAAGTTTGCCCCGACGAACGACCACCGCTCCGACCGGGCGACCCGGATGGTGCCGCCCCACGGGTTGAACACCGCGGTGCCCCCGTCCGGCAACGCCGCCGTGAAGCCGTTGGCGACGTTCGAGTCCGGTTGATAGAGGCCGACGGCTCCCGCCGGAACACCCGTACTGGACTGGGTTTGCGTAGCAGACCATGTAAAGCCCGCATAGCCGCCGGAGGTGGTCGGGAGGGCGCCCACGCTCCCCACCACGCCACGCGTCCACAGTGGCGAGACGAAAGGACCGGCCCAGCCGTCAAACGTGACCACGTTCACGGCGCCGGCGTGGCATGTTGCGTGCAGGGTGCTGGCGCCGGTTACGGCCACGGCGATGCAAGAGAGATTCAGGATTCGGGATGGCATGGTCGTCATGCGTGAAACCTCGTCAATTGAGTGAGGAAAGAGTGAGGGAATTGGCCTCGCTGCGCGTCAGCGGCGGCGTGTTCGGGGTTGCGAACGACTCAGGCGCGACGGCGGCGGGTCGCGAAGCCCGCGATGGCCAGCAGCGCGATGGCGCCGGGGGCGGGGACGCCGATGACGAATTCGCCGTAGGCCTGGCTCAGGACGCCGGTGGTGGCGTTCTTGATGGACGCGCCGAGGCGCCAGTTGATGACGTTTTCCGTGCCGTCCTTGACCAAGGTCAGCTGCGCCACGTACATCTGCGCCACCATGATGCCGGTGGTGCCGGCGGCGGCCGCCTCGGAGCTGCTGAAGAGGCGGTTCGTCAGGCCCGCCAGGCTGCGCGCCGTCTGGGCGGCGACGCCGGTGCCGGGGCCGGCGACGAAGAAGCCGGCGGCATCCGGCACGCTGTTGGTGTAGGGGTTGGTGAAGCCGGCCTCGTTGGACGGCGTGTTGAAGGCGCTGACGGTGACGTTTTCTTCGATGTCGGTGTCGAAGTAGGTCACGTTCCAGCTCGGGTCAGATGTGGTCGCCGCGCTGCCCGTCCAGCTGCCGCTGGAGGTCAGGCTGCCGCCGATGGTGAAGAAGCTGTCGAGCGTGGTCCAGTTCTGGCTGCCCGAGGGCGCCCACTGACCCTGGCTGCCGGCGCCCTGCAGGAAGCCGCCCGTCGAGTTGGTG